>Ga0075418_10010299_pt1 | contig 10471 bp, 10 predicted proteins | sample SoiMetdeltSBSDD2_FD_81776 | JGI IMG/M metagenome (GOLD analysis project Ga0075418, IMG submission 81776) | Bulk soil microbial communities from a Populus tree surrounding site in Tennessee, USA - Soil MetaG P. deltoides SBSDD2 | ecosystem: Environmental > Terrestrial > Soil > Tree plantation...
CGACCTCGCCCCGTTGCCGGGGTCCGACGCCCAGCCCCGGGGTAAGACCTCCGGTCCCCACCGGGTGGTGCTGCCCGACGGCTGGACCGACCACCCCGACGACCCCACACCCCTGGTCGCCGACGATCCAACCCCCACCTCCGGCGGCTAGTCCACGAGTTCGGCGCCAGAAAACCGAACGGGGTGGACCGACCTCGATGGTCGGTCCACCCCGTTCAGCTAGCCCGTGGGATTGGTGGCGCCGACCACCAATCCCAACTCACATCATGCCCATGCCCCCCATGCCGCCCATGGGGTCGCCGCCGGGGGCGGCGGCCGGGGCCGGGGGCTCGGGCTTGTCGGCCACCAGAACCTCGGTCGTGAGCACCAGCCCGGCGATCGACGCCGCGTTCTGCAGCGCGGCCCGGGTGACCTTGGCCGGATCGATGACGCCGGCCTTCACCAGGTCCTCGAACTCGCCGTTGAGGGCGTTCATGCCGACGTTGCCGGTCTCGCGCTCGATCTGCTGGACGACCACCGCACCCTCGAGCCCGGCGTTGTCGGCGATGAGCCGAGCCGGGGCCTCGAGTGCGCTCCACACGGTGCGGGCACCGGTGGACTCGTCGCCGGACAGGCCGTCGGCGGCCTTGGCCACCGCTGCCCTGGTCCGGAGCAGGGCGGTGCCACCACCGGCGACGATGCCCTCCTCGATGGCGGCCCGGGTGGCCGAGAGGGCGTCCTCGATGCGGTGCTTCTTCTCCTTGAGCTCGACCTCGGTGGCCGCGCCGACCTTGACCACCGCGACGCCGCCGGACAGCTTGGCCAGCCGCTCCTGCAGCTTCTCCCGGTCCCAGTCGGAGTCGGTGTCGTCGATCTCGCGCTTGATCTGCGCGATGCGACCCGCGACGTCGGTCTCGGAGCCCGCACCATCGACGATGGTGGTGGTGTCCTTGGTGACGATGACCTTCTTGGCCCGACCGACCAGGTCGAGGGTGACGTTGTCGAGCTTGAGCCCGACCTCCTCGGCGATCACCGTGCCGCCCGTGAGGACGGCCATGTCGCCGAGCATCGCCTTGCGGCGGTCACCGAAGCCGGGGGCCTTCACCGCAACGCTGTTGAAGGTGCCGCGGATCTTGTTGACGACCAGGGTGGCGAGGGCCTCGCCCTCGACGTCCTCGGCGATGATCACCAGCGGGCGACCGGACTGCATGACCTTCTCGAGCGCCGGCAGGAGGTCCTGGACCGACGAGATCTTGCCCTGGTTGAGCAGGATGTACGGCTCGTCGAGCACGGCTTCCTGACGATCGGGGTCGGTCACGAAGTACGGCGACAGGTAACCCTTGTCGAACTGCATGCCTTCGGTGAACTCGAGCTCCATGCCGAAGGTGTTGGATTCCTCGACGGTGACCACACCGTCCTTGCCGACCCTGTCGATCGCGTCGGCCAGCACCTCACCGATCGCCGGATCGGCGGCGGAGATGGCCGCGACCTGCGCGATCTCGGAGCGGTCGTCGATCTCCTTGGCCTGCTCGGCGATGGCCTCGACGGCGGCGGCGACCGCCTTCTCGATGCCTCGCTTGAGGAGCATCGGGCTGGCGCCGGCGGCCACGTTGCGCAGGCCGTCACGGACCAGGGCCTGGGCGAGGACGGTCGCCGTCGTCGTGCCGTCGCCGGCGACGTCGTTGGTCTTGGTGGCGACTTCCTTGACCAGCTGGGCGCCCATGTTCTCGAACGGGTCGTCGACCTCGATCTCGCGGGCGATCGATACGCCGTCGTTGGTGATGGTCGGGGCGCCCCACTTCTTGTCGAGCACCACGTTGCGGCCCTTGGGGCCGAGCGTGACCCTCACCGCGTTGGCGAGCTTGTTCACGCCGGTCTCGAGGGACCGGCGCGCATCGTCGTCGAACTTGAGGATCTTGGGCATTCAGATCACTTCTTCGCGACGGCGAGGACGTCACGGGCGGACAGGATCAGCACGTCCTGGCCGTCGACCGTGATCTCGGTGCCGCCGTACTTGCTGTAGACGACGGTGTCTCCGACCTTGACGTCGATGGGGATCAGCTCGCCCGTGTGCTCGGAGCGCTTACCCGGACCCACGGCCAGGACCTCGCCCTGCTGGGGCTTCTCCTTGGCGGTGTCAGGGATGACGAGTCCACTCGCGGTGGTCTCTTCGCCCTCGCCGGGCTTGACGACGATGCGGTCATCGAGGGGCTGCAGGTTCATGCGTGGCCTCCGTTGGCGCTAGCACTCTCAGGATGCGAGTGCTAACCCTAGGCCAGTCGGCCTGGCACTCGCAACCAGGGAGTGCCAGAGATCAGCCAGAGATCGGGCCAGCCGTGTCACGCCGTCCGGGGGAGGGGGTCGCCGTCGGCGAGGACCCAGGTCGCACCGGTGGCGATGTCGGCCTCCGGCGCGCCGACCGTGCCCACCAGGCGGTACTCGGCCCGCATCTCGTCCGGCGTCACGGTGCAGAGCACGTAGCCCCGCTGCTGCGCATTGATGTACTCGACGTTGGGCAGCGCGCCGGCCAGGGCCTCGATCGCGTCGGCCAACGGGAAGCTCGAGGAGATCGAGGTCCCGACGAGCTCCGGGACCACCGGGTCGGTGGCCGGGTCGTCGGGGTCGTCGGTGACGGTCGCCACGGCGCTCAGGTGGATGTCGCCCGTGATCACCACCGGGTTGCTCACCTCGCGCAGCTGGTCCACCAGACGCCGCCGCGCGGCCGGGTAGCCGTCCCACTGGTCGAAGTTGGCCAGGCCCTCGGCGAAGGGCAGGGCGGACATCACCGTCTGCTGGGCGAGCACGTTCCAGGCGGCCTCGCTGTCGGCCAGGCCCTCGCCGAGCCACTGCTCCTGCTCGTCGCCGAGCATGGTGCGGGTGTCCTCTGCGGCTTCGGCGCAGACCGGGCCGACGTCCGCGGCAACCGAAGTGCTCGCACAGGCCTGATCGCTGCGGTATTGCCGGCCATCGAGCACGTAGAACTTCGCCAGCTTGCCCCAGCTCACCCGGCGGTAGATGCGGTAGTCGGGCCCTTCGGGCGGATCGAGGCGCACCGGCGTGTGCTCGTAGAACGCCTGGTAGGCACCGGCACGGCGCTGGAGGAACTCGTCCCGGACCGACTGGTCGGTCGCGACCGCGCCGTCCGGCAGGTCGTCGGCGTAGTTGTTCGCCACCTCGTGGTCGTCCCACGTGCACACCCAGGGGAACTGGGCATGCGCCCCCTGGAGCGCGGGATCGCCCTTGTACTCGGCCCAGCGCTTCCGGTAGCCGTTCAGGTCGGTGGGGGCTGGCGAGGTGTACGGCTGCGCCGTGCCGTCGATCGGTGGCTCCTCGTAGATGTAATCACCGAGGAAGAAGACCAGATCGACGTCCTCCTCGGTGAGGTGGGGGTAGGCGGTCCAGTAGCCGTTCTGGCGGTTCTGGCACGAGGCGAAGGCGAAGCGGAGCCGGTCGGGCTCGCTGTTGCTTGCGGGAGTGGTGCGGGTGCGGCCGATGGGGCTGGTGCGGTCGCCGACCGTGAACCGGTACCAGTACCAGGAGTCCGGCTCGAGCGCCGAGGCGTCCACGTGGACCGAGTGACCCAGCGCCGGATCGGCCACGGCGTCGCCCGAGGCCACCACCTCATCGAACATCCGGTCCGTCGCGACCTCCCAGCCGACGGGGATCGGTGCCGTGCCCACGCCGCCGTCGTCGGCCATCGGGTCGGCGACGAGGCGGGTCCACAGGATCACCGAGTCGGAGACGGGATCACCGGAGGCCACCCCGAGGACGAACAGCTCGGCGGGGAGGTCGGTCGGCAGCGGCGGGAGGGACTCGCTGTTGAGGCTGTCCTCCTCGGCCTGTTGCGCGGCCTCGCCGCCGGAGTCGTCGTCGCTGCAGGCAGCAGCACCGGCGCCGGCCAAGGCGGCCGCCACGACGCCGGCCATGAAGGAACGGCGGCTGAGCTCGGGCAGGTCCTGGGATCGATCCAACTCCCCCACGGGCCGGCAGGCTACCGCTGGCCGGCCCGGTCAGCCGACGAGGCGCAGGTTCGGGACCGCGCTCGCGTCGAGCGGCGTCGGCCCGTCGGACTGGAGCCGCCACCAACCGGCCGCGGCGATCATGGCCGCGTTGTCGGTGCACATCGCGAGGCTGGGGACGAAGGGGCGGAACCCTTCCTTCTCGCACGCCTCCACCAGGCGTTGGCGCAGCGACCGGTTGGCGGCAACGCCGCCGCCCAGGCACACGCCCTTGGCCTTCACGTCGTGCGCCGCCTGCATGGTCTTGGCCAGGAGCACGTCGACCACGGCCTCCTGGAAGCTGGCGGCGATGTCCTCGGTCGGCATGGTGGGGTGGGCCCGGACGTGGTTGACGACGGCCGTCTTGAGCCCACTGAAGCTGAAGTCGTAGCCCCGGTCGGCCATGGCACGGGGGAACTCGACGGCATGGGGATCGCCCTGCGCCGCGAGCTTGTCGATGACGGGGCCTCCGGGATAGCCGAGCCCCAGGTACCGGGCCACCTTGTCGTAGGCCTCGCCCGCCGCGTCGTCGACGGTCGAGCCCAGCAGCTGGTAGCGGCCGTGGTCCTCCATGTGGACCAGCAGCGTGTGGCCACCCGACACCAGCAGCACGACCAGCGGCAGCTCGAGGTCTGGTTCCTCGAGGAACGCCGCGTACAGGTGGCCTTCGAGGTGGTTCACCCCGACGAACGGCACCCCCCACACCAGGGCGAAGGCCTTGGCCGCGCTCAGCCCGACCAGCAGCGACCCGATCAAGCCGGGACCACAGGTCGCGGCCACGGCGTCCACCTCGTCGTCGGAGAGGCCAGCCTCGACCAGCGCCTCGGCCACCACCGGGGTGAGCAGCTCGACGTGGGCCCGGCTGGCGATCTCGGGGACCACTCCCCCGAAGCGGGCGTGGCGGTCGATCTGGCTGGCCACCACCGACGAGCGGACGATGCGCGCCCGGTCGACCACCGCCGCGGCGGTCTCGTCACATGAGGTCTCGATGCCCAGGATCCGGTCAGCCATGACTCTCCGACGCTAGTGCCTCGTCGGGCGACAGCGACCTCCGAGCCCTCCAAGCCATCAGAGCCAGTTGCCCTCGATGATCGTACGACCCTGCAGGCCCGCATCGATCTCGGCCAGCCGCCGGGCGTAGCCGGCGGAGTCGATGTCGTTGGCCCACATGATGATGGCGTCCTCGGCGTTGTCGGGGTAGTAGGCCTTGCGGACGCCGGCGGGCGCGAAGCCGAAGCGGCGGTACAGCTCCTGTGCACCCTGGTTGCTGACCCGCACCTCGAGGGTGAGGTTGTGGCAACCCCGCGCGATCGCGGCCCGGGCCGCCGCCCCGAGCAGCCGGGTGCCGATGCCACGGCGGTGCCAGGCGGGATCGACGGCGATGTTGGTGACGTGGCCGTCCTCGACGGTGCGCAGCAGCCCCAGGTAGCCGACCACCCGGTGGTTGACCCGGGCGACCAGGTACAGGCGGCTGCTCCGCTGGCTCAGCTCGCTCAGGAACAGGCTGAGGGTCCAGGGCCGGGGGTAGACCTGCTGCTCGATCTGGAGGACGCCGCGCAGGTGCCGCCGCCGCATGGTGGTGACGGAGACCGTGAGGCCCTGGCTGGTATCAACGGGACGAAGAGCCATCACGTTCCTTCTGCCCGTCGGGGTGGTCGTTGCTGTCGTCGATCTCGCCGTCGGCGTCGCTCGGGTCCTTGGCCCGCCCGTCCCGGGTGGCCCAGTTGATGGCCGCGTCGGGCGGTCGGAGGTAGAGCGGCTCGAGCTCCCAGGGGTTGACGAACTCCTCTCGCAGGGCACGAGCATGGGCCAGCTGCACGAGCGACGACGGCGACGGGTACGACAGACCCTGGTCGGCCATCTCGACCCCGCTCAGCTCGCCGAAGCACGCGGCGTGGCGCCAGGCGCCGTCGCCCACCAGCAGGAGGTCGTCACGGCGGGCCAGGAGCTCGGTCACCAGCTCCTCCGGGGAGCAGACCCGGTAGGCGTCGAGCCGCTGGATGCCACCGGGGACCTGGCGGTAGGAGGCGGTGAAGACCTCGCCGCGCCGGGCGTCGATGGCGGTGACGATGACCCGCGGCGACCACCGGACCGGGAAGGCCACGAGATCCAGGCTGGTCACGCCGATCATCGGGACCCGGAGCGCATGGGCCAGCGCCTTCGCCGTGGCGATGCCCACCCGCAGGCCGGTGAACAGGCCCGGTCCGAGATCGACGGCGACGCAGCCGATCTCGTCCAGCTCCACCTGCGCCTGCTGCCGCAGCATGGCGATGGCGGGCGCCAGCGTCTCGGCATGGCGGCGGCCCCGGGCGGACTGCGTCGCCGCGAGCACCCCCTCGTGCCCGCCGATCGCGCACCCCACCTGCTGGGTCGACGTGCTGATCCCGAGGATGAGCACTACGACGGCTCCCCGTCCTGGTCGGCCTTGGCCCACGGCGCGATCGCGGCCGCGACCGCGTCGGCACGGGCCGCCCAGGCCGGGCCCACGGGCCGCAGGGTCACGATCCGCTCATCGGGGTCCCGGCCGAAGCGCAGCGCGACCTCGAGGTAGTCGCTCGGCAGCGCCGCCGACACGGCATCGCCCCACTCGATCACCACCACACCCTCGTCCAGCAGCTCGCCCACCCCCAAGTCGAGCACCTCGTGGAGCTGGTCCAGCCGGTAGACGTCGAGGTGGTGGACCACGAGGTCGCCGTCGTAGCGCTGGGCCAGCGCGAACGTCGGGCTGGTGATGGGCTCGTTCACGCCCAGGGCCCAGCCGAAGCCCTGGACGAAGGCGGTCTTGCCGGACCCGAGCTCGCCGGCCAGCAGGAACAGATCGCCCGGACCGGTGATCGCCGCGAGGGCGGCGGCCAAGGACCGGGTCTCCTCCACCGACTGCGTGCGCGCCGCGAGCCATACCGGCTGCTTGGTCACGGAGGGAGCCTACTGATGCGGTGGCCGCCTCCGAGCGTGGGCGGGGCTCAGGCCACCGAGCGGACAGCCTCGGCCACGACGTGTACCGCCAGCGGCCGCACGGCGTCCACCGCGACCGTCACGCCGCCCACCGCCGCGGCCACGAACGCGTCGCCGTCGAAGCGGGTGTGGGCGGGGAAGACCGCCCGCGCCAGCCCGTCGTGGGCGGCCTGCGCGACCAGGTGGCAGCCCAGCTTGTCCAGGCGGGCGTTGGTGGCGACCACGCCGATCGTCGTGTTGCCGAAGGGCGGCGGCAACGCCAGCGCCGCCTCGGCCAGCGCGGCGGCGCTCGCGTCGTCCCCGCCGACGACGCCGAAGGCGTTCACCGCGACGAGGGCACTGACCACGAGCTCGCCGACGCGGACCGTGGCCGAGCCGAGCCCACCCGGCCGGCGGCCGCCGGCCCCGTCGCCCACCGTTGCCCCGCAGCCCCCGCCGACCAGGCCCAGCTCGACCGGGCCGGCCGTCGCCGCGGCGCAGGCGGCGTAGCCCTGCTCCGGGCCGGGCCGCACCGCGGGATCGCCGACCATCAGGTCGAACAGGCCCAACCCCACCACGATCGGTACGGGCCCCGCGGGAGTGGCCACGCCCCGGCCCTGCTCCTCGCAGAAGCGGACCACGCCGTCGCAGGTCGCGAGGCCGAAGGCCGATCCGCCGGTCAGGACCACCGCGTCGATCCGGTCCACCAACCGCGTCGGCTCCAGCAGCTCGACCTCCCGGGTCGCCGGCGCCCCGCCGCGGACTTCTCCCGACGCGACCGTTCCCTCGGGGAGCAGCACGACCGTGCAACCGGTGGCCGCCTCCCGGTCGGTCCAGCTACCGACCCGCAGCCCGGGGACGTCGGTGATCACGACCGGCGGTACCGGCGCTCCACCCGGGGACCGATGGCGCAGACGACCTCGTAGGAGATGGTCCCCAGCCTGGTCGCCCACTCGTCCGTCGTGATCCGCTCGGCGTCCTGGCCGCCCAGCAGGCCCACCTCGTCTCCGCGTCGCACGGCGTCGCCGGACGGGCCCGTGGGCCCGCAGTCCACCATCAGCTGGTCCATGGTGACGACGCCGATCATCCGCCGTCGCTGCCCATGGATCAGGACCTCCCCTCCGGCCAGCGGCAGGGCGCGGAAGACGCCGTCGGCGTAGCCGATGGGGACCGTCGCGACGATCGAGTCCCGGGGGGTCTGCTGGTGCAGGCCGTAGGACACCCCCTCCCCGGCCGGCACCTCCTTCACGAACGACACCTCGGACACCAACCGCAGCGCGGGTCGCAGGTCGAGCAGGCCCTCCAAGGCGGGCGCCGGTGGGATCCCGTAGATGGCGATGCCGCAGCGGACCAGGTCGTAGCGAGCCTCCGGGAAGCACAGGGCTCCGGCCGAGTTCGCGGCGTGGCGCAGCGGCGGCTCGAAGCCTGCGCTGCGCAGGTCGCCCAGCACCGCCTCGAACCGCTCGATCTGCTGGCCGGTGAAGGTCCGACCGGGCTCGTCGGCCACCGGGAAGTGGGTGCAGATGCCCTCCAGCTCGAGGTTGGGGTGGTCGGCGATGACCTTGGCCAGGGCGACGGCGTCCCCCGGTGCCACACCGACCCGCCGCATCCCGGTGTCGACCTTGAGGTGGACCGGCACCCGGGCCGAGCCGGCGTGACGCCGGGCCGCGTCGCCGAGCAGCGCCACCGTCTCGGGGGTGTACACGGTCACCCGGGCCTCCAGGGAGACCACGGTGTCCAGCTCGTCGGGCCGAGGTTCGGAGAGCACCAGCAGCGGGGCGTCCACCCCCGCCTCCCGGAGCGTGAGCGCCTCGTGGACCTGGGCGACCGCCAGCCAGTCGGCTCCGGCCGCCACGGCGGCCCGTCCGACCGGGACGGCACCGTGCCCGTAGCCGTCGGCCTTGACCACGGCGCACAGTCGGGACGAACCGACGTGCTCCTTGAGCACCCGGATGTTGTGCGCGACGGCGTCGAGATCGACGTCGGCCCAGGCCCTAGCCATTCTCACTCACCCCACCCCTTCCCCGACTCGAACAGACGCCATGGCCTCGGGGATGGCGTCGACCACGTCACTGGCCACCAGTCCATCCACCGGCCCAGCCTGGGCCGCCACGCCGTGGAGCCAGGCCCCGGCCGCGGCAGCGGCGAACGGATCCACTCCTCGGGCCAGCAAGGCCCCGATGATCCCGGACAACACGTCTCCCGTGCCCGCCGTGGCCAGCCGCTGGTCGCCGGTGGTGACCAGCCGGGCTCGCCCCTCGGGCTCGGCGACGACGGTGGTGGGCCCCTTCAGCAGGATCACCGCGTCCACCTTGCGGGCCAGGCCACGAGCAGCGGCGATCCGGTCAGACCCGGGTGGCGCGCCAGCGAGACGGGCGAACTCGCCGTCGTGGGGAGTCAGCACAGCACGCCTGCGGCCGCGCAGGACATCCGCGGCATGCTCACCGAGTGCGGTGAGACCGTCGCCATCGATCACCGTCAGGACGTCATTCGCCCTCCTGAGTACCCGGTGGACGCCAGCCATGGTCCGCTCGTCCCGGCCGAGACCGGGTCCGATCACCATGGCACGCGCCCGCTCCAGTTGTCCGGCGACCACGTTCTCCCATCCCATGCGGCCCGTGGGCCGGACACCCACCGCTTCCGGGGGTAGGCCGGGATCGACGCGAACGCCCGGTGAGGCCACCCGCACCATGCCGGCCCCGGCCCGCTGCGCAGCCCGGGCGGCAAGGTGGGCGGCGCCGGTCATCCCGGGCGACCCGGCCACCAGCAGCACCGCCGCCTGCCACTTGTGAGCCACCACTGGCCGCGGGGGCACCCAGGCCGCGACATCCCGGTCCTCGACCACCCCGATCCGCGCCCCCGAGGCGTCGAGCCCGATGTCGGCCACCGTCACCCCTCCGGCCAGCGCGCGTCCGGGATGGAACAGCAGCCCCGGCTTCAGCGCCGCGAAGGTGACCGTGCGCTCGGCCGCCAGTGCGCCGCCGGAGACCTGGCCGGTCAGGCCGTCGACACCGCTCGGGATGTCGACCGCCAGCACCTTCGCGTCACCGGTGTCCGGCCCGTCCCACGATCCTCTGAACCCGGTGCCGTACGCGGCGTCGATGACGAGGTCCGCGCGGTCGAGCCGGGCAGGAACGTCGGCCGCTTCCACGATCCGCACGGCGACTCCCCGACGGGCCAGCCGCCGCGCCGCGGCGCGTCCGTCGTTGCCGTTGCTGCCCTTTCCGGCGATCACCACCACCTGCCGCCCGTACGTTCCTTCGAGCATAGCGACGGCGGCGCGCGCCACGGCGGCGCCGGCCCGCTCGATCAGCTCCTCCACCGGCTCGGGCGCAGCAGCGTCGATCTCGCCCATCTCCGCGGGCGTGACGACCGGGATCACGGCAGGCGCGGCACTACAGCACCCCACCGGAAGCGGAGCTTCCGGCGGGGACCCCGCAGGTCCCACGGAAGTTGTCACAACGTCTCAAGTTCCGACCCGAGCAGAGCTAGACCGCGCGTCGGATGAGCCAGCGCTTCAGGCGGGAGTACGGGGGGTAGAGGACCGACGGGTCGGGGCG
>Ga0075418_10010304_pt1 | contig 10469 bp, 8 predicted proteins | sample SoiMetdeltSBSDD2_FD_81776 | JGI IMG/M metagenome (GOLD analysis project Ga0075418, IMG submission 81776) | Bulk soil microbial communities from a Populus tree surrounding site in Tennessee, USA - Soil MetaG P. deltoides SBSDD2 | ecosystem: Environmental > Terrestrial > Soil > Tree plantation...
CCCCCGCACTTGGGGCACGTCGTGTTCACGAACTCCTTGACCTTCTCGAGCGGATTGCCCCCCTCCCCCGTGAACGGCGCGTCCTTCGGGAGCACCACCGGGAGCTGGGCGTCCGGAACGCCGACCACTCCGTCGGTGGCGCAGTACACGACCGGGATGGGTGTGCCCCAGTAGCGCTGGCGGCTGACGAGCCAGTCCTTGAGGCGATAGCTGACGGCGGCCCGGCCGAAGCCCTCCGCCTCGGCGTGAGCCGTCATCTTCGCGATGGCGTCGTCGACGCCGAGCCCGTCGAAGGGCGCGCTGGCCTTTGTCCGGCCCGGGCCGTCGTAGGCGGCCTCGAGCTTTTCGGCCAGGAGCGTCTGACCCTCGGGCTGGATGACGACGCGCATCGGGATGCCGTACTTGCGCGCGAACTCGAAGTCGCGCTGGTCGTGGGCCGGCACCGCCATGATCGCGCCGGTGCCGTAGCCCATGAGGACGAAGTTCGAGACCCAGATCGGGATGCGCTCCCTACTGAAGGGGTTCGTCGCGTACGCTCCGGTGAAGACGCCCTCTTTCTCGACCTGGCCGGCCAGCCGCGCTCTCCGGTCCTGCGAGCGCAGACGCGCGACGGCGAGGCGCGCCTCGTCCGTCTTGAGCAGCGCCGGCACCTGCGGGTGCTCGGGCGCCACCACCATGAAGGTCGCCCCGTAGATCGTGTCGATGCGCGTGGTGAAGATGCGCAGCGGCGCGCCCCCCTCCACCGCGAAATCCACCTCGGCGCCCGCCGAGCGCCCGACCCAGTTTCGCTGCTGGACGAGGACGCGCTCGGGCCAGGACGGGAGCTGCGCCATGTCGTCGATCAGTTCGTCCTGATAGGCCGTGATCCTCAGGAACCATTGCTCCATCTCGCGCTCTTCGATGCGCGAGTCGCAGCGCCAGCACTGCCCGCCCTCGGCCTGCTCGTTGGCCAGCACGGTGAGGCACGACGGACACCAGTTGACCGGCGCCTTCTTGCGGTACGCGATCCCACGCTCGAGCATGCGCAGGAAGAACCACTGGTTCCAGCGGTAGTACTCGGGATCGCAGCTGGCGATCTCGCGGCTCCACGGGTAGCTGAAGCCGAGGCGCTGGAGCTGCCTCTTCATGCCCGCGATGTTGTCGCGGGTCCATTTCTCGGGATGCACGCCGCGCTTGATCGCGGCGTTTTCCGCGGGCAGGCCGAGCGCGTCCCATCCGATCGGGTGCATCACGTTGAAGCCGCGCATGCGCTTGTAGCGCGCCACGACGTCCGTGATGCAGTAGTTGCGGACGTGCCCGACATGGATGTCGCCGGAAGGGTACGGCAGCATCTCGAGACAGTAGAACTTGGGACGGCCCGTATCCTCGTTCACCTCGAACGTCCGCGCCTCGGCCCAGCGCTTCTGCCAGCGCGTCTCGATCTCGTCGAAGGCGTATTCGGTCATAACCCTAGGCAGGCAAAGGAAATGCGATCGTACCACGGGCTGCGAGCCGGGCGCCCTCGCTTCAGCTGAGCGGCCAATAACTGGCGAACAACCGGCGATACTGCGTGACGAGGCGATCCCCCAATGACGAGCGCTCCGAGAGTTCGGAGGCGGGCTCGCCCCGGAGCCGGCGCATCACCTCCGCGCCCGAAGTCGCGATGCCCTCGAGGTCGTAGCCGCCTTCGAGGGTCACGACGACCTTCCCCGAGGCGGCGGCCTCGAGACAGGCCGTCATCACTGCGCCAAAGCCCGCGGCCGTCACGCGCATGCCCGCGAGCGGATCGTCCACGTGCGGATCGAAGCCCGCCGAGACGAGCACGAGCTGCGGATCGAAGCTGCGGCCGATCGGCACGACGACCTCCCGGTAGAGAGCCGCGTACTCGGCGTCGCCGCAGCCCGCAGGCAGCGCGATGTTGACGGTGAAGCCCCGGCCACGGCCCTCGCCGACCTCCTGAGGAGCACCCGTGCCGGGATAGAACGGATACTCGTGGGACGAGATGTAGAGGACCCGCGGGTCCTCCCAGAAGATCGACTGCGTCCCGTTGCCGTGGTGAACGTCGAAGTCAAGGATCATGACGCGGCGGACGCCCTGGTCCAGGGCCCGGGCCGCCCCGACGGCCACGTTGTTGAACAAGCAGAAGCCCATGGCGCGGCCGCGCTCGGCGTGATGCCCGGGCGGGCGGACAGCGCAGAACGCCCGGTCTAGCCTTCCGTCGAGCACCCGGTCGACGGCGTCGGCGACCGCACCCGCCGCTCGCAGCGCCGCAGCGCAGGACTCCGGGCCCGCCTGCGTGTCCGGATCGAAGCGGACCGTCCGGCCGCGCGTCCCCACGATCGACTCGACGTGAGCGGGCGTGTGGACGCGCATCAGCTCCTCAGTCGTCGCCTCGCGGGGCTCCAGCAGCTCGAGGACGTCTTCCTGGCCGCTCTCGGCCAGCCCGCGACGGAACGCGACGAGGCGCTGGGGCCGCTCGGGATGACCCGGACCGGCGTCGTGCCTTCGGAAAAGCGGGTCGTCGTACAGCCCGACGCGCGGGCTCACGTCAGCATTCCGGGTGGTTCACGCCGATCTCGGGCGGTGCCTCGACGACGTGCAGCGCCAGTCCGCCCCGGGCCGTCTCCTTGTACTTGTCCTTCATGTCGGCGCCGGTGTCGCGCATGGTCCGGATGACCTTGTCCAGCGAGACGAAGTGCGTGCCGTCGCCGCGCAAGGCCATGCGCGCGGCGTTGATCGCCTTCACTGACGCCATCGCGTTGCGCTCGATGCACGGCACTTGGACGAGACCCCCGATCGGGTCGCAGGTCAGGCCCAGGTTGTGCTCCATTGCAATCTCGGCCGCGTTTTCCGCCTGCGCCGGCGTTCCACCCATGACCTCGGCGAGCGCCCCGGCTGCCATCGAACACGCCGAGCCGACCTCGCCTTGGCAGCCGACCTCGGCGCCGCTGATCGAGGCGTTCTCCTTGTAGAGCACCCCGATCGCTCCGGCCGTGAGCAGGAAACGGACGACGCCGTCGTCGCCGGCACCTGGCACGAAGCGCGCGTAGTAGTGCAGCACCGCCGGCAGGATCCCCGCCGCTCCGTTCGTCGGAGCCGTGACGATGCGCCCGCCGGCCGCGTTCTCCTCGTTCACTGCGAGGGCATACAGGTTGACCCAGTCCATCGCCGTGAGCGGGTCGCGCAGCGAAGCCTCGGGGCTCGCCAAGAGGCGCCGATGCAGGTCGCGCGCGCGGCGCTTCACCTTCAGCCCGCCTGGCAGGATTCCCTCCTCGCTGCACCCGCGCCGCACGCACTCCTGCATCACGTCCCAGAGGCGCAACAGCCCCGCCCGCACCTCGGGCTCGGCCCGCAGAACCATCTCGTTGGCCAGCATCAAGTCGCTGATGCGGAGGCCATGGGCCTGGCAAAGGTCGAGCAGGCCGTCGCCGGTATGGAACGGGTACGGCACCGCGGGACCGCCGCCCGCGGTGGGCGCACCCCCGCTCGCCACGGACTCGTCCACCACGAACCCGCCGCCAACGGAGTAGTAGATGCGCGCGCGAATGGGCTGGCCCGACGCATCGAGCGCCGTGAAGCGAAGGGCGTTCGAATGGAAGGGTAGGCTCTGGCGCAGGAAGAGCAGGTGCTCCGCATCAGTCCACGGGATGTCGCGCCGCCCGAGCAGCGGGAGGCGCCCGCTGGAGCGGACGCGTGCCACCAGGTCCGGGATGGCGGCGACGTCGACGCCCTCGGGAGTCTCGCCGAGGAGCCCGAGGATCACGGCCTTGTCGCTGCCGTGGCCGCGCCCGGTCGCGCCGAGGCTTCCGAAGAGCTCGACCTTCAGCGTCGCGACGGCCTCGAGCGTGCGGTCGGCGGCCAGGCCCTGCGCGAACATCCGCGCCGCCTTCATCGGCCCGACGGTGTGGGAGCTCGAGGGACCGATGCCGATCTTGAAGAGGTCGAAGACCGAGATCACGTTTCGATTATGACTGGCCCGAGCCACTCGGGCCAGGAAAACCACCGAGGACACAGAGTAGGCCCACTGTGGCTCGAGATGACGAGATCACACGGTTTCTCCGTGTTCTCTCCGTTCCCCTCTGTGTCCTCTGTGGTTGTTTTGGCCGTTGTTGGACGGATGGGCTACAGGTCGTCGTACCTCGGTCCCCCACCACCCTCAGGCGTCACCCACGTGATGATCTGGTACGGGTCCATGACGTCGCAGGTCTTGCAGTGGACGCAGTTGGAGAAGTTGATCTGGAGGCGCAGAGCTTTCGCGTCGTCCGGCCTCGACACCATCTCGTAGACGGCCGCAGGGCAGAACTTCTCGCACGGGTTGCCGTACTCCTCCCGGCACCGGGTCGCACAGACGTTGGTGTCGGCCACGAGCAGGTGCGTCGGCTGGTCTTCCTCGTGCTTGGTACCCGAATGGTAGACGTCCGTGAGCCGGTCGAAGGTCAGCTGGCCGTCCGTCCGCTTCCTCTGGAAGCTCTCGCGACTCGTTTCGCCCCCGTAGTAGTCCGCGAGCTTGTGGATCTCTGCGTATCCTTTCGACGGGCTCATGGGATCCACGAGGCCCCGGCCGCCAGTGAACATCTGCAGCCCGCTGTTCACGAGGCCCAGCCACAGCCCGTGCTTGAAGCCCTGATGGAAGTTCCTGACCCTCCAAAGCTCGGACTTCACGTACGACGCGTTTACCTTGTCGTCGAAGGCCTTCAGCTTCGCCGCCGACGTGTCGTCGGCTGCAAGCGCCTCGAGCGCGGTCTCCGCCGCCAGCATCCCGGTCTTCAAGGCCAGGTGGATGCCCTTGAGGCGCATCGCGTTCAGGAAGCCCGCTGCCTCGCCCACGAGCAGCACGCCGTCCGCGTAGGTGCGTGGGATCGAGTAGAACCCGCCTTCTGTGATCGTCCGTGCGCCGTAGCGGATCAGCTTGCCGCCTTCGAGCAGCGACCGGACGAGCGGGTGTTCCTTCATCTTCTGGAACAGGCCGTGCGGGTCGAGGAACGGATCACGGTAATCGAGGCCGACGACCAGGCCCAGCGAGATGCGCTCCTCGGTAAACCCGTAGATGAAGCCGCCGCCGAAGGTCCGGCTGTCGAGCGGGTAGCCCATCGTGTGGATCACCGCGCCCTGCATCAGGCGCCCCTTCGGCACCTCCCACAGCTCCTTGACCCCGATCGTATAGACCTGGGGGAACCTGCCCTCGTCCAACCTGAGCCGCGGCACGAGCTGCTTCGTGAGGCTTCCGCGTGCGCCCTCCGCGAGGATCGTGAGCTTCGCCCGGAGGTCGACGCCCGCCTCGTAGTTGCCCTTCTTTTTCCCGTGCTTGTCGATGCCTTTGTCGCCCGTGCGGACGCCGACCACGCGGTCGCCTTCGTAGAGCATCTCCGCGCCGGGAAAGCCGGCCAGCACGTCGACGCCGCGGGCCTCGGCCTGCTGGGCGAGCCACTTCACGAGCTGGTTCAGGCTGATGACGTAGTTCCCGTGGTTCTGCAGGGGCGGCGGGACGATCGGCAGACGCAGCTTGCCGTTCGCCGTCAGCATGTAGACGTGGTCCTCGGTCACCTCGGTCGTGACCGGCGCTCCCTTGTCAGCGAAGTCGGGGATGAGCTCCTTGAGCGAGATCGGATCGAGCACGGCTCCCGAGAGGCTGTGTGCGCCCGGCTCGACGCCCTTTTCGATGACCATCACGGACGCTTCGAGCTTCTTCGCGGCGGTCTCGTTGTGAGCATCGAGGAGGTCCTTGAAACGGATCGCCGCAGCCAGCCCGGCGGGTCCGCCCCCGACGATCAGGACGTCGGTCTCGAGAACCTCCCGGTCGGCCACGGTCTCAGTGCTTGGCCGCGAAATACGCTTTCGCCGCCTCCGTCAGCTTCGGCAACACCTGGAACAGATCGCCGACGATGCCGTAGTTCGCGACCTTGAAGATCGGGGCGTCGGCATCCTTGTTGATCGCGACGATGACCTTCGAGGACGACATCCCCGCCAGGTGCTGGATCGCGCCCGAGATGCCGCAGGCGATGTAGAGCTGCGGCGAAACCGTCTTGCCGGTCTGGCCCACCTGCATCTGATGGTCGACCCAGCCCGCGTCCACGACCGCGCGCGAGGCGCCCACCGCGGCCCGGAATGCCTCGCCGAGCGATGTCACCAGATGGAAGTTCTCGGGCCCCTGGAGGCCACGACCGCCCGAGACGATGATCTGGGCTTCCGTCAGCTCGAGCTTGCCCTCCGCTGCGGCCTTGATCGCCGTGACCCTGGCCCGGGCGGCGTCGTCGACGGTCTCCTCGACCGTGGTCGCGGTGTGGGACGCGTCCGCCGGTGAGAGCGGGAAGACGTTCGCGCGCAGCGTCGCCATCTGCGGATCGCCCTCCCAGCGAACCATCGCATAGGCCTTGCCCGCGTACATCGGTCGGCGCGCTTCGAGGCGGCCGTCCTTGACGCTCAGCGCCACGCAGTCCGACACGAGGCCGGCCCCCACCCTTGCAGCGACGCGCGGCGCCAGGTCCTTTCCCATCGCCGTGAATGGAATGAGCACCGCCCAGGGCTTCGCGGCCTCCACCACCTTCGCGAGCGCCCGCGCGTAGGGCTCGGTCGCATAGGCGGCGAGCCCCGGCGCGTCGAAGACATGCATCTTCTCGGCGCCGTAACGTCCCAGCTCCGCCGTCGATCCCGAGATGCCGCTGCCGATGACGACCGTGGCGACCGAGCCCCCGCTCGCAGTGGCGAGCCGGCGCGCCTCAGAGAGAACCTCGAGCGATGATCGACGCAGCTTGCCGTCCCGCACCTCCGCGAACGTCAGGATGAGCCCCGCCATCCTCAGATCACCTTCGCTTCTTCGTGGAGGAGTCGGAGCAGCTCCTTGGCCTGCGCCTCGGGGTCACCCTCGATCATCCGGACGGCCGGGCGCGCCGGCGGCAGCTCCATCGCGACCACGCGGGTCCGAGGAGCCAACGTCGCCCCATCGAGGCCAAGGGCTGCCGCGTCCTTGACGTCGATCGGCTTCTTCTTGGCGGCCATGATCCCCTTGAGGTTCGCGTAGCGCGGCTCGTTCAGGCCCTTCTGGGCCGAGACCACCGCGGGCAGGCTCGTCTCCCACACCTCCCGTGCTCCCTCGATCTCGCGCTCGACGGTCGCTCGGCCGTCCTGGATCTCCACCTTGACCGCCATCGTCACCTGCGGCAGGTCGAGCAGCTCCGCGAGCAGCGCTGGAACCTGGCCGTTGTCGCCCCCCACACCCTGCTGGCCGGTGAGCACGAGATCGATGCTCCCGACCGCCTTGATGGCGGCGGCCAGCGCCCGCGCCGTTCCGAGCGTGTCGGTCGCGCCAAACGACGCGTCCTTGAGGTGGACTGCGGAATCGGCGCCCAACGCCAGGCCGTTTCGCAGCGCGGCCTGGACGCGGTCCGGGCCGAGGGACACGAGCACGACCTCGCCGCCCTTGGCCTCCTTGATCCGCAGCGCCTCCTCGACCGCGAACTCGTCGTAGGGCGACACGATCCAGTTGACCCCTTCCTCTTCGATGCCCGTGCCCGACGCGCGGATCTTCACCCGCGTCTCTGTGTCCGGGACCTGCTTCACGCAGACGATGATCTTCATCAAGGTCCTGAAACCGAAACTGGCCCAGAGACCACCCGCAGCATGTCTATCTCCTTCACTCTCCGTTCGTTCTCTGTGTGTCCTGTGGTCGTCCTGGCCGTCGTAACGTCAGCCGTCGAAGCGCCTGAAGAGGAGCGCGCCGTTCGTCCCCCCGAAGCCGAACGAGTTGGTGAGCACGTGACGCAACGTCGCCTTGCGCGCCTTGTTCGGAACCGTATCGAGGTCGCACTCCGGGTCCGGGTTGTCCTGGTTGATGGTCGGCGGAAGGATCTGGTCGCGCAGCGCCAGCACGGTGATGGCCGCCTCCAGGCCGCCCGCCGCGCCGAGCAGGTGGCCGGTCATCGACTTGGTCGAGCTGATGGCCAGCTTGCGGGCGTGGTCACCGAACACCGCCTTGATGGCCTTCACCTCCTGCGGATCCCCGACCGGCGTCGACGTGCCATGGCAGTTGATGTAGTCCACCGCCGAGGGCTCGACGCCAGCGTCCTTCAACGTGCGCCGCATGACGCGGATGGCTCCGTCCCCGTCCTGGCACGGCGCGGTGATGTGATAGGCGTCGCCCGACATGCCGTAGCCCAGCACCTCGCAGTAGATCTTCGCGCCGCGCCGGCGCGCCTGCTCCAGCTCCTCGAGGACCACGATCCCCGAGCCCTCGCCGATCACGAAGCCGTCGCGGTCCTTGTCGAAGGGCCGCGACGCCTTCGCGGGTTCGTCGTTGCGTGTGGAGAGCGCGCGCATCGCCGCGAAGCCCCCCACTGCCAACGGAGTAATGGCCGCCTCGCTGCCGCCGGCGATCATCACGTCGGCATCGCCGCGCTCGACCAGACGGAAGGAGTCGCCAATCGAGTGGGCGCTCGTGGTGCAGGCCGTGGCGGTGCACGAGTTGGGGCCCTTGGCTCCGGTCCGGATCGACACCCAGCCCGAGGCGAGGTTGGCGATCGCCGCCGGGATGAAGAACGGGCTGATCTTGCGCGGCCCGCCCTTCAGCAGCGCCTCGTGCTCCCGCTCGATCGTGGCGAAGCCGCCGATCCCGCTGCCGATGTAGACGCCCACCGATTCCGCGTTCGAGGCGTCGACGGCGAGGCTCGCATCCTTGACGGCCATGTCGGCGGCCGCGACCGCGAACTGAATGAAGCGGTCCGCCTTCTTGACGTCCTTCTTCTCCAGCCAGCGGAGCGGGTCGAAGCCCTTCACTTCGGCGGCGATGCGCGCCGCGTGCTGCGAGGCGTCGAAGAGCGTGATGGGACCGACGCCGGATTGGCCGGCGAGCAGGGCCTTCCAGGTGCTCTCGGTGTCGGTGCCGAGCGGGGACACCATCCCCAGTCCGGTTACGACGACCCTACGTGTAGCCGACAAGTTACTTCTTGGGCCCGTGCTTCTCGATGTAGTCGACGGCTTCCTTCACCTTGGTGATCTTCTCGGCGTCTTCGTCGGGGATCTCGATCCCGAACTCCTCCTCGAGCGCCATCACCAACTCCACGGTGTCCAGGCTGTCGGCGCCCAGATCGTCGACGAACGACGCTTCGGGGGTCACGAGCTCCTCTTCGACACCGAGCTGGTCCACGATGATCTTCTTGACGCGATCGGCAACAGGCTCCATCAGGCTCCTCCGGGGAGCCCCACGCTCCCCCTCAAGTTGGTCAATCCGACGTCCGTTCGGCCATTCTACATGTGGAAGCCGCCGTCCACGGACAACACCTGGCCGGTGACGTAGGCCGCGGCCTCCGAGAGGAGGAAGACCACCGCACCCGCCACGTCCTCAGGCCGCCCGATCCGGCCCATCGGGATCCCGGCCGCCACTGCCTCGCGCGCCTTCTCCGACATCGCAGCCGTCATGTCGGTCTCGATGAACCCCGGGGCGACTGCGTTGACGGTGATCCCGCGCGTGGCGACCTCGCGGGCCACGGCCTTCGTGAAGCCGATCACTCCCGCCTTGCTCGCGGCGTAGTTCGCCTGGCCCGGGTTGCCCATCAGGCCCACGACCGAGGTGATGCTCACGATGCGACCGTAGCGCGCCTTGAGCATCGGCTTGAGCGCCGCCTGGGTGCAATGGAACGCTCCGGTGAGGTTCGTCGCGATCACCTCGTCCCACTGCTCCGGCCTCATGCGGAGCAGCAGCGTGTCGCGCGTGATGCCCGCGTTGTTCACGAGGTGGTCGATGCGGCCATGCTCGGCCAGGACCTTGTCGAACGCGGCAACCACTCCCGCGCGGGACGCGACGTCGAGAGCGAGCGCTGCGGCATTGCCGCCCGCGGCCGCGGCCTCCTCGACAGCTTCCTTCAGCTTCGCTTCGTCCCGCGCGGCGAGGAGGACCATCGCTCCCTCGGCGGCCAGCGCCTTCGCGAGGACGCGGCCGATGCCGCGGGACGCTCCGGTGACGATGGAGACACGCCCCGCGAGCGCGCCCATCAGGCCTCGCTCCGTACGGCTTCGAGGGCGGACGCCGTCTTCTCGAGTGAGTCCGGGTCCTCCACGTTGAGCACGCGCGCCCCCTTGGCGATCTTCTTCACGAGGCCCGAGAGCACCGATCCGGGGCCCACCTCGACGAACGTGTCGAACCCGTCGCGGGCCATCTGCTCGACGAGGTCCTGCCAGAGCACGGCCCCCGCGACCTGACGCAGGAGGCCGTCCCGGCAGTCCTCCGCGGCCCGAACGGCCTTCGCGTCCACGTTGTTGTAGAGCGGGACGGAGGGATCGGCAAAGGCGACGGCGCGCAGGTCCGGCTCGAGGCGGGCGCGCGCCGGCGCCATGAGCGCGCAATGGAAGGGTGCCGAGACGGGGAGCGGCACCGCGCGCTTCGCGCCGCGCGCCTTGCAGGCCTCGCTCGCGCGCTCGACCGCGGCCCTGTGCCCCGCGATCACGATCTGGCCGGGTGAGTTGATGTTGGCCGGAGCGACCACTTCGCCCTCCGCCGC
>Ga0075418_10010306_pt1 | contig 10469 bp, 6 predicted proteins | sample SoiMetdeltSBSDD2_FD_81776 | JGI IMG/M metagenome (GOLD analysis project Ga0075418, IMG submission 81776) | Bulk soil microbial communities from a Populus tree surrounding site in Tennessee, USA - Soil MetaG P. deltoides SBSDD2 | ecosystem: Environmental > Terrestrial > Soil > Tree plantation...
CGGTTCGTGCCGCTCTTGCTGACCGCCGTGATCTGCAGGCCGCTCGATCGGCCGTATTCGGCCTGGTAGCCCTGCACCAGCACCTTCACTTCCGCGATCGATTCGACGTTCATTTGCACGATCGCGCCATTGCTGCCGGTGTCCATCGTTGAAACGCCATCCATCATGACGGTTGTGGACTGCACGATCGATCCGACCCTCTGAACCTGGGTGCCGTTCATGACGACGCCAGGTGCGAGTTGTCCGAGCTGGAGGAAGCTGCGGCTGGCAAACGGCAGGTTCTCAACCGTCTGCGTCGGAATCGCAAAGGACCGCTCACCGCTCGCCGTCTGAATAACCGGCGATTCACCTTTCACGCTGACTGTTTCGGTGGCACCGCCGACTTCGAGCGTCAGCGCGCCGACCGATACCTGCGGACCGGGGTTAACCGTGATGCCGCTTTGCTTGAGCGTTTTGAACGAGGACATCTCCACTTCGATCGTGTAGGTGTCGGCGGGGATGTTCGGAAAGACGAAGTCGCCGGTGGCGTTGGTGACGACGGGCACCGAACGCGTTCCACGTGTTTCGCTGACGAGGGTGACGGTCGCGCCAGGGATGACGCCTCCCTGCGCGTCTTTGACGACTCCGGCTAGCGAACCGGTGGTGAGCTGCGCGGCCGCCGACTGCGCCGTCACGATGACGATCGCGAAGATCGCGGCGCACCATTTCATGCTCCGGAGACCTCTGATCACGTGTCCTCCTTCTGGTGCTGTCAAGAGACGACAAAACTTCAATTGGGTAGCCGGATGCTAACAGGAGGGACCGAGCGGAGACAAGGACTGATCGGCGATGAATTGTGTTTGCGAAGCCGGGTCGCGGACCATAGAATTCCGGCCACGGAAGAAACGGATAAGCACGGACAAAAAGAAAGGCGAACACAGCCATGGACGCGCAGTCACAGGCACGCCGCACCTTTATCAAGACTTCGGCGGCTGCCGTAGCCGCAATGGCGCTTCCATTGTCGTCGCGTGGCGCCGACCAGTCCGCTTCACAGAAACCCTGGGCGATCGGCTGCCATGCGCGCCCGTTCGGCAGGTTTCGCTTGAGCCACGACGATTTACTCGACGCAATCAAGACGGCGGGGTACACATCGGCCGACATGATTTCCGCAGCGCCACCCGCTGCGCGCGGAGCGGCTCCAGCGGGTGGAGGAACGGCGCCACCAGCGCAGCGTGGTCCGGCTGCAATCACGCCCGAAATGGTGACGGCCCTGAAGGAAAAGCTCGCGGCGCGCGGGATGGTGTCCACCGTGTGCAGCCTCTCGATCCGAACTGACGTCCCGCTCGCGGACGCCGTCGCTGCCGCGCGGCAACAGATCACGAATGCACACACGCTCGGTCAGAAGTTCGCGCTCTACCTGGGACTGGAACAGGAGAACCAATACATCCACGCAACCAAGGTGCTCGCCGACGCCGCCGCGTTCGGCAAGGAACGAGGCGTCCAGATCGCCATCAAGCAGCACCACGGTCTCAACAACACCGGTGGGGAGCTGGTCGGATGGGTCAAGCAGGTGAACCACCCGAACTTCGGGCTGTTCCATGACGCCGGCAACGTCATTTATTACACGGGAAAGGATCCGGTCGCGCAGCTCGAGATCGTGGGACCCTATGTGATCGGCGTGGTCGCGAAGGATTGCCTGGGTCCGCACTTCCTGGAGCGCGAGGCCGGGGCACCGAGCTTCGGGTCGTCCGTCCCGGATCCGCGCGGCGACGAAGTCATGATCCAGTTCGGCACCGGCAAGGTGGATTTCGCCGGCATGTTCAAGAAGCTCAAGTCGTACGGATTCAATGGACCGGTATTCGTCGAGGGGACCGCGGTTGGCGAAACCGTCGAGCAGACGATCGCCAACGCGCGGGCGAACCGCGAATTTTTAGAGAGGGCGCGGACAAGTTAGGGCGGGGTCCAAAGACCGCGCCAATTCAGCACTCAGCATTCAGCAATCAGCAATTTCAGTACTCACCTAAGGTCTGATCACCGTTCCATCCGACCGCCTGGTTGTGCCCCACGAGTAATCGAAGTTGGGCGGGCCGGCTGGGAATGGGAACTTCGCCGCGACCTTTTCGTCGACCTCGATCCCCAGCCCGGGCTTTTCCTGCGCGAGCATGTAGCCGTTCTTGACCTCTGGACAGCCGACGAACACGTCCTGCGTTTGTTGCGGGAAGCTGCTGCCTTCGTGCACGCCGAAGTTGTAGCTTGAAAGCTCGAGTGCGAGTTGTGCCGCGTGTGCGACCGGGGACGCGTCGCCCGGTCCGTGCCATGCAGTGCGTACGCCGAAGAATTCACACAGCGCATTGACCTTCCGTGCGGCGCTTAGGCCACCGATCTGCGAAATGTGAATGCGGATGAAATCGATCAGCCGATCCTTGATGAGCGGCACGTACTCATGCTGCGTGTTGAACAGCTCGCCCATCGCGAGTGGAATGCTCGTCTGCTGACGCAGCAACCGGAAGTGATCGTTTTCCTCCGGCGGGAACGGATCCTCGAGGAAGAACAATCGATATGGCTCGAGCGCCTTGCAGAGATTGATTGCCTGATTGAGCGTGATGCGTTCGTGGACGTCGTGGAGCAGTTCCACTTCATCACCGAGCTTGCTGCGCAGGTATTCGAAAAATTTCGGCAGCATGCGCACGTACGGCGCCGGTTCCCAGATCGCGCGCGGGTTGGTCGGCCCGATGGCTTCATTGGGTAACGCTTGAGTGGCGGCCGTCGCGCGCGCTCCGTATCCCGCGTAGCCCGGCGTCGAGACCTGGACACGCACGTGACGGAATCCACGCTCCATCGCACCGCGCGCGTTTCGTTCGACTTCCTCGAACGAGCTTCCGCTCGCGTGGAAGTAACAATCAGCTCCGTGCCGGACCTTTCCGCCGAGCAGCTGGTAGAGCGGCATCTTCGCCCGCTTGGCTTTGATGTCCCACAGCGCAATGTCGACACCGCTCATCGCGTTGAAGAGCACCGGCCCGTTGCGCCAGTACGAGCTCATGTAGCAGGACTGCCAGATGTCCTCGATCTCGTCGACGTTGCGGCCGACGAGAAATGGCTTGAGGTACTGCTCGACCGCGGTATTGACGACGAGCGCGCGCTGGGTAAAGGTGGCGCAGCCCCATCCGACGAGTCCTGGCTCGGTCGTTTCCACCTTCACGATCACGAGGCGGATGTTGTTCGGCGAGGTCAGGATCGTTTTGATGTCGCGAATCTTGATCGGCGCCGTGCCGGCGGCCGCCTGCGCAAAGCCCGGGTGAAGGAATCCAGCGGGGATCTCGGGCGTCAGCGCCTGCGTCAGCGGGTCCTTACGCGTCGAGAGTAACGACACGCCGCCCGCCATCGACAGTGAACGTAGTGCATCACGACGCTTCATACTTGTCTCCTGAAATTGTCGATTGCTGATTTCTAATTGCTGATTGATTGGCTTCTGGTTGATTGCTGAATGCTGATTGGAAACCCCGTCAATCAGCAATCACCAATCAACAATCAGAAATTTCAGTATTCACCATTACCAGTGCGTCAACGAACCATCAGGACGGCGATACATGTTCTTGCGTCCCGGCTCGGTGACTTCGCCGATGAGCGTCAACCGCTTCATGTCTGCCGTCACTCCGAGACCGGGTCGCTGGTTCGTGTACGCCTTGCCATTCTTGAAATCCAGGCACTCTGGCAGATAGTCAATCGGCCGGCCGCCGTAGTTGTACTCCATCAGCACCGGCCCTGAAAATGTCGAGAGACAGTTGACCAGCGCAGCAGTCGCAATCGGCCCGGTGAAATGGGGAACGATGCCGACGGCATGTGTCTCGCAGATCGCGAGGACCTTCATCAGCTCGGTAATGCCTCCGACATTTGGCAACGTCGAGCGCACGAAATCGACGTCGTGGTTTTCAACCAGCCGATTGAAGTCCCACTTGAGGCCCCACTCTTCTCCGTGCGTCAGCGGGACCGTCGTCATCTGCCGGAGCTTGGGAATGTCCTGTAGCGCATTCTCGTCGCGCACCGGATCCTCGACGAAGAAGGGCTCGTACGGCTCCATGACCTTGCACACCCGCATCGCGTCGTTCAGGTCGAAGCGTTGATGGAGGTCGATGGACCAGTTCCCTTTCGGTCCGATCGCGTCGCGCACTGCCTTGCAATCCTGCTCGACCTGCTTGACGACGGAGCGGGTATCGTAGACGCTGCCGACAGGCACGTCTCCAGGCCCCATGCGAAAGACGCGATAGCCCGCATCCATCGTGGCGCGCGCGCGATCAGCGAGGCTCAGGCGTGTACCGGGCGCCGTGCCTGGCGGCGTCGCGCCGCCGGTCGCGTAGCATTCGCAATAATCGCGCGCGGACCCGCCGAGCAGTTCGTGGATCGGCAGGCCAAGCGCTTTGCCCTTGATGTCCCACAGCGCCAGGTCGAGCGCGCCAAGTGCGTGCGCCTTCTCGCGTCCCGGCGGATAGAACCAGGCGATATACGCCTCCTGCCAGAGCGCTTCCGTGCGGAACGGACTCTGGCCGATGAGCGTGCCGGCGCACTGCTCGAGTGTGTCCTTCGACCCGCCTTCACCGATACCGGTAATGCCGATGTTGGTTTCGACCGTCGCCACCATGTTGCTCTGGTTGAACAACGGATTCAGCTCGGGCGGCTTATAGATTCGGACGCGGGTGACCTTGGCCTTGGGCAGTTCGGCGGCGGCCGTACTCGGACGAATGACGTTGAGCGCCGGAGCGGCCGCGATGGCGCTGAAGAAGGTTCGGCGGTTCACGGTGATCTCCTCCTCGTGGCGGCATGAGAATACAAAAGATGACGCGCAGAAGCGAGATCGTGCACTGCGGACGCCCCGCTTGACAGCCGCCCTCGGAAGTGTTACAAACATCGCAGACTTGTTATAAAAATAACATGGCGAAGACAACAACACCTCAGCTCCTGACCAAACGCGAACGCCTCATCATGGACGTCCTTTACCGGCTCGGGCGCGCGACGGCGACAGAAATCATGGCCGAAGTCCCCGGCGCGCCGGGCAATTCGACGATTCGCACGCAGTTGCGAGTGCTCGAGAGAAAAGGGCACGTCAAGCACGAGGAGATCGGGCTTCGCTACCTCTACATGCCGACGGTTCCGCGCCATTCGGCGCGCAAGTCGGCCCTCCGCCACGTCGTCGACACCTTTTTCGACGGATCGACCACGAAGGCGGTGGCGGCGCTCCTCGGCGGCGAAGCCGCGCGGGTGACCGATGAGGATCTGGATCGGATTGCTGAACTGGTGCGCAACGCGCGCGGTGACTCCCGATGAATGCCACTGACATCGTCCTTCGCTCGTCCGCCGTGCTCATCGTCGGGCTGATAGGGCACGCGCTTCTCGCCCGGCGTTCAGCCGCCCTTCGTCACTGCCTGCTTGCGGTCACGATTTTCTCGTCCGCCGCGGTGGTTCCACTCTCGCTGTTTCTTCCGTCGTGGGATGTCCGGCTGCCGGCTTGGTCGCGCGGCGGGAGCAGCGTTACGTCGGCCGTCACCGGTGCGACGATCGCCACGACCGTGGATTCGGCGCCAGTGCCGACAGGTGTGGATGTCGAAACGATCATCACTGTTGGCTGGGCCGCCGGATTCGTATTCATGGCGTTGCTGCTGGTTGTGGAAGGGTGGCGGTTGGTGCGCATTTCAGCGCGGGCTCAGCAAATCCGCCGGCGGCCATGGATCTCGCTTGCTGAGCAGATCGGTGCGTCCTATGACCTCCGCCGGCGCGTCGCCCTGTTGCAGACCGATGCCGCGGATCTTCTGGCGACGTGGGGACTCTGGAGACCGCTCGTCCTGCTGCCCTCACATGCGGGCAACTGGTCGGACGAGCGGATGCGGATTGTTCTCTCGCACGAGCTGGCGCACATCCGTCGCAACGACTGGTTCATTCAAATCGCCGCCGAAACGGTTCGAACGATGTTCTGGTTCAACCCGCTCGTCTGGATTGCATGCACGCGTCTGCGTCGAGAAAGCGAGCAGGCGTGCGACGACGTCGTGCTTGGCGCCGAGATACCGGCTCGCCAGTACGCCGAACACCTGCTGGAGATCGCGCGGAAATGCCGCAACCCGCGAGCGGCGTGGATCTCCGCGACACCGATGGCTCGCTCGTCAACCCTTGAAAGGAGAATCGCCGCCATGCTCAACCCGGGGCTCAACCGGAGATCAGTTTCACGCTCTTCCGCGATCTGTACGATCGCGTTTCTACTTGCCGTCACCCTGCCGACGGCCGCTTTTCGCGCCGCACAGACCGCGCCCGGAACATTGACCGGATCGGTTTACGACTCAACCGGCGCCGTCGTCCCGGGAGTAACGTTGACGCTCGAGAATGCGCAGGAGCAGAAGCAGCAGGCCACGAGCCGGGCAGACGGTCGTTTCGACTTTCCGCAAGTCGCTCCCGGAAAGTACGTCCTCTCCGCATCACTTCCAGGATTCCGATCACTAAAACAGGAATTCGAGTTGAAAAGCGCTCGCGACTGGGATCGCGCAATTACGCTGCAGGTCGGTGATTTGAGCGAATCGATCATGGTGCAGGAAAAGCGCGTCACCGGACCGGTTGGCGCTTCACAGCCGCAAGGAGCGCAGCGTCTCCGAGTGGGCGGCAATATCAAGGTACCGACAAAAACACTCGACGTGAAACCGACGTATCCCAAATCGATGCGCGATGCCGGCCGCGAAGGCCTGGTGCCGATCGAAGCCATCATCGGAACCGACGGCGCGGTGACATCAGTGCGCGTCCTGACGGCGCAGGTCCATCCAGACTTCGCCATCGCGGCCGTCGACGCCGTGCGGCAGTGGAAGTTCACGCCGACGCTGTTGAATGGCGCGCCGGTGGAAGTTGTGATGAAGGTATCGATTCAGTTCCGTCTGGCAGACTGATCGTGTAAAGTCGGCGCTGATGACAGGCCGACGGCAGTGGACGTTTGCGATTTTCGCGTGCACCATTCTGCTGTCGGCTGTCTCTCCTTTTTCGCAGCAATCGTCGACTACCTACCCTCAGAAGTCGCGAACCTTTCATTCGCCGGCCGAATTCGCGCAGATGACGCGCGGTGCGGTGAAATTACAAAAGACGGCGAAACCGGCTGACGAGCTGCGCATCCGGCGTCTTCCCGTTCACCTGCCTGTCAACGATTTCAAGATCATCGCGACCGAGTCTCCAACCATCACCTGGATTGGGAGTCCACAGGGAGCTGTGCGGCTGAATACGTCTACACGAACCGTCGAGTACTTCGCCGCCGAGCGGTGGCTTCCGGACAATCAGGTCACCGGCATTGGTTTCGAAAACGGGGCGACCTGGATAGAAACCGCAAAGGGACTGTCGCGGATCGAGTACAAGCCGATGACGCTCGAGGAAAAATCGCGCGCGTTCGTCGATCGGATCCAGGCGCGTCACAATCGCTGGGGCCTCACCGCAACGTCAGATCTGCGAGTCCCGGGCGATCTCAAGAGCAATCAGCCGGTCTCGACCGACAACGACGGGCTCTGGACGGCGATGTATGTGGCGGCAGAGTGTTTTCGATACAAGGTCACCGGTCAGCCAGACGCGCGCGACAACGCCCGCCGCGGCATGCAGGCGATCCTGCGGCTCGAGAGCATCACCGGTATTCCAGGCTTTCCCGCACGCTCCTTCGTTAAGGTTGGCGAGGATGTTCAGCCGCGCGACGGCGAGTGGCACGACGCGGCAGAACAGGGATGGCGCTGGAAGGGGGACACCAGCTCGGATGAAATCGTCGGGCACTACTTTGTCTACGGCATCTACTACGACCTCGTCGCCGACGAGTCCGAGAAGACTCAGCTCCGTGCGACCCTCGATCGCATTACGAAACACATCCTCGACCACGACTATCAACTTATCGATGTCGACGGGAAACGCACGCGGTGGGGATGGTGGGGTCCTGATGACATCTGGTTAGAAGCAAGTGAGACCGGACTGCGCGCGCTGCACATCCTCTCTCACCTGCGCGTCGCACTGCATCTGTCCGAAAACACACCGTCGGCCACCAGGTACCGCGCTGAGTACGACAACCTGATCAAGATGCGTCGCTACCATCTGCTGACGCGAAATCAGAAGATCGCGATACCAGGACATATCAATCATTCCGACGACGAGCTGGCGTTTCTGTCGTACTACCCACTGCTGCAATACGAAACAGACCAGCAGCTGCGGGCAATCTACAAACAGAGCCTGGAAAGAAGCTGGCAGGTGGAACGCCCCGAGCGAAATCCGCTGTGGAATGCGATCTACGCCGCTGGAACAGGGACGCAGGACTTCGATCGCACCGAATCGATACAAACGCTGCGCGAGATCCCGATGGATACGATCACATGGACGGTTCGCAACTCACAGCGCGCCGACGTGCCCCTCGATCCATTGGCCGATCGCTTCAAGCGTCCGCAGGCCCTCATCGTCCTTCCTTACGACGAAATCCCGATGTGGAAGTGGAACGGAAACCCATATGCGCTGGATGGCGGGAACGGCGGGCGAAGCGAAGACGATGGTGCGTATTTTCTGCTGCCGTACTGGATGGGACGGTTCCATCACTTGTTTGAGTGAAACGGAGCCGGGACTCGTTTCTCGGGATCCGTTTTCCGGGATCCGTGGTCCGGACCGCGCAGATTCGATCGGGCGATTTGTCGTTCCTCGGATCCCGCATCCCGGACAACGGATCCCGGCTTACCGGTACCCCGCCGCCTGTAGCTCAAACAGCTGCGCGTATCGTCCCTCGCTCCGCAGCAGCTCATCGTGCGTGCCGAATTCGGCGACGCGGCCGTCGACAATCACCGCGATGCGGTCGGCGATTCGCACGGTCGAGAAACGGTGAGAGATGACGATGCCGATGCGTCCGCGCAAGTTGTCCTTCAGCTCGGCGAAGATCGCCGCTTCGGCCTCCGGATCGAGCGACGAGGTCGGCTCGTCGAGGATCCAGATGTCGGCGTTGCGATACATGATCCGGGCGAGCGCAAGCCGCTGCCACTCGCCGCCGGAGAGATCGTGCCCCCCCTCGAACAGCCGTCCGACCTTCGAATCAAGCCCACTCGGCATCTTTTTCACCAGCCACTCGCTGCGCGATCGACGGAGCGCTTCGAGGACGCGTTGATCGTCGGCGGCCGCATCGGGCCGGCCCATGACGACGTTGTCGCGGACCGTCAGCTCGTAGTTGGCGTAGTCCTGAAACAGCACGCCAACCCGGCTGCGCAACTCCTCGGGATGCACGTTTTTCAGATCGACACCTCCGACACGCACCGCGCCGCGGTCAGGATCGTAGAACCGCAGCAGCAGCTTCACCAGCGTGCTCTTGCCGGCACCGTTTTCGCCGACGAGCGCCACGAGCTCGCCGCCGCGGATGTGTAAATCGAGACCGTCAACCGCCGGTTCTTTGCCTCCTGGATACGTGAACGTGAGGTGATCGAAATCGATCGAGCCGATCACCGGCGGCAGCGGCACCGGCGTGGTCGGGATTGGAATCAGCGGATCGATCGCGAGGAACGAAAAGTAGTCGTCGAGGAACGTCGTGTGCTGGTCAACCGAGACGAACGTGCTCGAGATATTCCCCAGCGTTCCGGAGACGGACGTGAACGCGCCAATGACCAGCACGACGCCGCCTGGATCGATCGTGCCTGCGGCGCCGCGGAGCGCCACGAAGACGTAGGCCAGTGCGAGCGCCGTTCCTGTGACCAGGCCGCTGAGGAGCGATATGCGCGTGCCCGAGCGATACATCTCCTCCCGCAGCTTGAACAGCGCCTCCGACATCGTCCGGTGCCGTCCGAGCAGGTAGTCGGCCAGCACATAGGCGCGAATTTCCTTCGTGGTACGCGGCTGAACCAGCAAGTCGCCGACATACTCACGCTCGCGCTCTTCCGGTGTTTCCTTGTAGAAGAACTCGTAAAGGCGAGACGTGACGCGGCGTTCGAGCATCAGCGACACTACGGCGCCCGTCAACGCCAGAATCACGAGAATGTAGTGAAGGCTCGCGAGCAGCGATGCCATCAAGACGATCGTGACGAGGTTTCCGGAAAGGCCGAGCACCGACCATGTCAGGTCGCCGGGCCGCCACGAGATGTCGCGCTTCGCGCGCGCGAGACGATCGTGCCAATCGGAGTTGTCGAAGTGACCGAGATCCAGCCGCGATGCCTGCGCGAGCAGCCGCCGTTCCGCCTCGAGCTGCACCCGGCGGACGAATAAATTGCGGCCGTAGCCGGAATACGCCCCAATCGCGCGTTGCGCGCTCGTCGCCAGCCACAGCCCGAGCACGATCGGGAGCATGTCGGTAAAGCGAACGGACTGCACCCTGGCTTCAGCGATCCGATTGACGAGCGTCGATCCGAGATACACCGTGATCGGCGGCATCGCCGCGTTGACGATGCCGAGGAGCGAGTACTTGACGAGCGCGCGCGGTGAGGCAGTCCACGCGAGCGCCATCCCCTGCCGCAGGTTTTTCCGAACCCGACGAG
>Ga0075418_10010309_pt1 | contig 10467 bp, 10 predicted proteins | sample SoiMetdeltSBSDD2_FD_81776 | JGI IMG/M metagenome (GOLD analysis project Ga0075418, IMG submission 81776) | Bulk soil microbial communities from a Populus tree surrounding site in Tennessee, USA - Soil MetaG P. deltoides SBSDD2 | ecosystem: Environmental > Terrestrial > Soil > Tree plantation...
CAGGGTCGGCGCTTCGGCGCGCTTCCGTTCGGCGATGCGGCGCCAGAAGCGCTGGAGCATCGGTCCATCGATGATGCCGAGGTCGTACCGGCCGCCGATCGCGGTCTCCGATTCGCCGATCGTTACTCGGCGGCTTCGGGCGAGCATCTCGGCAAATAGACCGGCGCTCTCCGCGTCGGAGAGCAACAGCAACACATCGCCGGTCGAGCCCAGGCCGGCCTGCGCCATCAGCGCTACTCCGGCGTGGTGAAGATGCGGCTCCAGCGAATCGCCGTGATGAACGGCAACGAACGCCAACTGTTCGAATCGTAGCTGTAGTACACCAGGAGCGGCCGGCCCCGCACGTTCTGGCGCGGCAGGAAGCCCCAGTACCGCCCGTCGTACGAGCTGTCCCGGTTGTCTCCCATCATGAAGAACGAGTCGGCCGGAACAACGATCGGCCCCCAGTCCTGGAGGTCGGGCTTGTAATTGGCCGGGTCGCGCTTGACCAGATGGGGCAGCTGCCACTCGCGCATCTTGACCCGCTGCACCGGATCCTCTGAGCGGGTCGGGTCCGTGTGGATCACGTATGGCTCATCGACCTTCTCGCCGTTCCGCCAGAGCTCTCCGTTTTCCATCCAGATAGTGTCACCCGGCATCCCGATCAGCCGCTTCACCACCTTGAGCCCTTCTTCTTCGACGGAGTCGAAGACCAGGATGTCGTTGCGCTGCGGCTCCCGGAACGCTGGCAGGTGGGTATGAACCAGCGGGACTTCGGCGCCGTAGAGCGCCTTGTTGACGAAGAGGAAGTCTCCGATCAGCAAGGTGTTTTCCATGCTGCCGGAGGGGATGCGGAACGCCTCGACCAGGAACGTGCGGAGCACGAACCACACCAGCAACGCAACCACGATGGACTTGGTCCATTCCCAGAGCCAGACAGCGAACGATCGGTTCGGTTGCACTGGAGTCCCGGGCCGCGGCGCGGCGGGGATGTCGGTCTTGGGCGATGCGGTCATGTAGGGCTACCCGGTCGGCGGCGTAAGGGGGTGCGATCCGGAGAAGATAAACTGGACGGACGGGCATCGGTTGCCCAAAACCTACGTCAGCCTCCGAGCGCTGCCAGCACCTCCGAAGCATGACCGGCGGGTTGAACCTTCTCGAACACCCGTGAGACCCGGCCCTCGGGGTCGATCAGGAACGTGGTGCGCAGGATACCCTGGTACTTCCTGCCATACATGGACTTCTCGCCCCATGCCCCGTACGCGCCAGCCACCCTGTGATCGATGTCGGCCAAAAGGGGGAACGGAAGCTGGTACTTCTGCTTGAACTTCTGGTGAGAGGCGACGGGATCCGGTGAGACGCCGAGGACGACGGCCCCGCTCTTCTTCACGTCCTTCCAGCTGTCCCGGAACTCACAGGCTTCCTTGGTACACCCGCTGGTGTCGTCCTTGGGATAGAAGTAGAGCACGACTTTTTTCCCGCGAAGTCCCCCGAGCGTGACGATCGTGCCGTCATCGGCGGGCAGCGAAAACTCGGGTGCCTTGTCGCCTGGCTTGAGACTCACCGGGATCAGCCCTCCTGCCGTGCAGCGGGCACCCGCTGAACCGGCTTGGGCGCAACCGCGGCACCCTCCGACAAGCGCTCCTGGCCACCCACCACGACCAGGTCGCCACGGTCGATGCCCTTCTTCGCTTCGACCCACCCGGGTGTCCGCACGCCCAGCTCGACCTGCCGCCGGGTCGCTTTGCCGTCCTTGGCAACCCAGATGAAGTTGGAACCTTGCAGTGGTAGGACCGCGTCTTCCGGCACCACGACTGCAGCAGGACGAATGTCGGTCGCGAGCCGGGCATCGATGAACATGCCCGCCTGCAACTCGCGCTTCACGTTGGGGACGTCTGCCTTCACGGTGATAGTCCGCCCGGGAAGCTGCACCACGGGGTCGACGAAGTCCACCACTCCAGTGAACTCCTTCCCGGGCAGCGACGCAACGCGAAAAACCACCTTCTGGCCCACCTTCAGCCGGTCGGCGTACCGCTCCGGCACCTGAAACGCTGCCCGCTGAGGGTGTACCGTCTGGAGCGCCGCCAACCGACTCGAGGTCGTGACGTAGTCCCCCAGACTCACGAATCGCTGGCCCACGACGCCGCCGAAGGGGGCTCGAACGGTAGTCCGTTCGAGTCGCAGCGCAAGCAGTTGGTATTGCGCCTCGGTGCTGCGCGCGGTGGCCTCGGCCCGCTCCATATCCGCCTGCGACGATGCGCGCTGGTCCATCAGTTCGCGGGTACGCACCAGTGCCTGACGGGCCAAGTCGCGGTCGGCTTCGGCCCGCGCGACTTCCGCCTTGAGCTCGGCATCGTCCACCTTGAACAACGCCGTGCCTTTGGCGACTTCGCTCCCTTCGCGAACCAGTATCTGGGCAAGCCGGCCCTCGATCTCCGGCCGGATCTCGATTGACTGAAGCGCTAGATCCTGGCACTGCCGACGCCGGGCAGGGTCTGGAGTCGCTGCTTGACCAACCGATCGCCGATGTCGGACAGCTGCAGGAGGTCGTAGTTCTCGCCGGAGAGGGCCAGCCAGAAGAAGGGGTTGGCGTCGGCCTCTTCCTTGGCCACGACGGGCTCCCGCACGTCCTCCGGCAGCCGGCCTCGCACGCGCGCTACCTTATCGCGAACATCCTGGGCCGCCGCCTCAACGTCGCGATCCAGGTTGAATTCCAGGGTGATGTTGCTGAAGCCTTCCTGGCTCGAGCTCGTCAGGGTTCGTAGTCCCTGTACCGTGCTGAGCTCCTCCTCAAGAATGTCCGTGACGGCGGACTCGACGACTTGGGGGTTGGCGCCGGTCAGCTCAGTTGAGACCGAGACGATCGGCGGGTCCACGTCCGGATACTCCCGCACCGACAGCCTTGAATACCCGATCACGCCGAAGAGCACGAGGGCCGTGCTTACCATGCTCGCGAACACCGGCCGGCGGATAGAGAGGTCGGAAATTTTCATGGGAGCGGACCTGCGAAGGTTCCCGGATACTACGCGCCGGAGGCTACGGAGATTCAATCCTGACGCCCGCTTGGCCTCCTTCGAGTAGATTTTAGCAGCCCCTCACGCGAGCCTCCATCATGGGTCAGAAGCTCTCCTCGCGGCAGCAGGCTCAACTTGCGCTGCTGCAGACGCTTCCACCGAAATTTCAACGGATGCAGGCGACCATCGAAGAGATGGGCGCCCTCCGAGCCGATGAAGTGATGGTGCGGGGGATGGCTCGCCAGCTCGATGAACTTCGAGTCAAAGCCCAAGGGCTCAACCTTGGCAAGGTTGCGGAGACGGCTGGGCTCATGGCGATGATGGCGCGACGATCCGGCGGACTGCAGGTTCGGGTGCGAGGATTGCGCGAGCTACTCGCGAGCTTGAAAATCAACTATGAGGCGGCACTGCGGGAGGCAACCACCCCGGAGGCAGACGGTGGGCCCCCGGACGAGGAATAGTGAAGGTCAGCGGCTGCGGCGGGCCAGCATCCGATCGACCAGCGGGCCGCAGAACAGCACGATCATCGCGTTAATCAGGGCGCCAACAAGCAGGGACACGAAGGTAAGGGCCCCGAGCACTGCCCCAGCGCCGATCGTCGCGAACAAGACACCGAACCAATGCACTATGGCCCCCCGGAAGCCGGTTCAGGTCGGTAGCTTAGCCGACGGCGCCCGGGGCCGCAACTCCCTGGCAACCGATACTTGTGAACCCACTTCTGTCTGTCTGCGAGGTGCGTCGATGCGTTTCGCCCGTTGCTTCACGGCCCTGATGATCCTGGCGACCCCGGTCGCCGCCCAAGCGAAGAAAGGGACCAAGCCCGCCGACCCGGACAAGCCGGTCGCCGGCGGCGGCCATCTGCCGGCGGGCTGGTCGGCTCGAACGGACGAGAAGGGCAAGGAGCCGGAAACCAAATTCGTCGTCATGGACAAAGGCTATCACGTCACTCTCGGCCCGGCGGCAATCTTCTGGCGGGCCTCCGACAAAGTGGAGGGGCCGTTTCGCAGCGTCCTCCTTATCACCCAAACCAAACGATCGGAACATCCTGAGGGATACGGCATTTTCGTCGGAGGACAGGGCCTGACGGGCGACGACGAGAAGTACACCTACTTCCTCATTCGGCAGGACGGCAAGTATCTCATCAAGCGCAGAATCGGAGGAGCTACCACCAACATCACCTCGACCTGGACCGCGCATCCGGCCATCGTCCGCCCCAATGCCGTTGGCGAGATGACCAATCGTCTGGAAGTGATCATCGGGAGGGACCGCCTGGCCTTTGCCATTAACGGCAAGGAGGTCTATACGGCCGACCCCCGTCTGGTCGATGGAACCGGGATCGTGGGCCTTCGGCTGAACCACAACCTGGACCTGCACATCGATGAGTTCGCGGTAACGAAACAGAAGTGAGGCGGGAAGGTCGTCCGTCAGCTCGCCGGTGCACCGCGGGTGAGAGCGTCCTGAGCTGCCCGTCGCACGGGCGGATCTCCCTCACGGGCCAGCCGAGCGAGCGCGGGCTCCCGGCACGGAGCGGGTACAGTGGACAGGGCCCGCACAGCTTCCAACCGACGGCCCATCGAATAGCCGGACCGTCCGAAGAGGCGGCGCCGAGCCAGCGCGATCGACGCAAGGGCCGCACAGGATTCATTCGACGCCAGACGCCCCAGCGCGCGGATCATCGCGCGCCAGGCCCGAGAGTCTCGTTCGGCGCCAAGCGCCGCAACCAGAGGCATCGCAAGGGAGGCGGCGGCAACGCGTCCAATGGCGTCAGCAGCGGCGGCGCGGGTATCGGCAGATGAATGGTCCAGAGCCAGGCCCAGGGCCTCAGCCACGTCATTGGGGGTGAAATTCGAAAGTGCGGCCAGCACCGCTCTCCGGATCTGCGGGTCGGAATGGCTCAGCTGGGCCTTCAGTGGATCGAGCGCCTCCGGCCGGCCCATCTGCCCGAGGATCACGGCCGCGTGACTTACCTCGTGCGTATCTGAGCTTCCCAGCAGCGGCGCCACGGCGGACCATGAATCCGGCATCGCCGCAAGCGCCTGGTGGAGGAACCTTCTCGGGCCCACGCTGCGATGACCCCGGATCGCCTCGACAATCGCATCGGCTCCCTCCAACCCCGACCACCGCAGCACGTCCGCCACTGGGCCCTGCTGAGACCGGTGGCGCAGACCCAAGTCGATAAACGCGGCGAAGACGTGAGGCGACAGGAACCGCCGGGTGCTCAGCGTGAAGGAGCGACGCTCGACAGCCGGCACCCGGGCAGCATAGAGAAACAGATCATGAGCAGCATCGAGTCCCTCAAGCCAGCTCCTGGCCGTCAACGCACGTGTGAGTCGTTCCTGGAGGCGCGCGATATCCGCCTCGTATTGCTTCCACATCCTCAGTCGGCGCTCGCCTGTCGTTCGCCGGTCGGGTCCCTTGCGCCGCTCCACTCCCTCCCAAGGCTCGGGGCGCCAGCTCCGTCGATCGCGCCAGGAGCGGCGATCTGCCTCGCCGCGGGCAGGGCTGAACGAATCGGAACCGGCCATGACGAGGTCGCCCGGCACAATGGCGGGCACCATTTCGACCCGAAGCTGAGGGGTACTGGGAATCGGAGTAACGTCGTGTGAGAGGGCGCGCGCGAGACGCAGCAACTCTTCTGGTGGGGCCCCCGCGCTCACCCGGAGAAGATCGATCCGGCGGGCTCGAAGACGACCAGCGAGCGACAAGTCTTCGCCGCCGGTTCCCCGTTCTACGCCCGATTCGACCACGATGGAATGGCCGGCCACCGCCGCTGCAGCGGCAGTCAGTGCGAGATCCTGTGCGGCGTCGTTTCCCGGATCGGCTCGGAGCAGGGCGACCAGGTCGCCGAAGCGTTTAATGAAGACGTCGCGGGGATCCAAAGGCGGGCTCGAAATCGAAGTCTGAAGCGAAGATGCACCGACCGTACCAACGGCGCAACTCCGCAGCGCCGGCCCAAACTTACGCGGCCACAAGCGGTTTCTCTCCTACACTTAGTAGTTGCCTCTGCTTCTACTGTGAGGACGCCCCACCGACCCTCCCTCCACAAACGCTGGTCCATTGCGCCATCGAACCGCACGCCGTTTGTTTGACCCATGAACGCCGCGGCGCCGCTCGCCGACAACACCGAGCTCGCGGCAGCTCTCCTTCAGGCCGCCATCACAGCCGCGCTTGCCGCCCTCTGTGGATTCCTGTTTCATCGCTACAGGAAGCCGTACTTCGCCTGGTGGAGCGTCGCCTGGACTCTGTACCTGCTCCGGCTGGGCGCAATTATCAGCTTCCTTGTTGCCGGACCCGAAAAGCTCGGCTGGCTCTACTGGCACCAGGTCGTTACCGGATGGACCGCCCTCGCTTTGCTCGCAGCTGCTTTGGTGTTTTCGCGCGGCTGGCGCTGGCGCTGGAGTTATCTCCCGGTTTTCCTGTTTCCGCCGCTTTGGTCCTACGTTGCCATCTACCGCATCGACGCGTTCGGCTGGGCTGCGGGTCCGGCTGTTGCTTTCCTGAGTCTCGCCACCTTCTGGACCGGGTGGGTCTTCCTCAAGTATCGCCGGCGCGTTGCCTCGAGTGGAGCGGCCTTGCTGGGCGGAGCCTTTTGCCTCTGGTCGCTCCACCACCTCGACTACCCGTTCCTGAGGGCGCGAGGGGCATGGACTCCCTGGGGCTACTACCTCGACATCCTTTTCGAGCTCTGCGTCGGCGCCGGCATTCTGCTCCTGGTACTGGACGATCTCCGCCGGGGCCTGGGCGCGCTGGCGACGCTGTCGGGTGAGCTGCAGCGACGTGAGCGCGAGCGCGACCTGCTCGACGCCCTGCTGGGCCGGCAGCTTTCGCTACCGGCGGTTCGCGGCGCGGCCATGTTCCAGTTGGACGGGCAGAGTGGACGCTTTGCCGGCGGCGTCGGCGTGTGCTCCGGCTGGACCGGCACTGTTCCGGGCGGAGTGTCCGCTCAGGTGCTCTCTGAAGCGGTGGCGTCAGGGCGCCCAAAGATTACCGCAGAGTGGACGGATCCCCTTACTCAGCGGGCCACGCCGTACGCTTACGCGGCGGTTCTTCCCATCTTTCGAGGCACTGCCGTGACCGGCGCGCTCGTCATCGTGGGTGATGCGCGAGATCCCTTCGCCGCGCTGGACGAGGATTTTCTGGTCGCCCTTGGGCAGCAGGTCGGTGCTGCGCTCGAGAACGCCGACCTGTATGCGCGCGTGCAAGCCAGAACCGTCGACCTCGCCCGTCTTTCGAGTCGCATGCTGGAGCAGCATGAGGAGGAGCGGCGCCGGCTGTCCCGTGAGCTGCACGACGAGACTGCCCAGGTCTTCTCAGCCGTCAAGATCGAGCTGGGCGTGCTGCGGGAAGGCGCCGCCCCTGAGACGGCAAAGCGGCTGGACCGTGCGCTCAACCTGATCGACACCGGGATTCGTAGCATCCGAGCAGTGACGAACGATCTTCGGCCGTCGCTGCTGGACGATCTCGGGCTGGTGCCGGCGCTCCGTTCGCTGGTCTCGGAGTTCGCCGAGCGAAGCGGTATCAGTACCGACCTCACCTTTTCCGGCGCCCTTCCCGCCCTATCGAAGGACGCCGAGCTGGCCCTGTTCCGGGCTCTCCAGGAAGCGTTGGCCAACGTGGCTCGACACGCTCAGGCGCACACGGTCGCCATCCAGCTTGCGACTCAAGAGGGTACAGTGGTCCTGTCCGTGCACGATGATGGAAGGGGGTTTCCGCCAGGGGCGAATCCGCACGATTTCGAGCGCAACGGACACATGGGACTTGCCGGGATGCGCGAGCGGATCGGCGCGCTCGGCGGGAGCATAGAGCTGGCTCACGACTCGGGCGATGGCGCACGTCTCACCGTTCGAATGCCGCTGGCCAGGTCGAGTCCGACATGAGCGAAACGACGATACGTGTCCTGGTAGCGGACGATCATACCGTGGTGCGAGAAGGGATCCGCTATGTTCTCGAGCGCGAGCCAGGCTTCGAGGTAGTCGCCGAGGCGGCCAGGAGTGCAGACGTGGTCGCGTTGGCGGAGCAACACCGTCCTGATGTTGCGGTGCTCGACATTTCGATGCCCGGCGCGTCGGGCATTCAGGTCACGGCTCAATTGCGCCAGCGCGTACCAGAGACACGGATTCTCATCCTGAGCATGTATGAAAACGCCGAATACGTACTCGAGAGCGTTCGTGCCGGCGCCCACGGCTACATTCTGAAAGACACGGCAGCCACAGAGCTGCGCCGGGCTGTTCGGGCGGTGCAGGAAGGGGAAGCGTTCTTCAGCCCGCCGGTTGCCTCGCGACTGACTGCTGCCGTGCGGGGGGAGCTCGAGCGGGAGCAGCAAAGCGGCAATCTTGGATCGCTAACCCCGCGGGAGCGCGAAGTTCTCCAGGGAATTGCGCGGGGCCTTACCAACAAGGAAATCGCGGCGACGCTGGGAATCAGCCATCGCACAGTCGAGACTCACCGGGAATCCGTGATGCGGAAGCTTCGAATTCGCACGGTCGCAGGCCTGACCCGGTTCGCGCTCGAGACGGGATTGGTCAGTGAATAGGCACATGGCAGCCGACCCAACCGGCGCACCGCCGGTCCATCGAAACTCGGCGGACCGACGTCCGATCAAAACCGGCGTCGTAATGCTTAATTTGGGCGGACCGCCCACGCTCGACGCGGTAGAGCCTTTTCTGCTCGAGCTGTTCGCCGACCGGGAGATCATCCACCTTCCCTTTCAACAATGGCTCGGGCCTTTCATTGCTCGTCGCCGCGCGCCGGCAGTCAGGGAGCTGTACGCCTCGATCGGTGGTGGCTCGCCGATCCTTCGGTACACCGAGGCCCAGGGCCGGGGGTTGGTGGAGCGGCTCGATCGCCTGTCGCCCGATACCGCACCCCATGGCTTCTATGTCGCGTTCCGTTATGTGACGCCCAGGAGCGAGGATGCGCTTCAGGCGATGCGGGCGGACGGAGTCGAGCGCGCCGTCGCCTTTACCCAATACCCACAGTTCTCCTGCGCAACCACGGGATCGAGTCTCAACGATCTCTGGCGGACGGTAGATCGGCTCGGCCTGAAAGAGGCGTTCCAGTGGAGCATTCTGGATCGCTGGCCGATTCACGACGGGTTCATCGAGGCCGTAGCAGAGACTGTTCGCGAAGGGTTGCAGGGATTCTCTCCCGAGGATCGCGGCAAAGTAGTCCTTCTGTTCAGCGCGCATTCGTTGCCGATGCGCTTTGTCAATCGCGGTGATCCGTATCCCGCTGAAATCGGAGCCAGCATGGAGCAGGTGATGCGGCGGCTCCGCTATTCACACCCGCACCTCCTGGCCTATCAATCGAAGGTCGGCCCCGTCAAATGGCTCGAGCCCGGCACGGAATGGGTCATCCGTCAGCTCGCAGCGCGGGGACAAAAGCACGTGCTGGTGATCCCGATCGCTTTTACCAGCGACCACATCGAAACCCTGTCCGAGCTGGACCGAGAGTATGGCCATTTGGCCGAAAGCCTGGGTATCACGCACTTCCGCAGAGTACCGGCCTTGAACGACCGCCCTGCGTTTCTCGACGCGATCGCAGACCTCGTACGAGAGCATCTCTCATCCGGTCAGGTCTACAGCGCCAAGTATCCGCTTCGCTGCCCCGGGTGCGTGAACCCCGCCTGTCGTGGCATAGCCAACCCGATCCCCGCGCGATCGGTGCCAAGCGAACGGGGCGCCTGACATCGCTGCGCCCCGTTGGCCAAACGCTACTTGACGCCGTCCTGACTACAAATTCTCCCTGATGGTCTGACTTGCCGGATACAACAGGCGGCGGACCAGCCGGCTCGCCATCCGGCGAACCACGTCGCGTTCCTCGGCGGAAAGCGCCTCGAGTTGGGTCAGCGCGCGCTCGGTCTCCTCTTCCGCCAGCCTCTCGCCAAAGGAATGCAGCTCGGCCAGCAGCGGAGCCGCGGCCCGCACGCGCAGGTTGCGCTCGAAGCGTGAGATCCCATCATCGATCAACTTCTCGGCCTCGTCGATCGAGGGGGCAATCCCCGAAACCGCGGGACAATACTCCAGTCGAAGATCGTCGAGATCGAACAGCCGAAGCCCGCCGATATCGCGAGCCCGGGGGTCCACATTGCGGGGAACCGCCAGATCCAGTACCACGAGCGGCCGTCCGGCCCGGGATTCGACTGCTGCCGCCAGCGTCGCGTCATCCAGAATCGGCTGGGGCGCCGAGGTCGCGGCGATGACCACGTCGACCCGCGCCAACTCCCCGGGAAGCGCTTCCCAGGAGACCGTATCCGCTCCGTTAGCAGTCACCAACACCTCCGCCCGATCCGCCGTTCGATTCGCAACAACCAGCGAGCCGTACGCTTGGGACTCGAGGGCTCGCAGAACACCGTCAGCCACTTCACCCGCCCCTAGCAATAGCAGGCGCTGCTCGGCCAGCGAACCACCCCAGCAGAGAGCGGCCTGCGCCAGCGCAGCCGACGCGACCGAGCCGAGATGCTGGCCAAGCCTGG
>Ga0075418_10010310_pt1 | contig 10465 bp, 9 predicted proteins | sample SoiMetdeltSBSDD2_FD_81776 | JGI IMG/M metagenome (GOLD analysis project Ga0075418, IMG submission 81776) | Bulk soil microbial communities from a Populus tree surrounding site in Tennessee, USA - Soil MetaG P. deltoides SBSDD2 | ecosystem: Environmental > Terrestrial > Soil > Tree plantation...
AGACGAGATATCCGTATTGGATGCGGCGCGGGTATGTCGAGGAACTATACGTTTTGTAAACTGCTGGCGCCGCCACCACTCCACTTTTATCGCGCTACTTGATCTGCCGCGCACGCGGCACGAGCCACACCAGCAGTACGATCCCCAGCGCGCCGGCGATGCCCATCGCCGCGACCGCACCGCGCGAGCCGAGCGCGAAGGCCAGCAGGCCGATCAGCATGCTGCCCGCGGTGGAGAGCATCTGGGCCATGTTGAAGAGCGCCATGGTACGGCCGCGATACGCCGGCGGCGAGTTCGATTGCACGACGGTATGCACCAGCGCATTGGCGTGGACGTGGCACAGCCCCGCCGCGACCATCGCGACGATCGAAAGCGAGTACCACGGCGAGGCGGCGAACACCACGAGCGCCAACCCGTAGACGATCGACGAGTCGATCATGACCCTCCCTCGCGCCATCCGGTGGCCCGCCAGGGCGATGGTGGTCGCGCTCATGAGGGCGCCGAAGCCCATCGCGGCGAGCAGCAACCCCTGTCCTTCCGCTCCCACGCCCAGCAGGTCACGCGCGAATACCGGCAGCAGCGTAGTGAACGGAAACATCAAGGTACACACGACGGTCGTGCACAGAATTCCGGCGCGCACCGTCTGGTTGTGCCAGGAAAACCTCCAGCCTTCGACGATGCTGTGCGCGAAAGATTCCCGGCGCGCCGTCGCCGCCCTGCCGTCGGAGAGCGGCAGCGCCGCCAGTTGCGCCGTCCATACCACCGCCAGGAACATGCACGCGGCCTGCACCGCGAACGCGCCGCCGGTATCCACCATGGCGATGATCGCGCCCGCCAGCGCCGGCCCCAGGAGCCGCGACATGTTGAAGATCAATGCGGTAAGGCCGATGGCATTGGTCAGGTTATCAAGCGGCACGGTGTCGGTCACGATCGCCGAACGGGCGGGCTGCTGAATCGCCTGCATCGTGCCGGCAACCACCGCGATCACGTACACGTGCCATGGCTCGACGTGCTTGCTGAATATCAGGGCCGCCAGGACCGCAAACGACATGCCTTGTATCGTCAGTGAAACGAGCAGCAATGTCTTGCGCGAGTAGCGATCGGCGGCCGTGCCGGCGAACGGCGAAATCAGCAGCATCGGAATGAACTGGATGCCGCGCACAAGACCGAGCTGCACCACCGAATCGGTAAGCTGGTAGATGAGCCAACCGCGGGAGAGCTCGTCCATCCACATGCCGATGTTGCTGAACACCTGGCCTCCGCACACCAGCCGGAACTCGCGGTAATGCAGTGCCTTGAACGCACGATGGCCGCGGATCCCCGCAAGGAACGAACTCATGGCCCGATTGTATAGGCTCGATCGTTCCGGCCACGGCACCCATACGCTTGGGCGAACGAAGGCGTCCTTGACCTACCGGGCGGACGAAGGGCTTGCGGGCAGCTCAGCTGCTCGCTCGGTCAAATGGGGAGCTATGCCAATAGCCGCCGCATTGGCTCCGATCAGTCCGGTTTTGCACCCGAGTACTTCACCACCTTGGCCCACTTCCCGGTTTCGTCTGCAAGAAGTTTCCCGAAGTCGGTGGGTGAACCATCAAGTGGTTCCCCTCCCAGATCAGAAAGGCGTGCCCTGAATGAAGGATCGGCGAGAGCGGCGTTGATTTCGGTGCTGAGCTTGTTGATGATCGCGGGGGGTGTGTTCTTGGGCACGCCGATACCCTGCCACGCGCTCGCCTCGTATCCCGGTACAAACTCGCCCACCGTCGGGATCTCGGGCAGCGCCTTTGCGCGCGTCACGGTGGTCACCCCCAGCGCGCGCAGTTTGCCTGCCCTGATATACGCAATCGAGGAAGTCAGGTTGTCAAACAGGACTTGCACCTGTCCACCGAGCAGGTCGGTGAGCGCAGGTCCAGCACCTTTATACGGGACATGCACCATGTCGACCCCGGCCATCATCTTGAACAGTTCGCCGGCCAGCTGAAGGGTCGTACCATTGACGCCCGCCATATTGATTTTTCCCGGATTGGCTTTCGCATACGCGATGAACTCGGGGATCGTCCTGGCCGGAACGGATGGATGCACCTCCATGACATTTGGCACGCGGACGATGCCGGCAATCGGAGCGATGTCGCGGAGAAAGATGAAATTGAGATTGTTATAAAGCGTGGCACTGATAGCGTTCGCCGCATTGACCAGAAGAAGCGTGTAGCCATCCGGCTGTGCCCGCACTACCGTCTCGGTGCCAATATTGCCGCCGGCGCCCGGGCGATTCTCGATGACGAATTGTTGACCGAGCCGTTCCACAGATACTGACCGATCAGGCGCGCGACAATGTCGGTCGGACCGCCGGGAGGAAAGCCGACCACAATGCGCACCGGTCGTGACGGATAGGTTTGCGCCCAGGCGCTGCGCGGCACGGCGGGAAGCGCGGCAACGCCCGCGGCTATACGCAGAAATCGACGACGGGGGAGTTTCATGGCGTTTTCCATCAAAGTGGGCGCTGCTGCGATCATTCGCTCCAGCGCGACCTCCAAACTCTATTCCTGTCGTGCTATAAGAGGAATTCCCTATCTGGTTTTACCCCCCCAAGGACTTCCCTAATGCTGCGCAAAATCGACTGGGAGAGCCAGATCGGCCGCCGGCTCAGGCTGCGAGACCTGCATGTGTTTGCAACGGTGGTTCAGCGCGGCAGCATGGCCAAGGCCGCGCAAGCCCTTGGCGTCTCCCAGCCTGCCGTCTCGGAGGTGATCTCCGATCTCGAGCACGTACTCGGCGTACGACTTCTCGATCGAAGCGCAAAAGGTGTCGAGCCGACCATATATGGTGATGCATTACTCAAGCGTAGCGTGGCTGCCTTCGATGAGTTGAAACAGAGCGTCAGGGATATCGCGTTCCTGTCCGATCCGACCGAGGGGGAATTGCGGATCGGCTGCACGGATTCGCTTTCGACCACCATCCTGCCCCAGATCATTTCACGTTTTTCCCGGCAATATCCGGGCGTATTGGTGCATTTTGACGATGTCGGCGCCCGCGCAACGGAGGTGCTGGGACCAGGGCTGCGAGATCGACAATTTGATTGCGTCTTGCAGCGGATTGTATTGCCGCTTCCCGAGGAACACTCGACTGATGACATCAATGCGGAAGTGCTCTTCGACGACGAATTGGTCATTGCGGCCGGCTCCAATACGCGATGGGCCCGCCGCCGCAACATCGATCTTGCCGAGCTGATCGATGAACCCTGGATCCTGCCGCCGCCAGGCACCTGGTATCACGCTTTCGTGTCGAGGCTATTCCAGGCGCGTGGGCTCGAAGTGCCCAAGCCGAGTTTGGTAACCCATTCCATTGCGCTTCGAACACGCCTGCTGACCGAGGGGAGCTACCTCACCACGTTTGCAAGCTCGGTAGTGCGACTAAATACCGACCGTTACGCCATAAAGATCCTGCCGGTGGACTTTCCGGTCCAACCTTTGCCGGCAGGCGTTCTGACTCTGAAGAACCGAACTTTGAGCCCGGTCGTCGAGCGTTTCCTTGGAATTGCCCGCGCCGTCGCAAAACCTCTCGCCGGTCGGGCCTGTTCCAGCCGAGGGAAATAGCTGCCGCCAATCGGCGCCGCGATACCGTGAGTATCGGGCGTTACAAGGGCGACCCAGGCGCTGTTAGACGATGCCCTCCTTCTTCATGCGCTTCACATCTTCGGGCGCTACGCCGCAAAGCTCGCCCAGCACGCTCTCGGTATGCTCGCCGAGCATGGGTGGACGGGTAATGCTCGCGGGCGAATCCGAGAGCTTCAGCGGGCAGCCCACCGTCTTGAAGGCGCCGCGCGGCGGGTAATCGAGATCGAGGATCATGTCGCGTGCCTTCAGGTGCGGGTCGGCGAGAACCTCGCTGGTATCCTGGCAGGCGCCGGACGGCACACCGGCGTCGCCCATCAGCTTCATGACCTCGTGCTTGGTACGGGTGGAGGTCCACTCGGTGACGATGGCGTCGAGCGCCGCGCGGTTTGTCCAGCGGTCGCCCGCCGTCTTGTACAGAGGGTCCTGCTCGAGCTCGGGCCGCCCCAGCACCTTGCACACCGCGGGCCACATCTGCGGCTGCGCATAGATGAAGACCCAGTCGTTGGCACCGCCGGGCGCGCACCGGTAGGTCGTGCCCGGCACCGTCTTGCCGAGCTGATTGCCGGTACGCACCGGCACGCCGGCGCGCTGGTGCTCGCGCAGGCTGATGCGGATGAGGTTCAAGACGGACTCCTGCATCGAGACCTCGACGTGCTGGCCGCGTCCCGTCGCATGGCGCTGGTTGATTGCAGCGAGTATGGCGATGGCCATATGCATGCCGGTGCCGCTGTCGCCGATCGAAGGCCAGTTGTACGTCGGCGGCCCGTCCGCCACGCCGGTGACGCACATGGCGCCGCCCATCGCCTGCGCGATCGGCTCGAAGCTCTTCATGTGCGCGTGGGGGCCATAGGTGCCGAAGCCCTTGATGGTCGCGAAGATCAGGCGCGGGTTCAACTTCTGCAGGTCCTTCCAGCCGAGGCCCAGCCGGTCCAGCGCGCCGGGCCCGAAGTTCTCGATCAGCACGTCGGACTGCGCGATGATCTTCCTGAAATGCACCTTGGCTTCGTCGCTCTTCAAGTTCAGCGTCAGGCTGCGCTTGTTGGCATTGAACGCGAGGAAGAACAGCTCGTCGTTGTTCTGCGCTCGCGCGATGTCGCCGCCTTTCGGCTCCTCGAGCTTGATCACGTCAGCGCCCAGGAATCCCAGCATCTGCGCGCAGGCGGGCCCCGCCTGGTTGTGCGTCATGTCGATAACGCGAATTCCTGCGAGGGCCTGGCTCATGGGATTCTCCTCAGGGGAAATGGTCGATTTCAGGCGGCTCGCGGACGAGCGCCGGATCTTTCATCGCCTATGATAGCGAAAGACCCGGGTGCTTGACTGACCTCGCGGATGAGGAACAAATTGGCATCGTCCTTCAAACAACATTACGAGGAGAACTGCATGGCAAAACCTTTGTGGCTCGCGATAGGCGGAATGATCCTGCTTGCGCCCGCGATCACCTGGCCCCAGGCCTACCCATCCAAGCCGATCCGCATCGTTGTCCCGTTCGCTCCCAGTGGGAACATCGACATCAACGCGCGGACCATCGCTCCCGGACTCACGGAAGTCCTGAAGCAACCCGTGATCGTCGAAAACCGCGCCGGCGCGGGAGGCAGGATCGGCTCGACTTTCGTCGCCAAGGCCCCGCCTGACGGATACACGGTCCTGCTCGGCGCGCCGGGCACGCTGGTCTCCCAGCCGGTGTTCCAGGACGATATCGAGTACAAGCCGCTCAGCGACTTCGTGTACACCTCGCAGATCTCGCTCGTTGCGAGCGCCTTGAGCGTGCACCCCTCGATGCCCGTGAAGAGCGTCAAGGAACTCATCGCATTTGCCAAGGCGCGCCCGGGAGAGGTGCTGATGGGATCGGCAGGCCTGGGTTCCGGCACGCACCTGATGGGCGAGCTGTTTCAGTCGCTGGCGAAAGTGAAATTCACGCACGTGCCGTACAAGGGCGGCGCCGGTGCATCGGTCGCCATCCTGAGCGGGCAGATCCATCTGTCGTTCGACCAGGTCACTTCCTCGGGACCGCAGATCAGGGCAGGCAAGCTCCGCGCGCTGGCGGTGACGACGCCCCAGCGCTCGAAGTTCCTGCCCGAGGTGCCGACGATCGACGAGGCGGGAGTTCGCGGCTACGATTATTCGACGTGGACCACGCTCGCGATTCCTGCCGCAACGCCCAAGGACGTGGTTCAGAAGCTGCGCGACGCGGTCGATACCGTCATTGCACAGCCGCGCGTACGCGAAGCGTTCGAGAAGCTCGGCGCCGAGGTGGTCAAGAACAGTCCCGCGGAGTTCACGCGCCGGCTGCAGGACGATTACGCAAGGTGGGTCCGCATCCGCAAGGAGACCGGGATCAAGTTCGACTAACCGGCGGTGATCTTCTCCAGGGGTGTGGGCTGCGCGGCATGCAGGGCCGGCAGCAACTCCGCGGACATCAGTCGCATGCTGGCCAGGGCGTTGGAGAGGGGCATGCCGAGGAAGTGTGTGCGAAACACGAAGTGGGTCACGCCCAGCTCCTCGATGTACGGCTTGAGCTGATTCCAGCAGTCCTCCGGTGAGCCGATCACGAACCGGTCCTTGACCAGCTCGTCGAAGGATTTGTTGATGCGCTCGTGTTCCGGCATGGCCTTGTCGCTCTCCCACTTGGCATAGGCCTTGTACTTCTCCGAAATATACGGCCCTCCCAATTCCATCGCCGCGGAGCGGTTCTTCGCGCAGTAGATCTCGATGCGGCAGGGGTTTTCGCGCGGCAGGGGTTTGCCCGCCTTGCGCAACTCCTCCTTGTACAGGACCAACCGCTCTTTATGGGTGGCCAGGGTGGCCTTGGGACTGTGGTAAAGACAATCCCCCAGTTGGGCGGCGCGACGGATGGCGTTGGGATGCTTGGCGGCAAACCAGATGGGCGGATGGGGCTTTTGCACGCACTTCAGGGAGAGATGCGCGTCCCTCAGAATGCACGTGTCGCTCTCGTAGGTCACCTTGTCCTCGGTCCAGAGCCGTTTGGCGACGGTGAGGCATTCCTCGAAGCGCTGCACCCGCTGCCCTTTGCGGACGCCGAAGGCTTCGAACTCGGCGGTACGGTAGCCCAACCCCACGCCGAAAACCATGTTGCCCCGGGAAATCACGTCCAGGGTGGCGATGGTTTCCGCGGTGTAAACGGGGTTGTGCAGGGGAAGCAGCAGCAACCCCACGCCAAGGGTCATGTCGCCCGAGTCGGCGGCCAGACGCGCCAGGTAGGGCACCATCTGCAGCCCCTGGTTGCCGCCCTCGTTCAGGTAGTGCTGCCCGCAGAACAAAGAGTCCCATCCGCGGTCCCGGGCGAGCCGCACCATCACGATCTGCTCCTCCAGGGCGCTGACCATATCCGCCCCTTCGAACTGCTGATTGCTGAGCATGATCCCCGCTTTCACTCCACTCATCGGTGTCTCCCTTTCGCCTACAACCTCTGGATAATGTTCTTCGCGTAGTCCCGCACCATCTGGTAGCCGCGCTCCAGCGGGAAGTTGCACATGAGCTGGCGCACGCCTTTTCGCTCCAGTTCGCGCACCTGCTCCAGCACTTCGCCCGGCTGGCCCACGATGCAGAATCGCTTGATGACGTCCGGCGTGACGAAGCGCCGCTCGTCCGGGGCCACGTAGGCATTGTGGCTCTCGTGCATCATCTTCTGGCGTTCGGCGGCGGGCCGCGCCATGTGGAATTCCAGGTAGTCCTTCCAGATCGGCCGCAGAAACTCGGGCGGATCCTCGCCGTATTCGAGGTGCCGGTCCACGGTGGAGTGCATGGCGGTCGTGATAGCGGGGCCGTATTCGTTGACGATGCGCTCGGAGTCCACCGGCTCACCGGGGTCCAGCACCGCGAAGTTCACCCGCACCGAGAGGTGGAAGTCGGCGAGCGACCGGCCGCTTTTCGCTGCACCCTTTCCGACATTGGCCAGGATCTGGTCCAGCGTGCCCCCGCGCGGGATGTTCGTGGTAAGGCCGTCGGCGATCTCCCCGGCCAGCGCCTGCGCCCTGGGGCCGTAGCCGGCGAGGTACATGGGGATGGGATCGCGCAGGTTGCGGTAACCTTTTTCGGTGAGCATGAAGCGAATGGCGTGCTTCTCGCCGTTGTGCTCGTACTCCGCGTCCTTGCCGTCGAGCAGGTTGCGCACGGTGCGCGCATAGGCCTCGAAGCGCTTGAGGGTCATGGGCTTCCTGCCGAGCAGGCGCATGGCAGTGTTGCCGGTGCCCATGGCCACGAAGCAGCGGCCGGGAGCGATCATGTTGAGGGTGGCCATGCCACCTGCCAGCGTGGGCGCGAGGCGCAGTCCAGGGACCGCCACGCCCATGCCCAGCTTCATGGTCCTGGTCTCGCGCGCGGCGACGGCCAGGAAGACCAGGGCGTCGGAGCGTATGAGGCCGCTGTCGGTGACCCACAGGTGCGTGAAGCCCAGCTTCTCCGCTTCAGTTACGTACTCCATTTCGTCGAGCTTCGCCCACGTGAGTCCGAATTCCATCCTGCTTCCTCCTTATGAGGCCTGCTTTTGCGCATGTTACCCTCTGAGCCATGAACACGACGCCGCGCGAGCTGTCGCTCGCTCATTTAAGCGTGCTGGACTGCACACCGCCGGAGCTGGTGACGGTGGCGGCTCAAGCGGGCTTTCGCAAGATCGGCATCCGGCTCTACGCCACGCCGAGCGTCGGGGTTCCACCCTACGACATGCTGGGCGACACGCCGCTCCTGCGCGAGACGCTGGCGCGGCTCGCCGCTACCGGCCTGTCCGTTCTCGACGTCGAGTTCCTGCGCTTCGAGCCGGAAATTCCGCAGGGCATTCCGGAAGGCTTCCTTGAAACCGGTGCGCGGCTGGGTGCGCAGTACGTGCTGGTCATGAGCACCGAGCCGCTTGCAGCACGTACGTTGGAACGTTTTTGTGACCTTTGCGACCGCGCGCGGCAGTACGGCCTGCACGTCGCCGTGGAGTTCGCGATCTACACCGGTGTCAGAACACTCGCAGATGCCGCGCGCCTCGTGAAAGAGTCCGGGTGTACCAATGCCTCGGTCCTGGTCGATGCGCTGCATTTCAGCCGCTCGGGCGGCTTGCCGTCCGACATTGCGGGCATCGATGCGTCGCTCTTCCGGTATGCGCAGATCTGTGACGCCGCGGCCGTCATCCCGACCGAGCGTGGCGATCTGATCCGTGAAGCGCGCACCGGGCGGCTCCTTCCCGGCGAGGGCGTCCTCCCCCTGCGCGATCTGGTGGCGGCGCTTCCGCCCGCGATTCCCCTGGCCATCGAAGCGCCGGTTCGCGCGACCACGGGCCTGCCGGCGCTGGAACGCGCGCAGCGCGCCTGGCGCTCGATGCAGGCGCTGCTTGGGCACAAGGGGTGATGGAGTGATGTCGCGTTCGCTGGTGATGGAGTGATGGGGTGGTTAGAATCTTCCCGCTACTTCATGGCTTCGTCACTTCATCACTTCATCACTTCATCACCGCAGGAACAAGACCGATGACTCCCCGACGCCAGTTTGCCGCACTGCTCGCCGCTTGCATGCTTTGTCCAATCTTCGCGCGTGCGGCTGACTGGCCGACCCGTCCGGTCACCATCGTCGTGCCCTTCGCCCCGGGCGGCGCCACCGACATCGTGGCGCGCCTGCTCGCGGAAGAGCTGAAGCAGCGATTCGACCAGCCGTTCATAGTGCAGAACCGGACCGGCGCTGCCGGAAACATCGGTCTCGAGGCAGTCGTTCGCGCTCCCGCCGACGGCTACACGTTGCTGCAGGGGACGATGGGCAGCCTCACCACGAATCCGCACCTGTACAAGGACGCGAAATTCAGTATCGAGCGCGACCTCGCCCCGATCTCGCTCACTTTCAAGGTCGACCACATTCTGGTCGTGAATCCCGGAGTGCCGGCGAAAAGCGTGAAAGAACTGGTTGCCCTGGCGAAAGCCAATCCCGACAAGCTGACCTACGGATCGGCGGGCGTCGGATCGTCCGTGCAGATGTTCGCCGTGCTCCTGGAGATGCGCACCGGGATCAGGATGCGCCATGTCCCCTACAAGGGATCGGCGCCGGCGCTGGCCGATCTCCTGGGCGGGCATATCGACATGCTGATGGACTCGGTTCCGACCTCGCTGCCGCAGATCGAGGCCGGCAAGACACGTGCGCTGGCGGTGACGGGCGGCAACCGCAACAAGCGCCTGCCGAACGTTCCGACGATGATGGAAGCAGGCATTCCCAACTACGATACCGCCGCATGGGGCTCGCTCATGGTGCCCGCGGGCACGCCGCCCGACATCATCAAGAGGCTGAGCCTGGCGGTGCAGGAAGCATACAAAAAGCCCCAGGCCCAAAAGACTTTCTCCGATCTCGGCGTCGACGCCATCGCATCGACGCCGGAACAACTGAGCACACTGATCCGGCGCGATACCGAGCTTTGGGGGCAGGTGGTCAAGGCGGGGAACGTGACGCTCAACTGAGGAATTTCTGCACAAAGGGGGTGCAGAAATTCCTTAATGAAATACACGATGTCCGTTCAGAAATCATTGGGTCTTACGCTCGACCGGGCCCGATGTACGAGATTGAGAGGCCACAATGATGCAGGTTCCATTTAAGGATTCTCTGCAGGCTTTTGGCAGAGAATCCTCATGAACAAGGGATTTCTTCTGGTATTGATGCAGCCGCCACCCACGCTGGAGGAGGAGTTCAACGCGTGGTACGACACCGAGCACATTCCCGAACGCCTCGCGGTGCCCGGTTTCGAGTCGGCCCTGCGCTATGTCTGCATCGACGGCGCGCCGCGCTACCTCGCCATGTACGACATGGCGAGCCCGGACGTCCTGAAATCACCGGCCTATCTGAAGGTAGGCTTCGGCAATGCGAGCCCCTGGACCAAG
>Ga0075418_10010314_pt1 | contig 10463 bp, 8 predicted proteins | sample SoiMetdeltSBSDD2_FD_81776 | JGI IMG/M metagenome (GOLD analysis project Ga0075418, IMG submission 81776) | Bulk soil microbial communities from a Populus tree surrounding site in Tennessee, USA - Soil MetaG P. deltoides SBSDD2 | ecosystem: Environmental > Terrestrial > Soil > Tree plantation...
ACCAACTGCCATTAAAAGCGAGCGAAGCCATAGAAAAATTTTCCATAAGAGCTTTGGTGCTCAAGACCACGGTTAAACCAAGATCAGAGGAAACAAATTTCAACGGTTTTACTTTTAGCAAAAAGGAATCTAACTGGTTGGCTAAATTTGCCGAAAGCAATTATATTCCAAATACTATTTTGAAAATAGTAATACCGGGTGCTGACGATGAAACAGACATCGTGCTGGTAGAAAATCATGAAGAAACCTCATACTTCTATGTAAGTAGTCCAAAACCCATCGGTCATAAGAAGAAAGAATTACCAAAAACAGTTGGTTTGCTTTGGGATATTTCTGCTTCTGCAATAAAAAGAGATCTTGAAAAAGAAAAGCAGTTCATTAAACAATGGCTGGCTCAATTCAGCGATCTAAAAGTTTCGCTGATACCTTTCAATATCTCGGTACAAAACATTCAGCACTTTGATATTTCCGGGGGAAACAGTGATGCCCTGGTAAAGGCAATCGAAAACCTGATCTATGATGGCGGCACTCAATTAGGAATTATTGATTGTAATACATACCAGTTTGATGAAATTGTAATATTCTCGGATGGGCTTTCAACTTTTGGGAAAAAAGAAATGATTCTTTCGGCTGCACCTGTTTCCGCCATCAGTTCATCAAGTTCGTCAGATTTTTCGTATTTAAAATATATAACGCGGCAAACGCATGGGAAATTTATCGACCTGACAAAGATTGCATTAAAAGATGCGGTTGATGAACTAAGCAACCAATCATTGGAAGTCATTAAAGTGGAGTTTAGTGATGCCGGGGTCGAAGACCTTGTTTTACAAAATGAGCCAACCCAAAACAGCCGGCTTTCATTTGCGGGAAAATTAAAGACATCCGCCACAACAATAACACTTCACCTGGGTTTTGGGAATGAGATCACAAAAACAAAAACATTTACCATAAAAAAGCCAGACAAGAGCGACTATGAAAATGTAAAAAGGATTTGGGCAGAAATGAAAATTGCAAACCTTGACCTCCAGTTTGATAAAAACAAAGAAGAGATAACAAAGCTTGGAAAACAATTTTCTATTGTAACTCAAAACACTTCCTTGATCGTACTTGATCGTGTAGAAGATTATGTTGAACATGAAATAACTCCGCCTGAAGAATTGCAAAAAGAATATTACCGTTTACTAAACGAGAAGAAAGAGAACGAGAAAAATAACAAGACAACAGGTTTAGATGATGCATTAGAAATAATGGGGCATTTGAAAGAGTGGTGGCAGAAGAATTTTTCACCGGGAAAAAAAGTAAAGGACACGATGATTCCTGACAGCAATTATATAACATCAGCGCCTCTCTCATATACAGACGCCAATGCATTGGCAGACGATGATGTGCAGGCTCAGTCGCCGCGACGGGATAGTGTATTATCTTATCATTTAAGCATTAACTCCGGCGTCGTAGCATTCCGTGGAGAAGAGCAACTTGGAAGTACCGCATTCAGGATGGATAATGTGGGTCGGGTTGCCATGAGGTTTGACAGAGAAGAAAACAAAGAACCGGTAGCGGAAACACCCACCACTGTCATTGAGGTGAATGAATGGAGATCCGATGCTTCTTATTTAAAAGAGATCGAAAAGGTTGCAGCGACTGATAGAAAAACCAAATACTACGCCTTGAGAACAAAATACTTTAACCAGCCTTCCTTCTTTATCGACATTGCAAGGTTTTTTAATGAAAAAAATGAAAAAGAGTTTGCATTACTTGTATTGAGCAACGTAGCAGAAATGAAGCTGGAAGACGCTGAATTGCTCCGGATGATGGCGAATGAATTACTCGAAGTAAATGAAAAAGGGCTGGCCATAGAAACATTCAGGGAACTTGTAAAAATGCGTGAAGAGCAGCCGCATTCATACCGCGATCTTGCATTGGCGCTACACGAATCAGGAAACCATAACGAAGCTGTTGAATTATTGTATAAAGTGATCACCGGAAGCTGGGATGAACGGTTCCAAGATATCAGGTCGATTGCGATAAATGAAATGAACGCAATCATCAGTGCCCATAGAGCATCAGTGAACATTGCTTCGATTGACAAGCGACTTATTTATGCGATGCCGGTTGATATACGCATCGTCATTGCATGGAACACCGATAATTCAGATATCGATCTTTGGGTGACAGACCCAAGAAAAGAAAAATGTTATTATCAGCACACTGAAACAGAGATCGGTGGCAAGATCTCTGAGGATATTACCGACGGTTATGGGCCCGAAGAGTTTTGTTTGAAGAAAGCATGGAAAGGGACCTACACTATCGAAGCCAATTTATATGGGGATTCCCGTCAAACACTTGGCGGGCCCATTACGATAAAAGCCGAACTCTTTACTGATTTCGGAAGACCCACACAAAAAAGAGAGATCGTCAATTTCAGGGTAACTACAAACAAAGATGTGGTAAAGATCGGTTCACTGAAATTTGACCATTAACTGTTAACCTTTCCTATCCAGTTCACTTTTCTCGCTTTAAGATAGGTGAGCACAAAATCGAAACAGGTTTTGTGCTTGCCTATCAATTCAGGAGGATAAACACCCTTTTCAGTAAAAAGTTTCTGTGCAATAAGGTTTACGGCAGCAGTGCAGGTATAACCCGTTGTACGGGCCATTGAAGAAATTTTTGTTTCCTGGTCATAGAAATCAAGCAGGTTCCATTCCATTGTTATTTGTTTGCCATCCTTTTTGCCAATGGCCTTTACTTTCATTACCGTTAATTCTTCTTCGTCCAATCCAAGCTTCCATTCGTTGAACAGGATCTGGGAAGTTACTTTCAGTGGAGCGATCTTCATTCCATCTATATCAATCGGGTCTTCGTTAAAAAATCCACTTTCTTTTAATGACTGAATAATTTCCACATGACCGGGATAGCGCATCGTTTTTTCTTTCTGGTTCTTAATATGAGGCATAGTATATAATAATGAGCGCAGTCCATCTGTATTAAAAGCTTCCAGGGTTCCGAGGTTTTCAAAATGTATCCATTCTACTTCGCTTAATGCCGGTCTTACAACGATATGTCCATTCTCCATTAAGCGGGCTGGTCTTGTATATTCTTCGATCACATCAGCCGGTGAGAAGGGCGCTTTATATTGAAATGGTTTCTTTCTCACTTTGGGCAAACCACCCACATAGATCTCGATCGCCTCAATTTTCATTTCCTCATTGCAGCGGCCAATAATAAAGTTGCTCATACCTGGTGCCACACCACAATCGGTAATAACGGTGACTCCTTTTTCTTTTGCGAGTTGGTCCAGTTGCAACACATCTTCTGGAAAAAACGAAATATCAACAATGTCCTTCCCGCACTTGATTGCGGCTTCGAGAGTTTGATAACCCATAAATCCGGGAACCGCGGTAACAACTATATCAAAATCTCTTAGCAATTGAGGGTAGGAATTATAGTTTTTTAAGTCGGCTAGTTTGGTTCCGATATTTGAATTTCTTTTATTTAACAACGCAAGATTTGATTCACTGACATCGAATGCTGTAACATTAAATTGCGAAGCCAGGTCCAAAGCAATAGCACTGCCAACCATTCCTGCCCCGAGTACTGCGACTTTCATATTCCAAATTTTGGAAGGCAAAGATGCGAAATCCGTAACGGTTTCTTATTTGTCACGGAGACACGGAAATAAACTCCTCGTATTCCGTGCCTCCATGGCTATTTTTAGCAAGTATCGGATTGCTCCCCTCAATAGTTGTAAATAGTTTTGTGCTAAATTCATAACAATGACAGATTACGAACGCATAAAAAAAGCAATTGAATATATACAGGTAAATTTTCAACAGCAGCCCGATCTTGATGCCGTGGCAAAAGAAGTGTACCTGAGCCCATTTCATTTTCAGCGGTTGTTCAAGGAATGGGCGGGAGTGAGTCCAAAAAAATTCTTACAATATATCAGCCTGCAACATGCAAAGAAATTATTGGCCGATCATACCGTGATGGATGCTGCTTATGAAACTGGGTTATCAGGCTCAAGTCGCTTGCATGATCTTTTCATCAGCATCGAGGGAATGACACCCGGCGAATATAAAAATGGCGGTGAGCAATTAAACATCAACTACAGTTTTGCTGAAAGTCCATTTGGGAATATTATCGTGGCATCCACACCAAAGGGTATTTGTCATCTTGCTTTTGCGGATGATGAAAACGAAGCATTAAAACAACTACAGGTACAATTTCCAAATGCGACATTCAAACAGGTGGTTGACGCCATTCAGCAAAATGCGCTTTTCATCTTTACGCAGGATTGGAAAAATCTTTCAAAGATCAAGCTGCATTTGAAAGCAACTCCATTTCAAATAAAAGTATGGGAAGCTTTGTTGAAGATTCCAATGGGTGACGTATCAACTTATTCATCAATTGCCAATCAAATTGAAAGCCCAAACGCATCAAGAGCTGTTGGTTCGGCAATTGGTGATAACCCGGTTGCATTTCTCATCCCCTGTCATCGTGTAATCAGATCAACTGGGGAATTCGGACAATATCATTGGGGGAGTACCAGGAAAACTGCGATGATAGGGTGGGAGGCGGCGAAGGTGAATCCTGAGGGTTAGATAGATTATTTAACAGCTCATACACTTTAGCTGATTCGCAACAGATGGCTAAACGTAGTTACGTATATTTATATATTGTGCCTTTTCAACATGAAAATTCACCTACATACCTTAATCTGTTTCGCATGGACCTCGCTCGTTTTTGGGCAGGTACCTAAAGCAACAAAATACTTTGACTGGTATAAAAAGAATTATATCATACAAGATCCGCGCTTTGCCCATTCAGACACTGAAATTTTATTTGTTCGGCAATTCTATATTCCTGACGGACATGTTGCAGAAGGGCGGGAAAAATATGTTGGAGACCTGCTCTCAAAAGCTGAAAAAGAAAAAAGATTTGCGGATCCAGTAGTTTGCGTTTTGAACCTTAAGACGAGAAACCTGACGCAGCTAGATTATGGATGGGCACCAGATTTTTCGACTGATGATAAACGGATCGTCTATAGTTATCAAACCGTCCCCATCTCGGGTAAAAGGGTTTTGGCAGAAACGCTGAACGGGAATAAAATTAAAATCTACGACAGGCAAACAAAACGCTATGAAACCATTGCTTCACCGGAAAACACATTTTTGCTTGACCCCGTATTTGCGGACGGCGTAAATGTGATTTATAAAACCGGGGATGCGATCAATGGAGCATATGGTGGCGGAGTCGCATTTCATCAAATCAATCTTGTAACAAAAAAGATTGATACGCTTTACCCTCTCAAAAAAAATCATGGTCTCTATCACCTGGTAGGTGACATTTATTGGAGCAATCGGCAGATATATTACCCGATTTATATCCCGCAAGACGGTGCTTCCTGGATGGCAAATAAATATTCGCGTTTGCTGTTAGGTCCACCGGGTATGGTTCACGACTTTGGAGAAACTTCATTTAAAAATCTTGAAGGCAAATACGCAATAGACGATGAGGGCAATTTGGTATTTCTTGATGATGACCATCAGTTGAGAGCAGCTAAAAACCTGCTGGTAAAGTATAAGAACAATGAACTCATTTCAAAAAAAGAATTGACGTTTGAATATGAAAAGGCTTCAGTAAGTCCAAACGGAAAATATCTATTGTATTGTGATGATAAAAACAGTATTTTTTTGATGGACACTAAAATGTTTACAAAAATAAAATTGCCGTTGCCGCAAACGGAGATTTATGCAGTCGAATGGTCACAGAAATCAAATAGATTCGCCATAGTACAGGGTCATGGAAAGCTAGAGGATACTGATTTAATCTCTTTGTTCAACGTAAAATGAGCGAATGTATAACAGGCGTTTACCGCCATGCGAATATGAGACTTTTAGCGACAGTAATTTTATCAATCTTGACAGCATGCTCAAATCATCAATCGACATCTGAGAGCAAAGCAAAAACGCATAGTCTTCAATCAGCTAAAACTATTTCAAGCGTAAGTCCTTTAAAGACCGGAAATGATCTGGTTGACAGGATCAATGAAATAAAAAAGCTGCCGCAGAGAACACTCAGATTTAAGAACGGAGAAATTGATTCGATCTCCTGGGTTTGCGGCGACTCATTATATTGGCAAATAGTCCGATTAGGACAGGAAGCAATTCCATACCTGATAAAGAAAGTCCAGGACAGCTCGGCCACAAACATTCAAGTTCCGTGCAGAGAAACCAACTTGAATGTCGGGACTGTGGCTTTAATAGCGCTTGACCATATTATTTCAATTCCTTACTTCATGGTGTTTGAAACACAATGGGACGTGCTTGAAATGAATTGTGACTTTGGACAACCGCTCCACTTACTCGAATACATCAATGAACACCCTCAACTGGCATCTAGCAAACTCGCCAAATGGTATGAGACATATGGGCAGAAGATTGAGAAAAAAACCCTGAAACGAGCTGACCAATCGAACTGTGAAAAGAAACACGGAATTAAATACCAACTGACTATAGAATATCAATAAAAAGTTGGTAATAGCTTATTCGGTCAAACCAGCCTCTTATATCTTCTCCAATTCCTCCAAAGTCATCTCATTCTTCACATTTCCCGTATTCAACGTCGTTCCCGGCTCAAATAATACAACATGCACTTCTTCTTTTGCATTGGGCCGATGTTCAACACCACGCGGAACAATAATGAACTCTCCTTCATTGATCGTAACAGTTTTATCACGAAACTCCATATCAAAGTTTCCTTTTACCACGTAGAACAGCTCGTCTTCGTTATCATGATGATGCCATACAAACGGACCTTTGAATTTTACCAGCTTTACCATTTGCCCATTTAATTCTCCGGCGATCTTGGGACTGTAGTGTTCTGAGAACTGTGCAAACTTTTCAGTAAGATTTACTTTATCCATAAAAGTATTTTTAATGAATTGAAATTTTATCGGCTGTATCTTTTGCTTTTTTCCGCAACTGACCGATCTCGGCATTCAGGTCATCGTGCACCAATGCAACACCCATGCGGCGGTAAGGTCTTGTTGTTGGTTTTCCAAAAATGCGCACATCGGTATTGGGTTCTTCCAATGCCTTCTCCAATCCACTAATAGTAAAATGCTCGGCCGCTTTTTCAGCAAGTATAACGGCGCTCGCTCCTGCTTTTTCCAGGTAAATATGTGGTATCGGCAAACCAAGAATCGCTCTGGCATGCAATTCAAACTCGGAAAGATTTTGTGTTCCAGCAAGCGTCACCATCCCGGTATCATGGGGTCTTGGACTTAGTTCAGAAAAATAAACCCCATTATGAGTTATGAAGAACTCAACTCCCCAGATACCCGCACCGGTTAATGCATCGGTTACTTTTTTTGCCATCTCGCAGGCATCATCAAAATCTTCTTTGTTGATGATTACAGGTTGCCAGCTTTCCTGGTAGTCACCTCTTTCCTGCCGGTGCCCTATTGGCGGGCAAAACAAGGTGGGCCCATCTTTTTGTGTCACTGTGAGCAACGTGATCTCAGTATGAAAAGGGACGAATTCTTCAATGATCACTTCGTTAATGTCCCCTCTTGAATTGGTAATAGCATAGTCCCAAACTTTCTGTTCATCAGTTTTATCTTTTAATACCGATTGGCCCTTGCCCGATGATGACATCAACGGTTTTACCACGCAAGGCAACCCGATCTTATTTACCGCTTCCGTGAACTGATCGAAGGTGGTAGCATAAAGATATTTTGCTGTTTTTAACTCCAACTCTTTGCTTACAAGATCCCGTATCAGTTTCCGGTTCATGGTAAAGTTGGCGGCTCTTGCACTCGGCACCACCTGGATATGATGTTTCTCATATTCATAAAAACGTTCGGTTCTTATGGCTTCTATTTCCGGCACAACAAGATCGGGTTTGTGTTTTTCAACGACTGCATCAAGTTGTTCGGCATTCAGCATATCGATCACTTCAAACTCGTCCGATACCTGCATTGCCGGTGCACCAGCGTAGCTATCAACGGCAATCACTGTTTGTCCTAATCTTTTTAATGCAATCACCAGCTCCTTACCCAATTCACCGCTTCCGAGTAATACTATTTTTTTCTGCATGATGCAATGTAAAGTATTTATGCAATTCCGCTAAAGCTCCGTTGCACACGGTAAAATAAAAAAGTCTCCCGCAAGGCGGGAGACTTACTAACCCAAATGATCTGCTCAATAGAAAAATTGTTCTTTCACAATTTTTCCATCCTTTACTTCATACACAGCAATTTCTTCCATTTTTTGCCTTCCCATTCCCTTGTAAGTTGCATCGATACCCATTGCAAATGCAATATGATTGCCGCCAATGATAGGATCGCCAACCCAGCCACCATGAAACTCTTCAACTATAGCGTTAAACTCTTCGCCTTTCTTTTTTATGGCATCCTTTCCTTTTACAGATTTTAATCCGGGAGAATGCTCCGGCTCAATGCTTTCTGCATTATCGGCAAAAAGTTCTTCCTGGACCTGGTCCCATTTAAATTCCTTGAAAAGCTCTGACATACGATCGGCCACTTCTTTTGTTGTCATCGTACTTACTTCGGCAGTTGACATAGTTATAAGTTTTAAAAGTTAAAAAGGACGAAGAAGCTACGAATATTTTTATCGCCGGAAAAATTAAATAATTATGAATGCCGAAATTTGTGGGATGAATGTAGCTTTGAAGGTATCAATGAAATCTTTTTTATTACACCTGTCCGCACTCCTTATTTGCTGTTCTTTTATCGGCTGCTCCGTCAGTAAAAATCCTTTGCGGAAAGAAGTAAAACTTTTGCGCAAGGGCATCCTTAAAGATGATACCAGCTACGTGTATACACTTCCTTATGAAGAAGGCAATTCTCATTTGATCGTTCAGGGATACTTCGGGATATTTTCTCATAGAGAAAGAGCTGCTCTTGATTTTAAAATGAGGCGCGGTACTAAAATACTTGCCGTAAGAGACGGTGTGGTGATAAGGGTAAAAGAGGATGGAGCAAGGGGTGGATGGAGCCGGAAGTTCAGGAGCCAGGGAAATAATATCATTATCCAGCACAACGATAATTCCCGTAGCGGCTATTGGCATTTGCAAAAAGATGGTGCATTCGTAAAAGTCGGGGATACGGTAAGGCAGGGACAAGTGATCGGGCTAAGTGGTAAAACGGGTTATGCCGCTATCCCACACCTGCATTTTATCGTCTGGAAAAATGATAGAGGTGGTTGGCAGCAGGTTGCCACAAGATTTAAAACATCGAAAGGAATAAAATACCTGCGGCCATGGAAATGGTACCGAAATAAAAGGAGGCTTGCTGCCGATCCTACATAATTTCCATTTCTTCTTTTTTCATTATTTCATTTCCGATCCTGGTCACTTCTTTTACCAACAGATCAAAATCCTCTAATACCGAACGGTGATTCACATTGGCAACTCGCAGGCAATACTTGCCATTCAATTTTGTGTAGGATGGCGCGGCAATTCCTTCTTCCTGTATCTGCATCAATATTTCCTTGTTCAATTCATTCAACCGGTCTTCTTCAATTCCGGGATTAAATCGAAAACAAACTATATTGGTAATTACGGGCGCCAGCAGCTCCAATTGATCATGTTGTTTTATCAATGTTGCCAAATAATTTGCCTGCGCAATATTCTGCCTGATGATGCGGATAAATTTATCAAGACCATGTTCCTGTAAGCTCATCCACACTTTTAATGCTTTGAAGTTCCGCGAGAGATCAAAACCAAAATTGGAAGTCAGTTCCGGACCAGCCGCGATTCCTCTTTCCTGGTTGGAAATATAATCCGGCTGCAAAGCAAATGTTTTCCGGTGCTCGGCTCCTTCTTTTATCAGTACCACACCAGCCTCATATGGAAGCGACATCCATTTATGAAGATCAAAGGCGATGCTGTCTGCAAATTCCAGGCAGCTTAATTGCTCCTTGTACTCGGGCAATAATTTTAATAAGGCTCCAAATGCCCCATCAATGTGCATCCAAATATGATGTTTACAACAGATCCAGAATATTTTTTCCAAAGGATCGATAGCTCCGGTATTGATGGTACCCACGTTTACCACGACACAAAAAGGCAGGCGGTTTTCTGCTTTATCCTTTTCTATCATCTGTTCAAGATGCCTGGTATCCATCTGGTATTTATCATTCACATTTATCTTTCTTACTCCATCACTGCCGATACCAATTATCTCGGCAGCTTTTTGAATACAGCTATGGGCTTCAACAGATGCATAGATCACCATCTTCTTCGAAGGCAATCCTTGTTTCCTGATCGTATCATCAAATGCATTCCTTGCTGTGATCAATGCATTCAGATTAGCCACTGATGCCCCGCTTACCAGCATGCCGCTGCTTGTAGGTGGGAAACCCATCATTTCTTTACACCAGCCAATTACCTGCTGGTCTACATACATCGGCGACTGATCGCCTATACCAACATTACAA
>Ga0075418_10010317_pt1 | contig 10462 bp, 6 predicted proteins | sample SoiMetdeltSBSDD2_FD_81776 | JGI IMG/M metagenome (GOLD analysis project Ga0075418, IMG submission 81776) | Bulk soil microbial communities from a Populus tree surrounding site in Tennessee, USA - Soil MetaG P. deltoides SBSDD2 | ecosystem: Environmental > Terrestrial > Soil > Tree plantation...
GCCCGCCCCCACGGGGCTAAACGACGCGGTGCAGTCGCTCGCGTTCACCGCGGACGGCCGGACGCTCGCGACCGGGGGGGCCGATCGCGTGGTCCGTCTGCGCGACCCGGAGACGGGTCAGGAGCGGGCGGCGCTGGCGGGGCACACGGATACGGTGCTATTGGTCGCGTTCCGGGCGGATCGAGTGCTGGTGACAGTGGGGCGGGAAGGGTTCGCGAGGGTGTGGCGGGCGGGGAAATAGGTGGCAATCGCACCTCTAAAAGGCACCGATGAAGCTGGAGTACCTCGCTGACGGCTCGCCGGACTGCCCAATCCTCCGCCTCTATGACTTCACGCCGGCGGAGGCGGGTCAGCTCGCTGACGCCGCGTCAGCGCTGGCCGCGGGGGCGGTCAAACGCGTCGATCTTCACCTACTGCCGTTCGTCCAGGCAGTTGGCGCGTGCCGACTGGCGCTGATCCGCCAAACGTGGGATCAGGCCGTAGTCCGCGGTACCGAGCCCAATGAGTTCACGTGCGGGTACACGCCCGGTACCTGGGAGAATGTGGTCAAGCTAGTGGAGCCGTTCGCCGCTGGGGCCGCCGAGTTTCAGTGGCTGGCTGGCGCGCCCGGCCAGGCAGCCCTGCTCCTGTCCACGAGCGGGCAGTGGTAGCCCGGCCGAACACGGGAGTGCTTGCCGACCCGCGAGTTGATCCACGAATCCGGAGTGCGCTGGAGCAGGCGGGCAAAGTACGCGTATAGGATGTTCACAAGATAGGTGGAGCAGACGTCGGCAACGTGGAACGGAGGACAAATGGGACGGAAGGCCGGGTCCGACGAGCGAACAGATCTGTTGTGGAAGCTTCGACATCGCCGATTCGACCGATTCACATTTGCCGGCCAGGATGCACTAACGATCCGGGCACCCGAAAGTGGCTTGCCGGCGTCAGTCCAGGCACAATTCGGCAGCCTGCGGTTCCGCGTCTACCCAGTGGAAGGCGGCTACACCTACAAGTGGCCGCGAATTGGCGCGGCGGCGCCGCCGGAGGGGTTCGAGGTCGAGCCCGGGGGTTGGGACCACGAGCACTGCGATGCCTGCAATCGGACCATCAACGTGGGCGGCAGCGCTTGGTTGACCACGCGCGGATCGTTCTACCAATTGTGCCCGTATTGCTACCGACGAGTGCGCAAGCTCGCCGCCGAAAACTACGCGGTGCGTCGCCACACGCCCCGGTAATCGAGCTTGGCGTCATGGCCACGACGGCGGACTTTCACGGGCGTTGGGCAACAGACTACATTGTGAGAATCGTGTGTGAACTCAGTCGCGATTTTCAGTTGGAAGGGTCCGCTTCCGTCCGACGCCGGAGTCGGCGCCGATCCCGCGACTCGCTACTCCGGGGACTTTGGCGAGCAATGGTTGTACCAAGCCACCAAACCAGTCGCACTTGCAGTTTTTGAGGCCGTCCGCAGCCGGGAGCACAGGACCACTACCGATCGGCCGTTCTTCGCCGAACATTTCTGGACCTTCGATTTTCGTTTGGACCGCCATCTATACGCAATAAACGTGTTTTGGATTCCTCAAGGAAACAGGCACGACGTATTTGCTATGGAACCGTCGGTAGCGAGAGGTTGCCTCGTTAGCCTGTTTGGTCGTCGGCCACCCGAATCGGCGCTACGACCGGTATGCGACGTTCTTGACGAAGCCCTGCGCGCCCACCCGCTCGTGGCCGAACTCAGGTGGGTGCAGGAGGTTGACTGGTCAGCGTAGCGCATCCCAGCGGAATCGTCCGCTGCACTCACACTTCCCCAGGCCGCTGGGGGCGGCTTTCAATGCCTCTTGATCACCGAGCAACCCAACCACGCAATCACCAGCCATTCGCGGACCGCCATCCCTTCGCGCACCCGGCACAACCCCGCAGGCCATACCTCTTCACATCGCGTCGCGCCGGCCATGTTGCAAGCTCGTCACAACCCGAACGCGCAACCGCACTCACCGCCGCAGCTGGCATACGCGGAAGTGGTTACCTGATGCGTAAACGCGCGCGCCTCTTGCCTCTTTTCTGTGCCTTTTCCACCCTGCGCCGCTTCCTCTCTTTGCCCACGTAGGGAATATTGCCCCTGTACGTCGAACGTCGGCGTCAGAAGTCTCGCGTCGGCAGGAATGACAGCGGGGCGGCGACCGCGGGCGACCACTTTGGAAACGGAGAGGTTCCCATGTTGAGTGTGCGCAAACTCGTTTTTGCGGGTGCGCTCCTGGCAGTGGTGCCGTTCGCGGCTGTTGCTCAGGAGAAAGCTGCACCCAAGACCATGCCTCCGGGCACGACAGTAGTCCCAGGGCCCGCACCCACCGTGGTGCCCGGCCCGGCCCCGGCTTACCCAGCTCCGGGCGCCCCCTATGTGGCTCCGGGGACCCCGTGTCCCCCGGCACCGTGTCCACCGCAGACCATGAAGGTCTGCAAGATGGTGCCGACCCAGGTCCAGGAGACCCGGACGGTCATGAAGCAGGTGCAGCGGCAGGAGTGCTACACCGCGTACCGCACCGAGACCGTTCGCGAGAAGAAGTGCGTCCCGTGCACCACGTACCAGACCATCACCGAGACGGTGATGGAGAACCGCACCCGCTGCATCAAGGTGCCGTGCGTGGAGCAGAAGACGGTCATGGAGAAGCGCAAGAAGATCGAGTGGGTGACCGAGACCAAGGAGAAGTGCCACATTTCCTTCAAGAAGGATTGTGTCTCCCTGGGCGGGCACAACTGCTGCGGTAACGGCGGCGGCTTCGGCGGCGGCCACGGCTGCTGCGGCCACGGCGGCGGGGACGGGTGCGGCGACGGCTGCGGCCACAGCTGCTTCAACTTCTCGTTCCCAATCTGCAAGCCGACGATCGAGCGCGAGTGCGTCCAGGTCTGCCGGCCGAAGTGCACCTACGAGTGCGTCCCGGTCTGCAAGACGGTCTGCACCTACAAGACCCAGACGGTCACCGAGTGCGTGCCGGTCTGCAAGAAGCGGTGCGTGCCGGTGACGACCCAGAAGGAAGTCGAAGTCTGCCGTCAGGTGTGCGTGCCCTACCAGGCCACCCGCTGCGTGACCGAATGCGTCCCGACGCAAGAGTGCGTGACGGTGTGCAAGATGGTCCCGACGTGGGTTGAGGTCCCGTGCCCGGCTCCGGCCCCGTGCCCGCAACCGTGCCCGACGGCCGCGGCCCCGTGCGGCCCGAGCGCGGCCCCCTGTGGCAACCCGTGTGACAGCGGTTACGGCCACGGCAACGGCGGCGGGTGCTGCCTGTTCGACAAGCTGAACTGCTTCTCGTGCAACCTGCACGACAAGTGGGGCAACTTCTGCCACGGCATGGACTGCCTCAAGTGCGATATCGGTAACAAGTGGGGCAACTTCTGCCACGGGCTGGATTGCTTCAAGTGCGATATCGGCAACAAGTTCAGCGGCTGCTTCGGTGGCTGCTGGGGCGGCGGGTGCTGCAAGTAAGCAGTTAATCGCCAGTCGATAACCGCCGGAGCCCGGGGCCGCAACCCCGGGCTTCTGGCGTTTATCGCCCCAACGGGGCATGCGACAATAGCAGGGGCGGAAGCGCCTGGAACACGTTGGCCACAATCCATTCTCCCGCCCAACGGGGCGGCGCTTGAAGCGCCGCCCCGTTGGGGCGGGCGACAAATTAGATTGGGCGTGTTTTCCAGGGGCTTCCGCCCCGTGGCTATTGTCGAACGCCCTGTTGGGGCGAAGACATGGCTATTCGGCCTTCGAGATAATCCATTTCCGAGTCTTCGGCTGCACGAGCTTGTAAATCTCGGCTTGCCGTTCATTGATCTGCACCATGCGTTTGCCCAGTTCCAGAGCTTTCCGTTCGTTCGCCACGTCGGCGAGCCAGTCGGGCGGTTGGAACATTACCACGTTGCGAAACCGGCCGTGCACGATCCGGTTCTTCGCGTTGATCGCGTCGAATACCTTTTGACCCTGCTCCCAGACTGGGCCGGCCGTCACGTTGCCAAGGTTGATCCCCTTGGCCAGCTCGTCCGCGGTTGCCTTGACGACCTCCTTGTCGTCGATCGAGATTGAATAGGTCCCCGGCTGCAGGCCAATGACTGTGAGCCCGTAGTAGTTCAGATCCTTGAGATCGTTCACATACGGCAGGAGGGAGACCCAGTCCTTCTGGATCGGGATGGGAATCGCTTCGTCAGTCCGGTCGAAGGAGACTCCGCCGCCCGCCGCCTTGACGTTCTCGACCTTGCACCGCTCCGGACTCACTTGCGGGTCGCCGGATCGAACGACAATCTTGACGTCCGAAACCTTTGCCGGGGCAGCGAGCCTGGTGAGGATGGCATGGGCCATGAAGAGCCCGCCCGGGGACGCAGTGTGAAACCCGTCGCCGAATGGGACCACCTTCTCCGCCTTGTCCGCTTCCATCTTCTCGAGCGCCGCGCGGGTGACCGCGTACTGGTCCACGAACAGGACGCCGTGCTTCTCCGCCAGGTCCTTCAGGGGGGCGTAGAACTCTTTCTGCGTCTCCAGGTACACCTTGAAATCGGAGAACGCGGGGCTGCGCCGGCGGTCCACCGCGTTCGGGCTGAGGAGGGCGACACGCACGTCGGCCTTCTTCGCCATCTCCAGCATCGCGGCGGTCTTCTCGACGTACACCTTCTGCCGGGCCGGGTCGAACTTCTGGTACCCACCGTCGTTCATTCCGAAGTTGATCGTCACCGCGGTCGGTTTCTCGTCCAGGACGTGGGCCTTGAACCGCCCGGCGCCGCCGTTCGCGGTGTCCCCGCCGATCCCCGCATTGAGGAAGACCAGGTTCCAATCCGGGAACCGGGTGGTCAGATACAGTTCGACGTCGGTCGAATACTGGTACTGCTCGGTGATGCTGTCGCCGAGGAAAACGATCCGGTCGCTCTTGTGAAAGAAGAAATCTCGGTCCGCGGCGAATAGCGGAGTGCCGAGGACCACGACGGCCAGCGAAAAGGCGAATCTCATGGGAATCTCCGGGTCAAAACGGGATTTGCAGCCACGGTACGTAACCGACCGGCATGGTCCAAATGAAAAAAAATGCCAATTCGATGTCCGAGATCGGGTCCGGCTCTCGCTTAAGAGGGTAAAGGGGGCGACGCCCAGGCCACCCTGCGGCGCGGAGCCCGAGACTCGCCGGGCTGCCGCGCCCTATTTTTGCGTACACGACCGTCGCCACATGCCCACCCCTGCCGGGCCCACCGGCAGGGGTATACTTTTTGCCGGCCCGCTCTCCTTGCGGCCTCTTTCCGGCTCCCCAACAATACAGATGTCCGATTGTTTCACGGTGGACTCCGCCGTTCGCGGCGAAGTACTAGGAGGCGAGCCATGCGCCGGTGCTTCTTCCTTCTGACACTCGTCCCGTTGTTGATCCCGGTGTCGCCGGCCCGCGCGGAAGAGCGCCTGGTCGAGAAGGTGCGTACCTCTCTCAAACAGGGAATTGATTACCTCAAGAGCCAGCAAAAGGACCAGGGCGGCGGGCGCTTCAATTGGGAAAACGACACGCTCAACCTGCTGCAGCCGGGCGGCAGTTCCTGCCTGGCCATGCTGGCGCTCCTGACCGCCGGGGTGCCCGCCGACGACCCGGCAGTCAAACGCGGGCTGGACTACATTCTCAAGCTAAAACCGCAGCACACTTACGTGGTCGGCCTGCAGACCATGGTGCTCGCGGAGTTGGGGGATGTGAAATACCAGTTCGATATCCAAAGGAACGTGATCTGGCTGCTCGACGCCGCGGTCACCTCCGGCGGGAAGCTCGGCCAAGGCGGCAAACTGCAAGGGTGGAGCTACACGGCCAACTCCGGCAACCGGGCGGACAATTCAAATACGCAATACGCGCTGCTCGGCCTGTGGGCCGGCCGCCAGGCCGGGGCGACCGTGGACAAGGCCGTCTGGGACGCGATCCTGGAGTACTACAAGTCCACACAAGTCACCCCAAGCCGGAACGCACGCGGGCAGGAGATCGCGGGCTGGACGTATCAGAATGAGTCGCGACAGAAGGATCGCGGCACCCTGACGATGACCGCGGCGGGCGTCAGCGGGCTCTACATCGCGTCGCTCGACCTGAATGACAACAAACAGGAGCTGAATGAAAAGACGGGCGAAGCGGCCAAGTGCGGCTTCTACCCGGAGGACGATGCCATCGCCAAGGGGATGCGCTGGCTGGCCCAGGAGCTGCGGTTCGCCAACCCGCCGCACACGTTTTACAACGTGTACGGCATCGAGCGCGTCGGCCGCCTCTCCGGCCAGCGGTTCATCGGCGACCACGACTGGTACCGCGAGGGGTGCGAACTGCTGACCGGGGTGAAGGAGAGCCCCGGCCTGGGCCAGAAGCCAAACGGCGATTGGCAGATGAAGTCGGCCATCGACGACTTCCCGGTCATTTCGACTAGCTTCGCCCTGCTCTTCCTGGCCAAGGGCCGCACGCCCATCTTGATCAGCAAGCTGGCCTGGGATTCACCGACCGACCGGCAGGGCACGGCCACGGGCTGGAACCGCAAGCACCACGACGCCCGACATCTTGTTGAATACAGTTCGCGTGAGCTGTTCAAGAAGTTGCCGCTGGCCTGGCAGATCTTCGATCCCCGACTGGCTGACCTGAGCACGGACGACAAGTTCAATGAAGAGCTTTCGAACCTGCTTCAGTCCCCGATCCTGTACATGAACGGCCACGAAGCCCCGAACCTGTCCAAGGCGCAAAAGCGCCTGCTGCGCCGGTACGTGGACGAGGGCGGTTTCATTTTCGCGGAGGCCTGCTGCGGCAGCCCAGAGTTCGCCCGCGGGTTCCGAAAGCTGATGGAGGACGAAGATGTCTTCGGCAAGGACTCGATCATGGAGCCGCTGGCGCCGACGCACGCCATCTGGTCAGCCCACAGCCCGGTGCCGGCCAGCGTGTTCCAGGGGGACCAGGTCCCTGCGGAGAAGAAGATTCAGTCGATCGAGCGCGGGTGCAAGACGGTGGTTGTGTTCACGCCGCAGCCGCTCGCGGGGTACTGGGAGGAGAGCCGGTTCATGCCAAAGGTCGGCGAGATCGTCGCCGATACGGACCGGGGCAAGCTGGCCTACCGGCTGGCCGGGAACATCATCGCCTATGCGACCGGCTTCGAGCCGCCCAAGCCGCGGCTGGACAAGCCAAAGGTGATCGACCCGAAGGACGACAAGGGGGGAACAATCGCCCGATACATGATCGAGCTTGCCCAGGTCAAGCACGATGGCGGTGACTGGCAGCCGGCCAAGAACGCGCTGCGAGCCCTGGCCCTCAACGCTCGCGACAAGCACTTGATCGACGTGGCGCTGGCCAAGAAAGAAGTCCGCATGGGCTTTCAGAAGGAGTTGTGGGCGACCAAGTTCTTGTACATGCACGGCAAGGGCGCGTTCACGACGGAAGAGAACGACGTGAAGAACATGCAGGCTCACCTCGATATGGGTGGGACGTTGCTGGCCGACGCGTGCTGCGGGGCCAAATCGTTCGACACCGCGTTCCGCGAGTTCGCCAAGAAGCTCTACCCGGACAAGAAGCTGGAAGTGATCCCGGCCGACGACTCCCTCTACAGCGAAAAGCTGAACGGCGAGGCGATCACGCGATTGCGCTGCCGAACCGAGAAGGCGGACGGCACCCCGGAGGCGACTTTCAAGGACGTCCCGCCGATGCTGGAGGGGATTCAGGTCGATGGACGGTGGGTGGTGATTTACAGCCGGTACGACATTGGTTGCGCGTTGGAGAAGAACAAGTCGAGCGCGTGCAAGGGGTATGACCCGGACAGCGCGATGAAGCTGGCGACGGCGGCGCTTCTGTACGCCCTGAAGCGCTAAGTGAAAGCGGCGAGCGGAGCGGCGTGAGCCGCCCCGATGGTGCATCATCGGGCGACTCACGCCGCTCCGCTCGCCGCTCCAATTGATTCCACATTCCCGTTTGCTAATTCATCCTCGCCCGGCCGACCCGGCCGAATTCCTTCATCTTTGTCTTTCGCACTGCGCATGCTCATTCCCAAGGGCTATCGCTTCGCCGGGATCCATTGCGGTCTGCGCGCCAACGAACCGGGCCGACTTGATCTGGCGCTGGTGGTCAGCGAAACCCCCGCCGCGGCCGCTGGCGTGTTCACGCAGAACCGCGTTGCCGCGGCACCGGTCCACGTGTGCAAGGAACGCCTGCCGCGAGCCGACGCCCGCGGCTTCGTCGTCTGCTCCGGGAACGCAAACGCGTGCACCGGCGAGCAAGGGCTTCGCGACGCCCGGCAAATGGCCGAGTTGGCCGCCCGGCAGATCGGCTGTGGTCCGGAACAGATGCTGGTCGCTTCAACGGGAGTAATCGGCCGACCGCTGCCGATGGCGGCGTTCGAGACCGGCATTCCCGCGGCCGCGAAGGCACTTGCGCCGGACAGCAGTCACTTCGAAGCTGCCGCGACGGCCATCCTCACGACCGACACACGGATCAAGACGTCGTTTAAGCAGGTCGGACCGCACGCGGTCGCTGGCTTCGCCAAGGGCGCCGCGATGATCGGCCCGAACATGGCCACCATGCTCGGATTCGTCCTGACCGACGCTGCCGTCCGGCCGGAAGATCTGCAACTCATCCTCCGCGAAGCCGTGACTGGTACCTTCAACTGCATCAGTGTCGAGGGGCACACGAGCACGAACGATACCGTGCTCATTCTTGCCAACGGCGCCGGCCCAACCCTCAGTGGCGGGAAGCTGACCGAGTTCGCGGCCGCCACCACGGAGGTGTGCACCGAACTGGCGCGGGCCATCGCGGCCGACGCCGAGGGCGCCGAGCATCTGGTGGTCATCGACGTGGAAGGTTGTCGCAATGACGCCGAGGCGAAGACCATCGCCAAGACGATCGCCGAAAGCGCCCTGGTCAAGTCCGCGATCTACGGCGCCGATCCGAACTGGGGTCGGTTTGTCTCCGCGGCCGGGTACTCAGGGATCGCATTCGGGGAAGCAGATCTCACTCTGTGGATGGGTCCGTTCGAGTTGTACCGCGCCGGCGTCCCCCTGCCCTTCGATGCAAAGCCCGCGAGCGCTTATCTCAGGGAGAATCGCGAAGTGCAACTCCGACTGAAGTTCGCCCTTGGGACAGGCCGCTGCCGCTTCTACACCTGTGACCTGACGCCGGAATACGTCCGGCTGAATGCGGACTACACGACCTGATGTGGTGAGTGGTGAGTAGTACCACTCACCACTCACAATTACTCCCCGAACCTCTTTCCCTTCACCGTCAAGGTTGCCAACTCCAGCGTCTTGCCACTCGCCACTTGCTTCTGACCGATCTTCGGTTCCGCGAGGAAATATTGCTGTGCCTTGGTCAGGCTCAGGCCGAACTTTGTGCCGGGAACCACCCCGTCGATGCGGAAGCTTCCGTCCTTGTCGGTTTCGGCCATGGGCCGGCCAGCTTTCAGATCTCGGTAAAGATCGTTGCCCGAGCCCACGAACTGCAGGTTGACCGCCACGCCCGCGATTGGGCGGCCGTCGCTATCCACGAGCTTGCCCGTGACCGACCCGGCCGGCATCAGCTTCGCGACTACCGGTTCCTTATCGTCCCCCCGCACCCGCACCCACGCGGCGAGATTTTTCTCCTGGTGAACCAAGAACAGCGTCCGCGGCCGCGCCGGGTCCAGGGCGTACACCGTGGTAGTGTCCTTCGGCAACGTGAAGGTCGCCGGCCACGAGGCAGTGAGCCCCGCAACCGTGGCGCCCGCGACCGGCTTACCATCCGCATCCAAGACCTTCAGGGCCGAGGTCTGGCCGCGCTCCAGGTACAGATCAATCTCGACTTCAGGGACGTCCGGCTTTAGATCCAGTACCTTGCACGCGTTCATGATGCTGAGGAACTCAAGCGACTGGCCGGCCGCGTTGAACCGCCAACTCCCCTCGCCGTCCTTGGCAAAGTAAGTCGGATGATCCGGGTCCGGGACCGCCGGCCGGTACGGGTTCACGGGTTTGCCGCCGAGCATCTCGCGAGTGTCGTACGCCTGGGCCGTTAGCACCGCCGTGCCGGGAATGGTCACGACGCGGAACTTCCCGTCCTCGACCGAGTGCGACAACCGGTCTGACGAATAGCCGCCATACGCCGGCTTGGTGCCGAAGTACTTGTTGTCCGGCAGCGGGGCGAAGCGGACGCTGCCGCCCACCGCCTTGCCTGATTCCCGATCGATCAGCCGGCCGGTAACCACGATCCCCCTGGTCATCTGAATGTCATGCCGGATCGGCGCCAAGCCCTCCGTGTCCTTGATCCGGGCGGACCAGGACAGGTAAGGCGACTTCTTGTCCTCGGTATTCGTGTGGAGCAGGTACTCGCGCTGCTTTGAGAGCCCCGCGAGTCGGTACTTCCCGCCGGGGTCGGAGGTGGCCGAGACCAGGTCGTTGTACCCGGATCCCGACACGACTGCGATGCCAGCCATCGGTTTGCCGGTGGCCGCGTCGGTAATCGTGCCCTCGATCACCTTGGTCCCCTGGAGGACTAATTCGACC
>Ga0075418_10010323_pt1 | contig 10460 bp, 10 predicted proteins | sample SoiMetdeltSBSDD2_FD_81776 | JGI IMG/M metagenome (GOLD analysis project Ga0075418, IMG submission 81776) | Bulk soil microbial communities from a Populus tree surrounding site in Tennessee, USA - Soil MetaG P. deltoides SBSDD2 | ecosystem: Environmental > Terrestrial > Soil > Tree plantation...
AGAAACCAGAAACTCAGAACATCGTTCCCGAGTTCATCAAGTAGTGCTCCACTATCGGTCCGAGCGAGAGCATCGGGAAAAACGTCAACGCTCCGACAATCAAAATCACGCCTATCAGCAGCATTACGAACAATGGAGTGTAAACCGGGAACGTGCCCGCCGATGGCGGCACGATCTTCTTCGCCGCCAGATTCCCGGCTATCCCCATCATCGGGACTATCATCAAGAACCGACCGACCAGCATCGCCAGCCCAAGCGTGGTGTTGTACCAATAAGTGTTGACTGTAATGCCGCCAAAGGCCGAGCCGTTGTTTCCAGTCGCTGACGTGTACGCATAGACGATCTCCGACAAACCGTGCGGTCCGTCGTTGGCGATTTTGGAGGCGCCGTACGGAGCCACACTCGACCATGCTGAGAAACACAGGATCGAAAGAGCGAAGACCAGCAAATAGAGCATCGCCATCTTCACATCCTTCGATTCGATCTTCTTCCCGAGATATTCCGGAGTCCTCCCAACCATTAATCCGGCGATGAACACAGTGAGCACGATCATCACCAGCATGCCGTACATACCCGCCCCAACACCTCCAAAGATTATCTCGCCCAGCATGATGTTCAGCAGCGGAATCATTCCTCCGAGCGGAGTGTAGGAATCGTGCCAAGAGTTGATCGCGCCACACGACGCATCGGTGGTGATTGTCGCAAACAGCGCCGAGTTCGCGACGCCGAAGCGGACTTCCTTTCCTTCCATGTTGCCGCCAGCCTGCTCTGCTCCTTTTGTTTCAACGGCAGTTTGTTTGACACCATATTGGTCGAAGTTCGGATTGCCGCGGGCCTCGAAGTAATAGGCAACCAGGAAACCAGCAAGAAACAGACTCGTCATCGCGGCGAATACCGCCCATCCGTGCCTTTGATTGCCGGTCATCCGCCCGAGCGTATAAGTCAGGCCGGACCCAATCGCGAAGATTGCGACGATCTGGAGAAAGTTAGTCAGCGGTGTTGGGTTCTCAAATGGATGCGCCGAGTTCGCGTTGAAGAAACCACCGCCGTTTGTGCCCAGCTCCTTGATGATCTCCTGAGAGGCAACCGGTCCCTGAGCTATAGTCTGGTCCGCGTGCGTCTCGGTCGTTTCTTCTCCGGTGTCGGCATCGGTCTTTGTAAGTTGCTGCGGTTCTACCAGCGCAGCTGGTGTGTAAGGCTTAAAGTTCTGGACGACGCCTTGAGAAACGAGCGCCAATGCTCCAACCATGCACAGAGGCAACAGCACATAAAGCGAACACCGTGTGAGATCAACCCAGAAGTTACCTATTGTCTTTGCCTCGCGGCGTGCGATTCCGCGTATGAACGCGATTGCCAGAACGATGCCTGTGGCCGCGGACACGAAGTTGTGGAATGCCAGTCCAGCCATCTGTACGAAATAGCTCATCGTCGATTCGGCGGAGTAGGCTTGCCAGTTTGTGTTTGTAGTAAAGCTGACAGCCGTATTAAAGGCGAGATCGGGATTCACTCCGCTGAACTCCTGCGGATTGAGCGGCAAATAATACTGGAGCCGTTGAAACGCATAGAGTACAAGTAGTCCCGCAACGCTGAACATCAACATCGCCGCGGTGTAGGTGGTCCAGTGTTGTTCGTTTGCGGCCTCGACGCGGCACAACCGATAGATCAAGCGTTCGATAGGGCCAAACACGCGGCTTAGGAATGTCTTCTCGCCGGAGAAGACTCGAGTCATGTAGACTCCAAGCGGTTTCGTAATGGCAAGCAGCACCAGAAAGTAAACCGCGAGTTGTAAGAATCCGTTGAGTGTCATCTCATTTCCCCACCTCTGAGAAACATTGCGATCAGCGTATCCCGGAATGGCGAGCCATGATGCCTGTGCTCTCAAAACCTCTCCGGTTTGAGCAGAGCGTAAATCAAGTAGATCAGCAGCAACAGCGCAATGATCCCGCTGGTAACGTATTCCGCATTCATTTCTCGATCCCTCTGCTCGCTCTTCGTGTAGCCGCAGAGACAAGCGAAACGTAAAGAAGCATCATCACTACAATCGCGATCAGGTTCTTTGAGGTTTCCGGGTCCATATACCTCATACGCGCTCGCAAAAGCGCACGTACCAAAATGCGATGCCAAAGAAAACAATAACCAATGCGATGAATATCAGATCCAACATCTCGATCCTCCACTACCATGAGCCTTCCTTTCGGCCAAACCACCAGATCATCCCAAGTGTCGCGGTATTCTGCTCCTTCTTCAGAAGGCCCCGGGTGCCCGACAGGAAGAAGGGCTGATTCGAAAAATCGCGACGCCATTCAACGCGTAACAGAAACCCTTCGGCAAACTTGAGTTCACTCGTCAGAGTTGTTTCCTTAAGAGCTTGTGTTACGCCACTGAACAACCCGCCGCGATCCGACAGATACTCGCCGCGACCGGCCAGAGCGAACTTCGGCGTGAACTGATAACGCGCATAACCGACGCCGCCGCTTATGTGCACCGGCGCAGAGATATCTTGTTCACGATTGACGACGTAGTCGCCTTCGGCGGCGAGGATCAATTTGTCGGTCACGTTCCAGGTCGCATACGAATCGAAAATGTGCAGCCGCCCGTTCCGGACCGGTTGAATCACGTTTGTTGAGAATCCCGGCTGCGTCGGCAAACTTGGAAACCCAGGATTGAGATCAGGAACGAGGTCGCGCTGCTCCTGACCAACGTAGTAATTCACTTGCCACGATACTCTTTTCACCGGTGTCAGGATCAACGCGAAGTGCTGCGACTTGAACCCGTTGAAGTCCTCAGTCTGGTTGATCCCGTTCATCAGGTGGTACATCACTGTGACTTTGTCGTTAACCGGATACTTCGCGCGCAAACCAAAATGATAGAAGGGCAGAAAGTTGAAATAGTACGAGCGCGAATAATTGAAGTTGTCCTTCGTGTAGTTGGTCTCATAACCGAGACTGCTCCCGAACTTGCCGAAGTCGAGCGTCAGGCCCTCACCAACCGGAGCGACATATGAGCCAAAGGCCTGCCACACCGGACGATATGCCTGGGGCCGAGGCTCGTTTGCAGCGTTGCCTTGCACGGTTTCGGTCGCCTGCCCGTACATCAAATCGAGTCGCGCGCCGAAACGCCGGCCTGCTTCTGATTTCGGCGCACGCTCGATCACTATAGTCGCTTGATTCAGACTAAAGCTGTTGCTCTGTACGTCGTATGCGCGGAGCAGATTGATACGACCGATTGGTTTGTTGAAGTTATAACCGTAGTATCCGTCGATAGTGAGGTTGAATGTTGTATCGTGGAGGAAATCCAGAACTCGGCGATCATCGTTGCTAGTCAGGACTTGTCTCACCGGTTCGTTGCCGATCTGCTCTGGTTCTTGCGCCGCTTGGCCGTTAATTGACGGAAGCTGTTCTACGCCCAGCCCACTGGCAACCGTCTGAGTTGCGACGCACTCTTGCTTGTGAGCAGTGCGTGACTCTAAAGCAAACAAGCGCCGTTCCAGCATGGCTATTCGGTCGAGCAACTTCCGTTCGCCTTCGCTCAACACAGCGGATGTTGCTGGCGCAGTCGTTGCGCATCGAGAGGGCGCGTGTGAGGTCTTCGCCGCATTCTCCTGCTGGGCATGAACCCCACCTTCAAACAGAAGCAAAGTTATGAGCGCGGCCACTATGTTGTTGGGCTGATGGATTTTCATATGATGAGAAGCCTCCCTGAGAGAGGTGTGACAGGCCGTCCCCGCGGCGTTGGAGCATGTGAATATGGTCGATGAGTCTATGAGTAATCACGAGCATCGTGCCTCGATGAGCGCTTGTCGCCTCTACGGTTCTCGGCGGTGCGGACGAGGCCCGTCAAGTTAGGTTTAGAATCGGGCTCGGTAGTCCAAATCCACCTGTCGTCGTCCGTCGATAGTGGGTGACGATGCTGTTTGGAACCAAGGCGGGGAGTCTCGAGTAAGCGAGGTCCAGCGTCAATGCCGGCGCTCCCGCGGCTGTTGGGCCTACGCTCCAGAAAAAAATGACGCAGCAACAGCAAACCTAATGTAAGGGCAAACACGCCAATTGTCCCAATAGTCTGAGCGCTCATCTTTCCTCGCCGTGATACCTTCGAAAAGCGCGATAAGCGAGTCCGAAGTCATCAACATGATGAGGCTAGCACCGAGAGCATAAGGGTGGCGCAAAAGGTCCATAAAATGTTTGTAAGGACCGCGAAGTATTAGAGAATGGTGTTTCTTACGCGCCCGGATTGAAGCGATAACCGATCCAGGGCTCGGTGAGGATGTAGCGAGGCGTGCTGGGGTCAGATTCGATCTTCTTTCTGAGTTGTCCGATAAAGACCCTCAGATACTCGGTTTGCTCCACGTAATTTCCACCCCACACTGCGGCGAGCAGCGTTCGATGCGTGAGCACTTTTCCCGGATGACCGATCAGATAGACTAGCAGGTCATATTCCTTAGGCGTCAGATGAACCTGGCGATTTCCGGCTGTAACGATGCGAGCTTCCAGGTCAACGCGAAAGTCTCCAGCTTCCAACACCGTCGAGGCGACGCTGGCCGTTTTTGTCTCGGGGACGCGCCGCAGCGCCGCGCGAATACGCGCAAGGAGCTCGTCGATGCCAAACGGCTTGGTGACGTAGTCGTCCGCGCCGGCGTCCAGCGCTTCAACCTTGGTCCGCTCCTCGCCCTTAACGGAAAGCACGACGATCGGCACGGGAGAAAGCTCTCGCAACCGCCGGCAGAGCTCTATTCCGTCGAGGTTGGGCATCGACAAGTCGGTGATGACAAGGTTGGGAGAGAAATCGCCAAACGTCTCGAGCGCTGACTCGCCATCGGCTGCGCTTCGGACGTCATAACCGTGACTGGTTAAGCTTCGCCGCAGTACTCGAGTGATCTGCGGTTCGTCGTCAACGATAAGAATCCGATGTTTCTCGCTCATCGTCGCTCTCAGATGGCCTTCTCGGCGTCAGCTTCGAGCAGCGGAGCGCCGGCTTCATCGTCATCTCCAAGCGGAAGCGTGAGCGTCACTCGCGTCCCTCGCCCTTCGCTCGCGCTTTCGATCCAAATGCGTCCGCCGTGAGCTTCGACGATTCCTCGCGCAATGGCAAGCCCCATCCCGGTTCCTATTGGTTGCACTCCCGAATCACCGTCGCGCATCGCGCGGAAGAACTTGTCAAACACCCTTTCGCGCAGGTCTAACGCGATGCCCGGTCCCCGGTCTTCAACTGTCAACCGCATCATGTCATCAACCTGACTGGCGCTTACCTCAATGCTCGTCCCCTCGGGCGAGTACTTGGCGGCGTTGTCGACTAACGCGTAAACAACTTCGGCGACCGCCTTGGCATCGACGCGAACGATCGGCAAATCCTTTTCGATCGAAACTTCCATCGGGTGCAAACGGGTGAGCGGCTTTGCGCGCGCGAGCGCATTCATCACGATCTCGTCAATGGTTCCCCACCTGCGGCGAAGATCGAGCTGGCCCGCCTCGATGCGCGCAAGCTCGACCATGCTTTCGACGAAACGGTTCAACCGATCCGCTTCTTCGTCGATGACTTCGAGCATCTCTCGCCGGCCTTCTTGATCGAGCACGGCGTGCTCGGTAGTCGGCCCGCGCAACTCATTGAGCAGAGTTGTGACCGATGCCTTGATCGAGGTGAGCGGCGTGCGAATGTCGTGAGTCACAGCGTCCAGAAGCGCGGACTTCAATCGCTCGCTGCGACGAAGAGCTTCCGCTTCGCTCGCGCGTTCGAAAGCTTCGCGTAGCTCGGTATATAGGCGTTCGATCTCGCGTCGTCCAACTTCGGCTTCTTCGGCTCGGCGCTTCGCCCGGGCGGAAAGTTCGCCGGCGGTGATGGCAGTGACCAAAAATGCAGCAAGGGCGACCCAATTCGCCGGTTCGGCGATGGCGAAAGTTCCGACCGGCGGCAGGAAGAAGAGGTTGAAGCAGAACACGCCGCCAATCGATGCCAGAACAGCCGGGCCTGAACCAAATCTCGTGGCCACAAACAGCACAACAAGCAATAGCGCGAGAGCGACAGTTGTGGGGTTGATATGGGTGCCGAAGAGTCTCAGTAACGCGGTAACAACGCTGATGGCCAGAATTGCCAGGACATATCGATCCGCTCGTTGAAGAACTCGCCGCATAGAACGATTATGTAACCGATAAACAACCGATACCAGTTACTTACTTCGCCATAGCGCCTTGAGATGATCACGATTCATCCGCGAGATGAAGTCGAGGCTGATTTCCTTCGGGCACACCGCTTCACACGAACCCATCACCGTGCAATTACCGAAGCCTTCTTCATCCATTGACCTGACCATATTCAAAACACGGCGATCCTTCTCGAGCTTACCCTGCGGAAGTATGTTCAAGTGAGAAACCTTTGCTGCCACAAATAGCATCGCCGATGCGTTTTTGCAGGCAGCCACGCAAGCGCCGCAGCCGATGCACGCGGCGGCATCCATCGACAGATCGGCGTCCGGTTTAGGGATCGGGATTGCGTTACCGTCAGGCGTGCCACCGGATCTCGTAGAAATGTATCCGCCGGCCTGAATCAGCCTATCGAACGCACTCCGATCCACGACCAGGTCCTTGATCACCGGAAACGAGCGTGCGCGCCAGGGCTCAATGGTTATCGCCTGACCGTCTCTGAAGTGTCGCATGTGCAGCTGGCAAGTCGTGGTCGCGGGCAGCGGACCGTGCGCGACCCCGTTTATCATCATCCCGCAAGTTCCGCAGATTCCTTCCCGGCAATCGTGATCGAAGGCAATCGGTTCTTCGCCGCGCTTGATCAGGCTTTCGTTCACGATGTCGAGCATCTCGAGAAAGGACATGTCCGGCGATATGTCATCCGCGTTGTACTCGACAAACCCTCCTTGCGACGTCGAGTCCTTTTGTCTCCACACACGCAATGTCAGGTTCATCGCTACTTATAGCTCCTTTGCGCCAGGTGAACTTCTTCGTAAACCAACGGCTCTTTGTGCAGCGCGGGCGGCGCGTCTGGTCCGCGAAACTCCCAAGCCGCGACGTAGGCGAAGTTTTCGTCGTGACGCATTGCCTCTCCGTCCGGTGTCTGGTGTTCTTCTCTAAAATGAGCTCCGCACGATTCGTCGCGAGTCAACGCGTCGAGCACCAGCAACTCGGCGAACTCCATGAAATCGGCGACCCGCCCGGCGTATTCGAGTGACTGGTTTAACTCGTTGCCATCCCCTAGCACGTTTACATCTTCCCAGAACTCCTGCCGCAACTTCGGGATCTTTTCCAGCGCTTCTTTGAGACCGGCTTCGTTGCGTCCCATTCCGCACTTGTCCCACATCAGCTTCCCCAACTCGCGATGAAATTCAGTCACCGTGCGGTTACCCTTGATTGACAGGAACTTGTTAGTCCGCGCAGCGATCTCCTCTTCGACCTTTTTGAATTCCTGATGATCGAGGGATGGTTTGGCCGGCCGCTCTGTCGCGAGATAATCGCCGATCGTGTAGGGCAGAATGAAGTAGCCGTCGGCGAGTCCCTGCATCAACGCGCTCGCGCCAAGCCGGTTGGCCCCGTGATCCGAGAAATTCGCCTCGCCGATCACGTATAACCCCGGAACGTTGCTCATCAAGTTGTAGTCGACCCACAGCCCGCCCATCGTGTAATGACTCGCGGGATAGATGCGCATCGGTGTTTGATAAGCGTCTTCGCCGGTGATTCGCTCGTACATTTCGAACAGGTTGCCGTAACGCTCGCGAATCACATTCAGACCGAGACGCTCAATCGCGTCGGCGAAATCCAGAAAAACGCCGCGCCCGCCCGGGCCAACGCCACGGCCTTCGTCGCATACTTCTTTTGCGGCTCTTGATGCGATATCGCGCGGCGCCAGATTGCCATAAGCCGGGTACTTGCGCTCGAGAAAGTAATCGCGTTCTTCTCTTGGGATTTCGTTTGGCGTGCGGTGATCGCCCGAGCGTCTGGGCACCCACACACGCCCGTCATTGCGGAGTGATTCGGACATCAAGGTCAGTTTCGACTGATGATCGCCGCTGACAGGGATGCAGGTCGGGTGAATCTGGGTGTAACAAGGATTTGCCATCAGCGCGCCCCGTTTGTAGGCCCGCCAGATCGCGGTGACATTGCAACCCTTGGCGTTGGTTGAGAGGAAGAACACATTGCCGTAACCGCCGGTCGCAAGGACTACTGCATCCGCTGCGTGTGAGCTGATTTCTCCGGTTACCAGATCGCGGACCACGATTCCTTTTGCGTGGCCGTCGATCACCACCAGATCGAGCATTTCAGTGCGCGGGAACATCTTCACTCCACCGGCTTCGATCTGTTTGGCAAGCGCTTGATAGGCGCCGAGGAGCAGTTGCTGGCCGGTTTGCCCGCGAGCATAAAAGGTCCGCGAAACCTGGGCGCCGCCAAACGAGCGGTTCGCAAGGTATCCGGAGTACTCGCGCGCAAACGGCACTCCTTGTGCGACGCACTGGTCGATGATGTTGACGCTGACCTCGGCCAGGCGATAGACGTTTGCTTCGCGGGCGCGAAAGTCGCCGCCTTTTATCGTGTCGTAGAACAGACGGTAAACGCTGTCACCGTCGTTCTGATAGTTCTTTGCTGCGTTAATCCCGCCCTGCGCGGCGATCGAATGCGCTCGACGCGCGCTGTCCTGAAAACAAAAGCATTTGACCTTATAGCCAAGTTCCGAGAGCGTCGCTGCGGCCGAACCGCCGGCGAGCCCGGATCCGACTACGATCACATCAAACTTTCGCTTGTTGGCGGGGTTAATCAGTTTGATGTGGTTGCGGTGTCTGCTCCACTTATCGGCGAGCGGTCCCGCTGGAATTTTCGCGTCAAGTTTCATAATGCCAGTTCCGATAATCCCCCAACCGGCAGGTTGGGGATATTTCACTCCAGCCTACGGCGAGGGGCCGACGACTCGATCAAGTAATCCCCCAACCAGGAGGTTGGGGATATTTCACGCCAGCCTACAGCGGAACAGCCCGCGCGACTCTCCGGATAACTCCTCAAGCTCATCGAACTCACGGCTATTTTCTCATCTCACATAGCCTGACATGATCGCGATGGGAATCGAACAATTGCCGACAAAAATCACAAACGCCGACACCTGCGCAAAGCGATTGAACGAGGCTACAGTGGTCTTTCTCCTAATACCCAACGATTGGAACAGGCTCGAGACGCCGTGGCTAAGATGCAAACATAGCAGGCCCATGGAAACGATGTAGAACACCGAGACATACGGGTTGCGAAAGCCCTCAACCACCATCTGATAGACATCGTGTTGACCGAGCGGGTCCTGAAGATCCGCAAAGTCGGGATTTGTCACTCCAAGAGTGAAGTGCATCAGATGATAAACAATAAACGCGAATATGATCAGCCCGCTAACCAGGATCGTCCTCGATGCGAAAGTGGCGATGGGTTTTCCCTCGGCATAGTTTTGCGGTCGCGCGGCTCGATTCTCTGCTGCTAGCTGAAGCGCGGATATTATGTGAAGCATGGTAATAATGAGCAGACCGACTCGCGCGGTCCACAGCAGCGCGGGTTTGGAAGCGAGCAACGCCGCGTACGTATTCATCGCTTCGCGTCCGAGATATACCTGGAGATTGCCAGCCATGTGAACGATCACAAACAGGAACAGCAGAAGCCCGGTGATCGCCATGACGTACTTTTTCCCAAGTGAAGAATGATAGGCGCGCGAGAACAGGTTCATCAAAAGATCCTTAAGCGGTGCATCAGCTGATCGTCGACCGGAACCGCGTCGATGACACTACTTAGAAGGTGACAATAACAAGGAGGGCTTAGGATGTAAAATTCAAAAGATTTAGTTTGGTCATTAGCACAGCTTCACGAGCGCCTGACAGAATTGGGGGTTACGCGCCCGCCCCAAATAGGGGGTTCCTTGACACTGTCAATCACCGGTCTCATGCTGGGTGCCATTGAGATGATTAATCGGCACGACAATTACTAGTCTAAGCGGAGGTCGCGTGAAAAGACTATTGCTGCTCAGCTTCTTGATCCTGGCTCTGATCCTGGCGTTTCAGCAGAAGTCGGAGCTTTATTCAGACTCCCAGATTGCAAAACAATCAAGCGTCAACCAGTCAGGCTCAAGGTCTGGGCGACACAAATCGGTGGGAAAATTCGAGCCGGTCCAAGCGAATGAACTGCAGGCGGCTTCCGAAAGGGCGCTCAAGCTCATTCAGCAATCACAGGTTGTCTGGTATCAGAAGGAGAGCTGCACATCTTGTCATCACCAGCTCCTGCCGGAGATTCCGATCAGGCTGGCTCGCGAGCGTGGCGTTCCCGTTGATGAGAACGTTGCGCGAGCAACCACGGCCAATGCCTTCGCGTATTTGAAAGATCTTGATAGCGCGCAACAAGGGTACGATTACATAGACGTGCTGTTCGACGGTTGGGCGCTGGTGGCTGCCAGGTTTGCCGGAGTGAAGCCAAATCTGACCACATCCGCAAGCGCTCAATTCA
>Ga0075418_10010324_pt1 | contig 10459 bp, 9 predicted proteins | sample SoiMetdeltSBSDD2_FD_81776 | JGI IMG/M metagenome (GOLD analysis project Ga0075418, IMG submission 81776) | Bulk soil microbial communities from a Populus tree surrounding site in Tennessee, USA - Soil MetaG P. deltoides SBSDD2 | ecosystem: Environmental > Terrestrial > Soil > Tree plantation...
AATACCGCGCGTGGATCGGTCGTCGACGAGACTGCGCTGTACGACGCACTTGTGGAAAGGCGCCTCGGAGGCGCGGCACTTGACGTCTTCGATCGCGAGCCCTATGTGGCCGCGGATCCTTCACGCGACCTGCGCACGCTGCCCAACGTGATCCTGGCGCCGCACGTCGGCAGTCATACACGTGAGGCGAACCGTGGGATGGCCGAGCGCGCGCTGCAGAACATCAGGCACGCAGAAGCTGGAGATTTCGCGTCGATGGATTTGTTGAACCCGGCCGTGATCGCGGGCCGGGAGCGCTGACCTCCGTCTTTTATGTGGAAGGATTATCTCACCGCCTCAACAGCCGCAGCTCACCGACAGCGGCGCGGCGAGGCTCAACTCTTGACCGCGTGCGATTGAGCGACGCGATCGACATCGCCAGGCTCGGCGCCAGCAGCGTCAGCAGACGCGCATGATCGTCGCTGAACGCCTCGGGGGTCGACGCATACAGTGAAATGACCGCGAGGACGTTGCTCTCATGAATGAGCGGCACGGTCAACGACGACCGCAAGGGTGGAGAGAACGACACCACGCCTGATCCGAGATCGATTGCCGGATCGCCATTCAGCACGAACCGTCGATGCGCGGCCGACCATCCGGCGATGCCGGCGCCGAGGGTCACTCGCGCCCCGCGCAGCGTCGCCGCCTGCGCACCATCCGCATACTGGACAGTGACGGTGTCGTGTGTTTCGTCGTACATGAAAATCGCCATCGAGACGCACGGCACGACCTGACGCAGCATCATCCAGGTCAGTGCACCGACGTCCGCAATCGTGGCTTCACCCGAAACCGCGCGCGCCAGACTTGTGACTGCCAGCACTTCACTTGTGGCTGCCTCGATGCCCGTTCCCGCCGCCGCGTCGGCAGGCTCGAGCTTTGTCGTCCTGGCGTCGCCAAGTGTTTTGGCCACCGGGTGGACGGCGTCAGCCGCCGGCATGATCCGTTCGTAGACCCGCACGAACGTGTCCACGATCGCAGGGTCATACATCGTCCCGCGCCGTTGCATCAGAATGGCGAGCGCGTCGGCGTCAGACATCCGTCGTCGATAAGGACGATCCGACGTCAGCGCATCGAAGCAGTCGACGACCGACAGAATCCGGGCGCCGATTGGAATCGCCTCGCCGGCAATGCGATCTGGATAGCCAGTGCCATCCCAGTTCTCGTGGTGGTGGCGGACAATGGGAACAACCGGATAGGGGAAATCAATCGCTGAGAGAATCTCCGCACCGATCGGGGCATGCAGTTTCATCTTCTCGAACTCGGCAGGCGTCAGCTTGCCGGGTTTGTTGAGGATGTGCTCCGGCACAGCGATCTTGCCTGTGTCGTGCAGGAGCGCCGCCGCTTCAATCGCTTGCAGCGTGTTGTCGTCGGTGATGCCGATCTCACGCGCTAGGGCGAGCGCCGCAACCTGCACGCGTCTGATGTGTCCGTGCGTAACTTCGTCCTTGGCGTCGATCGCGGTCGCGAGCGTTTCGACCGTCGACAGGTACAGCCGGTTGAGCGCGATGACGTGTCCCTTTGCATCTTCAACGCGTCCAAAGGAGGACTTCATCGTGATGTAGAACACGAGAAGAAGTGGCGGAATCAGCACGAGCGCTGAGAAGTGCACCATGTGCAGGGCGACAACCAGGAGCAGTGCGACGCATGCGCCGGCGGCGTACCCGGGGCCAAGCCAGAGGAAGTGCTCGATCCAGACTTTGACCGGCGATCGCTTCTTCGCCAGGGCGATGGCGGTAGCGGTCAAGCCACTGTTGATGACGAAGTAGGCCGCCGCGAGCAGCAGGAGCGGGAGAATCAAACTCCCTGAGGGCGCCATTGCGCTGAACAGCGGCTCGACGCCGGCGGCAAGAAAGAACAGTTTGCCGGATATCCACACCGACAGCGTCAGGTTCGCGAAGTTGAAGAGCGTTTGGACGCGTGTGAGTTTGCGCTGCCAGGCGATGAGGACGCTGTCGGCGGCAAGCGTAATCGCGCCCGCCTCCGGTCCAAACAGGAGCACCGAGGCGAAGACGAACATCTCCGACGGCGAAAAGTGCGCTTCGACGGAAGGCACTTTCAGAGTGAAACGGCCGCTGAGCAGGGTCAGCGCGGCGAAGATCAGAAACTCTCGCGGAACGCGGTCGCGTATCAGCGTGAGAACGCAGTACACCCCGAGCGGTATGCCGATAGCCGCAACGGCGGAGATGTAAGCGCGTCCGCCGCGAGACAGAGTGCTGGTGCGCTTCGTGCTCACGTCCGGTTAGTGGCCGCCCCCGACGGCAGCATCACCCCAGACCAGATGGTTCGAGCCGGTGTGTTCCGAGTCTCCCCACACCAGATGCTGTCCGGAGGGAGACTGGATGCTGTCGCCCCAGACCAGATGGTAGTTGCTCGTCCAGTTGGCGACGTCTCCCCACACGAGATGGTTCGCTGGCGTCTTGCCAAGTGGATTGTTCAGGCCGAGCAGATTCAGAACGCCCGCTTCAGACGAATCTGCCTGTACGAACAACACGCCCAGATCGATCAGTCCAAGCAGACGGACGCCGGTTCGATCGTAAATGCGATCGATCATCGTCCCGGTGTCGCGGAACGCCGCACCGCTCGAGGTGCCGAGTAGACTATCGACGGTATTCAGCAGCGATGCGACCAGACCAGTGGTTGCAACTTTCTGCGACTGCGGAAAATTGACCGAACCGGTTCCCGAGCCGACGAGACCTCCGTTCGGCATGAACGTGGCGCCCATTTGCAGCGCGACCTTGACCTGGCCCGGCGTCATGAATGGATTGGCATCGAGCAGCAATGCCACGCCGCCACTAACCACGGCGGTCGCCATACTCGTCCCGGTCAGCCTGAAGTACGCGTTCTTGCCTGACCCGGCGACATGCCAGGACGGATAGTTTTTCGCGAGATACGATCCCTGCGCTTCGAGCGATACGATTCGCGTGCCTGGAGCCACGACGTCCGGTTTCACCGCGAGGTCGTATCGAGTTGGGCCCTTGGAACTGTACGCCGCAACCGTGTCGTCGGAGCGCGTGACGGTGCCAGCCGTGTCGATCGCACCGACGGTGATCGCAAACGGCGAGTTCCCCGGCGACGTGATGCCGCCGAGTACTGGCGCACCGGTCGATGTCACACCGTAGTTGCCCGCGGAGGCGACCACCACGACGCCGGCCTCGACCGCGCGCGCGACGGCTTGACAGAGTGGATCAATGGCGGCCGGCTCGGACACCGCATGTCCGAGCGACAAGTTGATGACGCGAATGCCGTACTTCGCGCGGTTGGCGATGGCCCAATCAATTCCCGCTATGACGTCGCTGGTGTAGCCGACACCCGTTGCGCCGAGCGCACGCACATCGATCAGGTTCACACCTGGCGCGCTGCCCCCCGCGAACGCCGGCGTCACGTACTTTGGCGCGTTGGTATTGCCACCGATGATTCCCGCCACATGCGTGCCGTGACCGTAGGGATCTCCGTTGGTCAGCCCCTCCCAGGACACGAGATTCACACGAGCAATGACGCGCGAGTCGAGAGCGGAGTGAGTGGAGATACCGGAGTCGACCACGGCGACCCCGATTCCGGCGCCGTTGTAACCAGGTGTTGCAAGCAGTCCGAGGAGTCCGCCGCTCCCTTGCCACATTGCGCTCGCGCCGGTCACCTTGTTGGTGATCGCCATGTCGGAGACGACGACGGCGTCAGCGGAGATATGAGCGAACGCGGAATCCCGCGACATCGCCTCGAACTCCGCGCGCGAGACCTCGAGTGCAACTGCCCCTTGGAGTTCGCGTCGAACGATGCCGCGGAGCCGGCCTCGAATCGATGCGAGATCTCCGTCGGTCCCCGGCTGGACGATCAGGCGAATGCGTTCAGCGCGAACGTTCGCGAGATCGCCAGACAGCGTCGGCCGCCGTTGACCTGCTGGGTGAGCCGGCAGCCCGGTGAGCAGACACAGAACGACGGCAATGAAGAGGAGCGGACGACGCGGCATGCGCTAAGAACCTTTCCTGTCGTTAAACACAAAGTCGAGCGTGCCCTGAGCGAGCGCGTGGAACACGCGAGTCGAAAAAGCGAGAGCTCGTCCGCAAAAATCGGTCCCGTTTTGGCACATCAAGGACGCCGCCGAGCAAGCCGCTAAGTGGTTAAATTGCAATAACTTGTGGATAAGAGACGATCCGTTACATTACTGGTAGGTGTTCCGTTTCGGAACCGCAGAAACGAGCCAATCGGCAAACTGAATCAATTAACAGTTTTTATTTCAGTGCGTTAGGTGTGGGTGTGCCGTTTCGGCGCACGTGATCACGGAAGGGAACACGCGCAAAGGCGAGCGAGGCTTCGCAGCGCCGGCTTCGCCATCGTCGATCATCCGGTAGAGGAGATCTTCATCTGGCGCCGTGCCGCGATCGATTTGGACACGGACCCGACTCCGTTTGGGCAGAATTTTTTCAGACGCATGTTCATCGGTACGCGTGACAATGGGGCGGCGAAGACGCGCCTCTTGTCTTAATGGAAGACTCTGGTGCGTATTGATCACGTTTGATGAATTGCAACGGCGATTCAGCGAATCGCAAATTTCAAATTCAGGCAGATGGCATACGTGTTGCGCGTGGAGGCGGTATGACCAAACCAAGGCGGAAGGATAACGTAGCGCCGCAGAATGCCGGTGACACAACCGCGGCCACTATCGACCGTGACGTTCTCGCACAGCGCGCCTACGAGTTGTATCTCGCGCGCGGTGGCGCGGATGGCCGCGACCTCGACGACTGGCTGACCGCGGAGCGCGAGCTCCAGGAGCGGCGGACGCTCCAGACCCAGGGACACTAGCTCAAAAAACCTTTCCGCCGAGCGGAACCTCGGAGTCTGGCGCCAACAGAATCACGGCGCCGTCACTGTCCGGTAGGCCGAGCGTCAGGACGTCGGACATGAAGGGGCCAATCTGTCTCGGCGGGAAGTTGATCACCGCTACGACCAACCTGCCAATCAAATCCTCCGGCTTATATCGATCGGTCAATTGCGCGGACGAGCGCTTCAGACCGACGTGCGATCCGAAATCGATCGTCAATTTGTAGGCGGGCTTTCTCGCCTCGGGAAACGGATCTGCCGCCACGATGCGGCCGACTCGCATCTCGACTTTCTCGAAGTCTCCATAGGTGATCATGGTCCCTCGGCTGAGCTGGCGTCTCGCTCTCAGTGAGCACTGTGTATGCATCCGCGCATCGGCTGCTCCGGCTGGGAATACAAACACTGGCGCGGAGACTTCTACCCGACATCAATCCCTCGTCCGAAATGGTTTGCGCACTACGCACAGATTTTTGACACGGTTGAAATCAACAATACTTTCTATCGCCTGCCAGAGCGCAGCACGTTCGCCGCGTGGGCGGAGCGGGCGTCGCGTGGATTTCTGTATTCCGTGAAAGCCAGCCGGTTCCTGACGCACATGAAAAAGCTGAAGGATCCAGAAGAGCCGCTCGATCGATTGTTCAGTCGGATGACCGCTCTCGAGGACCACCTGGGTCCGGTTCTGTACCAACTTCCCCCCGGATGGAAGCTCGACCTTGGGCGTCTGGAGCAGTTCCTGCATTTGCTTCCACACGGCTTCCGGCATGTCATGGAGTTCCGCGATCCGAGTTGGTACTCGGACGACGTGATGCAAATGCTTGAACGGAACAAGGTGGCGCTCTGCCTCCACGACATGCGAGGGTCCGCGACCGGCCGGCAGCGTGTCGGCCCATTCGTGTATGTGAGGTTTCATGGGGCGAGCGGAACGTACAACGGCAGTTACTCCGATGCGCGCTTGTGCGATTGGGCGACGTGGCTCGCTGCCGAGCGGCGCGCCGGCGTTGACGTGTACGCGTATTTCAACAATGACGTTGGTGGCCACGCCCCTCGAAATGCTCTCACCCTGCGGCGGCTGATGGAGGACATGCAATGAATAGCCGGCAGAAGTTCCTGCTTGGCGTGGCGGCAGGCGCGATCGGCGCTCTCGTGGGACGCCAACTCGCGCGAGGATCTCGGCGAATCGATTTTACCGGGCGCGTCGTCGTGATTACGGGCGGTTCGCGAGGCCTGGGTCTTGTTCTGGCGCGCCGATTGGCATCCGAAGGCGCGCGGCTGTGTCTGCTCGCGCGCAACGAGGACGAGCTCGCTCGCGCCGCCGCGCAGTTTCCACCCGGCGGCGAGGTCATGACCCTTCGCTGCGACATCCGTCGCCGCGCCGACGTGCGCGCGGCGGTCGACTCGATTCTCGATCAGTGGGGCGTGATCGATGTCTTGATCAACAACGCCGGTGTGATTCAAGTCGGTCCGCTCGAGCACATGACAACCGGGGATTTCGAGAACGCGATGGCGACGCATTTCTGGGGGCCACTGCATCTGATGTTCGAGATCGTTCCGTCGATGCGGCGGCGCGGCTTCGGACGGATCGTGAACATCTCGTCGATCGGCGGACGCGTCGCCGTGCCGCACCTGGCGCCGTATTGTGCAAGCAAGTTTGCGCTCGCCGGTCTCTCGGACGCCGTGCGGACAGAGCTCGATCAATACGGTATCGCCGTAACAACCGTCGCGCCCGGGCTAATGCGGACAGGTTCACCCGTGAACGCCAACGTCAAGGGTCAGCATGAAGCGGAATATGCGTGGTTTGCGATTTCCGATTCGCTGCCAGGGATCACGGTGTCGGCGGAGAACGCGGCCCACCAAATCATCGAGGCGTGCCGCTACGGTGATCCCGAGTTGACGACTTCCCTCGCCGCCAAGGCAGCCATCGTCGCCAATCATCTCGCTCCCGGCGCAATCGCTCGTGCGTTGATGCTCGTCAACGGGATCCTGCCAGGCCCGAACGGCGTGAGCGGCGACCGCGGTAAGCGCGGCAGCGAGAGCACGTCGAAGTGGGCGCCGTCAGCGGCAACAGTGCTGACGGACAAAGCGGCGGTGGTGAATAACGAGGTGTGAGTCTATCGGGATCCGTTGTCCGGGATCCGGGGATCCGGCTCCCGGTCAACTTCACGAATTTGTCGTGCGCTGCTCGACGCTCTGCTTGAACTGCCTGAGGTCGTCTCGAATCTCCGTCGCCGCATCGCGACCAACCAGTTTCACGATCGCCGCGCCGACCTTGCCACCGGGCGGGCTGTACTGCAAACGCACCCTCACCCGAGTGCCGCGTCCTGCACCGAGATCGTCGAAATGAACCGAGCCGGCGGAAACGACGTCGGAGCCTTCAATCGACTGCCACGCGATCAGTTTGTTGGGAACTTCGTTGATGACTTCGGCGTTCCACTCGACGACGGTACCGGCCGGTCCCTGTGCGCGCCATCTCGACAAGGTGTCAGTAATCCGTTCGACCGACTCGAGGTGACGCATCACGCGGGGCAGGTTCTCGAGGTTGCGCCAAAAGCGATAGAGCAACTCGACCGGTTGATTGATCGTCACGCGCTCGTCGACGATCATGCCGGCGCCGCCACCAAGCGCGCGCCGCGTGTCCTGCCCGGTGCCGGCGGTGTTGATGCCGAACAGCTCATACGTGTCGCAGTGCCCGGAGGCGCCGCGCCGGACCAGCAGTCCGCCGAAGGCGGCCAGCATCCATCCCGACGTCGCCCGCCGCCTTGTCAGCCCATAGGCGGCGAGTCCCATCCCTGCGGCAATCGAAAGCCAGCGCTCGGCATCGCTGATATTCCTGCCCGCCCGAACGCGAGCTTCTTTGACATCCTGTGGAAACTCGAGCTCCATGAAAGTCATATGGCTAGATGGTTGGAGTCCAAGCCGGCGAATCACTGGCTGGGAACGATTCCTCTGATGCGCTTCCGACGATGTCGGGCGTGCGCCAGCCGGTATCCTTGAGCCGTCGATCGATCCAGTTGCGGGCGACGCGCAGATCGCGCCGGCCCATCATCGCACGAACGCTCAGCGCTGTGCCGGCGGCGGCGAGCAATCCACCCGTTATCCCTCTACGCCGCGCGCCGAACGATGTCAGCGCCGCGCCGCACAGAAGCGCCATCCATCGCTCCTGATCGTAGTTGGACAGTCTTGCAGCGAGCGTCGGTTCATCCCAAACGCTTTTATCGCTGCGCGGTAATGTCAGGTTCAACGATTCGTCCGCCATGGCAACCGTCCTTTCCGAATGAGTCCGAGTCAGGCATGCTGCACAACACATGCCCGGACAAAAGGTTAAAGGTAAAAGGAAAAAGGTAAAAGGCGCTGTTTGGTTTTCGAACATCACGTCGGCAAACCGCCCCTTTTACCTTCTACCTTTTACCCGTCTACACACAGCCCGGTCGGAGTTGACACGGTCTCTTTTCCGTGTAACTATAAATCCGGATTAACGGATGGATCATTGCGTTGGGTCTAAAACCTCGAAGAAGAACCTGATCTGAATGCCCGCTACGGCCGAAATTTTCGACGACCTGAGCACGCTGTCGGATGCAACACGCAGCCGGATGCTGTTGCTGCTCGAGCGTCACGAACTGACGGTCTCTGAGCTCTGCACCGTCTTGCAGTTGCCGCAGTCGACAGTGAGCCGCCATCTCAAGACGCTGGCAGATGCCGGCTGGGTTGCATCGCGACGTGACGGGACGAGTCGCTACTACACGTTGTCGCTCGACGATCGCGAAGCTCATGTGAGGCGCCTCTGGGCCCTGCTGCGCGATCAGGTGAGCCTTACCGCGGGCGCCGATCAGGATGCGCGGCGATTGAAGAACGTTCTTGCGCGACGGCAATCCAAATCGCAGGAGTTCTTTGAAAGTACGGCGGGCCAGTGGGACAAGGTGCGAGCGGATCTCTTTGGGGCAGGCTCGTATTTGCAGGTTCTGCCGGCCTTGATAGACGATCGATGGGTTGTTGGTGATCTGGGATGCGGCACCGGCCAGGTCGCTAGCGCGCTCGCGCCTTTTGTGGCGCGACTGATTGCCGTCGATCGATCGGGAGAAATGCTTCAGGCCGCAAAGCGCCGATTGCGCGAGCTGCCCACGGCAGAAGTGCGCCGCGGAGAACTCGAGGCGCTGCCGATCGCGGACGGAGAGCTCGATGCGGCAACCTTAATTCTCGTGCTGCATCACCTGCCGGATCCATCCGCGGCGCTGGCCGAAGCCCATCGGGCCCTGAAGCCTGGCGGCCGGCTTGTGATCGCCGACATGCTGGCGCACGATCGGGAAGAGTACCGGCAGCAAATGGGCCATGTGTGGCTCGGGTTCAGCGAGGAACAGACGCAGCGGCTACTGGTCGCGGCGGGATTCGATCGAATCCGAATGTCAGCCTTGGCTGTTAACCCGGCGGCAAAGGGACCAGCATTATTCGTTGCAACCGCGTCCAAGACATAACACCGACAGAAGGGGATTGAAATGCCAACTGCAGTTCGAGAAATGCATGCGTTTGACCAAGCCACCAAGGTTGGCCGCGAGCCATTCAAGGTCAAGGACCTTCAGCTCGCCGAATACGGCCGCAAGGAGATTCGCCTCGCCGAGCAGGAAATGCCAGGCCTGATGGCCCTGCGCGAACGCTACAAGGGGAAGGCCCCGCTTGCCGGCGCGCGGATTATGGGCAGCCTGCACATGACGATTCAAACGGCTGTTCTGATCGAAACGCTCGTCGAGCTTGGTGCCGACGTCCGCTGGGTCTCGTGCAACATTTTCTCGACGCAGGATCACGCTGCCGCCGCGGTTGTCGTCGGACGCCCGGAAACCGGTGGCACGCTGGAGAATCCGCGCGGCACGCCGGTATTTGCGTGGAAGGGCGAGACGCTGCCGGAATACTGGTGGTGTACGAGCGAAGCGTTGATGTGGCCCGACGGCAAAGGACCGACGCTGCTCGTCGACGATGGCGGCGATGCGACGCTGCTGGTGCACAAGGGGGTCGAGTTCGAGAAGGCCGGGAAAGTTCCGGCGTTCAACGCTGAGACCGAGCCCGAGGAGTGGGGCGTCATCCTGGAACTGCTGCGCGCGGAGCAGAAGGAGAACCTGCACCGGTGGACGAAAGTGGCGGCCGAGCTCCGCGGCGTGAGCGAAGAGACGACGACCGGCGTCCATCGGCTTTACGAGATGATGAAGTCGGGCACGCTGCTGTTTCCCGCGATCAACGTCAACGACTCGGTGACCAAGAGCAAGTTCGACAACATCTACGGCTGCCGGCACTCGCTCGTCGACGGCCTCAATCGCGCGACCGACGTCATGCTCGGTGGAAAAGTCGCGGCCGTGTTCGGATTCGGTGAAGTTGGAAAGGGCTGCGCGCAGGCACTCCGTGGTCAGGGCTGCCGCGTCATCGTCGCCGAAATCGATCCCATCTGCGCGCTGCAGGCGGCGATGGAAGGTTTCGAGGTAAAAACCATCGACGATGTCATCGAAAAGGCGGACATCTTCATCACCGCCACGGGTAATTTGAACATCATCACCGCCGCACACATGGCGCGGATGAAGGACAAGGCGATCGTCGGCAACATCGGCCACTTCGACAACGAGATCGA
>Ga0075418_10010326_pt1 | contig 10458 bp, 21 predicted proteins | sample SoiMetdeltSBSDD2_FD_81776 | JGI IMG/M metagenome (GOLD analysis project Ga0075418, IMG submission 81776) | Bulk soil microbial communities from a Populus tree surrounding site in Tennessee, USA - Soil MetaG P. deltoides SBSDD2 | ecosystem: Environmental > Terrestrial > Soil > Tree plantation...
CTGGACCGGTGAGACGCTCTACCGCTACAACCACTTCATGCGCCACAAGGCCGCGCGGCGCGTGGCCCCGTCGGGCGCGGTCGGAACCAACGCCTTCTCGGCGACGCTGTTCCTCGACCAGGAGGCGCTCGCGTTCCTCGATCCCTCGGAGTCGCTGCACGACCCGACCCGCTGGAAGGACATCTACGTCAACATCACGTGGGGCCAGGCCACCGACATCGCGGTCGCGGGCGGCGGCGGGACGATCGCGATCGCGGCGGGTGCCCAGGTCGCGATCACCGTCAACCAGGTCATGGAAGGGCTCGGCCAGATCGAGTACGACCACATCCACTCGTTCGTCGAGATCCCGGTCACCGCGAGCAACACCTCGCTCGAGACCGACATCCCCGGGATCGGCTCGCTCGCCGGCGTCCTGATCCAGCAGACCCGCCAGGCCGCGGTCGGCCCGGTCCCGGTCGACAACATCGTCAACGATGTCACCTTCCAGGCCGGCGGCATCCAGTTCCACGTGAACCGGATCCCGTGGACCGAGCTGCAGGACGACAACGTGTCGGACTTCCAGCTGGACGGCGCCGCCGTGCTCGGCAACCCGATCCCGGGCTACGCCTACCTGCGGCTCGACGACAACCGGTCGCTCGCCTCGATCTACAACGTCCGGGCGATGAACAAGCCCAAGCTGGTGCTGAACGTGACGCGCACCTCGGACACCGAGATGGTGCGGCTGTGCTGGGACTTCTTCCGCCTGCATCCGCTGGCACTGGAGCGCATGGCGGCTAGCGCCTAACTCGGGGAGGGCGCGATGTCCTGGTTGTCGAAGCACGTATTCCCGAAGATCAAACGCCTCACGGTCGGGCGCGCCATCAAGGCGTTCGTGCCGGGGGGCAACACGATCGTCGGCGCCTACGACTCGCTCAAGCACGCGGCCAACGTCGGCCGCGAGGCGGTGCAGCGCAAGGCGGCCGCGGACGGTATCTCGGAGCTGGAGGCCGCGGCGATTCTCGCCCAGCGCGCCGCCAGCTCCGTGACCGCGGCCGATGTCGTCGATCGCAACCGCAAGGCCATTCTGGTCGGCGCCGCGGCGGGGGCGTTCGTGCTCCTGATCGTGGTGCTCGCCAGGCGGAAGTGATCGCATGACCATGCCCCGCGGTGGCGCCGCGCTGTTCGGCCTGCCCTACAATCCCAACGGCCACAGTCCCCCGCCGCCGCCGCCGCCCCCGCCGCCGCCGCCCTCGTCGCCGCCCCCGTCCACGCCGCCGGCGGGTCCGCCCGTCGTCCTGCCGCCGGCGCCGCTGCCTCTGCCGGGTGTCGGGACGCGGCCGCTGTTCGGTGGCGGCGCGTTCGAGGACATCGAGGACGTGATCCGGCGCCGGTTCCGGAAGTATCGGAAGGCCCCGCCGGGCGCGGCCGGGCAGACCGTTCGCCCGCGGGGCGAGCTCAAGCCCATGCCGGGCTTGCAGCCGCGCGAGGCGCTCGGCCTGATCGACCGCGCGCGCGTCAACGCCGGGTTCACCCACTCCGATGCGATCACCGGGCCGAGCCGGAACCAGGCCCAGGAGCGCGCGCACCAACTGATCGCCGGTGCGTCCGGCGGGGGCGGGGGGCGTCCCAGGTGGAACCTGACGTACGGCGAGATCATGCGCTGGGCGCATCTCCGGGGGCTGCGGGGGATCCTCGGGGATCCGGTGTTCGAGACCCAGGCCGACGGGACCGTGAAGGCGGTCTCGGGAGGCTTGAGCCATGCCCGGGGCGGGCGCGGCCAGCCGGGCTGGTTCGGCAAGGCCGTCGCGGCACGCAAAGAGGAGCAGCGCGCGGCCGATCAGCTCGCGAACGACGCCACGATCGACCCGCCGATCTCGCCGCTGTTCGGTGCGACCGGAGGAGGAGGCCGCTACGTGCCCGGCTCGACCGCTGAGAACGAGGCCGGCGCCGGCGCGTCAGCTGACGCCGGCGAGGTCAATCCCACGCTCTACGTCGTCGCCGCCGTCGCCGTGATCGGGCTCTTGCTCTGGTTCGGGAGGAAGTGACCATGTCGAGCACGCTGCCCAAGCCGGTTGCGCCCTACGGCGACGAGATCCCGGTCGAAAAAAACGAGGGCTACCGGCTGATCCGCTACCGGGCCAACTACCGCATCTCGAGCGCCGATCGCCAGAAGGACCAGGAGTTCAAGATCAACGGCGACACACTCCGCGTCCTCGAGATCATCGGCCCCGACAAGCTGGCGATCGCCACCTCGAGCAAGGGGCGCCGCTATCCCTTCCTGCCGATCGAGGAGGGGATGGAGATCACGCGGCCCTACGATCGGATCTTCGTTCGCCTGCTCTCCTCCCGCGGCACCACGGCCCAGGCGCAGTCGGTGGGGGAGGCGCTCTTCCTCTCGTCGTTCGGCAAGGTGCTGTCACCGGCTCAGGAGAAGCCCACCGGGTTGTTCGCCGGGTTCGCCTCGGCGCAGGGCACCGCGACCACGGTCGGCGTAGATCTGTTCCGGGAGGCGTTCGTCAACGGGACGTTCTACTACGGTGGCGCCGCCTGGCCCTACGTGGCGGCATTCCTCAAGTACGGCGGGCTCTTCCGGGTCAAGAACACGAGCCCCGGCCTGCTCTATCTCTACCACGGCTCGCCGGCGCAGTTCACGTCGGGCTCGATCACGCCCGGGATCCCGACGGAGGCCTCCTGCTGGCCGATCGACCCCGGGGCCACCGAGGAGTTCCGCGTCGAGGGGCTGCTCTCGACACTCCGGCACAACATCCTCGACGCCACGCCGGCGTTCGTGACCGCGTGTCTGGCGACCGCGGCCGGGACCGGGACCTACGTCGTCATGGTCAACCGCTACATGGTCGACGGCTCCGATCTCGAGAGCGGGGTCGATCCTGAGACGGTGACGGAGCTCGAGTAGTGGAGACCTGGCGGGCCAACCCCGACGCCGAGCTCGTCGCCGGCGAGACCTACCGCATCCGCTCGACGGTGCGCGGCCCCTACAACGGGACCGTGGTCGGCCTGATGCGGGCGCACGCCCGGTTCGAGTCCTGGGCCAAGGATCTCGAGTTCGTGAGCTTCGACTCGGCCCCGCCCATGATGTCCGCCCACGCGGGCACGCTGGCGCCCTGGACGGCGGTTTTCACGTTCCGCCCGAGGCCCAAGTCCCCGGCCCACGCCGGGCTCGACCCGCGGGCGATGGTCGGGCTCGCCGCGGTGATCGTCGCCGCGGCGCTCTCGCTCTACCTGGTCGAGGCCAAGCTCGAGAAGCTGGTCCGCGTGGTGGGGGACGAGCTGCTCGATCCCCCGGTCGATCTGTTGAAAGATCTGCTCGAGAAGCTGCTCTCGCCCGGCACGGTGCTGCTCGGGTTCGTCGCGTTCGGTCTGTTCATGTTCTACAGGAGGAAGAAGAAATGACCCCACTGATCGCGTGTATCCACTGCGGCACGGTGCTGGTGCTCGAGCGCGTCGCGTCCAGCCCGCACAAGGTGTGCCCGGTCTGCCAGGCGCCGCTCGAGGAGGCCGCCCTCATGGCGATGTCGTTCGAGTCCGCCGACAAGGTCAACCCCGAAGCCGGCCGCGCCGAGGCGCGCCAGAGCGCGCGCGCGCAGATGGAGACCACGCTCGCCCCGGTCGGCAACCTGGTGGAGGAGTAGCAGGCCCGATGCCGACGATCCCGCCGCCGTTCGCCGTCTCGGAGGCCGACTGGTATCGGCGCTCCTATCCGTTCAACGTCCTGCCCGTGGTGCTGACCCAGCAATTCGCGGCGCCGGCGACGCGGATCGGTCCGCCCTACTTCACCTTCGAGACCGCGGGCGCGGTGGCGGAATCGGCCAAGCGGGCGGAGTACACGATCGAGCGCTACGACCCGGTCACGTTCGCCAGCATCTTCGCGCCCAACTCGTCGGGGCCGTTCGACCATCCCGCGGCGTTCGGACTGAGCATGTTCGTTGAAGCGTCGGCCCCCGCCAATCTGGACGCGACCGCGTTCGCGGGAATCGAGTTCGGGTCCACAACCAGCGAGCCGGTCGGGTTGAGCCCCCTCAACGATGGCGCGGTGCGACTCGTGCAAAAGCTCAAGGATCTCACCCAGTGGCAGCTTCAGCTACGCCCCGGCGGCGGCATCGCGGGTTCCAACATCGACTTCACCATCCCGATATTCCCGGACGGTTTGGGGCTGCCGCCGTCCCGGCATCGGCTGGAGCTCCGGTGGACCCCGCTCGGGCAGGAGGACCCCCCGGGCGACAACGTGCTGATCCAGGCGATCGTGGACGGGCAGGTGCGAGCGTCCACGACCTGGGTGAACGGGTTCAGCATCGGGACCCAGATCAACCACCTCACCACGATGAACCTGATCGTGTGGGGCGGGACGGTCCAGACCGGCGCGTGCAAAATCATCGCGCAGTACGCGGGCTGTCAGGTGCTCTCCCACCTGCTGCACACCAAGTGGGGCGGGGGAGTTTGAGTCACCAGAAGGGGGGATAGCGTGCTTGGGAATCTCGTTCAGAAGTTTGTCAAGGGGACTCTCTTTGCTCTCGCGGGCAACGTCGTGGTGGCGATCGCTGCGGGCGTCGGCGCCCACCAGGTCGTCGGAGGAACCGAAGTCCAGTGGCTCTGGGCCCTCGTCGCCTCCACCGTCGCCGGCGCCGCCGCCGCCGCCCTTCGGGCCCTCAACTGGAATCCCTCCAAAGCGGGACGCTGAGACGGGAGAGCCCGTGGTCGCGATCTATCTCATCGGCGCGGCCGCGGGGCTGGCCTACGTGACGCGTAGCTACGGGGCGACCCCTTGGGACGGCGACTTCCGCGTCTCCGGGCACCGCCACGGCGTGCCGGCGAACCTGCTCAAGGCGATCGCGCGGAAGGAGTCCAGCCTCAACCCCAGCGCGGTCTCGCTCGCGAACGCGAACGGGACCAGGGACTACGGGCTGATGCAGCTCAACAGCTCGAACCTCTCGAGGTTCGGGATCTCGACGCGGGACGCGCTGGTACCGTCCGTGTCGATCGAGGCCGCGGCCCGGCTCCTGGCCGAGATCCGCCGCGAGCTGGGGTCGCGGTTCTCGAGCATCACCTGGCCGATGGCCTACAACGTCGGCTCGGACCTGAAACCCGAGGCGGCCGCCACCGCCTACGGCGCTGCCGTGATGCAGCACTGGATCCTATACGACCTGGCCGGCATGTTCCGGGTGGCGTGATGTTCGGGATCGACCCGCGCCAGCTGGCGGCCGCCCTCGAGCTCCTGGGGCAGCTCGTGGCCGAGCTGCGCCGGCTGAACGATCACCTCGAGGCGCTGCGCCCCGTGCTCGAGCAGCGGCCCCGGGACGACCGGTGAGCGAGCCCGCGAACGGGGGCGGGAGTGCGAGCTGGGGGAAACACCTGGTCTCTCAGCTCCCCTGGGTGTTCGCCATGCTCGTCGCCGGTCTCCTGGCGTTCAGCCGACTCGAGGCCCGCTACGAGGTCTTGAACCTCCGGCTCCAGGGGGTCGAGAAGAGCGTCGGCAAGCTCGAGGACACGGCCGCCCTCGGGGTCAAGTCCGAGCTCGACGCCCTCCGCGTCGAGCTCAGGAAGCAGCGGACGAGCCCCTGACAACCGGTATCAAACCAGCCCCCGAAGGGGATGCGGGAGGGTCTCAATCGTGCTACGTTCCGAGTGTGAACGTAAGCCCCCTGGTGATCCTACGGATGGGGAGCATCGGAGAGCCGAGCGTGCGCGAGATCGCCCGACGAACGGGCCTCTCCCCGAACGCCGTGAGCATGTTCGAGCTCGGCAAGAGCCCCCTGTCCACAGAGAGCATGCGCAAGTACGCGGCCGCGCTGCGCCCGCGTTCTACGCTGGCCGAAGTGCGCCGACGCTGGTTGCTCTCCCGCCTCGACTACCACGAGAAACACGCCCGCCGCATGCGTTCACTGCTTCGCCAGATTGGTGTCAGCGGCAAGCGCAGCGGCAGAAAAGTCCACGGCGATCGCCTCTTGAAACCTTCAAAGAATCGACCTTGACACTTCCGGCCACCGCCCGCTACGGTCGCTCGGCGGCTGCTCCCCGGCCGCACGCACCCTGTTGGGTGTCAGGGACGCCGCCCCCGCAAAAGGAGGGGCTCCGTGGCGCGGCGCCCTGCGCGGATGCCCGGCAAGACCGCGCCCGAGACCTGGACCGCCGTCCGGGACGGCTGTGGCCACTGGCGGGTCGTCAACGTGCGGGGAGAGGATCCACTCCGGGATCCGGATCGCCTGGTGCGGCTCACCAACACGTACCTCGCCGCCGCGGCCCCGGACCTGGCCGATGTGCTCGAGCAGCTGACGCTGCGCTTCGAGCGAAAGGGGCCGCTCGATCGCTGCGACCAGCGGCTGGTGATGATGTGCTGGGGAGCGCTGGCGGTGAGCCGGCCCTCGATCCACGCCATCACCCAGGCGATGGAGCAGCGCTGGCAGCAGGAGCTCGAGCTCGACCGTAAGCAGGATCTGGCGTAGGCGGGTGGGGGCCGGTCGCTCCGGCGCGGGGTTTACATAATAGAGAACATATGTAAACACGCGTAGACCGGCCCCACCAGCCTCCGTCTCAACAGCACCGGAGGCTGTATGAATGATATTAACGCCGAGCGCCCTGCGCCGGGGTATACCCGGCTCTCGGAAGGCCGATGCACTGACATCGCCCATGACTATCTGCTAGCCGCGGACTCAGAGGATCGCGCGGACGCCGCGGAAATGGTCGCGGCCCAGATCTCTCTGGCAGCGTCGGCGATGCTGGCGGTCGCCCAGCTCGGGATGATCGAGCGGCGCCTCGGGCAGCTGACGTTCGCGATCGAGCAGCTCACCCACGTTCAGGCCGGGACCACGCGGGGCCCGGAATGACTCCGCTATTGAAGCCGGTGCGGCGCATGGTCGCGATCGAGGGCAACGCCTGGGTGATCTCGCTCGAGCCCGGGAGCGGGAGCCACGTCGGCCAGGCGCTGCTGACGCTCCGGCGGAAGCGCTACCGCCGGCGCTCGCGCTACCAGTTCGTGCTCTCGGACGTGGTGCGCCAGATCGAGCGCGCCGACCGCGGGCTCCCGCAGATGGAGCTGTTCCTCCACACCCGGGTCCGACACGTGGCCCAGGGCTAGGGGCGGGCGCAGTGGCACGGACGCCAGGACGGAAGGGGGCGGGCAACGCGGGGACCTCGCCCGCGGGGGGTGATTGGCGCGCCCCTGCCCGCCCCCCGCGGTTCAGTCCCTACGGGCTGCTGCGCGGGATCTTCGTCCCGGTCGCACTGCTCGAGGCGGGGATTTCCCACGGCGCCGCCATGTGCTACGCCACGCTCGCCACGTTCGACAAGCGCCGGCTCGGCGTGGTGTGGCCGAAGCGCGAAACGCTGTGCGCGCAGCTCGGGTGCCGCGAGCGGATGCTCAAGAATTACCTGCGCGAGCTGCGGGTGGCCGGTCTGATCGAAATTAAGCAGCGCGGCACCCGGTCGGATCCGGAAAAGCGACGCGGGCGACTCGGGCGGCCGGCGCGAATTTCCTTCCACAGCCCGGCGTGGATAACTCGTGGAGTAATCCGATTGGGGGGCAATAAATTGCCCAGCAAAAGCCGATTGCCGGGCACGAAATTGCCTCCCAATCGCGCCCCGGAATTAAGGACGCGCGCGCGCGGTCTTCCGACGACAGTAGAATCTCTTCCGACGGTAACCGCTGCGCGGGGCGAACGGCGGATCGCACGCGATCACGTCAACCCCGGTGAAGAACACTGGCGCGAAGGCCAGCGCCAGGCGAAGAAATTGCTCCAGCACCTCGAGCAGCTCGAGGGGCGCCGGTGACGACCCGCGAACGGATCTTCACGAAGGCACAGGACGTGCCGCAGACCGACAGCGACGAGTTCCGCGCCCTAAGCACGCTGATGGGGCGCGTGCTCACGACTGAGGACACCGGGTTCCTGGTCGGGTACGCTGCCGGCAAGGCTGCGCTCGATTTACCGAAGGGCGCGCGCATCGTGCGCGTCGTCGTTGTGGCTGTCGTGCCAGAGGGAGCGTAAGTGGCCAGGGTGTACATCACCGGACACGGTCAGCGCACCCGTGTTGACTGGTTCGAAACCATCAGCGGCGGGTGGTACCAGATCATCGCGGACACCAGCGACGGGAGCGGCATGACTCGCCTGGAAATCGAGACCAACGACGGCGTCGGGCACCTGACCGTCCTCGGTAGCGCCCACCTGGGGTCGTGGTTCTGGCCCGACACCACGGGCAGCCTGAGTCCCGGGACATCCGTCCCGAGTCAGGGCACCAACCCGACCACCAACGAGTTCCCGGTCGCGCTGGCGACGCTGCTGACCGTGTTCACGGTGTACCTGCCCCCGAAATGCAAGGCCTTCGCCACCGCCCGCATTCGTGGTGTCCACTTCTGCGGGGACGGAAAACCCTCGATCAACATCTACCCGGTTTCATCACTCAACCTCGCATAGGGGGCACCATGACCAAGCGGGAGCTGGCAGCGGCGATCAAGGAAAAGCGGCGCCAGGTGGAGCGCGCCGAGCGCGGCCTGGTGGAGCTCCGGGAGGATCTCGCCGAGCTCGAGGCCGAGACCCCGGACGACCCGGCCGACAAGCCCGAGGAGGACATCCTGTGACCCTCCAGATCGAGCCCACGGCCCCGCCCAGCCCCGAACCCGCCCCGCCGGAGGGTCCGGGCCAGCCCAACGAGGTCGAGCGCGCTGTGGCCGAGATCCGGCAGGATCGCCAGGCCGCCGGGGCGACGCCGGCGCGCCGGGGTAGAGGGCGCCCCAAGGGGAGCAAGACCCGGCGCCCGACGAGCTCGCCGCCCGAGACGCCGGCGCCGGCGCTCGAGCCCCCGCCGCCGAGTGAAGCGGAGATCGCCGTTACCGCGAGGCTCTGCGCCGCCGGCTGGAAGCTCGCGGGCTCGAGGCTCAACCGGCGGCCGCTCGAGGAAGGGGAGGCGCGCGAGCTCGCGGCCGCGGCCATTCCCGTGATCTCGAAATACGCCGGCGACGTGGCGCAGAAATACGGCGCCGAGATCGCGCTCGCGGTCACGGTGTGGGGGCTCTGGGACGCGACGGAGATTCCGGAATCGGAAAGGCCGGCCCCCGAGGGTGACACCGAACCGGTGTCACCGACACCGCCGGCGCCGCCGCCCGGGCCGCCGCTCGTGCTGCACGAGCCGCTCCGCGGGAGCCGGGAGTAGGCCGCCTGGCGTCGAACACGGTCGCGACCATCCTCGGCCCCAAGGGCTGCGGGAAAAGCCACCTGGTGCGGGAGATCGTGCGCGAGCACGCGCGCGTGGTGATTCTGGACTACGTCGGGGAATACGGCGCCGACGTGGGGGCGACCGCGAGCTGGGGCTCGGACCAGGCGCTGACCGCGCTCGAGCTCGCGTCGCGCGCGGACCGGTTTCGAATTTCCATCCGCGACGTGTACGACGAGGATCGGCTCGAGCTGCTGCGCGTCCTGTTCCTGCTCCGGAAATACCTGCTCGTCGTGGAAGAGGCCTCGACCCTGTGCACGCCGGGCACGATCCCGAACGAGCTCGAGCGGATTGTCGCGATCGGGCGGCACCAGTCGATTTCCCAGATCTACATCGCGCAGCGGCCGTCCATGATCCACCGCCTGGTCACGAGCCAGAGCGACTACGTCGTCGCCTTCCAGCAAACCGAACCGATCGACGTTCAGTACCTGGTCGCGCGCTTCGGCTCGAGCATGGAGCGCGTGCGCGAGCTCGAGCTCCACGAGTTCATCGTCGGCGGCAAGCTGGAGCGCGCACCCACGGCCTTGCGGCGCCGCGCTCGAGCGGCCGCCGGGAAGAAGAGCTAGCGCCGCCTCCCGGTCTGTGGTACCAGTCCCGCCGGTGCCGCGCGCGAGCGGCGCCGTGACATGCGCCGTGCGGGGCGTGAAGGACTCGGCCCCGCACGGCTTCGTCTTTTCACAGCCCCCGCGGCCTTCCTCTCAGGGAGGCTCCACGATGAACACGCAGATCCAGCGCGGGCTCGTGATGTTCGGTATCGCACTGCTCGCGATCTACCTGTCGAAGCGCGTGCCGTTCCTCCGCGACGCGATCTAGTCCGGATCCACCCACCGGCTAGTCGGGATCCAACACCGGCCGTCGGCCATCCACGGAGGGACGCACCGTGTCTCAGACTTTCAGGCTCCCCCATGCGGGGACGCTGCTCCGGCTCAACAAGACCCCGCAGTCGCCGAACGCGGCGACGCTGGGAACGCAGGTCTCGACCAAGCTGACGGTCAACGGCTTCGTCAAGTACATCGCGCTCCGACTCACGGGATCGCTCGTGGTCGGCACCAACCCCGGGACCGTGTTCTCCGAAGCACCGCTCGGCCTGATCCGGCGGATCGACTTCGTCACCAGCGACAACACCGTGCTCCAGAGCTGGACCGGTGAGACGCTCTACCGCTACAACCACTTCATGCGCCACAAGGCCGCGCGGCGCGTGGCCCCGTCGGGCGCGGTCGGAACCAACGCCTTCTCGGCGACGCTGTTCCTCGACCAGGA
>Ga0075418_10010327_pt1 | contig 10458 bp, 6 predicted proteins | sample SoiMetdeltSBSDD2_FD_81776 | JGI IMG/M metagenome (GOLD analysis project Ga0075418, IMG submission 81776) | Bulk soil microbial communities from a Populus tree surrounding site in Tennessee, USA - Soil MetaG P. deltoides SBSDD2 | ecosystem: Environmental > Terrestrial > Soil > Tree plantation...
CTTCAACAACGCGAGGGGGAGTTTTACCGCCGATCCAACCGCAAAGGCGCCTGATGTGATCGTCCCGGCCGGTGACCCGCGCATTGGTAAGAAGGTGGTGGATCGACCGACTCTGCGGTACAACAACTATGGTTTCAGCTTTGGCGGCCCGATAATCAAGGACAAGTTCTTCTTTTTCGGCGGACTTGAATGGAAGTCCATACGTCGATTTACCGGCTCGACTCGGCGAACTATTCCGACTCGCGCGGAGCGGCTCGGGGATTTTTCTTTGAGGCTTGCAGGGGTGGATCGAATACCCGGCACGGCAGACGACGGGTTCTTGAGAGACCCGCAGAGAACTGGGAACTGCAACAGCAGCAGCCGGGCGGCTTGTTTCCCCGGGAACATAATTCCGGCCGGACGGATTATCACCGATGGAAAGGCCTTTGCTTCGGTCTACGAGCAGATGGAAAAGCTCGCCGTCGCCTACATCGATACGCCAACCGCCAACAATGCGCTATATCAGCAGCCCAATCCGTTTGACGTGCGACAAGACATCCTGCGGCTTGACTACACCATCAATGACAAGCACAGCGTTTATGGGCGCTATATCCACGACAACTACGATCTGGTAGCGCCATTCGGAACGTTCATCGATTCCGAGTTGCCGACGATCCCTACCAACCGACGGCGACCGAGCTTCAGTTACCAGGTTGGGCATGTATGGCTAATCAATCCCAGGTTCATTAACGAAGCGAAGGTCAATGCTTCGTGGAACGGCCAGCGCATTCCGCCGGTGGGTGATTTCTGGAAGCGCGAAACATATGGGTTCGCTTTTCAACAACTATTCTCGGGCGGCCGCTTTGATAACAGCATCCCGGATACAGCCATCTCGGGTTTCGCTGCCTGGGACGGAGCCTCCCGCTCCTTGCTTTCGCCTACTACGGACATAAGCTTGGGCGACAGCGTGACCTGGTCAATTCAAAAACACACGGTAAAGTTTGGCGCGGCATACATCCGTAACCGCAAAGACCAAAACGGGCGATCGAGATACTCGGGCCAGGTGAGCTTCAATAACAGCGGCAACCCGAATAGTACCGGGAACTCATTTGCTGATGCCTTGCTTGGCAACTTCCGAACGTACACCGAGTTTGAGGATGATCCCATCGGTTTCTTCCGGTTCTCACAGGTTGACGCATTTGTTACGGACGGCTGGAAACTCAGCCCCTCTCTATCAATTGAGATAGGAATGCGCTATCAGTACGGGCTCCCTATCTACACGCAAGCGAACAACATTGTGAACTTCGATCCGAGTCTATACGACCCCTCCCGGGCCGTCACAGTTAACCCGAATGGCACTATCGTTGCCGGCTCGGGCAATCGGTTCAACGGGCTGATTCGCGCCGGAGACGGCGTGCCCGAAAACGAACTTGCGCGTGTGCGAAATGGCAATAGCGCGGAAGTTCTGTCCGTCCCGGCGGGCGCTCCGCGTGGGCTTTATGATCCCGACCACGTCTTCATGCCGCGGCTCGGTTTCGCCTGGTCCCCAGGTAGCGATAACCGGACGGCAATTCGTGGCGGCTTTGGTATCTTCTTCGACCGACCCGAAGGCAACCTCATTTTCTCCCAGGTCAACATTCCGCCGTTTCTGTCCAGCGCGACGTTCGAAAACGGAAACATAGCGGATGTCGCCGCAGCAAGGGCATCCGCTTTGGCGCCGTTCGCTAGAATCGACGCGATAGATCCCAATCTGAAGCTGCCTTATTCGATGAACTGGAGCATCAGCGTGCAGCGCGAATTGCCGTTAGGCATCTTCGGAGAGGCCGCGTATGTATCCAATTCCGGAAGACATCTTCTGCGCCAACCGGACATCAACGCCGTTTCGTTTGATGCGTTGGTCGAGAATCAGAAACTCCCCACCGCCCAGAGGAAATCTGTCAACGCGCTGCGCCCGTACAAGGGTTTCTCGGAAGTCAGGATGCGTTTGTCTGATGCCAACTCAAATTACCACGGACTCCAGCTCTATGCGGCAAAGCGAAAAGGACGACTGACAATGACGGCGAGTTACACCTGGTCAAAGTCATTGGCTGATGCAAGCGGTAACGGCGATGGCGTGGATGCCGGTGAAGACCCATTCGACAGAAGACTTAATTACGGCCCGACCACCTTTGACCGGCGGCACATCTTTGTCACTACCTATACCTACAGAATACCCTTCTTTCGTAACTGGCATTCCGTTGCTCGCGCGGCGTTGTCGGGATGGGAGCTGAGCGGCATCACCCGGTTCCAGACGGGCCCGCTCCTGACGGTTCGAGGAGCGACTTTGATAGGCACTCGTCGCGCGAAATATCTCGGCGGCGAAGTCAACCTTCCCTCCAGTCAGCGTACAACCGATCGGTGGTTTAATGAAGAAGCCTTCGAACCCGCTGCGGACGACCAGCGCGGCAATAGCGGCAGGGGCATCGTGCAGGGTGCGGGGCGCCGCCTCTGGGATCTCTCGATGCGCAAACGATTCGGCATCACCGAGTCGGTGAATATGCAGATCCAGGCGGACTTTTTCAACGCCTTCAATCAAACGAACTTTGGGAATCCGAGCACCGACATGCCCGCCTTTGTTACGACTGCCGGTGCGGACCCACGACAAAACATAAAGACCAGCGGATTCGGTTCGATTTCCAGCGCCGCACCTGGGCGCAACGTGCAACTCGGCCTGAAACTTACTTTCTGAAGAAAGCAAGCTCGACACTATGCGTAGAATAAACCCTCACAAGTTTCAGATCGCAACGCGAGGTACGTCGCGCGAGATAAACAAGCAGATCGCGCTTAACCTGATACACACTCACCAACCGATCTCGCGCGCCGACCTCGCGCGGCTGATGGGGCTGAGACGAGGAGCAGTCAGCCTTATCATCAACGAGTTGCTTAAGGACGCCGCCATCTTCGAAGGAATGACCGGGGAGGTGCGGCGAGGACGCAAGCCGACCTTCCTGTACATCGATTCGAGAGGCCGCTCAATTGTCGCCGTCGATATTCGAGTCACCCGGACCTACATAATGGTGACGGACCGACTCTGCAGACCGCTGGTAGGCCCGCTCAACTTCCCAACCGACCACGATCCGCTAAAGCTCGTCGGCGAACTCAGCAAACGCATCAAGCAAATCCTCGCCGACCACCCTGAAGTCGGCGAATGCGACGGAGTCGGGGTAGTGGTGCCGGGAATGGTGGATCAGCGCACGAGCCGGATCCTGAATGCGCCGACGCTCGGGTGGCGCGATGTAGACATAGGCCCATCGCTGGCCGCCGCCACCGGTTTGCCGATCGAGATTGAGAATTCGGGAAAGGCGTGTGCGCTATCACAGTTGTGGGTGGGACGAGGCGAGACAGCCATCAGCGACCTGGCCTTCGTCACCGTCTCGGACGGCGTTGGCGTAGGAATCATCGCCGGCGGCGAAGTACTGAGGGGGAGGCACAACATTGCCGGGGAATTTGGGCACGTGCCGTTGAATATTGACGGGCCTCGTTGTTCGTGCGGCGCGACCGGATGTTGGGAAGCTTACATCTCAAACCTGGCTACGCTCTCACGCTACTTTGGACGGAATTTGCAGGAATCAAAACCAATCCCAGCAGAGATCGCAGCCTTTACGATTGAAGACTTGATTGCACGCGCGAGGGCGGGTGACGCAAAAGCGGCGGCCGCGATCCAATCAACCGCGCGCTATCTCGGGCTCGGACTGGCCTCGATCATAAACGCCATCGACCCAACGCGCATTTACATCGGCGGCGAGATAACGGCCGCATGGGACCTGATTGAGCCGGCGGTGCGTGCCGGGCTTGCCGAGCGCGCGTTGACACCGGCAGCAAGCACCCCAGACATCAGAGTAGTTTCCGCGGTCGATTATCCTCGGCTCCGTGGCGCCGCGGCTTTAGTCGCAGCACCTGCGTTTGCCGCGCCCGCTGTGGCGTGATTTCCTGGCTAGGCATTTTTAGCGATGCAGGTGAAAGAAAAACTCGCCACATTCGTGATGTTCGCGATCATTCTGGTTTGCGGGATGCCGCCGGCAAGCTTCGCCGCATCGGGGGATTCCGTAGACCGCGAGGCTTTGTCCGCTGAGATCGATAGTTTTCTCGCCCAGGAGATCTCGGCGCACATCGGAGCGATTTCTTCTCTCGATCCACCCCCTGAGAAAGTTTTTGGCGCGGGGACAACAGGAGAATTCACCTGGGGAACGTTTGTGAGGTCACTTGGAGCATACGCTGAGATGTCCGGGAAACGTGAACTCGCCGGGCGTGAGCTCGCGTCGTTCGCCGGACGGATCGGACTGATTGAACATAGACTACGCAGCACTCGATTCTCACAGCTCTATGCTTCGCAGACGCTACGACACTTTGGAAGCGACCTGACAAAGAACCCGTTATGGCAAAGCATGTCCAACCAGGAGCGAGCCTCCTGGCGCGAACTGCTTGACCCGCGCAAGTTCTACGACCCTAAGACCCAAACTGTAATCAATCTGCCGGAGAACTATCTCGGCGTTGCGGCGCGGCTGGCTGCAAACGGTTTTGTGCTGGGCCTTCTCGAGGACCGCAAACTCCTCGACGACTTACTCGACCGTTCAGCCCGACAATTCACAAGTGGCGGGCTCTACGCTGATGATGCGCCGCCGACCGGCCGTTTCGATCGCTATTCAAACGAGTATGCTCGATTTATTTGGGACGCGGCCGAGACTGCCGGCCGCAAGGATATCCTCGCGGCGCTGAAACCCACGATCGCGACTCAGATGCGCCTTTGGTGGGACTTAGTAAAGGAAGACGGATATGGGTACTCGTGGGGCCGAAGCCTCGGAGTAGTCAGCTATCTTGATACGCTGGAGATAGCCGGCTTTCTAGGCAAGCATCCGGAGTTCCGCCCGGCTCCTTTGGCGGATCTAGCGAGCGCTTATTTGCTCGCGTGGCGCTGGCTGCGACGCGACTATCGTGACAATGCTCACTTGCTGTCGGTCTTTGCGTCCGGACGTGGAAACTATCGCTACATCAGTCCCGATCGCGAGTGGCAACAGACAGTCGGATTCTTTGGCAAGCTCGCGGATGCGCACATGAAACTGATACCCGCGCTTCGCAAGGAACGTGTTGAAAAAATCTCCGCGCGGCTCGCGCTGCCGAGCGTGGCGCGATTCGTGTTCTTCAACAACGGCCCAAGAAAGGCGGGCGTCTGGCTCGTCAGGCAGGGCCCGCTTAGTTTTACTTTGCCGATAACAACCGGCACTCAACCTGGCATTTCGGACTATCTGCCGGCGCCACACGGTCTGGCGAGTTTCGCCGCGCCGGTCGAGCAGATTTATCCGTCGTTGGTGCCGTATCTCGACCTCGAGGATGGTCGGGTGGTTGTTGCTTCCGATGGCGCGGATGAGATCGAACCGTCCGCGGATGGGCGGTCGCTGCGGGTTCTATGGCGGCGATGGGCGCTGATCGGAAGCAAGTCGGGAAGCCACGTCGATCCTCACATAACCAGCGAGGTCAGGTTTCGCACCGAAGGTTCGACACTTGTGCGCGAAGAGACCTTGACCGCGTCCGAGCCGATAACGATTCGGCGTTGGCGATTCGCTGTTCCTTCCACCGCCGCCAGCGTTGTCCAAGAGTCGAAACGGAGTCAGTGGAAGCGGCTTGAGTCAGCCGATGGCATTCTGGAGGTGGGATCTCCTGTTGCGGATTGGCCGGTGACTGAAGCAATCATCGCTGTTGGGGAAAGCCCACTCGGACGGGGCCCAAGGTTGGGCATCCCGACGCACGTGGTATACGAATCTCGCGACATCCGGTTGGAGCCAGGCCGGCCGGTTCGGTGGCGTCTGACACTCAGGGCGGCCGCGGCTCAACCCGGACAACGCCTAACGCAGGGAGACTGATCAACTATGGAAACTCACAACGAACCGATTTCCGCTGAAAGCTGCGTAGTGCGCAACACAAACTCCCGCAAAGGGCGTACGCGTTCTCTCGCGCCCGGAACCAGCGCATCGCGGAATCTTTATTACGGGCGCATCATCCTCGATGCGGGAGGAGAGACGCTGGGCTTTTCGACTGGCGAACACGAAACAAGCTTGATCTGCTTAAAGGGCAAGGCAGTGGTGAACGTAGAAAGCGCGAGCTTCGAGCTCGGCTCCTACGATTCTCTCTACATTCCGCGGGACACCGAAGCCGACGTCAGCCCCGGACCGGAAGGCTGCGATCTCGCCGAAATCTCCTCGCCAGTCGCTAATCGTTATCCGATTCAAATGGTTCGGTTCGCCGATGTGCAGCGAGATTCCACGCTGCATTTCAAAGCTGGGGGCGCGACGGCGGAGCGCGAGGTCAACATCCTGATCGGCAAAAACGTCGAAGCCGGACGGCTGCTGGCGGGAGTCACCTTCAGCAAACCGGGCAACTGGACTTCCTGGCCGCCGCACGAACACGCAGCGATGCTCGAAGAGGCTTATCTTTATGTTGATATGCCCGCTCCGTCCTGGGGGATTCAATTGGTCTACACTGATCCGGAACATCCCGAGCTCGTCGCCGTGGTGCGAGAGGGAGATTGCGTTTTGATGCCGAAAGGGTATCATCCGAACGTGGCAGCACCGGGCGGCGCAATCAACTTTCTATGGATGATGGCGGCCAACCGCGAAGGCGAGGATCGGCAGTTTGGGGTCGTCAATGTCCAGCCCGAATACGCCGCCGGGGGTTCGGGCCTCGAAGCGTCGAGAGCGACGAGGTAGATTGCCATGGAACAAGTTTCAACTTTGACCGCCTCATTGCAGCACAGCAGTTGGGAAAGCATACCCATCGAGCGTATCGGCGCAGGCATCGAGAGGCAAATGATCGTCGGAAACCAGCTAATGATCTGCCGCCTGCGTTTCGAGCCGCACGTGGACACCCCGGCGCACGAGCATCCGCACGAACAGTTCACGATCGTCGAGCGAGGCCGGGTACGTTTCATCGTTGGTGATCAGGAACGCATCGCTCAGGCGGGCGATGTGTTGCATTTTCCGTCGGGGTGCTGGCACGGCGCCACCATGCTGGACGAAGAAGTCGTGCTGGTCGATATTTTCACACCATTGCGCGAGGACTTTCTCGATCCGGCGCCTTAAAAGAACGGGAGTGGCTAATGGCCTCAACTCGATCGGTCGATGCCGTACAAGCGCCTGTTGTTACACCACCCACTGACTCCTCGCCGCGGATCGGACACTATCGATGGGTGATCTGCGCTCTGCTCTTTTTCGCTTCCACAATTAACTACGTTGATAGACAGGTCATAGGCATCCTTGAAAAAGACCTGCGGGTAATAATCGGATGGACGCCGGTCGACTACGGCAATATTGTCGCTGCTTTTAACGCAGCTTATGCGTTGGGGCTTCTTGTCTCGGGTCGCTTGATAGATCGGTTTGGGACAAAGATTGGATACTCGCTTGCGATCGTAGTCTGGAGCTTTGCGGGGATGGCTGCGGCGCTTGCGCGAACACCATTCGGCTTCGGTCTCGCGAGAGCCGCTCTTGGCGTCGGCGAAGCCGCGAATTTCCCGGCGGCTATAAAAACTGTTGCCGAGTGGTTCCCGAAGAAAGAGCGAGCGCTGACTACGGGGATATTCAATGCAGGCACAAATGTTGGCGCAATCGTAGCTCCGCTCACGGTTCCGTGGATCTTCATAAATTGGGGATGGCAATGGGCCTTTGTTTTAACCGGCGCTTTGGGATTTATCTGGCTGTTATTCTGGCTGCCGATGTACCGCAAGCCTGAAGAGCATCCGCGGTTGTCGAGTCCCGAATTGGCTTACATACAAAGCGATCCGCCAGATCCACCGGCTACAAAAATACCGTGGATCCAACTGGTGCCCCACCGCCAAACCACCGCTTTTGCGATAGGAAAATTCATGACCGATCCGGTCTGGTGGTTCTATCTCTACTGGATCCCGAGCTTCCTGAGAGAAAAACACGGGTTGGAGCTGTCCACGGTGGGGCTCCCGCTTATAACCATTTACCTGATTGCCGACGTTGGCAGTGTCGGCGGAGGATGGCTGTCGTCCAGCTATATCAAACGCGGCTGGTCGATCAACCGCGCGCGCAAGATAACGATGTTAATTTGTGCCATCGCCGTGTTACCGATAGTCCTCATGCCGTATGTACAAAACCTCTGGCTCGCTGTTTTGCTGTTCGGTCTCGCCGCAGCCGCGCATCAGGGATGGTCTGCGAATATCTTTACCACATCAAGCGACATGTTCCCCCGACGCGCAGTGGGGTCGGTGGTGGGAGTCGGCGGAATGGCGGGCGCCATTGGCGGGGCGATCATGGCAGTCACTACCGGCGTGGTACTCGACCGCACCGGCGGCAACTACATGCTCATATTCTTTGCGGTAGGACCGGCCTATCTAATTGCCCTCGGAATCATCCATCTTCTGGTGCCCAGGCTCGAGCCGGTGAACGAGGATGACTTGCTCAGACCAAAGCCGCTGTCGCCCGGCTCCTTCCTTGGGTTTGGATTTGTTGGGCTGATCCTGGGAGCGTTCTTTGGTTGGTGCATCGGACTCACCACAAGGCAATCAGGCATGGGGCTCTTGGAATATATGCTCGGCGGGGCGCTCATCGGGATCGCTGGAGGAATCATCCTCGGAATCCTCATCTTGAAATCGAAACGACGAGAAGCGGCTTCCTGATGATCCTCGACGCATTCAGACTGGATGGCAAAGTGGCGCTGGTAACCGGAGCATCGGCAGGCATGGGTGCAGCCATAGCAATAGCTCTAGCTGAAGCAGGAGCGGATGTGGCTTGTCACGGTAACTCGCGCAAACCGGACACCACCTGCGAAGCGATTGCCCGCCTCGGGCGCCGCACTGCCGCCGTCGAGGGGGACCTGGTCAATCGTGAAGTCTCGCGACGGCTGGTTGAAGAGACTGAGAAAAAGCTCGGGCCAATAGACATACTGATCAACAACGCGGGAACGGTCCGCCGCGCACCGGCGATTGATTACAGCGATGCAGACTGGGATGCGGTCATTGAAGTGAACCTGTCCAGCGTGTTTCGTTTATCGCAGGAAGCGGGCCGCGGAATGATCGAGCGTGGGCGAGGGAGGATAGTAAACATCGCTTCGGTGCTCTCTTTTCAAGGCGGCATGACAGTGCCTGCTTACACGGCGTCGAAGGGCGGCGTAGCACAACTCACCAAAGCGCTGGCGAATGAATGGGCTGCAAAGGGAGTAAACGTAAACGCTATCGCGCCCGGATACATGCGCACCGATATCACGCTCGCGCTGCAACGCGATGAAACTCGAAACCGGCAAATACTCGAGCGCATACCTGCAGGACGTTGGGGTGACCCGTCGGATGTGGCTGGCGCGGCGGTTTTCCTCTCGTCTCCAGCCAGCGATTTTGTTCATGGGCACGTTTTGGTTGTGGATGGCGGATGGATGGGAAGGTAGAATGTGCAGAGTCCGACAAACTTTAGTTTGAGCGACAAACTTTAGTTTGTCGCGGTTGGAAGAATTCTGAGCATAACGACTTACCCAAGTTTGTCGGACATCAAGGGAGGCATGGTGACTTTTAAACTTTCGCGACGCAGTTTTGTGATCAGTCTGAGTTCGGTGGCCGCTTCGTCAGTCTTGCCTTCGCGGCTGAATGGAGCCCTCGAACTTCCTGCCGGTCCAGTCCAGTCGCGAATTCGATTTGGTTACGCCGCGATCACCTGGGGCGGAAACGATATTCAGGCGATCAAAGACGTCGGCGAAGTGGGTTTTCGAGGGATCCAGCTTCGCTCTCCGATACTCAAGGATTTTGGCGACAAGCCAAACGCGCTCGCCGATCTCTTGAAGCAACACCGGTTGACGTTTGTCGCGCTCTCAGGGGGCGGCCCTCGCAATGACGCGTACGTCGCGGCCGAAGAGATAGCCACCCAGGTAAAGCATGCGACATTCATGAAGGCCGCCGGCGCTCTCTACCTGCAGATGACCGATTCAGCGCGGCCGAAAGATCGAAAGCCCGAGTCAAACGACTTCAAGAAGCTCGGACGATTGCTGACCGAGATCGGAAAGCGCACCGCCGATCTGGGAATACCGATGGCCTATCACAATCATATGCGAAGCCTCGGCGAAGCCCCCGATGAAGTCGATGCTCTTATGGACGCCTCGGATCCAAAATATGTAAGGTTGCTCCTCGATGTAGCTCACTATGCGCAGGGCGGCGGTGATCCGGCAAAGGCGATTACAAAGTATCGCGATCGAATTCTCTTCCTGCACATAAAAGATGTTGAGAGCCTCGAGCCGACGGCGGAATCCACGAATCCTTACCGCTTTGTCGAGCTTGGGCGAGGGAGAGTCAATTTACCGGCCGTTTTCTCGGCGCTTCGAGAAATTAAGTTCGGCGGCTGGGCAATAGTCGAACTGGACAGCGTGCCCGAAAAAACGAGGACGCCGAAGGAGTCGGCTATCATCAGCAAGAAGTACCTCGAGGATAAGATTGGTTTGAAGATA
>Ga0075418_10010328_pt1 | contig 10458 bp, 6 predicted proteins | sample SoiMetdeltSBSDD2_FD_81776 | JGI IMG/M metagenome (GOLD analysis project Ga0075418, IMG submission 81776) | Bulk soil microbial communities from a Populus tree surrounding site in Tennessee, USA - Soil MetaG P. deltoides SBSDD2 | ecosystem: Environmental > Terrestrial > Soil > Tree plantation...
CAGCGAGGCCGCCTGCTCCGCCTCGAACCCGCGAACCTCGACGAGATAGTAGAAGAACCAGTTGAAGAAGAGGTAGAAGACGTAGTTCATGCAGAAGTAGCTCGCCGTGAGCAGGCGGATCTCCCGGTTCCGGAGCGCCGCCTTCCAGACGCCCCTCTGCGGCGCCGAGGTCTCCGCGGACGGTCGGTCGGCTTCGATGAGATCGAGCTCGCTCTGCGCCACCCTCGGGTGCTCTGCGGGATGGTCCCGGGTGGACCACCACCAGACGCCGGCGAGCAGGAATGCCGCGGGAGCGGTCGCGAGGAACGACCCCCGCCAGCCGACGCTCGCCGCGAGCCAGACGATCAAGGGGCCGGTGGCAGCGGCTCCCAGCGTCAGCCCGGCGCTCGAGAGCCCGTTCGGCAAGCCCCATGCCGAGACCGGGAACCAGTTCGAGACCATTCCACCGGTCATGACGGGGAAGATCGGCGCATGCGAGACGCCGACCAGGAAGCGGATCCCGAGCAGGACCGCGACGACGGCCGGGCCCGAGGCCGCCGTGCCGCCGGGAACCAGCCCGCTCGCCAGGGTGAGGAGCCCCCAGGCGACCGCCATCAGTGTCACCGCGAGGCGCGGACCCACGATGTCTCCGAAGATCCCCCCCGGAAACTGGAAGATCGTGTAGCCCAGCGCGAACGCCGACAGCACCATGCCGAGCTCGATCTCGGAGATGCCGAGCTCCGCGATCATCGCCGGACCGACGAAGGAGAGATTCGTGCGCAGCACGTAGGACACGAAGCTCGCCGCCACGATGAGCAGCAGGATCAGCCAGCGGACCTGCGACGACCGGCCGATCGGATGGATGACGCTTCGTGAAGGATCGGCCCGCGTATGCGGCTCAGCGAGCTCGCTCGGCCTTCCGGGGATCCTGGGCGTCGTGGTCGTAGTACTCGTAGGCCGACATCGCCCGGCCGCTCGTCGAGCGCCACGCCCGCTCTTCCCCGTGGAGCTTGCCCAGGGCGCGCGCCATCGCTCTCACGTGGGAGGCGACCGAGCCGCAGCACGAGCCGATGAAATCGACGCCCAGCTCACGGGCCCGGACCGCGTAGTCGGCCATCTCCGCCCGAGAGAGCTGCAGCGGCTCGAGGCCATGGGGAAACTCGGGCTGCGCGGTGAAGTCGTGGCTGTGCTCCGGGGTCCGGTAGGCGACGGGCTGGCAGGCCACGTATCCGCCGACCGCCGCCCTCACCTCTTGCATGAGCGGCAGGGTCGCGGCCGGGTTGCGCAGGCAGTTGATCCCCACGATGTCGGCTCCCGCGTCGACGAGTCGCCGCGCGCACTCTCCGGGGCCGTAGCCCTCGTACGATTTCGGCTCCTGCTCGAAGCTCATGGTCACCATCGCCACCTTGCCCGCCGCCTTGATGCTCTCGACCGCGAGCCGCGCTTCGCCGAGCGCGCCGAAGGTCTCGCCGATCACCAGGTCGACTCCCTCTTCGATCTGCCAGCCGAGCTGCCGGTCGAAGAGCTCTCGAACGCGGTCGGCCGAGCGGGGATCGGCCGCGTCGTACATCCAGGTCAGGGAGATGTTCCCCGCCACGAGGGCGTCGGTGCCGGCGGCCACCTCGTTGGCGATGCGTACCGCCGCCCGGTTGATCTCCTCGACCTTGCCCTGCAGCCCGACGGTCGCGAGCTTGTCGTCGCTGGCGTAGAACGTGAGCGTCGTCAGCACCTCGGCGCCCGCATGCAGGAACTCCCGGTGCAGCTCCGCGACCGCCTCCGGGTGGCGAATGCAGACCTCCGGAGTGAAGGGCCCCGCCTGCACCCAGCCGCGCTTCTCCAGCTCGAGCAGATAGCCGCCATCTCCGAGCACCGGACCCTCCGCCAGCCGCTGCAGGATGTCCTTCTTCATCTCGGTTCCTCCCCGGCAACCCCGCTGCGGCGGGTTCGCTGCGCGCCTCGCGCGCGGCGCTCTCCGGCGGCCGTACCGCGCCTTATACCACGGCGCGCCTCGCCGCTTCCATGCATCGCTAGGACCCCTCCGCCGTCGCCCGTCTGCGGATCACCCGACCGGGCAGCCGGCCGGTCGTCCGACCGTTCTCGTAGACGATCTCGCCGTTCACCCAGACGGTCTCGATCCCGACGGAGAGGGCGTGCGGCGCCTGCGGTGTCGCCCGGTCCAGCACGGTGCTCGGATCGAAGAGGACGAGGTCGGCCATCATCCCGGGACCGATCGCACCGCGATCCCGGATTCCCATGTGGGCCGCCGCGAGCCCGCTCGCCTTGTGGACGGCGGTGGCGAGATCCATGATCCGCCGCTCTCGCACGTAACGCCCCAGGAAGCGCGGGTAGGAGCCGAATCCACGCGGGTGGGACCCCGCGAGCGAGCCGTCTGTACACAGATTGGTGTGTGGCCAGCGCATGAGACGTTCGATGTCCGGCTCCTCCATGCTGGTGGCGATGACGGTCTCCACCTCCTCCCGTCCCGTCTGCTTCTGGAACGCCTGGCTCTCGCGGATCAGCTCGATCAGGGTCGTCGCGGGATCGGCACCCCGCATCTCCGCCACTTCACGCACCGTCCTTCCCACGTAGTCGGGATGGGGCGCGTACTCGCCCAGGGTGGCCTGGTCCGGAGTGGTGATCTCGGAGAGGGCAAACGCCGCGGCCTCCACGTTCTCGAAATCCCGGTCGGGAAACAGGACGGTGAGGCTCGATTCCCAGTAGGTGTACGGATAGATGTCGGCCGTGACGTCCACCCCGGCCGCCCGCGCCTCGTCGAGGATCCGGATCAGCTGCTCCGCCTTCCCGAGGTTCTGGCGCATCGCGAGCTTGACGTGGGAGATCTGCACTGGGATCGCGGCCTCCCGTCCGATGCGGAGGATCTCGTCGATCGCCTCCCAGAAGCGCCGATCCTCGCTCCGGACGTGGCTGATGTAGCGCCCCCCGGTCGAGGCCGCCTCGCGCGCCAGCGCGAGCAGCTCCTCGGTCGTCGAGTAGATCCCCGGGTCGTACTCCAGGCCCGTTGCCAGGCCCAGCGCACCCGCCGCCATCTCCCTCCGCAGCAGCGCGCGCATCCGCTCGATCTCGTCCGGCGCCGCGGGGCGCCGGAACTCCTCTCCCAGGACCTGCTGCCGGATCGTCCCGAAGCCGGCGTAGGAGGCCACGTTGATGGCGACGCCCTCACGCTCCAGTCGCGAGAAGAAGTCCTGCAGCGGAAGGGGCGAGACACCGTCCTGGCCGACGATCACGCTGGTGATCCCCTGGCTCACCGCCGCCAGGGCGTCGGGATGCTCCGGGAGATCCGCGTCCGCATGGCTGTGGGTGTCGATGAAGCCCGGTGCCAGCGCCAGTCCGTCCGCGTCGACGAGCGCGTCGCGAGGCGACGTCTCGAACGCTCCGACCTCGGCGATGCGATCGCGGACGATCCGCACGGAGCCGTGGCGAGGCGGCGCCCCGGTTCCGTCGAGAATGGTCGCATTCACGATCACCGTCGAGCGCGTGCCGTCCGCTGCCCCGGCACAGGCGGCCAGCGCGAGGATCGCCAGGATGGAAGGCCGCGTCATCTCCGTCGCGCGACCGCGTCGTGGGCCCGGGCGAGGTAGAGGCCGGCGATCTCGTCGCCCAGCCCTTCTGCGTCCGTTTCCGCGAAGTTGGAGAGCACGATCACGCTGAACCGGTCCTCCGGATAACGCCCGATGAAGTTCCGGAATCCCAGCCAGGTGCCCGTGTGCGAGACGCAGCGGCGATCCAGGTGGCTTTCCAGGGACCACCCGAACCCGTATGGGTACTCCTCGCCGCTGGTCAGCCGGGCGGGGCGGAAGGCCTCTGCCAGGGTCTCCCGGCTCACGAGCTGGTCCCCATAGAGAGCCTGGTCCCAGCGATACAGATCTTCGACCGTCGAGTAGACGCCGTCGGATCCAAGCAGGTAGTTGAGCGGGTCGTCGTCGTCGATCTCGAAGCCGTCGCCCTGCTTGCGGTAGCCATAGGCCCGCTTCGCGATCCTCGCGTCGCGCTCGTCGAGGACGACCGAGCTCGCCATCCCCAGCGGCGCCAGGATGCGTCCCTCGAGGAACTCCGCGTAGGTCTGGCCGGACGCCCTCTCGATGATCAACGCCAGCAGCTCGTACCCGGGATTGCTGTACTCGTGACGCTCGCCCGGAGCGAAGAGCGGCTCGCCCCAGGCGGAGAGCACCGCGAGGGCGTGCAGCGTGCGCGGCCGTTCTACTCCGGAGATCTTCACCATCACGTCGTAGTAGTCGGGCAGGCCCCCGGTGTGGGTCAAGAGGTGGCGAATGGAGAGCTTGTCGCCGAAGCGGGAGAGCTCTGGAAGGAAGCGTGTGACGGGGTCGTCGTAGGCCAGCCGGCCCTCCTCCTCGAGCATCATGATCGCCATGGCGGTGAACTGCTTGGAGACCGAAGCGAGGCGGAAGGCCGTATCCGTCTCGATCGGCACCCCGCGCTCGAGATCGGCCATCCCGTAGCTGCCCTTCTTCAGGACGATCCCGTCCCGGATGACGATCACGGCCGCACCCGGCCCCGTCCTGGTCTGGCGGGCCGAGAGCAGCCGGTCGACGGCGATCCCGGGCTCCGCGGGAGCCTCCCCGCAGCCCCATGCGACCACGGAGCACGCGAGGACCAGCCACACCGTCCATCCGGCGCGCTGCTTCATCGCGTCACTTCGCCTTGACCTGCTTCTCTCCCTTCAAATATTTTCCGAACCACCTCAGGTAGCGCTCGGATACGTCCTTGGCGTGTGACGGCGTATCGATGCCGTGAGATTCCTCCGGGTAGACCACGAGCTCGGTGGGCACGCCCCGCAGCTTCAGCGCCAGGAAGAGCTGCTCGGAGTTGGCGATGGGGACGTTCCAGTCTTCCTGGCCACCCAGGACGAGGGTGGGCGTCACGACCTTCTCGATCCGATTGAAGGGCGAGAGCTTGTCGTAGAGCTGCCTGCTCTCGGGCTCCCACGGCAGCCCCAGCTCGTCCGCCCACCAGAGCTGGTACTGATCGTGACCGAAGTTCGTCACGTAGAGCGCGGCACTGGCGCCGGTCGCCGCCGCCTTGAAGCGGTCGGTCTTGGTGATGACGTGATTGGTGAGCATGCCGCCGTAGGACCAGCCGGTGACCCCGAGGCGCTGGGGGTCGGCCCAGCCCTGGGCCACGATGTAGTCCACCGCGGCCATCACGTCCTCGTAGTCCCGCTCGCCCCAGGCCTTCCAGATCGCGCGACAGAAGTCCTGGCCATACCCGGTGGATCCCCTGGGATTGGGCATGACCACGACGTAGCCGTTCGCCGCGTAGAGCTGCGCCTGGAAATCGAAGCTCGTGTCGTACTGCGCCTGCGGTCCGCCGTGGATCAACAGGATGCCCGGGTAGCGGCGTCGCGAGGAGAAGCCCGGCGGCTTGACGACGAAGGCCTCGATCTCGGTGCCGTCCCGGCTGGGAAAGCGGATCTCTCCGACCTCGCCGAGGCGGAGCGAGGCCAACAGCTCGTCGTTCGTGTGCGATCTCCGTTCGAGCTTTCCGTCGGCGAGCAGGAAGACCTCGGCCGGAAGATGGGGCTCGGAGACCAGGATGGCGATCGCGTTCGAGGGACCCTCGTCGAAGGCGCTCACGGCATGGGCGCCGACGACGAGGCGGACGACCGCTCCTCCGGACGGGGAGATGCGAGCGAGGTTCAGCTCGCCGCCGTCCTCGAGGAGGAAGTAGATCGCATCCTCGTGCTCGGAGAATCGGGGCTGGAGGATCATCCGGTCGAGATCCCGCGTCAGCAGCTTCGAGTCGCCGCCCGACGACGAGGAGACCGCCAGGTGGTAGGTCGCGTAGAAGGCGGCGACCGTCTCGGTGTTCGACGTGTGCGCGATGAGCTTGCCGTCGGGGCTCCAGCTCGGCGCGGCATCGGGGCCTGGATTGGTGGTGATCTGGAGCAGGCGGGATGCCCGATCCCCCTTGGCGGCGTCGACCACCCAGATGTCGGTGTTGTAGTTGGCATCGGAGTCGTCGGTGCGATTGCTGACGAAGGCGATCCGGGTGCCGTCCGGCGACCATTCGGGCTGGGAGTTCTCGCACTCGGTGGATCCGGGGAGGTAGGGCTGGCAGTAGTCGTCGAAGTCGCCCGACGTGATCTGCTTCAGCTTCCTGGTGGCGAGATCGAGCACGTAGAGATGGTCGCGGCGGTGGTCGAGGTAGCCGACGTAGTCCTGCTTGAACTGCCGGCGTGTCACGACCCGGGGCGGCGGCGTCTTCTTCTTGTACTCCTCGCCCTTCTCCTTCGCCTGCTTCGCCTCGAGCTCCTCGGGCTTGGGATCCTTCAAGACCAGGAGCATCCGCCTGCCGTCCGGCGACCACTCGAAGAACTCGACCTCCTGGGCCGTGTCGGTGAGCTTCACGGCCTCGCCGCCTTCGCGAAAGAGGCTGAAGACCTGCGTCGCGCCCTTGCGATCCTCGTCCCCTCCCCTGGAGCTGAGGAAGGCGAGGTACCTGCCATCGGGGCTCCAGCGGGGCGAGGAGGAGTCCTCGTCCTGGGCGGAGAGCGGCACCGCGTCGCCGCCGCCGACCGGCACCATCCAGATCCGGCTCCTGGACTCGTCTTCCTTCAGGTCGTCGGTCGCGACCGTGTAGGCGATCCAGCGGCCGTCCGGTGAGATGCGGGGGTCTGCAACCTCCCGGATCGCGAACTGGTCGTCCACCTCGAGAAGGCGGGGCTCGCTGCGGGCAAGGGCGGCGGGAGCGGCTGCAGAGAGCGCCGACCCGCCGCAGAGCAGCGCATGCGCCGCGAGGCGCAGGAACACCCCCGGCCTGGTTCTCAAGAGATTCCTCCTCGATCTGGACCGCCCTGACCCTACGGGATCGCCCGAGGCTCGCGCCAGCCGGAAGCACGCGGCGGGAGCGCTATCCTGTCCGCTCGGGGCTAGGCGCCGCGACACCGGGGTGGCGTATGTTGCGCACCGGGGAAGCGGCGCCGGCTGCAAACCGTGGTGAGCCGACATGAGCGACACCGTGGCGAGAGCACCCGCCGGGATCCTGCCGACGAACGTGCGTCCGAAGCGCGAGCTGGGCAGGGTCCAGGCCGCGGAACAGCCGTTCGAGTACCCGCTGCGACGCGAGTACGTCGAGCCGGAGTGGACGCGCCTGCCCGGCTTCTCCCACGTGACGAAGCAGGAGTGGGAGTCCGCGCAGTGGCAGCGGAAGCACACGGTGAAGAACCTCCCCGAGCTCAAGAAGGTGCTCGGGCACCACCTGAGCGACGATCTCTACGCCGACATCGAACGCGACCAGCGGGAGCGGGCCACGATGTCGATGCTGATCCCGCCGCACATGATCAATACGATGGACGAGCGCGACCTGCGCCACGACCCCGTGCGTCTCTACATGGCGGCGGCCTTCAGCGACCGGGACGCCGAGTGGCCCAGCCACCCGATGGCGAGCCGCGACTCCCTCCACGAGGCCGACATGTGGGCGGTGGAAGGGCTCACCCACCGCTACCCCACCAAGGTCCTCGCCGAGATGATTCCGACCTGCCCGCAGTACTGCGGGCACTGCACGCGGATGGATCTCGTCGGAAACGACACCTCGCAGGTCCTCAAGTACAAGTTCGAGCTGAAGCAGCAGGACCGCTGGGACGCGATGCTCGACTACCTCGCGAGGACACCGTCCGTTCGCGACGTGGTGGTGTCGGGCGGCGACGTGGCGAACGTGCCGATCCACCGCCTGCGGGAGTGGCTGTTCAAGCTGATGGACCTGCCGAACATCCGCGACGTGCGGCTGGCGACCAAGGGCGTGATGGGCATCCCGCAGCATTTCCTCCAGGACGAGGTGCTCGCGGGGTACGCGGAGATCGCCAGGCGCGCGCGCGAGCGCGAGATCGAGATCGCGGTCCACGCGCACGTGAACTCGGCGCAGCAGGTGACGCCGCTCTTCGGAAGGGCCGTGCGGGCGCTCCTCGACATGGGGTACCGCGCCGTGCGGAACCAGGGCGTACTCCTCCGCGGAGTCAACACGACGCCGAACCAGATCCTCGAGCTCTGCTTCATGCTGATGGACCACGCGAAGGTGGTCCCCTACTACTTCTACCTGTGCGACATGATCCCGAACGCCGAGCACTGGCGGCTCGCGCTCTGGGAGGCGCAGGACCTGCAGATGGCGATCATGGGCTATCTGCCCGGCTTCACGACGCCGAGGTTCATCTGCGACGTCGCGTTCGTCGGCAAGCGCTGGGTGCACATGGCGAACTCGTACGACCGCGAGAACGGGATCTCCTACTGGCGGAAGAACTACCGCACGGGCATCGAGCACGACGACCCGGAGGCCCTCTCCCGCGAGCACCCGGCGTACGACCCGATCTCCACCCTGCCCGACGCGGGCAAGGAATACTGGCGGCGCTTCCTCGCCACGCAGCGCGCAAGACGGGCCGAGCCGGCCTGATCCTCGTGACCCGCCCGCGTGCGAGGCCCGTGTGATACGGTGAGCGCTCCCTCCTCGTCGAGGAACAGGGAGATGCACCTCATGCCCACACGGCAGTCCGCGGAGCGGCCCGCAGCATCCGTCATGCCGCCCCCGTATCCGGGGGAGTACCCGAAGATCGTGGTCTCGCCGCCGGGCCCGAAGGCCCGGGCGTGGAACGCCCGCGACCAGAAGGTGGTCTCCCAGAACCTGACGCCGGACTACGAGCTGGTCGTCGAGCGCGCCTCGGGGATGGTGGTCGAGGATCTGGACGGCAACCGCTACCTCGACTTCGCGGCCGGCATCTCCACCGTGTCCACCGGGCACTGCCATCCCGAGGTGGTCCGTGCGATCCAGCAGCAGGCCGAGCGCCTGATCCACATCTGCTACACGGACTTCCACTACCCGGCCTACATCGAGCTCTGCGAGACGCTCGCGCAGCTGGCCCCGATGTCGGGGAAGAAGCGCGTGTTTCTCTCGAACTCGGGGGCGGAGGCGGTGGAGACGTCCATCAAGCTGGCGCGCATCCGCACCGGCAGGCAGAAGATCGTCGCGTTCTACGGCGCCTTCCACGGCCGCACCCTGGGCACGCTGACGCTCACCGCCAGCAAGCCGGTGCACCGTCTGGCGTGCGGGCCGGTGCTGCCCGAGGTCTACCACACCCACTTCTCGTACTGCTATCGCTGCCCGGTCAACCGGAAGCCGGAATCCTGCGACGTGCAGTGCCTCGACCTGCTGACCGACTCGATGTTCCAGCACACGGTCCCTCCGCAGGAGGTGGCGGCGGTGCTGATCGAGCCCGTGCAGGGAGAGGGGGGCTTCATTCCCCCGCACCCGGAGTTCCTGCCCCGGCTGCAGGCCCTGTGCCGCGAGCACGGCATCCTGCTGATCGCGGACGAAGTGCAGTGCGGCATGGGTCGCACCGGCAAGCTCTTCGCTTCCGAGCACTTCGGGCTCGATCCGGACATCTTCATCCTCGCCAAGGGGATCGCGTCGGGGATGCCGATCTCGGCCGTGATCGCGCGCGACGACGTGATGAAGTGGAACGACGGGAGCCACGGCAGCACCTTCGGCGGCAACCCCCTGTCCTGCCAGGCAGCGCTGGTCACGCTCCGGCTGCTGCGCGGTGGTCTGATCGAGAACGCAGGCCGGGTGGGAGCGGGGCTCCTAAAAAGGCTCCGCGGGCTCATGGACCGGCACGCGCTCCTCGGCGACGTGCGCGGCATCGGCCTCATGATCGGAATCGAGATCGTGCGCGACCGCGATACGAGGGAGCCGGCAGCGGCCCTGCGCGATCGGATCGTCCGCCGGGCGTTCGAGCGCGGGCTGCTCACGCTTCCGTGCGGGAAGTCGACGATCCGCCTCTCCCCGCCGCTGGTGTGCAGCGACTCCGACGCGGACAAGGCGGTGTCGATCCTCGACGAGGTGCTGACCGAGATCCGCGCCGAGGGGTGAGCAGCGTCGCGAAGCGTCTCGATCCGGGAGCGCCGGAGGGACGGATGGGGGCCTCCGCGAATGGCTCGGCCGCCAAGGGGGCACCGGGTCGATCCGCAGGGAAGCACCCGTCGCGCTGGCAGTCGATGCGCGGGAATCGATGGCGGCCTGCGCTTGATTTCGCTGCGGCTCCCCTCCCTTCTTCCGGCGACCCCTCGCGAACCCGGCCCCGAGTCGCCGAGATCCCCAAGCCCAAGAAGGTCGGATCAGGGCTAGCCGCTCAGCAAGCGCGCGGAGCGCGCGCGCAGCGAGGCGCAGCCGAGCGGAGTTGCGTCAGGCCAGAAGCCGCTCCACGAACCGCGCCCGAGTCGAAGCGCGGACCTGCTCCAGGCTGGCGCCGGGCATCACCTCGATCAGGCAGAGCCCGCCCGGATCGAAGGCGAACACCGCCAGCTCCGTGATCACCAGGTCGACCGCGTTGCGGGCCGTGAGCGGGAGGTCGCATTCGGGGACCAGCTTCGAGCTCCCGTCGGGGTTGGTGTGGGTCATGGTGACGATGAGCCGCCTGGCCCCCGAAGCCAGGTCCATCGCGCCGCCCACGCCCAG
>Ga0075418_10010329_pt1 | contig 10457 bp, 7 predicted proteins | sample SoiMetdeltSBSDD2_FD_81776 | JGI IMG/M metagenome (GOLD analysis project Ga0075418, IMG submission 81776) | Bulk soil microbial communities from a Populus tree surrounding site in Tennessee, USA - Soil MetaG P. deltoides SBSDD2 | ecosystem: Environmental > Terrestrial > Soil > Tree plantation...
CCGCCCGGCAGGGCGTCGAGCCCCGCCTCCCGCAGGCGCTCGAGCACCCACTCGGCCGGCTGGCGCGTGAGCCGGCAGAAGAAGTCGATTTCGACCGCCGTGTAGGCCTTGACGCTGAGCGCGGGCTTCTCGGCCTTCACCCAGCGGATGATGTCCAGGTAGTCGTCGAATCGCCACTTGTTGTGGAGGCCACCGACGATGTGGATCTCGGTGATCTCGGGGTCCACGTGGGCGCGGATCTGCGCCTCGGTCATGGTGTAGGCGCCCTCGGCGCCCGGCTTCTTCGCGTAGTCGCAGAACTTGCAGGCCAGCACGCACACGTTGGTGGGATTGAGCTGGCGGTTGATGGTGAAGTAGACGCGGTCGCCGTGGCGGTCGCGCGCGCACGCGTCGGCCAGCCGGCCCAGCTCGAGCAGCGGAGCGTCGAACAGCCGGACGCCTTCCTCCTGGGTGAGCGGCTCGCGGGCCACCAGCTTGCGCTGGGCCGCGGCGACCCGCGGGTCCCGGATGGCGAGGGCGGCGACGCGCTCGGTCGCGATGGGGGACATGGGTTTGAGGGTCCTTTGGAACGCAGGGGGTACGGCGTGCCGGGGTCGCGCGCGGACCGTGAACGGGCGCGGCTGAAGGCCGCCGCAGTATAGCGACGTGGCCGCCGAGGGTCGAGCGCCGCCGTCGTGTTCAGCATCATCAAACCAGGGAGCGTCGCCGGCCACGATGACCGTCAACGCACATGCGGGCAGAACTTTACCCGGGAATTCCGGCTCCCGGCGGGGTATCCTCTTACGAGCCTGACACATCGGTTCCCCAGTCAGACCTCTTTGAGGCCGCATCCTTGCTTCGTTTCATCGCTAGAGCCTCCGTCGTCGCCGGCATGGTGTTCGGCGCCGCGATCGCCTTCGCCTTCTCCACCGGACCGCCTGCCAGCCGCACCGGCGCGCCCGCGATCGGGGGGAAGGCGGCCGAGCCGAATTGCACCGCCTGCCACAACAGCTTCCCGGTGAACCAGCCCGACGGCATGGTCGAGCTGCTCGACCTCCCGGTCGCCTACTCCGCCGGTCAGGTGTACCCGATACGCGTGCGCCTCACCTCCACAGCGAACCAAGACTCCCCCACTCGCAAGTGGGGCTTCGAGCTCACGACCGCCTACGTGAGCAACGGCCAGAGTGCCGGGACATGGATCCTTCCCGCCTCGCCGTCCGACTCGCTGCGCACGACCAATGGTACGGTCAGCACCTACCTGACCCGCCTGTACGTCACGCACACGAGCCCGTCGTCGCACAAGGACGCGCCGAGCCCTTCCGAGTGGTCGTTCTCGTGGGTGGCGCCCCCCGTGGACAGCGGCTCGGTGGTCTTCTGTGTCGCCGGGAACGCGGCGAATGGCGACTCGACCCGGCTCGACGATCAGATCTATACGGCCCGGGACACGGTTCTGGCGCCGTCGCTGGTCGTGGGCGTGCCGGGCCCGAGTCCGGGCCCGGCCTACCGCACCGAGCTCGCGGCGCCGGCACCCAACCCGATGACCTGGCTGTGCGTTGATGTCAGCTTCGAGCTGGCGCGGGAGGGTCTGCTGGATCTCGCCATCTACGATCTTCAGGGCCGCAAGGTGCGCAGTCTCTTCCGCGGCTGGCACCCGGCGGGGCCCGGGGCCGCCTTCTGGGATGGCAAGCGTGAAGACGGCTCGCAGGCGACCAACGGCGTGTACTTCGTCCGGCTCAGAGCCCCCGGAGAGGCCCGCGCCATCTCGCGCAGGCTCGTGCTGGCCCGCTGAGCGAGGCGCCGGGCCAATTCCGACGACATCGCGGACACGAGCGAGCCCGGCGCATGGGTCGCGCCGGGCTCGTCGTCTCCGACGCTACAGGCTGAAGTAGTAGCTCACCTTGGCGAGGAAGATGTTGTTCATGTCGGCACTGGTCATGTCGCTGAAGTCGCGGCGGAAGTTGAAGTCCCCGATCGGATCGACCCCGACGCGCTCCTGGGTCCAGACCAGGAACAGCGTCGAGCCCGGCCGGTATTCCCAGCGGAACACGGCGTTCCCGCGCAACGACTTGAAGTTGAAATTCGGGTCGTACGTGGGCGGATGGGGATCGAACTCGTAGCTCCTCGGCCGCGCCAGCGACTTGAAGTCGGTGTACTCGCCCGACGAGACGAGCGGCTGTACGAAGGTCAGCAGGCTCATCGTCGGCGTGAACGCCCAGTTGAGCCGGATGTTCGCTGACACCGTGGTCTGATTGAGCCTCCCGAACAGGTAGCGCTTCCCGAAGGTATTCGTGGCGGTCGCGTCGTCGAACGAGTCCACGAACTGGGCGTTCTCGACGTTGCGAGCGTAGCCGGGCCCCACGTTGAGGATGACGTTGGACACCGGCTTCCATTCGAAGCCGGGGTTCACGTTCCAGTTGTAGGAATGGGCCTCGGGGACGTTGTAGCCGTAGACCTCGAAGTAGTAGAAGCGCTTCGCCTTCCCGTCGGTATCGAAGTAGAGGTATCCCTCGTAACCGGGCTTGTTGATGGTCAGCGGGCCCCCGCGCGTGCGACGGGTGTTGACCGTCTGCGGGTTGTAGGCGGTGCTGTAGTTGAAGCTGAAGTTGTTGGAGAACTCGGTGAAGCCGGAAGCCCATACGCCGCCCCAGACCGGGTTGCCTTCCGTGTCGTAGCTCGCGAACAGCGCCCCCAGGATCTCCTGGTATTTGCGGTGCTTCGTGGTCTCGGTCCACTTGTAGCCGCCGCCGATGTGTCCGTTGATGAGATCGGCCCGCGACTGGAACCCGACATCGGCGACGTCGAAGTCGGGGCTCATGAACCCGAGCGCGGAATTGAAGATGACGCTCCCCTTCTGCTTGTTGAGCCAATAGCGGCTGCCCACGCCGGTCAGCGAGCGGGCATTGGGGTCCACCTCGATGTGGTCCGCGTCGGGGCGCTGGAAGTAGTGGCGCGAGCTCTGCTGCAGGCTGGTCATGCGGTTCGTGGTGCCGGCGACGTGCGAGAGCGCCGACCAGCCCGAGACCACCCACACCTTGCTCGAGTCGAGGAAGGTCCAGCCGTCGAACCCGGCCATCAAGGAGTGGCCGTTGAGCTGGTCTCGCAGCGAAACGTCCTCGAATGAACGGGCGGCCACGGTGGTCATGAGCCCGAACCCGTGGCGGCGCTGGTCGAATTCCTTCATCCCGCGCGCCACGCCGTAGTACGTGAGCGGCTCGATCTTGACATTGGAGCCCCCGAAGGTCGCGAACTCGCGATTGGCGAGAGCGTGGAGCGTGCCGAAGCTGACGCTCGGGAACAGCTTGCCCGTCAGCTTGGCGGCGCCCAGGATCCGCGTGCCGGCCGGCGCCTCCCAGCCGAGCGGGCGATCCCCCTGCGGGCTGCGGCCGATGCGGCGGGTGTAGAAGAAGGTCGGCTCCGGCCAGTTGAAGCCCCAGTAGCTGTCGCTGCCCTGATTGCCGAAGTTGAAGATCGAGGAGCCCTCGACGAAGAACGGGCGCTTCTCCTGGAAGAACGACTCCACGTCGCTCAGGTTCACCACCGCCGGGTCCACTTCGACCTGGCCGAAATCCGGGTTCGCGGTGGCATTCAGCGTCAGCTTGCCGCCGATCCCCATCCGCAGATCGCCGCCGACGCTGACCTTGTGGCCCGAGCGGTCGATCGGAAACTGAGTGTTCGGATCGAACCGCAGGAACTCACCCTTGGAGGTGATGTAGGGCGTCACCTCGATCGCGCGCGAGGCCCGGATGTTCTCGATCCCCTGCAGCTCGGGCCAGCGGGAGACGAAGCCGCTCTCCTTCTTGGGCTGGTAGACCAGGAAGACCTCCTCGCTGTTGCGGGCGACCACGCGGCGGAAGTTGACCCCCCACACCTGTTGCTCGGCCTGCGCGAACCGGAGCTGGGAGTACGGGATCCGCATCTCCACGCTCCAGCCCAACTCGTCCACCTTCGCCTTCGACTCCCAGACGCCGTCCCAGGAGTTGTCCTCCCAGCCATCGTTCGAGAGCGTGCCGTCGAACTGGGTGCCTGCGGCGTTGACCAGGAAGTAGTAGCCGCTCCGCTTGTCGCGATAGGGATCCAGGTAGAAGGAGAAGCGGTCGGCGGGCACCGAGATGTCCCGGCGCGACAGACGCACCATCAGCGATTCGGGGTGGGCGTCGAAGCAGCGGGCGCCCAGGTAGATCGCATCGTCATCGTAGGCGACGCGAACCTCGGTCTTCTGACTGGGCGCGGCGCCTTCGTTGGGATCGCGCTGCTTGAAGTCGGTGACGGCGTTGCCGTTCTGCCAGACGGCTTCCGAGAGGACACCATCGATGGAGACCGGGGCGGTCAGGCGCGCGGCATGCACGGGCGGGCAGGCCGTGGTGAGGCTGTCGGCCCACGTCACGCCCGAGGCCGCGGACGTCAACAGGAGGGTGGCGAGGACGGTTTTCATGGTCACCTTCCGGATGGAGTGCGCATTGCGGCGGAACGAAGGCTTGGACGGGTGGGGCTACGAGAACGTTGGCACGAGGGTTCCGGACCCCGGCTCCTCCAATACGGCCGACTTCCGAACGGGGGTTTCGGGGCTCCCGGCGCGGATGAGCCGCCCGAGGCGGAGCCCCGGCGCCCTAGTTCGCCGCCGTCACCCTTGCCCGCCTCAGGATCTCGAGCGCGCGCGTCGCGCCCGGGTTGATCGACACCGCCCGGTCCGCGTGAGCCGCCGCGTTCTCGCGGTCCCCGAGCGTGGCGCACGCGTAGGCCATGCCCGTCGGCCCCGAGGCCGACTGCGGGTAGGCTTCCGCCAGCGCCTTGAACACCTCCAGTGCGTCGGTCGACTTGCCCTTCTCGACCAACTGCAGGCCCACGGCGTTGAGTCGGAATTCGTTCACCGGCATCAGCGAGTCAGGCGTCGTCGCGCGCAGATCGCGGTACTGCTTCGCCACCGGCACCGCCCCGCGCGTCATGATCGCGCGCCACAGCGAATCGGCGACCCGATCCGGGAGCGTGTCCTTCGCCGTGGGGCGGATCCCTTCGACGGCGAGCGGCAGCTCGACCTGGTCGCCGACCATCGCCTTACCGATCTCCATGATGGCGTTGAACCGCGCCTGCCCGACGATGCCGTAGTCCTTCCGATTCAGCGCCAGGCGTCCCTCGAAGCCGACCCGCTCGTCCCCGCTCTGGTCGTGGACGAAGCCGTTCAGCGTGAACGGGATCTCGATCTCCTTGGTGACGCCGCGCAGCGTCAGGGGCCCGCGAAGGATGTAGCCTTCGCCCTGCTTGACCACCTCGCGGCTGCTGAATACCGCGGTGGGAAACGTCTCCACGTCGAACCAGTCGACGCTCTTGAGGTCGCGGTCGCGCCGCTCGTTGAACGTCGTGAGGCTCTTCGTCCGGATGACGATGGTCGCGGTGGAATGGGTGATGTCGTTCCGATCGAGCGCCAGGGTGCCCGAGAAGTCGCTGAACGCGCCCCGCACTCTGGAGATTCCCATCCACGCGACCGAGAACTCGATCGAGGAATGCGCGGCACCGACCTGGAACAACTCCACACCCTCCAACAACGACTTGGCGGGCGCTGGCTTGGCGCGTTTCGCGGCGGAGGCTGGAGCGACCAGGAGCACGAGGGCGCAGGCGGCGCCGAGCAACGAGCGGATCGACATGGAGACGACCTCCGGGAGGGGGAGAGGGGAAAGCGGCGAGCAGATTGGACGTCCGGGCCCCGGGCCACAATCATCCGGGGACGAATGCCCGGAATGGCGCGACCAGTGCGGGGCGGGAGGGTCACCCCTTCCGATCGTCGGGCGTCGCGAAGGCCCTTCTCCACGACGGGCTGTTGAACAGGGCGAGGAGCAGGAACGGGTAGAGCGCGCTCACCACCACCGGCCAGCCGAACGCGTAGCCGAGCACGAACGGCTCGACCGCCCCGAGCACGATCCAGCCCGCCGCGAACACGAGCGAGTAGCGGCGGCCCGAGCGTTTCACCCACAGCGTGCCGATCGCGCCCACGAGGAGCAGCACCGAGAGGATGCCGCGGATCGCGCCGAACACCACCACCTTCCCGTTCACGGACGTGGCGGGCGGCGGGGCGCCGGTGGTGCCGATGGTGGGGGCGCTGGTCGCCGCGCCGATACGGGTCAGCCCCAGCCCGTCGCTGATCATGGCAGTGGAGCCGATCAACCCCGAGACGCCGGCGAACAGGCTGAGCGCCGCGACCAGGGTCATCCCCAACGTCCTCGGTGCTGCCATGCGCGTCATGCCTCCGGGATGCCGGCCCGCGGCGATCCCGCCAGCCCTCCGCCACCCCGCGGTCGGTGCAAGGGCGGATCGCTCGCTGGGAATCAGCCCTCACGCCGCGCGGCCCACGACCTCGACAGCGCGTCGGCCAGCCGGCCGGCCACGCGGGCATTGTGCCCGAGCAGCGCCAGGTTCGAGAACACACTTTTCCCCTCGGTCAGCTCTCGGATCCGATCGAGCAGGAACGGCGTCACCGCGCGCCCCCGGATCTTCTTCTCGGCCGCCTCGGCGAGGGCGGTCGCCATGGCCCCCTCGTAGAGCGCGAGCGGCATCTCGTGCTCGGGCGGGATGGGATTCGCCACGACCACCCCGGTCGAGAGCCCCAGATCGGAGTGCAGATCGATCGCGCGGGCCAGGAGGTCGAGGTCGTCGAACCGGTGGTCCACCGGCAGCCCGGACGAGCGCCGGTAGAAGGCCGGAAACTCGCCGGTGCCGTAACCGTAGATCGGGACCCCGAGGGTCTCCAGCATCTCGACCGTGCGCGGCAGGTCCAGCACCGCCTTGGCGCCCGCGCACACCACCGCCACGTCGTAGCGCCCGAGCGCGTGCAGATCGGCCGAGATGTCGCCGGTCTCCTCGGCGCCGCGGTGCACGCCACCGATCCCGCCGGTCGCGAACACCCGGATCCCCGTCCAGGCGGCGACCGCCAGGGTGGCGGCGACGGTGGTCGAGCCCGGCCGCCCGGCGGCCACCTGTGCGGCCATGTTGCTCAGGTTGAGCTTCGCCGTCTCGGGTGCCGTGGCGAGCCGCTCCAGCTCCTCGGTCGAGAGCCCGACCCGCACGCGGCCGTCGAGCACACCGATGGTGGCCGGCACGGCCCCCGCCGCCACCACCTCGGCCTCGAGCCGTGTGGCCGCATGGAGGCCTTCGGGATGCGGCAGTCCATGGGTGACCAGCGTGGTCTCGAGCGCCACCACCGGCCGCCTGGCCTTGATGGCGGCCTGGACGAACGGAGAGACCTGGAACGGAGCGCCCCGGCCGAGCTCGGCGCTCATGTCCACCACCCGTCCACCTTCGCGACCACCGCCTCCGTGCTCGCGACCGGGTCCGGGTAGCCGGCCTTCCAGGTCGCGTCGATCCCGAGCGGCCCGCGGCAGGTGAGCCAGGCGCCGCGTGTCTCGGCGCGCGCGGGCACGATGTCGCGCGCGCAGTCGAAGCGGGTGAAGATCCCCCACAACAGCAGCTCGTCGTCCGCGAGCGGCACGTCCGCGCTCACCGCGACGATCAGCTTGACCGCCGCGTACTCGGGGCGCTGCACCAGGCGCTCGATGACGGCGCGTCCCGGTGAGGCCGGCTCCGACGGGACGCCCACTCGCGGTGCGGAGACCAGCGGCTTGCCGGCGCCCTCTACGCCGACTGGTCCCCGCAGCCGCACCGCGAGCAGGCCGCCCCACGCCAGCCGATGCGCCGTGATCGCGTCGTCGAAGGCGCGCGGATCGGGCACCTCTACGGGCGGCACGGCCGGCGCCCGCCCGGGCTTCGACTGCGCATCGAGCACCATCTTGCTCCCCAGGTTCATGGTGTAGGAGGTGAAGTCGAGCGTATCGAGCGGCACGCGCGGCAGCAGCAGGAAGTCCTCGGCCGGATCGAAGTTCCGGGCGATCGCGCCGAACACCGCCGCGCGGTCGCGCGGGTCCACGTCCTCGTCCACCAGCACGATCGCCTTGGTCAGCGAGAGCTGTCCGGTGCCCATCAGCCCCAGCGCCGTCTTCATCGCCTCCTTGGCAAACCGGTTGCCGACCGAGACCACGAGGAGATTGTGGAAGCCGGCTTCGAAGTACGCCCACAGGCTCCGCACCTCGGGGTGGATGACCCTGAGCACGCCCGAGAAGAACTCCTGCACCGCCTCGCCCATGAACTTGTCTTCCTGGGGCGGCTTGCCCACGACGCTCGCCTGATAGATGGGGCGACGACGATGGGTGATGGCCTGGAGATGGAAGACCGGGAAGGGTGCGGCGTGCGAGTAGTGGCCGAAGTGGTCGCCGAAGGGGCCCTCCTGCCGGCGCTCGCCCGGCCGCACCACGCCCTCGAGCACGAACTCGGCGTCGGCGGGCACGTGCATGGTGAGCGTCCGGGCGCAGGCGAGCCGCGTCGGGGCGCCGCGCAGGAAGCCGGCGAACGCCAGCTCGTCGATCCCCTCGGGCAAGGGCGCCACGCTCGCGAGCAGAGTGGCGGGATCCGCACCGACCGCCACCGCCACCTCGAGCGGCTCGCCGAGCGCCTCGGCCCGGTGATGGTGGAACCCGCCCCCCTTGCCGATCTGCCAGTGCATGCCGGTCGTGCGCTCGTCGTAGATGTGCATGCGGTAGATGCCGAGGTTGCGCCCGCGCGTCTCGGGGTGCTCGGTGAGGACGAGGCCAAAGGTGACGAACCGACCGCCGTCGCCGGGCCAGAGCTGGAGGTGGGGAAGCGGCGTGAGGTCGGCGCCCGGCGCCACGTCCTGCGCCGGCCCCGCGGCCAGCATGCGCGGGCGCATCGCCAGCACCCGGCCGGCGCTGCCGCGCAGCTTCCAGAGATCGCTCAGCCGCCGCGGCGGCACGGCATGGAGGATCTCCTCGAGCTCGGCGCCCACCGAGGCCGGCGTGCGCCCGAGCGCCCACTCGATCCGACGCCGCGCCCCCAGCACGTTGACGGCGAGCGGGAAGCTCGATCCGCGCACCTTCTCGAACAGGAGGGCCGGGCCTTCGCCCTTCGCCTCGCGGCAGGCGATCTCGGTGACCTCGCACGCCCAGTCCACCTCGCGCGGAACGCGCTTGAGGTCCCCGCGGCGCTCGAGGTCGGCGAGGAAGTCGGAAAGGGAGCGGGCGGCAGGCACGGAGCCGGGAGACTAGCCCGGACCGTCCACGCGCCGCCAGCCGGGTCGGGCGATGCCGCCGTCAGGCGCGGGTGACCGCTCCAGTCTGCATGTTCCAGCGATAGCGATAGGTGCCGTTCACCACGATCTCGGGCTCGTAGGTGCCGTTGAACGTCACCACCACCGTGGCATCCATGTGGACCTCGACGTCGGTGCGGCTGTTGGACCGCAGGCGGTCCGCGGACACCACGTAGGTGACCGTGCCGCTGATCGGCCAGCCGCCGGTCGAGAGCGTGCTCTTGAGAATTCGCACCGCGTCGATCGTCGTGCTGCTGACCCAGTAGAAGTATCGGACCCGGAGGCCGTCGAGCGAGCGGAACCGGTTCTCGAGCGTGTCACGGCACACCCCGTCGGCCCGGACCGTGTCCTGCCCGACGTAGATGCCATGGAAGTCCAGCAGGGCATCGTGCCCGACGCTGGCGGTGTCCCGCGGACCCTCGTAAGCGCCGTAGGCACGCGAGGTCCACCGCATCCACCACGCCATCGGGCCCCAGTCGGGCATCTCTTGGTCGAGCGCGTCGTAGAAGGTGCGGCTCGCCTCGTACGTGATGCCGTTCCAGGTGAAGGTCGTATCCCACACGGCACGCGCGGGCCGGGCTCGTCGCGCGCCCGCCGCGGCCGCCTGTGGGGTGGCGCTCAGCGCGATCTGAAAGTCGCCGCCAACGACGGTGAGGCTGGTGGCGGTTTGAACGGCCAGGTCGTCGGCGGTCTGAGCCGCCATGTCGCCGCCGGGCGCGGTCACCTTGGAGCCGCAGCCGGTGATGAGCGGGAAGAGGGTCAGGAACGCCGGCGCACAGGCCTTGAAAAAGCGTCTCATTCGCGTGTCTCCTCGGGGATTGCGGGCAAAGGCCCGCAAGGAGCACGCAATCGACATGCCACGGGCGGCCCCGGACGGCGTCGAGACTTACGAGGGCGCGGGCGGCGCCGGGGTCCTCGATCGCCGCCGCGAGGCTCGCATTCTGACCGGCCCGGGATCGGGCGGTCACCGTTTCAGCGGCTACCGGCGCGCCCCGAGAGCCGGTCCCAGCGACGTCTCACGCCAGCTCGTGCTCCCGCCATCCCTGCCCGGAGCGCTCGCCCAGCAGGGCGAGCACCTTGTGCGAGAAGCCGGCGACGAGATCCTCCAGGCTCTTCGGCGCCGCGTACCAGGGCGGGGAGATCGGCATGATGACCACGCCCTCGCGCGAGAGCTTGAGGCAGTTCTCGAGCGCGATCGAGGAGAGCGGCGTCTCGCGCACGCACAGCACCATGCGCATCCGCTCCTTGAGCGCGACCTGGGCGGCGCGGGTGATGAGCGTGTCGGCGATGCCGACCGCGATCTTGGCCAGGGTCGAGACGCTGCATGGGATGA
>Ga0075418_10010330_pt1 | contig 10457 bp, 5 predicted proteins | sample SoiMetdeltSBSDD2_FD_81776 | JGI IMG/M metagenome (GOLD analysis project Ga0075418, IMG submission 81776) | Bulk soil microbial communities from a Populus tree surrounding site in Tennessee, USA - Soil MetaG P. deltoides SBSDD2 | ecosystem: Environmental > Terrestrial > Soil > Tree plantation...
GAGGTGCTTGGCCAATCGGGCGGGACCGCCGGCCCGTGGGTGATCGTCGAGCCGTACGCGTGGGTCTTTGGGATGCACGGCATGGTGCAGGCGCACGGCGTGACTGCGCCAGTGAATCTGTCGGTCAGCGACGCGATCGACAAAGTTTCCGACCTAAAGGGCGCCGCGATGTTGCACGTGGAGACTGGCTACGGCGCAGTGGGCCTGATCACTGACGTGGAATACCTGAAGGTCGAGTCCGGGGAGGGGCTCAGCCGCGTGGAGACTGATGCCACCCTTGTCGAGTTGTTGGGCATGTACCGCGTCTGCGGCACCCGCTGCCGGCAGGCGGGAAGCAGTTATTTCGATGTCCTGGCCGGTGCCCGCTACTACCGGTTCTCCCACTCCTTCCTGGTGGCCAGGCCCCCCGTGGCCGTGGATATCCCAGGGAGTCCGGCCTTCACGCGGATCTTTGTACCCGCGCCCGACGTGCCCGCCGATCATTCCAGTTCGTGGATTGACTGGGTCGTCGGGGCGCGGGCGGGTATCCAAGTGCTGGATAACCTGGGCGTGTTCGTCCGCGCGGATGTCGGCGGGTTCGGCCTTGGCAACGGCTCGCACCGGGCGTGCAACATCGTCACCGGGCTCGAGTACCAGTGCTGCGACTGCGCGTCGCTTATCGCCGGCTACCGCTGGTTCAAGATCGATCGTTTCTCTGGCGTTGGCCTCGACGCGTTCGGCATGGACGTGACCCTCGCCGGGCCGTTCGTCGGGTTCGGGTTGCGGTATTAAGTAACTCACGCGCGAAGGTGACGCGGGCCACAAGTACTCAGTACTAAAGTACTTAGTTCCGAGGTGCAGGGCTCAGTGCTGTACTCGGAACTGAGTACTGTGACTTAGGCACACAGTCCTCAAGTCCGATTCAGTCATTGAGTACTGTGTACTGAGTACTCAGTACTCGCTGCCCCGGCGTCGCCCTCGCTTCGCGCATCGGGCTCCGCCCCGTTTCACCGCTCAGGAACGATTCGCGCCATCTGCCTGTCTGACGCCAAGCTGCCATTCCTTCTATTTCGTCATTCTCCCCCGTCCTGCCAACGGACCAGGTCCGATGGACTCGTGCTCCCCGCGCCGCGGTTGACTTGAACAATTCCGTCGGTTATTCGGGCCGCTCCGGGGAACAGCATCCTGCGACGGGACGGTTCGGACGGTGCGGCGATTGGGGACGGCCGGCCGAGGGTCCGGTGCGGACCCCGCGCCCATGAAGCGGTGGGGAGACGACCATGGCGCGACACTTCGGACTGGCGGCGATTGCTCTGTGTGGGCTGGGCGGGTGGGCGATTGCCCAGGCCCCGGGCGTGCGGCCGCCGCTCGTCCTGCCGGAACCGACGCTGCCGCGGTCGGTGATCGAGACGCTGCCGCCGCCGACGGACGTCCCGCCGCTACTGCCGTCCGCGCCGTCGCCGGCGTCGCTGCCTCCGGCGTCGGAAACGTTACCGGTCGCCACTGGTCCCGAACCGTCGGCCCCGCCGCCCGCCACCGCGCCGGCGCCGACGGCGTCCGCCCCGCTGCCTATTCCCGACGGGACATCGCCACCCCCGCCCAAGGCGCCGCCGAAGCCCGCTTTGACAATCGACGAGGTCAACGCCAAGGTCGATGCCCTGGCGCACAAGCTGACCGTGACCACCGGCGACGGCGAATTCCAGCTCATCCTCGGCGGGGCGGTCGTCGCCGACTTCCTGTACAGCACCAAGCGGCCGGTCGCCCCCGGCACACCGTTTTTCCTCGACCCGGAGTCTCCGTTCGGGTTCCGCACCAACACGTTCGACGCCCACGCCCGGCAGACGAATGTGTACGCGCTCTTCTCCGGACCGGAAGTGTTTGACTTCAAAACGGGCGGGTTCATCTGGGTCAACCTGTACGACGTCTCGATCATCCGGGATCGCTACGGGCTCTTGCCCATCAATGCATTTGGCGAATTGCGCAACGACGACTGGCGATTCGCGGCCGGCTTGCAGATGGACGTATTCAACCCGCTCAACCCGACCGTACTGCCATTTAGCTACCTGCTGACGTCGGGCAATGTGGGCGCGTACCGCGGCCAGGCCCGCATTGAACGGTTCCTGCACCCGGATGATGACAGCCAGATTACTCTGACTCTTGCCGCGACCGAGCCCATCCCGACGACGATCAACGATCAACTCCGCATCAGCGAGGACAACGGGCTGCCGAACGTGGAGGGGCGGTGGGCGATTGGCCTCGGACCGGTTCGCGGGGCCGGGCTGGAGGCCCACCGCGCGATCGAGGCCGGAGTGTCGGCCGTGTGCGGACAGCTTCGGACGGTCCAGGGTCCCCATCGCGTGGTCGCCGATGTCTGGGCCGTCGGCGCCGACCTGCGTTGGGCGGCCAGCCCCCGCTGGGGATTCCAGGGCGAAGTCTACTGCGGGCAAGGGATCGGGACGTACGGGGCCAGCGCATTGCAGAGCGTCAACCCGATCACTTTCCAGCCGATCCGCTCGTGCGGCGGGTGGGGGGAAATGTTCTTCTACTGGTGCGGGGACGCCGTGCACACGCACGTGGGCTACGGCATCGACGACCCGCGCGACGTGGACATGGGCCCGATCGGTCCCATTCGCAACGAGACTTGCTATGTGACCACGATCTGGGACGTAACCAAGGCGTTCCGGATCGGTTTCCAGGCCTCATATCTGCGGACCACGTACGCGGTGCCGAGCGACGTGGAGGGGTTCATCTTCCACACGCAGTTCCTGTGGAAGTTCTAGCCGGCATCCGCCCGCCGAGATAATCAAATGAGGCGGCGCATCGATACGACCGGGGTTTTCGCCCTTCTCGTCCTCGGCGGCATGGCCCGGGCGCAGCCGCCGGCGGACCCGTTTACGCTCCCACCAACGACGCTGCCAGCGCCGGCCGCGCCCGACCCCGACGCCCTCCGCGCCATGATCCGCGAAGAACTGAAGGCCGAGCAGAAGAAGGCCGCAGAGGGCAACAGGTTCGACCTGCGGAGCATCTTCCAGCACGGCTTCGTCGCGGAGACCGAGGACAAGTCATTCCGATTCCACTTTGGCGGCCGGTTCGACTACGACAATGCCTGGTTCACTCAGGACAGCAACCTTCTCATCGGCTCCGGTCCCGGAACGCGCATTCAGGATGGAACCGAGCTCCGCCGCGCCCGCCTGAAAGCCGACGGGCGCGTGTGGGACTTCATCGACTTTGTCGCCGAAGTCAATTTCGCCACCATCCAGGAAATACCCAACACGGACGTTTCGACGGTACCCGTCGGCAGCGTCGGGTTGTCGGCGTTCAACCTGGCGTTCCGGGACCTGCCGGTGGGCAACCTGCGGGTCGGGTTCTTCAAGGCGCCTTACGGGCTCGAGCGCTACACCAGTGCCAACGTCCTCTACTACATGGAGCGGTCGTCCATATTCGACACATTCTTCAACCCGAACAACCTCCAGAGCGGCCTGCAGTTCTTCGACTCCTACCTGGACGACCGGGTCACGCTCAACACCACGGTCACGCGAGTCGGCAGCCAGACGTTGAACAGTTTCGGTTTCATGGCGGAGGACGGACTTTACGCAGCCGGGGCGCGGGTGACCGGGCTGCCGATCTACGAGGACGACGGCCGAGTGCTCATGCATCTGGGGTTGAACTACTTTTGCCAGGGCCTGTCGGAGCACTCATTCGCGCTCGCGAACCGGATGCCGCTGCGCGGCGGCGCCGGCTCGACTCTGGTCCCCAGTCTGCTAAGGACCGGGACCTTCTTTTCGCCGAACGGCGGGATGATTGTGGACGCAGAGTGGGCTGTCGTCTACGGGCCCTTTTCAATGTCCGCCGAGTACGCGGTGGCCGCGGTGAACGACGTCTTTGACAAGTTCGACGGAGTGCGTTTCTCGGGCCCGCGCGGCAACGCCAACTATTCCGCCTGGTACGTCGAAGGTGGGTACTTTCTGACCCCCGGGGACCATCGTCGCTACGACAAGGCGAACGGTATTTGGGACCGTACCATCCCGGTGGAGAACGTGTATCTGGTCCGCGACGACGGCGGCAACTGGTGCCACGGCACGGGAGCGGTACAACTCGTGGCCCGGCTGACCTATCTAGATCTGACGAGTGGCTCACCCGTTTTGACCCCGACATCCGGGGGTGCCCGCGCCGGCACGCAGCGCGACGTGACCCTGGGAGTGAACTGGTATTTGAACCCGCAGACGGTCTTCATGGTGAATTACGTCTGGTCGCGAGTGAACTCGGTGGTGTCCGGCGCGAGCGGGGATATCCACGGGTTGGGGGTGCGGATGCACTTTGATTTTTGAAGGACAGTACCACCTGTCGGCCGCCTACTATGAGATAGCGTCGAACTGCGGGAGGGACGCGTGTACGCCCAATCCACTTCGAGGTGACATCATGCTTCGCTGGGCGCTTCTCTTTCTGGTGATCGCCATCATCGCGGCAATCTTCGGATTTTCCGGGGTTGCCGGCGACCTGGCTTGGATCGCCTATGTGCTACTCTTCATCTTCCTGATTCTGTTCGTCGTCGGCCTGGTCATGGGCCGCCGGGCGACACCCTAGATCCAGGCTTCACGAATCTGTAGCGATCCCGGAGCTTGACGCGCAAGCGGATACGGAATCCTTCGCTTGCGCGTCCGGCTCCGGCGCTACTGCAGCTTGCTCCACAATCGGGCTACTTCTTGTACTGCTCAAAGTCGATCTTGTATTTGTCGAGCAGCTCGCGGCGGACGGCTGAGCGGTCGCTTTCCAACACGCCCCAGATTTTTGCTCGCTCTGGTTCGAGCTGGGCGACCAGCTCGGCCTGCTTCGTGCTCAATTCTTCGACGTTAGTGCTCAGCGCCACACTCGGGGCGACGCCGATGCCACCCCATCGGCCGACGAAGGCCCCCCCGCCGCTCGCGGCGTAGGTCGTTGACTTGTAGCTGTCATAGGCTTCGAGCTGCACTTTCAGCCCGCGAAGGGATCCAGCCATGGCGCGCAGCTTGGCGGCCACGCTGGCCCCGTATTGCACCAACACCGGGTCCACATCCTGAATGGTGAGCTTCTCGATCCGACTGGCGGACGTGTCGAAGAACGTCGCTGACCGGGCGTAGTCCTTGCCCTTGGCCCCGCCCTGGGCGCGCAGGTCGTCCAGGGCGGAGTTCACCGCCTTGTAGTAGCGCAGCGACGCGGCCAGTACTGCACCTTCCTTCGGCGTCCGCAACTTGCTCGCCTCGTCCTCATTCGACCCCACCGCGTCGCCCGGCGCGCGAATGAGCGACAGGATCAGCCGCAGCGATGAATCGCTGAGGCTCGTGGTCAACACGGCCGCCTTGCCGTCGGCCTTAATCTCGGCCGTCTTGAATTCCGGCACGTCGAAGTCGGCCGTCTCGAGCGCCTTGGGCCAGACGCGCTGGAGTGCCGGGACGAAGTCGGCCGTTGGCACGGCGAACTCGACCCTTAGCTCGGCCTTGGTCGCATCGCCGATCTGGGCGGTGAAAGTCAGCCCGCGCGCCCCGGTGAGCACGTTGACGAGAGAGTTCAGCTCGGCGTCGCCAGAAATGACCCCCGTGCGCTGCAGCGCCTGCCGGAGCAGTGTCGGGTCGAACAGGTTGTCCATGTCGGTCGCGATGAGAACGTGATCGGACTTGTGGGCCGCGACCGCGTCCTGCAGCCATTGCGAGACGCCCGGCTTGTCGGGATTGCGGGCGGCCCGGACCCAGCGGACGAAGTCCTGTCGCGGCATGGTCGAGGACACGCCGACGATCCCGCGGGCCGGTACCGCCATATACCCACGACGCGGGCTCAAGACGATGTTCCAATCTCCGGCTGCTTGCACGACACCATTCTCGCGCTTCGCAATCGACTCGGAGGAAACGGTCCCGTCGGCCGGGAACAGGGCGATGGAGAGGTCGCGGGCCAGCGCCCGCGGATGCAGGTCGGCCGCGATGACGACGACCGGCACCCACGGCGGGACGGCGATCGCGCCGGCCAGGTACTCGGTCTCGTGGTTTGCCTTCCAGTTCTCTTTGACCGCGCGCGGGCTCTTGTTGATCTCGCGAACATTGATCACGGCCACGGTGTTCATGTCGCCGGGAACACGTTTGAGCAAGTCGGACAATTCGTCGGCGGGCGCGGTTGATGCGGCGAGGAGCGAAGCTAGAGCGGTCAGACGGATCGATCCGGTCATCGTTGGGCTCCGTTGTCGGCGGGTGATTCGAGTCAATTGGATTCAAACGCCCCGGTCACGGCGAGCGGGGACTGGTCGATCGTGCGCGCCAACTGGGCGGAAGGTGTGGGCGCGGCGGCAGGCGGGGCGGGTGGAGGGGTCTTCGCGTTGGAGTCCCACCACGCGGCCGCGTCGTCGGGGGACCAACGCGCAGTCACGGGGCACTTTTCCAATTCGCGAAGAAGCGCGCCGGCGTCCCCCGGTCGTTCGGCTCGCCCTTTGGCCAGGCAGCGCAGGATGAGTTGTTCCAGCGCAGGGCTGACCGGGCGGCCGAGCCGTGCGCTCGGCGGCTCAGGCGTCTCGCGCACGTGCTTCATGCAGATCTCCATCACGGTCGCCCCGGTGAACACCGGCTGGCCGGTCAGCATGTAGTAAGCAACCGCGCCGAGGGCGTATACGTCGGCACGCGCGTCGAGGCGTTCGGGCTCGTTCACGGCTTCGGGCGACAGATACAACGGCGTCCCGGTGACCGTGTTGGCCGAGGTCAGGTGCGCCTCGTCGGCTCCGCCCACCGCCTTGACCAGCCCAAAATCCAGTACCTTGATGAAGTCGGCCATCCCACCGCGGCGGGTGACAAACAGGTTGGCGGGCTTGACGTCGCGGTGCACGAGGCCCGCCGCGTGCGCCTCCGCCAGCGACCCGCACGCTTGCTTGAGAAGGTAGACCGCCCGCGCCTCCGGCAGCGGGCCGATCCGCGCCACCAGGTCGTCCAGGTTGGTGCCTTCCAACAGCTCCATGGCGTAGTAGAAGATCCCTTCCGGCGTGTGGCCGTAGTCGAAGATTTGCACGGTGTTCGGGTGGGTCAGCGTGCTGGTCGCCTGGACCTCACGTTCGAATCGCGTGATGGCCGCGTCGGACATCTTGTCGATGTCGAGCAGCTTGACCGCGGTCGGACGGCGAAGCATCGCGTGCCGGGCACGGTAGACCGTTCCCATTCCCCCGGCGCCCAGCTTCGCCTCGAGCGTGTACTGGCCGAGTTGCTTCGCCTGCAAGACGGCGGCTTGCAGCAGCTTGTGTTGGCGGGACATGACGAGCATGGCGACGAAGATCCCCACGGCCGCGAGGCCAAGTAGGCCCATCAGTCCCCAGAAGGCGCGGCGGAGAATGTACACGGGAGCGTACGATTCGTCCTTGTCGATCTCCGTGGCCACTCCGAAGTCGTATTCCGGCAGCCAGGTCCACGCGCCGACTTTCGGGACGCCGCGGTACCCGCGGTAGCCGTCCGGGTCGCACCCGGAGTTGCCCGCCACACAGTCGGCCGCCATCCGGGTGAGCGGCTGGTCCGCCCGGCGCAGCGCCGGTCGCTCGCCCTCCATCATGTTCACCCCGGGGTCACGCACATGAACCGTCAACACAGATTGGGAGTCGGGTAAGTCGGCCAAAAGCCCAACCCGCTTCAAGTCGTCGTCGAACCGGCTGTTGGACAGTAACAGGCCGTTCTCGTCGAACGCGTAGGTCTCCCCGGACTGGCCGGCGCGGGCGACTTGCAGGATGTGGGTGAATTCCGCGTCCGGACGGATTCGGACTCCGAGGGTCGCGATCGCTTTTCCCGTCTCGTCTTTGATCGGCGCGGCCGCGAACATCGTCGGCAGGTTCGCGCGGTATTCGCCCTTCTCGTCCTTCAGAAGCAACGGGGTGCGATACGGTTTGGAAATGGACGGGCCGGTCTTGAGGACCCCATCGAAGAACTCCTGCCGGTACCCGCCGAGCGGCTTGCCAACCGGCGGGTCTTGTTCCGAGCCAATGACCACTCCGCCGGGCGAGACGACGAAATAGCCGGTGTAACCCAGCGCCTTGAGCCGCGGGTTCAGCCGGGCGCGCAACTCATCCTGGGCCTTGGCTTGCAGCAGCGTCCGCTCAGCGTCATTGCCGGTGGCGGGAAGCGCGAGCAATTCCCGAATCGGCCCGTGGAGCTTGTCGTCCGCGGCCAGCAGCTCGGCATTCCGCCCCTGCTCCGTCATCCAGACACGGAGCGCCTCGACGTCGGCGTTCAAGATGGTGGTCAGCTCGGCCTCGCGCTGGGAGCGCATGGCTCGCTCGACACTGCGGTGAACGAGCAAGCCCGCGGTGCCGAGTATCACCGCGGCGATGAGCGGCCACGCCCAAAGCTGACGGCGGAGGAACTTGCCCGCGGCTCGGACGGTGGTGGTGTGCGCGAGCCGGTGGGTCAGTCTCCCGGTCGCGCGCCCGACGGCGGAGCGCGAAAGTCGCCCCCCGGCCGACCGGGACATGCGGCCGATGGCGGATCGCGACAGATGCTGGCTCGGCGTGTTGGACATGGTGCGGACCGAGTGCGCCGATGGGATCGTTATAGCCGGTTGAACCGATCGTAAACCGCGACTATGTAATCGATTTCGCCGCGGATCCCACAGCCGTGACCTTGATCACCACAAACGTCACGTCATCGGTTGGCCGGCGGTCTTTGCGGAACTCCTTCAAACTGTCGAGGATTGCCTGGACAATGTCGCGGGCCGAGCCGTCGGCCGCGGCCCGGATCGTCGCCTTGAGCCGCTCCTTGCCATAGGCCTCCGCGGCCGGGTCCATCATCTCCCACACGCCGTCCGTGCCGATCATCAACACCTGTCCGACCGCGAGCGGGGGCGCTTTCAGTTCGGTGTAGTCGGTGTCCGACATCACCCCGAGTGGCAGATCGCCGCCGGGGTCCTCGCGGAACTGGTTGCTCGCGGGGTCATAGACCAGTGCCGGGTCGTGCCCGGCGCTGGCCCACCGCATTGTCCCGGCCCGAGCGTCCAGCGTGGCCAGGTACATGGTCATGAATCGCGACCCTTCCAGGTCCGTCGACAAGGCGTTGTTCAGGCGGCTGAGGAGAGCCGCCATTTGTCCCCTCTCCTCGGCCCGATCCCGGAGCACGCTGCGCACCCCGGCCATGACCAGGGCGGACGCGACCCCGTGTCCCATCACGTCGCCGAGGACAACGAGGAGCGTATCCTTGGCCGGCTGGTCGAGGACCAGGAAGTCGTAATAGTCCCCGCCCGTCTCGTCGCAGTAGGTGCTGTGGCCGGCGACGTCGAGTCCCCAGACGGTCGGCGCCCCGCGGGGCAGGAGTTGTTGCTGCACCTGCATGGCCACGTCCAGGGAGTGCCGCAGCCGCAGGCCGTCGCGCAGGTCGCCGATCATTTGGTTCAGCGTGGCGGAGAGGTCGCGGAACTCGCGGCTACCGGCGAAATCGGCCTTTGCATCAAGGTCGCCGGACCCCACCCGGCGCATGAAACCCATCATCCGAAGGACCGGGGTGGAGACGGATCGGGCCATGAGTGCGGCCAACAGGACGGCGATCAACAACGCCAGGGCTGCCGCTACCAGCGCGGTCGCCTGGCTTCGCCAGACGTCGCCGAGGAAGTCGGACTTGGGCGCGACCGCACCGACGACCCACACCTGATCGTCGCCGACGCGGAACGCAGTCGTCGATGCCAGATACTGCTTGCGGTCGCGATGAAATTCGAACCGCTGAAACGATTCGCGCGCGCCATCGGGAAGCGGGTCGCCGGACACGCGGCCGCGAAACGCTTCGACCAGCGGGTCGTCCGTGTCCGCGAGGGTCAGCAGCCGGCCGGCAGTTCCTTGTCGCTCGATGGTGACCACGCGCTGGGTCGGATGCGCTAGCAGAGTTTCATCGGCAGTGTACATGAAGAACCGCGAATTCGGGCTGACGCTCAGGCGGGCGACGAACGTGGAGAGCGCATTGAGATCAAAGTCCGCGGTCAGCACCCCGAGGAACTTGCCGGTCCGGTCCACCAGCGGGGCGGCACATGAGATCCCCGGCACGCCCTGGTCGTAGAAGATGTACGGCGGTAGCCACACAAGTCGGTTCGCGGCCTTCGCCTTCGTGTAGAATGGCCGACCGCGCGGGTCGTAGCCGCTATCGGACTCGGGCAGCGCGAGACGCCACTGACCATCCGGCATTACCTGGTACTCGCGGGTCGGGGACTTCCCGCCCTCGATGCGCGTCTGCCGGATTCGCACCTGGCCCTCCGACCGGAAGGCGCCCATGAACCGCCCGGCCTCGTCGCTATAGCTCACCCAGCTCAGGCCCGGGTTGCTCTGGAGGAAGGCGAGGAGCTGGCGGGTCAACCGGTCGGGATCGTCCAGCACCAGACTTTCGACGCCGAGCTTTCGCAGCGCCTCGACAACCGGGGTGGCCCGCTCCGTGAACGCCCGTGTCTCGTCCACGGCATGGGCACTGGCCTCGTGGAAAAGTTGACCGGTCAGCACCTCCGTGGACTGC
>Ga0075418_10010332_pt1 | contig 10454 bp, 11 predicted proteins | sample SoiMetdeltSBSDD2_FD_81776 | JGI IMG/M metagenome (GOLD analysis project Ga0075418, IMG submission 81776) | Bulk soil microbial communities from a Populus tree surrounding site in Tennessee, USA - Soil MetaG P. deltoides SBSDD2 | ecosystem: Environmental > Terrestrial > Soil > Tree plantation...
CCAGGCGGCATCGTCGCCAGCGTGCCCCATTGCAGGCAAGCCTGCCCGCCCCGTGGGGCCGTTCGCCAGAGGGCTTGAGCCGGCCAAATCTAATTGCCTCGACGATCTTAGTCTTGGATAATTGCAGCTATGACTGTCCGCCAATCGAACCCTGGCGAGCCGCTGCCCCTGCTGGTGCGGAAGTCATGCATCGCCATCCAGCAGGAGGTGACGGCGCTCAAGGAGGCTGTGGAGAAGTTTGCCAATGATCCACAGGCAAGTTGCCCCCGTAACACGGACGCGCGCGCGTGGAGACGGGCTAATCATCGGTACGGCGCGGGCCAGCGGCGCCTAGGTTTGCTCGGCCAGCAGCAGGCAAGACTAATGTTTGTGAATGCTTACGACCACCTTGTCACCATGGGACGCGCGTTGGGAAGCGACGGTACCGTCTCCTTGTACGCCCATACCACGTTGTCCCGGGCTGTATGTGAAGCCGCAGTTCGGGTTGCCTGGCTTCTTGATTCGGCGGTGAGCTACGAGATGCGACTTGCACGCAGTGCCGCCGGGTTGCTTGCAAGCGCCGAGAGTAGGGTCCAGGGCGCATCCGCGATCCCAGTCAAGCACTTAGGCGCGGAGCAGCGGCAGAGCTTGATTGCTGCGTCTGAGGAGGTGCGGGATAAGGCGATCAGGGTGATCGAGTCAGCGGGCTTTCGTCGAAACATGAACAAGCCTGGCAATAAGGTTGCATCGATCGAGCTACCAGTCGCACACGTGAAGGTACCTATCAAGCTAGATATCACTTCCCTAATGTCCGAGCTACTGCCAGAGTCGCCAACCTGGTACGCAATCAGCTCTGGCGTCGCCCACAGCGCCACATGGGCACTCGACAGCGCTATAGTTTCCGATCAATTCGAGTCAAACCTGACGCTAACGCCCGACGTAATGGAGATTGCGGCGGCAGCCGAGACTGTGATCTCGGCATCCGCGCTAGTCATCAAAACCTATGGCTTGTACTACGGCCACAACCCCGACACGCGCGTATGCCGCAGCCAACAGCGTCGAGACGTGCTCGATAGGCTGATGGTTAGACACATAGCAGGGGCTAGCTCCTGAGTCGATGGACCATGAGGCGCTAACGCCTGATCCGCCCCGCTCATTGGGAAGACACCTAGACTAGGCAACGCCCGACCTCGCTTGGTTCAATCACTCGGAAAGGAACACGTCCAGCACCTGCTTCAGGTCCGCGGGCGGTTCTAGCATCGCTTGAGCGATTGCGACTCCGTCGAGGCGTTTGTCAAAGTGCCGTCCGAGGAAGGCCAGGAACACCGCGTCCAACACGTCTGCCCCGGGTGCGATCGTCAGAAGATCATCACCAGTCAGGGTTGAGACCTCATCAGTCGCGTCCTGCCACCATTGGACGATGTCCTCCCGCAGTTGGTCTGGATTGGGTATCTGTTGAAGAACCGCTGCCGTTACCGCATTAACGGCCGCCCGATCGCGAACCAGACGTTGCCGCAGCCTATGGCTCATGAGACGCGCCACCGGCAGTTGGCGGCAGACCCGATTGATGATAATCGGCATGCGCAGATTCTCTGCGGCATTCACCATGGCCGTCTTCACCTCGGCCGTCGTGGGTGCCGGTCGACCTGTGGTGGACGACTTCAGGACGGCAGTAACGGCGTGAGGATCTAGGAGATAATTCTCAAGCTCTCGACGATTTAGAACATGGACAACACGCGATGACGTTAGCTTGTCGAGCGTGCTAGCCGGCAGTTCGTCACGGTCACGTACATACAGCACGCGCCTCTGCAACTGATCGGCCTGATCAAGCCAAGCTGTGAGTAGCTCGGCATGCCGGGCATCATCGCCGCCTCCGCCGGCTATAACGGCTAGCCGTGGATCGCGCAGCAGGTCCGGGAACCAGGCGGAAAGTACATCTTCATCAGAGGCTCCCTCGACAATAAGAATACGTTCCGCTGACAAAACATCAGACAACCGCACGCCGAGGGCTCTTAGCAGGTCCAGAGGCTCGCTGTCGACAAGTGCGACATGGGATACCCCCTTGGTGCGTGTGACCAGCCAGAGCCGGTCGCCACCCGGTGACCAGTCGACCATAACGGCGCTGTGTGTGGCCACAATGATCTGACGATCAAGGCCCCAAGCTTGAAACAGTCCAAGCAATGCCCGCTGCGCCGCCGGGTGCAAGTTCGTCTCGGGTTCCTCAACAACAAGAAGGAACGGCGGCCGCTGTGTCAATCCAACGACAAGACTCATGAGTAATTGTTCGACTCCAGTACCCAGGTCCTTAACGTTCGATTGGAACCCCGGCCGGTAAGGATCAGCAAAGGTAACCTCCATACGGCTACCCTCGGTCGGCGTCTCCAGACGACCTACGTCCGGCACAATTTCCGCGATAAGTGCTCGCAGATCGGCGAAGAGATGCGGCCGATTGGTCTGGAGGTCCAGCAGGACCGCGGGAAGGTTGTGGCCCGTCGGGTCCAGTACAGATTCGCTCGAAAGGGTTGCTTGGTGAGCGGTTCCCGGGCGGAGCGCCCGAAAATGGTAAAAGGTTTGCCGCCATGCTTGATAGAACTCCCACAAGCGGCGAAGGTGCAAGGTCATAGACTTTACATGGTCATCAAGCCAAGGACTTTTGCCGGCCGTTTGCCACTGCACCAGATCGAGGAAATCCTTGCGTTTCGCCTCCGACATATACTGCGGGTGTAAAGACCTAGACACTTGCACCTCTCCCCCACGTGGACCTGCGTCTGGTATCGCGGAAATGAGCGTTACCATTCCGCGTGGCGGCCAATTCCCACGTATCTCTACTAATCTCGGAACGTCTCCCCGACGCTCCTCAAACACATACTCCACGGAGGTCAGTGCACCATCGGCGAGAAACAAGCCTCGTTCTACCAATTGCGCAAGAACTGAAAGACGCTCATCGTCGTTTAGACTAAATGTCGCTATGATCCTGGTTGGCTCACTCGCACCAGAGTGCCGGAGGGTGCCACTGCCCGGGGCGACGCCCGCAAGAAGGTCAAGCGCCGAGAGCAGGGCCGACTTCCCCGTGTTGTTGGCCCCAGCGATGAGGACCAGCCCGTTCTCAGGCAGGCGCAGGTCGGCGTTCAGGAACGCGCGATAGTTCTCCCCAACCACACGACGCAATCGCATCCCGTGAGTGTTGCGCACTTACAGGATGTGATCGTCACGTCCACAGCCTGTCTTCTGGTCGAGGTACGAGGGTACGACCGGGTGGGATCCCAACCGAGAGACCCCGTGACGGGGCCAGGCCCCCGTTTGGTGGGTCCAGCGGTTATGAGAGTGCTGGCTGGTTGGCGTTGTGCCACTGTTGCTGGTACTCGTCGGGGGTCATGCCGCCGAGTGCGGAGTGGGGTCGGTAGCTGTTGCACTCGATCCTCGGTCAGCGAGCCGAACCTTGACGTTGAGCAGTTCGTCGCGATCCGGCCGTTGAATGACTCGACGAACGGGTTCTGCCACGGCGAGCCCGGTTCGATGTAGACGGTGCCGGAGCCGGCCAGCCGGCACCAGTCCGGGCGGCGCCCAGGCGATCAACTCCGGACCGTTGTCATCCGCAGGTGCCGCGGTGCGCCGCGAGCTGCGGTTCAGCTTCTGCAGTAGTCGTCCTTAATTCACTCTCCTCGGAGTGCAGCTCGAAGGTTCGTGATCGGGGTGAGGTCGAGGTCCTGACGGTAGGCGTAACTATCGACAACCCGCTTTATGATGTCAGCACTAGTACTTTCTCGATAAGCGGAGAATCCGCTGCCTCGTTTGGTGTTGAGAAAGTCTGGGTGAAGCACCTCAGCAAAGGTGGCGCAATTCCGCAGATCCTTGACTGCCGAGTCATATTGACGCTGAGCCTCTGCCGCTCGCCGTTCGGCAGCTTCGGCAACGGCTACTACCTGTTGTCGCAAACCATCCGCATCAGTCGACTCAAACACTTTGTACGCCCGGTCGACGGCAGCACCGAAGAAAACGGCGGCGTCTTCGACAGCCTGTGTGGCTACCTCGACGTCAGTCTCGGCATCATCAGTCTGAGGAAGCGGCTGAATTGCCGGCGATTTGTCGTCGCCTGCCGTGGCGGCCTTCAGTTTCTTGTCCATGTTTTGCTGCGCAACTCGCAGACGTTCTGCCTCTACTGCGGCGAGGGCCGCCTCGCTGTCAGCCTTGACCTTGACAGCAGAATCGAATTCTCGTTTGACGAAGAAAACGGCAGCGACGGCGTCTTTGAAGGGACCGTCCGGAATACAGTCCGGAGAAGGCCCGTAGTAGGTGTGACTGCCTGCACGAATGAAAACGAAGGACAGTTCGGTCTGATTAGTCATGTCTTAATTCACAATCTCTCCGCACCTGGCGGAGTTACAGTGTCAGCTAGTCTAAAAAGGAGTTGCCGAATATTCGCCGCGATCACAGTCCTCACACAGGCCAAAAACTGCGTACCACTCTGGATCGTTTAACTTGGCGTTGCACCGGAGACACCGAGGCTTTTTCGCTGGTTTCGTAGGCGGTGGTGGTGGATCTGGGATCCGTACAGTAGGAAACAGCTTCGGGTTAATCGTCATCCGAATAACTCCTTCCAAAGATAGACAAAGCCTACGCACAAATAACAGTAGCGCCTCTGACTCAGAGAGTCTGGTGTCCAAGGCGTAAGAAGCGACCCGCACCGGCCGCAGTGTGCAACCGAACCACTGGCCGGGCCGCCGCACGAAGTACCTTCGCCCTCTGGGTATTCATCACATACCGTCTTTGTCATTCAGCCCTCCGAAGGAGGTCACGCATAAAGTCATTCGCCCGTTGCTTCTTCTCGGCCTCGGTCTTTGGTGCCCGAGAACGTACGAGGGCGTAGATCTCGCTTTGAATGCGTTCTTGCTCCTGGGCTAATTTCTCGGCAGCGTGCCGCAGCTCATTCTCTCGATCTTCAGACATCTTCTTCTCCTCGTTGTTGTTCTACCGCCCTAAAGAAGGCGGTTAGGATTTCATCATTAGGGATTAGCGAATTCGCTAGGAGTTGCGCCCACCGTGGCGGGTGGGTAGCGGAGGCCATATCCTGCCCTGCTGCTCGGCCTTCCTCCGCTGTCTCGACTTCCTGTGCATCTCTATCTTTCGTTTCTTCCGCACTCTCGGCGTGTTGTAGTCGTTCCGTGGCAATAACTACTCTCCCCTATGTTCCTTCGGGAATACGGGGTCCAAGATCTCATCGAATGGACCCTTCTTCCCTGGCCACTTCGCACGTTCCTCACGAAGTTTCTTCTCACAGGGTTTGCAGGGGTTCCGTTCCTCTCCACACTCGGGACAGATTATGCTGTAGTCAGGCGTCGGGTGCTTCGGGACAACCCTGTACCGAAACTCATCAGGAAGATGGCGAAGGTGCTGTAGCTTTTCCTCTGAAGGAACGCTCCCCGGTTCGTAACTCGAAGGATCTGCGGTATCAATCAAACGGTACTTCGAGTTCTCAACACTCTTCTGTGTTGTCGGTAGGCTGTCATCCACGGCAACGGTGACATCCTCACCGGGGTTTCCTGTGTCTGCCAATTTCTTCGGCGGCCGCTTCAGTTCCCCATCTTCATCAGCAAGAGAGCTGTAGTTACGTAGCATAATCTCACACACTTTCGTGACAGCCTTGGTATACCTTTGGCTGTCTTTCTTCGATAGAATAGCCCCGGAGCAACGATTATGGATTACTACCCTGTAGCCCTCCGGGAGGTTCGGGTCGTAGAGAGCACGAGCGATATCCGGGTCCAACCGATCGCTGCCATAGTTCGCTTCGAGATCTCGCTTAACGACTTCCCGATGGCTGTACTCAACAGAAACACTGTTTGCTAGATCTCCGATAACCTTCATCAGGATTTTGTCGGACGGAACCCTTCCCCTGTTCTCTTTGACGCACCACTCGGCGACGTCCTAAGTTAGGTCCTCTCGGGAAGGTTCACTTCGCTGGACATCAAGCCACCGCCGTACCGCCTGATCAATTCGACCGTGGGCGTAGGTGTCATTAGCAATGTCAAACATCGCTCGCCCCCCACTCGGGAAACATACCGAGCAGTACGCTAAGCCCGTCCTGAGTCGTGAAGTACTCACGGCTGGTGCCGTCAACCGCCGCCACCTGCACTCGTATGTTGTCGGTACCGTGGCGGTTGGCTGTGCGGTAGCGGAAGATGTTATCGACTACCTCCCAGCGGAAATCATCTGGCAAGAGGTCTGTCTTAATCTCTACCGGCAAGACAAGTTTTTCGACCACACACCCAACGCTCTCTAGGGTGGAGAGGATCGAATCAACGGATACGAAGTCAGTCGCCTCGCTGCCATGGTAAACAGAAGTTACCCGGCCGTCGATGCGGGATGTTCTAAACCCACGGACATCTCGCAGTCGATGAAGCTGTGTGGTAAAGATGCGGAAGTCTTCGTCGTTAAGCCTCGGTACAGTGATAATTGCATAGTCAGTAAATGCCAACGTTCATGTTCCTTTTCGCTCTAGATGCTCTGTGGTAATTTGCTTGGCGCCTTTGATTGTTTCTTGGCGCCTTTGATTTCATTTATGCTCTGGTGAGCATGGTTGCGACAATGGTTAATGGGTTTTGTGAGCATGCTCTGCGACAATGCTTGAGCATGGAAATATCTACACCCTCGAAGAGGGTGTGATAATGGTTATTCATTATCACCATCCTTGTGGGTGGTAACTATCATTTTATTCATTGTCACCGCTCTTAAAGAGCGGTAATTAACTACCACCACCATAGTGGTGGTGAATATGTATCACCGCTCTTAAAAAGCGGGTAATTAACTAACCATTTACCGCTCCTAATAGGAGCGGTGCTCTGGGCTCCGGGCCTTAGGGAAAGCCCGGGAGCCGATCCTCGCGGCCCCACGGTCGCCGTTACTCGGCTCCCTGGCACGGGGCGAAAGCCCCCTACCTTTACTAGAGGGAGAATCACGTGATCGGGCACGAAGCGGACGAAGCCCGTAAAAGAGCACGGACGATCGTGCACGGACTAGGACAATCGAATATAGACAGGCACGGTTGTCCGCGACCCTTGGCTGATCCCGGCGCACCGCGTCGACGGGAAAATACCCTGTTTAGTACCCTGGTGTCCGACTGTCGTGTGGCATAGTTCACAATCACAGCGACCGTGGTGACCACTCTGTTGACCGGGAGACCACTGTGTTGACCGGGTGTCAGCAAGATCAAGAGGCCTCAAATTCCGAATGCGTACCTTCCGAACGGGGTTCTTTCAAATGACAGGTACACTCTCCGGCACCTCGGCGACGATGAGTTCCGTTGCCTTCGTCTGCGAGCTGCTAGCAGCGTGGGCAAAACTCTTCGTCGGCAAAGCCCAGGTACAGCCCCGTGGCCCACTCGTCCTCGTCGACATCGACATCACCCACCCGCCACCGCCGTTCGAAAAAGCCTTGTCTCAACTTATCCAAATTTACCTGAGGGTAGTCTTCTAGATATTTTATCTGACGAAGTATTCCCCGCTCTACAGGGCCTTTTCTTTTCTACCACTTTGTTTTCCTACCCTTCACTAGATTGATACTCACCACCATTCCTGTATTTTGTGGTGTCTGTTCCCATCATCTTACCGGATCCATCGACAGCCACCAATACGTCCCGGACGTGTCCGTGATCACAAACGAGAGCGGTGTGTTCGGGCACGAACAAGACACCGACCGCTATCAATCACAGGCGGGCAGCAACGAGGCGAAGCCGACCTAAGGCGTTACTCCGCCGGAGGCCAGCCCCGGGGTCCCGATCCGTACGGTGGCAGCGGATCCCAATCCGTACACTAATCTACAGATTCAATATCATCAGGATACCAGTTAGGCAGATCGAGGCGACATCTGTCGCCTTCTATGATGAGGTAGCCGTCTCTTTGCAGGCGACGAATGATTTCGGCGACGTACTCCTCGGATAGTTTCACCTGGCGCGCCAGCGTTGACGGCCGGATGTCAACGTTCGTGCCGTCCGGCCAATGGCTGAACTCGGTGATGATTAAGGCAACGGCCAGCGCGCCGCCGGTCCACCGTGGATCAAACAACAGCTCACGGAACACGTTCTGCCGATTAACCCTTTTCTCAAACTTGGTTTCTATTTCAGACATCGTTTCTCCTAAGAATTGGAGTCTCTTGGCTCCTGTGGTGCTGCCTACCGGGTAGGTGTATATCGATCGTCGGCCGGTCCTGGCAGGACGCACGGCGGGGGGACTGACGCCCCTGGGGAACAATAAAAAAGCCCGTGGACCCCTCCTGGGGTACCACGGGGGCGATTTCGTTTATTCACGGTAGTGGAGAGGCCCGGTTTCGGGCCTGTTTTTAAGGCCTCGGGGTTACCTGGACGGCGACCCGAGGTCTACTGACTGAGGGGGCAGCTACGCCAGACCTGGGGCCGCGCGGGTCGTCTGGATCTCAGCCGATCGGGAACTTCGTGGGACACACCAAGGTCAGAGGCGTAGAGCCTCACGCTGGCGGCCTTAATGAATAGTCATGCTGCCACTCGGGCTGGCGCCTGGGTTGTTTCCGCACTGTGTTCTCTATGAGTAGGGGTCGAAGGGACTGCCTGGGGGCCAGGGATCTGACAGTCCAAGTAGGCTGCCTGGGGTCAAGGCGGGTGGAGCGTACTCCAGTCTTTGTGCCGTAATCAACGCTCGACGCCACATTGGTGCCGCTCTTACGGCGTGCAATGGGTTTGGATGTTCCCAAAGGGTTGGTATATCTCTAGCAACTGTCCACGGCCATAGATGGTGACTGACCAGGACTCCGGACACCTGTCGGTGTTTCCAACCGGCCGCATCGCGCCAGTATCCATCCGCAGCGCGACCCCATCTCGTTGCGGTCTGCCCGGAAGGACTCACCGAAAACTGTATCTGCGATCTTCCATAAAGGGAATCCATGATATCGGTATCATCACCCGTGATGCCGACACTTCGAATCGCAACGACGAATGGAAGTTCGGGTTCTCCGTACGCCTTCCCTTTTTCGCCCAATGCCGTCCTTATGGGCCCTACGTCATCGACTGTGCCTCCGCGCGGACCGTACATCCCGAGCGGCCTTATGCCCGCGACGCCCCGGGACGAGGGTGATTTGGGAAACGCTCGGAAGACGAGGTACCAATCTCCATCCTCCCACTCCAGGATTGGCAAAGCGTCCTCAACACCTGCCGCCGCCAGGCCCATGTCGACGGAATCCGGATCTAGCCCGCGTAACCATTGTTCGAGTTTCCGGCGCAGGACCTTAACCTTTAGATCTGCGTTCCCCTCTCCTTCAACGTTAATTCCTAGGAAGAAGTTCGGGCTTTCCGTTCTTTCAAGGGCATCGTAGACCCGGTTCCTGCGGCGTATCGTTGCCACCTTATCGTCTGCTGCTGAGACCGCACGGGCCTCTAGAATGAACTTCTCGTCCTCTCGTCCTACAAGGAAGTCTGGTCGTCTGGTTATGCCAGCCAGTTTGGGGTGACAAGTAACCTCGTATCCGGCCCTCACCAGAGTTTCGTGTAAGTAAAGCTCCCAGAAGGCCGCCTCCCACTGCCGGTTATCATCGGACCGCAGCCGGGCACGCATGTCAGGATGCGCGTCGGGACAAAGACGTGAGAACCAATCCTCAATTAGGTTGCGGATACTGTCCCAGTATGGTGTGTGAACGCGATTCAGGAACCGTGCCAAGCTTTCCTGATGATCTGCTGGGGAACTATCCGAGCGTACAATATCGTCAAAAATCTTCATCGTCTCGCCTAAACAGTGGCGCGGTATGTCAGCGTACCAAAAAGCAGGGCACGTCACACCACCACCGATAAGGACCGGCACCACATCAGCGAGGGTGATGCCTTCCTGCTGGCTGTCCACGGGTGGTGGCCCTTACTGCTCGCCGTCGGACTGCGACACTTTTCGGGCGGTACGCCGAGGCCGAGAGGCCGATCCGACTGTCCACTGGGCACCCGGGGAGTACATGGTGAACGTCCGAGTCTCTGACGCGACGGGCAAGGGGGCCGCCGTCGTAGCTGTGGTGGTCGCCGTCGGCAGCGGAGCTGGGTCAGCGGGCAGCTGAGTCTTCCGGCGAGAGGCCCAAGGGACAAGTCGACCAAGTCGATCGATGAGGTTCAGCGCATGCTGCTGGTCGTCGGGAGTCCGCCCCGGCAGCGTCGACCACACGACGACGTAGCCGATGTAGCCGACGATGGCGAGGACACCAACCGGGAGGGCAACAGCCGGTAGGAGAGCGACGACGTAGACGCTCATCGTGTAGATCATTCCTATTCCGTTTAGGCGCCTGGCGCGGGAGTGCTCGTGACGCAGGGTAACCTGACACGTAGATCAAACCGCTCTGGGACACACCGAGCGGCTGACGCTCTGTAAATCTCCCCAGCGGGACACCTCGTGCCGGGTGACCGTGGCCTGGCCGGACGCCGCGCACAGCAGCTCGGCCAGCCGCAGCTGGGACATGCCGCGGCCGGTCCGCAACCG
>Ga0075418_10010333_pt1 | contig 10454 bp, 9 predicted proteins | sample SoiMetdeltSBSDD2_FD_81776 | JGI IMG/M metagenome (GOLD analysis project Ga0075418, IMG submission 81776) | Bulk soil microbial communities from a Populus tree surrounding site in Tennessee, USA - Soil MetaG P. deltoides SBSDD2 | ecosystem: Environmental > Terrestrial > Soil > Tree plantation...
CTCCAGGAGCTGTACCTCGACCGGTATCACCACAGTTTCCGTCACAAACGGCTCCTCGGCGGCGCCTTGTTCGGCAGTGACCATCCCTATGGGATCGATACTACGGACTCCGAAATTGCCAAAGCGAGGACGCGGCCGGATAGACTCGCTTCGGAACTGCGTGCCTACGCACAAACAATCAGGTTGCCGGCAAACATGGACCTGTTCGTGGTAGGCGGTCTGGACACCGGCGTCGCCGCCACGATTGTAGCGAGGTGCTTTGGCGGTTTCCCATTCGCCCAGGGGCCGATGCTGTCAGTGCCGCATGCCCCGGTCACTCAAACTCACCGGGCCTTTACCGCCTCGTCGTCGGAGTTGCGCCGTCCCCTGTCGAAAATCAAAATTGCATGGAATACTGGCATTGGGGTCACGCATACTGATGCCAAGGTGGTCCTTGCGCTCAGCGAATATCTGAACGCTATGCTCTTCCGCCGGCTGAGGGAAAGGCACGGAGACGCGTACGCACCAGTGGCATCCTACGACCCTGATGAGTGCTCTGGCGTTTTCGAGATCGACATTCCGAGCACGCAGGCCCCTCATAGGATTGAGTACAAAGTCTTCGAAGGTATTGCCGACCTGAAGGCTAACATCGAAGTTGGCGAGCTGACGCGGTTCCGCGATCGCCTGGAGCTCAAGCGCAGGCAAACCGCCGAAAGCAACGAAGCAATGTTGGAGCGCATGGTTCAAATGTTGGTGGAAGGATCGTCGATCCATGATTTCGACCTTGACGCGGTAACGCGGGACGCTGTTCTGGACGCGGCACGAAGGTATCTCCCTTCATACAAGGGCGCATATGTGCGGCTGTCCCTCATCGGGCGATAGCCAATCCTCACGTTGGTCTTCACGTGCATAATCAAGGATGGCGGCTGACAGGTCTGGGTTTCCACGGCAGCGAGCGCAGTCTTTAGGGACCGCGGTGGCTGCAATGCCGGGTGCCAGTGAGGAGCGAGCGAGCCCAACCATTGCCACATCGTGCCTTGCGGCCCAGGCGAAGCCGAGAACCGAGATGGTTGTCGCCCTGGATCTGGTTGGGCCCGTCCTCCTCGACAACCTGGGAGAAGCACGACAGCGGCACACGCCCGACAACCGTCTTCAGGATTAGCCTGAAAAGTCCTTCCGTCGCGGTCTGCGTGCCCCACGCGCAGGACCACGTCATAGGGTCGTTGCTATTGATGATCTGCGAGACCACCCGTCCATTGAGGAGGTCTCCAGCGCCCGGTGACGTGCGACGGCGCGGCCCTTTAGGACACAGCTTGAACGTGGCCGCGACGCCATAAATTGGGCTCCGAGCACAGCTCAAGTCGCGGCGGCGCTTTCGATCAATGGAGGACTAGCGTGGCCAAGATGAAGGTTGTGTTGCGGGGTAATCTCCAGCGCCTGGTGCTCGCGAGTTGCCTGCTCGGGGGCACTCTTCTCACCATCATCGGCATCCGTTATTTCTTGGTTCCCGAATCTGCTGCCTATACTTTCGGCCTGGCGGAACCTCCGACCGGCTACGAGATGCATTACATCATCGCGCTGCGAAACGTGTGGCTGGGGTTGCTGGCAATTGCCTTTGTGTTGTTGCGCCAATGGTCCGGCCTGGCGCTCTGGTTCGGATTAGGCTCCTTCGTCTGCTTTGCCGATGCTACGATCGCCGCCAGTTCGAGCGGCGGCACGGCGCAGGTCGCGTTTCACTTGAGCTCGGGTGTGCTCTGCGCTGGCTGGCCATGCTGCTCGGGCGCATTGCGGGGCTCGCCACCATTCGCACCTGAAAGGCGAGCAGTGGCCGGTGCTGGCTCGGCCCTCCAATGACGCGGGCGCTGAGATCCGGTGAAGGCAATAAGGCAAGAATTTTGCCGTGCACGGCTGGCCCGGAAACGTCTGTTTGTTGGGGTGTCTTAGACCCTGTTCACGGAGGTGGACGCCAAAGCACCTAAGGGTAGGCACGGCCAAGCGGTGCTGGGGCATTATGATCCGCAACGCTGATCGTGAGCGTCTTAGAATGACGGTGATTGCTCCAGTGCGCGCGCGATCTGTTCGCGGGAACCTACGCCGTCGACGAGAGAACGAGCACGGTAGAGACGCGGCGATCTGTCACGCAAAGTTGATAAGCTGTCCAAATCACAGACGGGAATTGGAAAAATTCCACCCCGCAGCTGGCGCTTAAGATTGGTGTCTTGAACCTTGCTGGCGCGGCGGGGTTGGAAACCAACGGGCATGCACCTAAATGGCTTCGATCGCCATCGAGTATTGGCGCACGGGCACGCGCTCTCTCGCCGCAGGAAACATGCACGGGCACCCTCTCTCTCTCTCTCTCCGCAGGAAACACAATATGAAAAATATCGCCTATGACGTAGTGCAAGCTGTTCTGAGGGGCTGGACGTCTAAGACAGGCGCGGCGACGGCGGCCTCCTATAAGAGGAATTCGGATTTCGAATCGATGCCAGCCTATAGGTCGATAAAGAAGTACGAAAAAGTCGGTAGGATGCTCGGCATAAAAACGCCTTTTTTCCGTCCGATCGGTGGCCGAGTCGGCAATTCTTGCATCATCGAGGGTAGGAATGTCATCAATTTTGCCTGGTGCGACTATCTAGGTTTGAACCAGCATCCATCTCTGGCCGCCGCAGCCGCGGCTGCCAACGACGAATACGGTACATGTGTGTCAGCGAGCCGGCTGGTCGCTGGGCAGACCCTACTCCACGACGAGCTGGAGCGCGAGATCGCGTCGTTCCTGGGCGTTCAGGATGCATTGCTGTTCGTAAGTGGCCACGCGGCCAACGTCTCGGCAATAAGTACGGTTGTGGGCGATGGTGATCTCGTCATCCATGACGAGTTCGTGCACAACAGCGCGGTTATCGGAACGCGCCTTTCCGGCGCAGCGGTGCGTATTTTCCCACACAACAACTTAGAAGCCTTGGAAAACATCCTGCGTGAGACGAGACCGAAGTACCACAATGTTCTTATCATTGTCGAAGGCCTTTACTCCACCGAGGGCGATGTCCCGGACTTGACACATCTGATCGCACTGAAGGAGCGGTTCGGCGCCTGGCTCATGGTCGACGATGCCCATGGTCTCGGCATTCTCGGCGCAACCGGCCGTGGCTGCGCTGAACATTGCGGCGTCAACCCGACATCCATAGACATTTGGATGGGAACTCTCAGCAAGACATTGGCGTCGTGCGGAGGGTATATCGCCGGCAGCCGCGCGCTCATCGACGTGCTCCGCTATGCCGCACCGGGGTTCGTGTACTCCGTCGGCCTGCCGCCCGCGATGACAGGCGCGGCTCTGGCTGCCTTGCGCGTCATGAAAGCGGAGCCGCAGCGCGTTGAAAGGTTGCGCGCCAATGGCCGGCTCTTTCTTCAGGAGGCCGCCACCGCCGGGTTAAACACCGGCAACAGCCGAGGGCTCGGCATGTTACCTGTCATAGCCGGCGACATGGTGGCTACGGTTAAGCTATGGCATAAGGTCTTCGACCGCGGCATCAATCCCTCCCTAATCATCTACCCCGGCGTACCCCTCAAGGGGGGGCGGTTGCGGTTCTTCCTCACTTCCGAGCACAGCCAGGACCAAATCCGGTTGGCCATCAGCACAACAAGCGCATGCGTGCGTGGAGACCGGGTCAAGGAGCCTCGCCGCGCAATCGCCTCGATGTAAGGTAAGTTGAGGCCCATGCCAGCGGGCCGTGAAAGTACACTGCGGAATGTGCCGTTTTCCGGTGGCGCACGCGCGCGCAAGACCGTCATCGAAGCGCGCGATATCATCCATGTATACGGTCAGGGCGCTGGCCGCCGTCGCGTCCTGCAAGGCATCAGCTTCGCCTTGAAAGCCGGTGAATTGACCCTGCTCATGGGGCCTTCGGGTAGCGGCAAGACGACCGTTCTCTCTATTCTGGGTTGCATCCTGACGCCGACCAGGGGCACCGTCTACATCGCGGGTGAACCGGTCACCCGAATGTCGGCTGAGCAATTGTCGCTCTTCCGCCGGCGCCATATCGGATATGTTTTCCAGTCTTACCACCTGTTTCCGACTCTCACTGCTGAGGAGAACATTCGCATTGCGCTCGACGTCCGTGATGTCAAGCGTTCGGATGCAGTCGTTGCCGCCCAAAGAGCCTTGCAGACAGTCGGCCTACTACACAAAGCCAGGTCTTTCCCCTCCAACCTCAGCGGAGGCGAGCAACAGCGTGTAGCGGTGGCGCGGGCACTGGTCGCGCGTCCGTCGGTGATCCTTGCCGACGAGCCGACCGCCTCTCTAGACGGCAAGAACGGCATGGCCGTGATGGAACTCCTAAAACAGCTCGCCGTCGAGCCTTCTCGCGCGGTGCTCGCGGTGACCCATGATCCACGCACGGTCCCTTTTGCGGATCGAGTTCTCCACATTGAAGATGGCTTGATTGTCAGCGAGCGCCAGAGACCGGAGGGGATACTGACGGTGAATGACTTTGCCCTTGCACGAAATCAGACGATCAAGGAGAGGAGTGCATTGCCGCTCAAATTTCCGACGATAAATCCCGAGCGCGAGCACCACCTTGAGACCATCTGGGCGATCCTCCATAAATACGCTCCAGATTGCGAACCGCCCTTCACGCTTTCGGACATCATGAAGGCGAGATTTGCGCAGCGAAGGCAGGATGGAGCCACGCGCACCTGCACGGCCCGTGAGGACGTTCTCTTAATCGTCGCGGACTGGGACAATCCTGACGACGCGCTAGCCTCGCAAAGCGATGAATGCCTCGGTAGTCTTGCGGACACGTTCGTCAATGTGCGCCCGAGCCTGGAGAGAATACCGACGGCGCATGAATTTTCTGTGCTTCGAAACCGGAGGATGGCGATCAAGGAGAGAAACTCTTTACCGCCCAAATTATCGACGTTCAACCCCGAGCGCGAGCGCCATCTTGAGACTATCTGGGCGATCCTTCATAAATACGCTCCAGATTGCGAACCACCTTTCACGCTTTCGGACATCATGAAGGCGAGATTTGCGCAGCGAAGGCAGGATGGATCCCCGCACACCTGCACGGCCCGTGAGGACGTTCTCTTAATCGTCGCGGACTGGGACAATCCTGACGACGCGCTAGCCTCGCAAAATGATGACTGCCTCGCCATTCTGGCGGACATGTTCCGGCGGTAATGGGGTGCGCCGCGATGACGGTCGAACGGTTTGAGCAGATGCAGTCTTAGGAGAATGCAAAAACGTCTCTGCTGGCCGTGGCGGAATCATTCATGTCGATAGATGTACAGTTCCCCACCGCAATCAATAAAACTAAGGCGCCCAGGTTCGCTCAGAGCCTCTCCAAGTGCGCACAGAACATTCGGCCCATCCCCAGTGCCAACTGCTGCACGATCCTCTGAAGCTGCTCTGGCATAGGTGAGCGTGCCAACGTGCGTTTCTACCGCACTCCACAACAGACGGGTCGGTCATCTAAGGGGTTACCGCGCGGATACCCGGGAACTTCAACCACGGCCGAGTGTTCGTTAGGGTCAGGTAGCTGCGGTTGGCCTCGACCACGGGCGAACCGGTGCGCGCTTTCGCTAAGCTCCCGTTGGGATTTTGCTGTAAGCCATGTCAGCGTTCGGGATCAGCGTGTCTGCCGTCAGCGCAAGTGTCTGAAATGTCCAACGCGGAGACCGAGTGGCTCGGATTTAATTCACGCAATCTTCCGAAGGTGTCAGGCGAGAGGCGGGCCGGTGCCATTGCGGCGCCACGTTTCAAGCCTTACTGCCCCACTGCTCTGAGGAGCCCGATCGACCACGGTTGCGTGTTGGTCCAGCGGTTGCGAAACGTGGTCGTAATGGCCGGGTACGATGGAGGGCCAATCCATGTATTTGCGCAACCGGGCCACCTGCTTGAGATATGCAAGATAGTCGACGTATCCGGCGTGTCGTTCCGACTTCACGTAGTGAATTCCGCCGCCGATATCATGCTTGTCAGTCCGCATGAACTCGGAGAGGCGGTGCGCCTCGGCTCGGCTGCGTTGAGCCAGGATCGCGCGAGCGACAAGGTCCGCCATGTTGTCGAAGACTTTATAGCCCGCTGCGTTGGTCTCAAAAAGTCCGAGAACGAAAAGGCGAGGATGTTCGCGCGAAAAAAGCTTCATGTACAGATCCGGCCGTCCTCCCTCCCAGGCAACAAGGCCTTCTTCCAGGTAGGGAAGCTTCCAAGTGTAACCTGTCGCATGGATGAGGAGATCGATGGGCTCCCGCGTACCATCCTCAAAGACGACAGTGTCGCCGTCGAGCGCACCCACGTGGGGCTTTGCGATCAGATTGCCGTGGGACAAGTGGTGAAGGATTTGCGTGTTCAGTATGGGGTGAGATTCCAAAACCTTGTGGTCGGGCCGCTTCAGGCCGAAGCGTGTGAGGTCCCCATTGAGAGCTCGCAAAAGTCGGCCAAGAAGAAACTGCGAGAGCCATATCGGCAGATGCCGACCCTGGGCCGCGAATACATCAAAGGGCTGACCGAAGACATGCTTCGGGATGAAATGATAGCCCCGCCGCAGGCTGATGAAGGCAGCTCCTGCCGTCTGGGCTATATCGCAGGCGATGTCGCACCCCGAGTTCCCAGCGCCAATCACGAGCACCCTCTTGCTTTTGAACTCCTCCGGTGACCGGTAAGTCGAAGCATGCCGGGACTCGCCCGTGAACGCACCGGCGAAGTGCGGCATGCGGGGGTGCCAATTGGCGCCGCTTGCGGCAACCAGCCAGGCATATTCGCGTGTCTCCCCACTGGAAAGCGTTACGCTCCAACCCCTGCCCCTCGGTGCGACGTGCTTCACGAGTGTGTTGAACCGTATCGATGATTGGAGGTCGTAGGCGCGCGCAAATGCTCGAAGGTAAGCGAGGATTTGCCGGTGCGACGGATAGTCCGGGTAATGATCCGGCATCTCGAAGTCGAGAAAATTCGATTGCGTCTTCGAGGAGATAAAGTGTGTGCTGTTGTATATCGGCGAACCGGGATTCGATTGATCCCAGATGCCGCCGATCGCGCTATGGCGCTCAAAGACCTCGAACGCGATGCCGTGGACCTTCAACGCCCGAGCCATCGCCAGGCCAGCAGGACCCGCGCCGACCACACAAACCCGCTCTTCGGTTCTTCGTTCCATTCTTCGAGCTTTGACAACAAACTAAGTAGGGGGACCGAAGGTTCCGAAACCGGATCGCCCGCGGTACACTAACGCAAACTCGTGCGGCCCGGGCTCGAGTTGATGGTTCTAATGAGGCGCTGGCAGGCTGCATTGCCGACCGTGTTCGCCCGCCAGCGGGCAAGCCACACAATTCAGAGTGGGGTCCGCCAGACACCGCTGGCGCTCCAGCTGGTACGCCTTTCCTCTGTCACGGTTCGCGGTCTGCCATGCAGATCGACCAGCGGGAATAGTCGTAGGTACGGGTCGTCGTGGTGCATGAGATCGAAGGCGAACACGGCGAGTTTATGCTGGCCAAGGCAGACTTCACGCGTTCCCGGATCGTGTCGACCGGCATTGCGCCTGAACTGGTGACTACCAAGACGCCGAGTTCGCCGCTAAATTCGGATAGACCGAGCGTCGGATGTCCGACGGGCTACGGGAAGATGACGGTGCCGAGGGAGCAGGCCGAACAGCTAACGCTGACAGCGGCCAGTCCGATACAGACGAAGACCACCGCAGCAAAGTCGCGTGCCGAGCTTCTCTATCTTCGTCGTCCATCTAATGTGTGAACGCGGAAGAGCAGCCCTTTGTTACTGGTCAGGTGGCGTCGGGATTGCCGACGCACAGGGAGAGGCCCCAGTCGGGGAACCGGGACCTCGGGGAAAGTAGGCAGCCGAGAGTAGGGAGTCTCGAATCACCGGAGCCTGCCAGCACATGGTTGACGAACGGTGAACCGGAGCAGGAAGGCTTTAGGCGCAAGGCACACTGTGGACTGTGACCGCCACTGTGCGCAAATGCGGGATGACGTCAGGATCCGTCGTCGATAACCACACACACCAACGCTGTGGAGACCCGCCCGCTGCCGTTGAACTTCGCTGACTGTCAGATGAGCTGTGCTTGTGGGCGTTCGACTTGCTGAGCCTCAACTGGAAGGATCTGCTCGATCTGTCGCTTGTGACGCGCCGCGCCAAGCTGCAGGCTCTCATCGAGCGGCATGATCACCCCACCGTGTCCGGCGCCTTCGATGATCCGCTTCACTCGCCGCATGCGAGCAGCGCCGTATGGCTGGCCAAAGCCAACAAGGAGCGGTGGCGCTTGCTCGAGAAGGCCCGCTAATGCCCGAACCGCTCCCCAAAGCGCCACAGTTCCCCTGACAAGCCAGGACATGCGCTCCGGGAAGTGATCGCCGAAGTCTGGGGCAACTTCCGACCCTGAATCTCAGGGTTCAACAATCTTGTTGCGGACGGCGTATCGCACGAGCGCAGTCCTCTTGGAGAGATTGAGCTTGTTGTTGATGTTATGACGATGCTTATCCACGGTCCTGGTACTGAGGTTGAGAAGCCTGGCGATTTGCTTGTTCGAATATCCTTCAGCAACGAGTTTGACCACAGTACGCTCGCGCTCGGTCAGGGCCGATTGTGGCAGGGCGTGCTGCGCGAGACTTTCCTCTAAGTTTGCAGATGAATAATATGCCCTGTTAGTCGAGAGTGCCGCGATCGCTTCAAGCAGGCAGCGTTTCGCGTCTGACTTGCGGACGTAACCCCGGGCACCAGCCTTGAGCAGCTCTTCGATGAGCATCTCGTTGTCGTGCATCGCAAAGACAAGTACTTCAGTTTTGGGCAAGCTCGCGCGAATTTGGCGCGTCGCCTCGAGCCCATCAACCAGCGGCAGCGTGTCGGCGACCACGGCAATATCTGGCTTCGTCTCGATGGCCTTGAGAATTGCCTCCTTGCCGTCGAGCGCTTCTGCGACCACCTCGCAGTTCGGGTGCGACTCCAGGATATTCCGAAGTCCTTCACGGACCACCTCATGGTCATCGGCAATGAGGATACTCGTCACGCCGGACTACACTTTCTAGCTAGAAGAAGAAGTCGCGATTTGCCGTTCGTTTTCGGCTCGTGTAAAGGCTCGGCGGCAGGAACAGGGCAGATCAGGTCCTTCTGCGCCTCGAATGCAGGCATGCAGGCATGCATCTTCCCAACGGCGCAACCGCTGTGCCAACTTGCGTGCGAACCACCATGACGGGGAGCTTGTCGGGATCGGAGGCGACCCACGTCACCCTCGAGCACTGGCGCACAGTCGTATTGCGAGCAGCACTCGTGGGGATACCAGCTGTGGGCCTTGACCTGGACGGCAGCGACCATGGCAAGGCACATGACGGCGACGAGGCCGTAGAGCAGGTAGCGCATGTCACGCAGCTTTTTGGGATTTCTTGGTCGCGTTGGACTCGATTGCGACCGGCTTCGGGTCGAGCGTCTGCCACATCTGGCCTGTGACCAGGAGCCCATAGATCTTGGCGACACACTTCCTGATCAGGACAAACTCTTCTGGGCTGAGCTCGACAGGCAAGGTCAGGCATCTCTCCATGGGAGACAGGATACGTGAGCACACAAGTAGTTTCGGTATTGCGCCTTACGCTCGCAAAAAAGATTGTATTGGCACGTCTGCCGCCGCCTGATAGGCGGAGGACCGCGGAAAGGCGTTCGTTAAGTCGGTGCCCATCCCCCAAAACGGGGATGGAAAGCAAGTAGCGCGCCGACGTCGTCTCAATGGAAAGTCGACTGCACGGGGCCCTCACCCTGCTTTAAGCCCGCGGTGGTGCAACTCGGTCGCTCGTGGCTCGTCGGATACAGGCAAGTGTTAGGCGCAGTAGTAGGCTGACCATCTGGGGGTGATGGTCATGCGTGTTGTGTTTGCGATGTTGTTTGGATTGGCGCTGGCCGGCTGCGCATATCATAACCCCGTAGCTTGGCTCGATTAAAGACCTACCGCGGCACCGGCCCGTCTTCCACCCGCGACCGACACGGCACTACCCAAATACCCCTGCGATTGCCCCGACAACCGCGACAGTCTCGGCAGGCGATGTGGTGGCCGCAGCGCGTGCTTGATCGAGGTCGGCCGCGTTCCGACGTGCCGAGGCTATAAGTGCATTTCGAATGCGACGTGGCTCACGGATTTTGGGTGAGGGGAGGCGCGCGGAGCGCGCCGTTTAGTCGGTGTCGGTGGCGGGCAGCTAGACAGCGGGTAGGGAATAGCAAGCTGGCGCCAAACGTTGGGGCAGCGCCACACTGTCAGGCGACTTGCTGGCGACTTGCTAGAGTGGGACACAAGTGCGATAGAGGGCTTCAGTGTCGCAGTGTGAATGACTAAAATGGGCTACAGGTTCCACACACAGGAAAGCGCCACGATCCCGAACAGAGCCCGCGTCGTAGCGGGCACCTCCACGATTGGTCGCGGGGCGAGCAGATAGATGAGAAAAGGACGAGACCGAGATCAAAGGCGCAGCCGATTTGATGACGACCAACCTGA
>Ga0075418_10010334_pt1 | contig 10453 bp, 8 predicted proteins | sample SoiMetdeltSBSDD2_FD_81776 | JGI IMG/M metagenome (GOLD analysis project Ga0075418, IMG submission 81776) | Bulk soil microbial communities from a Populus tree surrounding site in Tennessee, USA - Soil MetaG P. deltoides SBSDD2 | ecosystem: Environmental > Terrestrial > Soil > Tree plantation...
AAGCGAACAAGGCTGTGAAGTGCTCTGGTATTTGGTATCGATGCGCGAGACAGCCAAGCAGCGGGCAGCTGTCCAGATATAGGCCAGGAGAATTCGCGAAAAAGGTCATACACAACCGACCGATGCCAATTGGCCCGCCGAAATGGTCGAGGATAATCGTGGTGTCGGGAAACGCCCGGGCAAGATCGGTGACCTCGGGGATCTGGTGATGATAGCACCAGGCTTCAAACGTCAGCTGGCGCGGTGCCAAGTGAGCGAATCCCGCCCGGAAGTCCTGGCGCAGGAATAAGCCCTTGGGAGGATTGGTGCGATGGTTCGGGACGGCGTCGCTGGCATCCCAGGTCCCTCCCAGGCGGATGCCACGGAACCGTCCTCCGCCTGCGGCGATATGTGCATCCAGCACCGCAGCTGCGCCATCCCCGAGGCGGAGATCGGCAGTACCCACGATGCCAGCGGCAATCCGCGCTGGACCGTACTGGCCGGAGGCGCTCATCGCCGCGATCCCGTTGACAAACTCGATCTCACCCACGGGGCGCATGGCTTCTGGCCCGTCGGCTTTGAACATCGATGCGCACTCGATGAACACGGTCGACACGACATTATGGCCGCTCCGCACATCCGCCAGGATCTCGTCGAGCAGATAGCGCGGGGCGACGCGTGTGGGCCGGAAATCCCACAGGTGATGGTGGGGGTCACAAATCGGTAGGTCGGGCTCAAGGGGAGCCTCGACCGTCAACGCGAGCCAGTCAGCATTGGTTGCTTGCGATGCCATGTCAACACCTTTCCATACATACAGAGACCTGCCATGCAGGTGCCTGTGTTGGTCATTCGTAACAGAGATCAGGGATCTGTGGAATACTCGTGTCCCTACGTGGGAAAGATGCGCTGGTACACGCCCGGCGACCCCGCGGCGTGCACCATATGCGGACGGATCTCACTGTTCCATACCGGGGTGACGGCGGTGCGCCAGTCGTCCCAGGCCTGACTCTGCCAGACCTCAAGCGCTGCCATTTCATGGACCGTGGTGTATTTTGGCTCTCCCATCACGGCCTCAAAGCGCCGGGCACGGATGTAGCCCGGAATACGCTTGCACAAAGGCAACCGCTCATTGTTGTACGCATCGTTGAACTTGGCCTCCAATGCCGCCGGAACAGACATCCGTCCCACCAGGAGGACCGGTGCCATCTCGGCTTGCGCAGTCTCCACGGGCACGTCTTGAGGGTGGACGCGCCGATACAGATTCCGAATGTACGTCGTACCAATGACGCTCGGGGACATGCGCTGGGACCAGGGGGTAGGATTCCGCAACCACCGCTGCCAGGCCTCTGCATACCAGGCGTCCGGCGACGCCAGTTCATAACACGCCAGATATTTCGGCCCGCCTTCCACTGCTTGATACCGGGCGGCGTTCAGGACACCTGGGATCGCCAACCGTTCTGGAATGTGCTCTTCGTTGTACCAGCGGTTGAATTCCTCTTCGTGCTCGGCGGCTACATCACAATACACCAGGAGCAGACCGTCGCCTTTTTTCGCTGCCATGGGTTCCCTCCAATGCCTTGTTACGTCTCACCACTACGGGCTCTACCAATCACCCTACGCCTGCTGTGATGCCGCTGAAGCCACGCTCTCTCCTACGCCCAGAAAGCGTTCCAGCGCCGCCAGCGCCACTGGTTCCATCAGTGTCGGCGCATGCCCCACGCCGGGCACAGCCACCAACTCCCCGTGCGGCAGAACCTCGACCATACGCCGGGCTTGGGCCTCCGAGAGGACATCGCTCTCCATGCCCCACACCACCAGAGTCGGACACTGTAGACGCTGGAGCGCCGGCCACAACGCCGGACGCCGCGGCGGGCCGTGCTGCACCCGCTGCTGGATGTAGGCCGGATCGAGCTTCCAGACCCAGCGGCCATCTGTCTGCTGCCGGAGCACGCCGAGGGCAAGTTCTCGCTGGTCCTCCTCGCTACGTCCGGCCACGATGGGCGATACACTACGGCGGTAAGCCATGGCGTCTACTAGCGTCGCGAACATCTCCGGCCGATCACCCACCATCTGGGTAATGCGCTGGCTTCCCACCTCGGCGTCTGGCCCAATATCATTGACGACCAGGCGTGCCAGCCGCGCGGGGTGTGCACTGGCGTAGGCCATGGCGATGATGCCACCCATAGAAGTCCCTATCAGAGTGAACCGCTCCAGTCCTAGCTGGGTGACCATCCCCTCCAGGTCACTGACTTGATCACTGTATTGGTAGGCCCCTGTGGGGGACCACGCACTCTCTCCATGACCTCGGACATTAGGGACGATAACGTGGAAGCGGTCCTGGAACTGTCGGGCTGGCGCGTTGAATGCCTCGGCACTGGAGGTATACCCGTGGACGCAGACCACAGGCGGCGCGCCAGCATTGCCCCAGTCGAAGTAGTGCAAGCGCAGGCCGTTGACCGTCAGGAACGTACTGTGCGGTTGCGAGAGAGTCGTCATAGGTCGTCCCTTCCTCAGTATTCCTTATGACATGACAAGTCGCGCATGAGCGCTTTCAGGCTCTGGCAAGCATACGGAATCGCACGATCACGTGCAAATCTTGTTTAGCACGAGGCAGCACTGTCTGTTATTACAGTCTCAGGCGACTTTTTCGGACTTAGACATGCCTCCAGGTCCCCTCTCCCTGTGGGAGAGGGTTAGGGTGAGGGGCTTTGTCCCAGAACCCGCGGTGCCCCTTACCCCCCGCCTTCTCCCGTGGGGGGAGGGAGCGAGACGCCTTCCTTGAGGTGGCCTGCATATGCCGTGCGCGTGTTGCACCGGCCACTCCAGGCCAGTACAATGCGCTGCAGAGAGCAGTGAGAGCGAGACGCCCGGGGTACATTGCGCCGGCCGAGCAGCGTCAGGCACGAGGAGACGGTGCCATGCCCACAGTGATGATTATTGGCGCGAGTCGGGGTATTGGCTTGGAGCTGGCACGCCAATACGCCAATGACGGCTGGCGCGTGCATGCAACGACGCGCACGCCGGCCCAGCCTGGCCATCTCGACACCCTGGCGGGAGACATCGTCATGCATGCGCTCGAGGTCCGCAACGCGACGCAGATCGCTGCGCTCGCCACGGCGGTGGAACACGAAGGGATCGATGTCCTGATCCACAACGCAGGTGTGTCCGGCTGGGGCATGCCGCAGGCTGAGGTGATGGCCATCAACGCGGATGCTCCGATCAAGGTGGCCCAGGCGCTGCTGCCAGCCGTCCTCCGCAGTAGCCAGAAAAAAATTGTCCTGATGACGAGTCAACTCGGCGCCCGCTACGGGCGGAGGCGTGGTCTCGGCCTCTATGGAGACTCAAAGGCGGCCCTCAACGATGCCTTGCGTGCCCTGGCGCCAGCGTGGGGTCAACAAGGCGTGATCGCCATCGTCATGCATCCCGGGTGGGTACGCACTGACATGGGCGGTGCCAGCGCATCACTCTCGGTCGCAGAGAGTGTGACTGGGATGCGGCAGGTGATTGCCCGCCTGACCGCGGCGGAGCATGGGCGCTTTTGGACCTGGAACGGTCGCGAGCATCCGTGGTAACCCTATGGCAATGAACCAAGCAAGAGGAGAGAGACACATGGCACATCTTGGCTGGACCGAAGAGGCTGTAAGCGTTAGTGGAGTCTGTGAGCGTGGCTTTACCGTCGAGCGTAAGGGACAGACCATCCCTGGCGTGGTGTGGTACCCCGCTGCACCGTCTGGACCGCGGCCTCTGGTGCTCATGGGGCATGGGGGAGGTGGACATAAGCGCAATGAGCGCATGGTAATGCTAGGACGGATGTTTGCCGGCGACTACGGCTGGTATGCCGCCGCCATCGATGGTCCGGTGCATGGGGCACGTGGATCGGTGACCGATGCCAGCGATCCTGCCTATCGGCAGATGTGGCAGCGCCCGGAGATTGTCCAGGACATGATTGACGATTGGCAGGCGACCCTGGATGCGCTGAGCACACTCCGCGACGTCGACACCACGCGTGTCGGCTACTGCGGCGTGTCCATGGGGACCATGTTCGGGCTGCCCTACGTCGCCAGTGATAAGCGCGTACGCGTCGCGGTGCTGGGCAAGGCCGGGATGCGCGGCGCCAGCGTGCAGCGCAGTGGCATCGACGTGCACTTTAAGACCTTTGCCCCCCAGGTCACGATCCCGGTGTTATTCGTGATGCAGTGGGACGATGAGCGTTTTGAGCGCGATGGGCAGCTTGATCTGTTCGACCGTCTGGGTGCCAGCGATAAGCGCTTGCACGCCTATCCGGGCCAGCATGCCGACAACGGTCCCGAAGCCTTCGAGGTCGGAGCGGCCTTCCTCAAGCGCTACCTGGAGCGCGCCGAGGCGTAAGGGCGCGCAGCAGCGCACACTGCTCTTGGACATTATCAGGGAGAGACCATGAAGATCACTGATCTCCGTACTGTCGCTGTGCGTGTGCCAGTCGAGCGGCCCACGGCCATTGCCACACGTCAGTTGGGTGCTCGGGAGTATATCCTGGTGTGGATCGACACCGACGATGGCCACACTGGTATTGGCTACACTTACGCTGGCACCGTGGGTGGGCAGGCCGTCTATGACCTGGTCAAGGACGCCCTCCGCCCGCTGCTGCTCGGCAAGGACCCGAGGCTTATTGAGGGCCACTGGGCTGCTATGTATCAGGAAGTCTTGCTGACTGGCCGGCGTGGGGCTGCCATGCGCGCCATCTCAGCCATTGACGTTGCCCTCTGGGATCTCCTGGGTAAGATTGCCGGCCTGCCGCTGTATCGCCTCCTGGGCGGCTGGGCTGACACCGTCCCGGCATATGCCTCGGGTGGGTATTATCGCCCTGGCGATCCCCTCGATAACATCCGTGAGGAGATGCTGTCATACAAGGCCCAGGGTTTTAACGACTTTAAGATAAAAGTCGGTGGAGCCGCGTTCGAGGTAGATGTAGCGCGTGTGCGCGCGGCCCGTGAGGCCATCGGCCCGGCCGGGCGGCTGGCGCTGGATGCCAACAATGCCTGGCGCTGGCCTTACGAGGCCATTCGCTTCGCGCGCGCGGTGGAGGACTACGATATCTGGTGGTTAGAGGAGCCGTTATCGCCCGAGGACGTCGCCGGCCATGCGGAAATCGCCCGCACGCTTGAGATGCCAGTGGCTACCGGGGAGATTCATGCCACCCGCTGGGACTTCCGTGCCCTCATTGAGCAGCGGGCAGCCGATATCTTGCAACCCGATGCCGGCGTGCTGGGCGGCATCACCGAATGGCTCAAGGTGGCGCACACGGCCGCCTCGTTCAACCTGCCTGTGGCGCCGCATTGGCATGCCAATTTGCACGTGCATCTGGTGGCTGCCGTGGCCAACTGTCTCACCGTGGAATACTTCGTGCTGGAGCAGGATATCTACAATTTCGAGCGCCTCGTGACGCCCGAGACGCGCCTGCGCCCGCAGGACGGTGTGCTGCCGCTGCCCACTGCCCCGGGAATCGGGATCGTGTTTGATGAGCCGGCTATTACGCGCTGGCAAAAGTGATAGAGCGCCTGTGCAAAGGAGAATAACGTATGGCCGAGACACCGCCTGTCCGTCGTGTTGCTGTGGCCCTGTTCGATGGCTTTACAGTGCTCGATGTCTATGGACCCGTACAGGCCTTTGCTTCCTGCCGTATCCCTCGTGCAGATGGCACTTTTCAACGTTTGTTTGAGATTGTTAGTATGGCTGAGCAAAGCGGCGTGGTGCAAGCCGGTGAGGGACCTGCCTCCTATGCCGAATACAGCTTCGCAAATGCCCCGGCGTTCGACATTCTCTTGATTCCTGGCGGCTTTGGGACGCGCGCTGCAGTCAATAACGCGCCATTTTTGAGCCAGTTAGCCGCGGCAAGCCAGCGAGCCGACGTGACAGCGACCGTGTGCACAGGTTCAGCCCTGCTCGCCCGCACCGGCTTGCTGGACGACAGGCCAGCCACCTCTAACAAGCTCGCCTGGAACTGGGTACTCCAGCAGGGACCGCGGGTACAGTGGATCCGCCAGGCACGCTGGGTGGATGACGGCACGATTATCACGTCTTCCGGCGTCTCAGCCGGTATCGACATGGCGCTGAGCCTGATTGCCCGGCTCAATGGTCGAGAGCTGGCCCTGGCGGCGGCTCGCAATATGGAATATCGCTGGCATGAGGACGCTGGGGACGACCCCTTTGCCTAGGGCCATGGCTGGGCAGCTACACCAGAGCGCCTTGGGGTTGAGGTGGAACTGCAAGAGATCAACGCGGCCGTGGCTGAGGTGTGCTATGAGTCTGCGACCGCGTCCATGAGAGCTCCTATGGCAGAAATGGATAGTCTACTCAAACAGCTCGTCAGTACCTGCAGAGCTCATCGCTGCAAGGCAGATAGCCCCTTTGGCCCTGCTGGGCCAAACGCCGATGGCGCAGCCCGAGGTGATCCTGCCGGCGGTCGTCACCCGGATACGCAGTGTTGCCGATGATGCCCTGCGTGGTCACATACTGTCAGCGTTATTGGCGCTGCTGCCTGATGAGGAGATGGTCAGCATGGTTGAGCGACTACTCGAAGAGGATGAATGGTTGTTGGAGCTGCCGTATCTGCGGCGGATCCGCGCCGAGGAGCGGCGCCAGGGTGAGGTAGAGGTCTTGCTCCGGCAATTGCGCTCACGTTTTGGGGTCCTCCCTGAGGATGTGACGGCGCGCCTCAACACGGCAGACGCGGAGACCCTGTTGCGCTGGAGTGAGCGAGTCTTGAGCGCCTCAACCCTCGATGCCGTGTTTGCTGAGTAACAGAACCCCATCCTCGGCTTGCTGGCGTGTCTGAAGCCCGGCCAAGCCCAGAGCCGACAGCAAGGCCAAGAAGATGGCAATCTACAAGTGTGAGCGCTCACAGGAGTTTTTCTGCTTGACGACTCATAGCAGCGTATAATAGTTCCACTCCGTATGGGACTGCAGGGGGATTATGCCTTGCTAGCTCCTTATGATCCCTACATAGAGGGGGGCAGGTGGTGTGATCGCCGACAGACCGAGGGGGTGAGCCATGGGGATCGAGGAACAGGAGTTGCGAAAGTGGGTGCGAAAAGTCGCGACTGGGGGGGCGAGCCGCCGTGACTTTATCCACAACATGCTAGGGCTTGGGCTCTCAGGGTCCTTGATCACTAAAATGCTCGCGACCTATACACCCGTTGCGGCGCAGGGCACGCAGGATGCACCACAGGCTTTTACCCCGACCAAGCGGGGGGGTGGGGGAAAGCTGAGATTGCTGTGGTGGAATGCCCCCACAATCCTGAACCCCTACTTCGGCAGTGGCTTTAGGGATCAGGAGGCCTCGCGCGTCGTCTACGAACCGTTGGTCTCCGTCAAGCCCAATGGCGACCCCGTCCCCATCCTGGCAGAGGACGTCCCGAGCTTTGAGAATGGTGGCCGCTCACAGGACGGCACCTGGACCACATGGCGTTTGAAGCAGGGGGTGGTCTGGCACGACGGCACACCCTTCACTGCTGATGATGTACTCTTCACCTGGGAGTATGCCACCGATCCAGCTGCGGCAACTGACACGACCGACAGCAGAAGTTTTATCCGTCGCATCGACAAACTCAACGACCATACGATTACTGTGATATTCAAAGAGCCAACGCCCCTCTGGTATGCAGGAGTGGGCGGGATGATTCTGCCCAAGCACCTCTTTACCGCATACAAAGGGGCTAATGCCCGCCAAGCTCCCTACAACCTCAAGCCCGTGGGCACCGGACCATACAAGATTGTCGACTTCAAACCGGGGGAGGTGGCACTTTATGAGATTAACCTGCACTATCATGTCCCCAACTGCCCCTTCTTTGACACGGTGGAGCTGAAGGGCGGCGGGGATGCCACCTCCACCGCCCGGGCGGTGATCCAGACGGGGGAGTTCGACTTCGCCGGGGAAATCCAGGTGGATAAAGACGTCATGGAACGGATGGCGCAGCAGGGACGCAAGGGCAGGTTTCACATCGTACCTAGCACATGGGTTGAGCAGATTCAGCTCAATCGCACGGACCCCTGGACCGAAGTCGAGGGCGAACGCAGCAGCGTCAAGGTGCCCCATCCCTTTTTTACCGACCTGCGGGTGCGGCAGGCCTTTGCGTTGGCCATCGATCGAGGCACTATCGCTGAGCAACTCTATGGCGCTGCCGGCCAACCGACCAGCAACTTCCTCAATGCACCGAAGCAGTTTCAGTCCCCGAATACCCGCTGGGAATTCAACCTCGACAAAGCGGCCCAGTTGCTGGAGCAAGCGGGTTGGAAGCGGGGGAGCGACGGCGTCCGGGTCAAAGGGGATCGCCGCATGCAGGTCGTGTACCAGACCACCGTCAACCTCATCCGCCAGAAAACGCAGGCCATTGTGAGGCAGGCCTTGGAGCGCCTTGGAGTTGAAGTGGAGCTGAAGGCCATCAGCACGAGTGCCTATTTCTCCAGCGATCCGGGGAACCCCGATACCCAGTCCCATTTTTACGCGGATATGCAGATGCAAGGCGCGGTGGGAGGGATCGACCCGCAGGGAAACATGCGCCGGTTTGTGAGTTGGGAGATCCCGCAAAAGGCGAACAATTGGGGGGGGCGGAATAACGCACGCTGGTCCAATGCCGAGTACGATCGGCTCTGGAAGCAGGCGGCGACGGAGCTAGATCCCGTCACGCGCGCCGCCCTCTTCATTCGCATGAATGATCTCGTGATCGAGGATGTGGCGGCCATTCCAGTAGTCTCGCGTCACCTCGTGGGTGCGGTGAGCCACAGTTTGCGGGGTGTGCGGTTGAATCCCTGGGACGCGACTCTCTGGGATCTGGCATATTGGTACCGGACAACCTGAGGATACCCGCTGTGGTCCAATAAGTGTGAACTCAGGGAGGGAAGCGGCATGGAGCCACGCTTGTTCAAGCACATGACAATCGCCCGACGTCTGCTGTGGGCGTTTCTCGTCATGGCATTGGTGCCGCTGAGCATCGTCACCTACCTCATCTACACCGTCTCAGAGCAATCTCTCAGGGCAGAGGTCACGAACAGCCTGCGCGCCATTGCCGACAGCAAGGCCAATCAGATTGAGACTTACACGCGCGAGCGCCAGCGGAACGTCACGACGCTGGCCCGCATGCCCATCATTGTGAGCACCTTTGCATCCCTCGACCAGGCGTTCCACGACCATGGTATCGGTGCGCCAGAGTACACTGCGGTCGAGAATGAGCTACGCCCCTTCCTGAGCGACTATCTCGCCCAGTCCGGCTATGCCGATATCTTTTTCGTCTCTGCCTCTGGCGATGCCATTTTCTCTGTCAGACAGGGCGAAGACCTTGGCTCTAATTTTTACACCGGGCCGAACAGGGACACCGACTTAGCCCGGGTCTTTGACCGTGCCAAGACTTTACTGGTGACGGAGGTCTCCAACTTCGAGTACTACGCCGCCACCAACGCGCCAGCCGCCTTTATCGCTGCCCCGGTGTTGCAGGGCGGCGGAGTGATCGGGGTGGTAGTGCTCCAGATGAGTAACGCGGAGGTCTACAAAGTTATCAATGATGCTACCGGTCTGGGTCAAACCGGCGAAACCATAGTGGGCTCGAGAGTGGGTAATGATGTCGTCTTTGTGACGCCCCTCAAGCACGATCCGTCAGCGGCATTTCGCCGCCGGATCCCCATAGGCAGTGCGCTCACATTATCTCTCCAGCAGGCTGCTCAAGGCCAACAGGGCCAGGGTCTCGACCTGGATTATCGCGGCCAGCAGGTCATGGCGGCGTGGCGGTATTTGCCCTCCTTACGCTGGGCTATGGTGGTCAAAATCGACGCGGCAGAGGCCTTTGCCCCTATTGTCAAGCAGCGCAATACGGTGCTCATCGTCGGCAGTATTACCCTGCTGTGCGTGGTGCTTGGCGCCTTACTTGTGGCCCGATCGCTGTCCAGGCCCATTGTCTCGCTGACGCGCGTGGTGCGCTTGCTTTCCGGCGGCGATTTACAGCAGGCAGTGCCGGTGGTGAGCCACGACGAGATCGGTGAGCTGAGTCAGGCGTTTAATAAAATGGCCACAGACCTGCAGGAGTCGTATGCCACCCTGGAGCAGCGCGTTGCGGAGCGCACGACCCAGCTGGCGCAGGCGCATGCGGAAATCAGCACGCTCAACCAGCGCCTCACCACTGATAACCTGCGCATGCGGGCCGAACTCGATTTCGTAGGCCAGATGCAGCAGCTTGTGCTACCCACACCGGACGAACTCGCCGCCATTGACAGCCTCGATATTGCGGCGTTTATGGAACCGGCGGATGAAGTCGGCGGTGACTACTACGATGTCCTGCACACCGATGGCGTTGTCACCATCGGCATTGGCGATGTCACTGGTCATGGCCTCGAAAGCGGCATGTTGATGGTCATGACGCAAGCCGCGGTGCGCACGCTCCAGGAACTCCGAGAGGCCGATCCGGTGCGGTTCTTAGACACCCTCAATCGCACGCTGTATCATAAT
>Ga0075418_10010335_pt1 | contig 10453 bp, 8 predicted proteins | sample SoiMetdeltSBSDD2_FD_81776 | JGI IMG/M metagenome (GOLD analysis project Ga0075418, IMG submission 81776) | Bulk soil microbial communities from a Populus tree surrounding site in Tennessee, USA - Soil MetaG P. deltoides SBSDD2 | ecosystem: Environmental > Terrestrial > Soil > Tree plantation...
ACCGCCGACCAGGTCCTGGCGGTCGAAGGAGGCATCGAGGTCGGGCCGGCCGTAGGCCGTCTGGCCCGGCGTCCCGAGGCTCGAGTCGAAGGCGCGTACTACGAAGCGCGCGCTCGACGACTCGCCCAGTCCGGCTCCCAGCGACAACGCGCCATCGGTCTCCTCGAAGGCGCTGTTCGGCTGCTCGTTGTCCGTCGCCAGGTGCTGCACGCCGAGCGTCCATTCGAAGCGGCCCGAGCGGCCCGAGAACCCGGCCTCGGCGCGCCGCCAGTCGAAGCTGCCGCCCTCCGCGGCGCCGCGCAGCTCGAGGCCGACGACCGGTCGCCGCGTCACGAGATGGACCACTCCGGCAAGGGCGTCGGTGCCATACAAGCTGCTGGCTGCGCCGCGGACGACCTCCACGCGCTCCAGCTCGAAGGGCAGCGCAGCGCCGAGATCGTAGAGACCGCCGGGCTGGTTGACCGGGATGCCATCCACGAGCACGCGTGCAAAGCGCGACTCGCCTCCGCGCACGAACACGGAGCCTTGCGCGCCCACGCCGCCGGTGCGCGCCACGTCCACGCCGGGCAGCTCCCGGAACAGGTCGAGCAGCGCCGGCGCAGCCCGGCCCTCGATCCTTTCGCGGTCCAGGACCGAAGTCGACACCCCGAGCGTCGAGGGCGCCGCCTCGCCGCGCGTGGCTGCGACCACGACGCGCTCGCGCACCGGGGCGGACTCCAGGCGCAGGTCCGTGTCCTGCGCGCCCCCGACCACTCCGAGCCTCGGCGTCGCGACGAGCAATCCCGGCGTGTCGATCGTGACCTCGTATTCCCCGGGCGGCAGCTCGACCCGATAGCGCCCCTCGGGGCCGGAGACGACGCGCTGGGCGCCATTCGCGCCACGGAGGGTGAGGACGACGTGGGGGATCGGTGTGCCGTCGCGCGTGAGCACGCGTCCGGCCACCACGCCGGTCTCGGCGGCAATGGCACCGATCGACAGAAGGATCCCGACGCTGCTGAAGAGGAAATGACGCATGACAGTCTCCTCGGACCTGCTTCGCGTCGGGGCAGGTTTCCTGGCTCCCGGGTCGTCGCTCCGCCGCCCGACCTTCCCCGGCCCCGTTTTCGGAGCCGAGTGGTGGCGCCAACGTGACGCCTTTGGGCGGCGGGCTCGCCGGCTACAGTGGCGGGACCGCGCAGGCTTTCGACCTGCTTCCCTTTTACCCCCTCGTCGTGAGGGGCACCCCGACCTTGTGCGAGCGAGTGTACATCAGGGCGGTGTCGTGCCTCCATGGTAAGTTGAAGCGCCCGCATGATCTGCCCCGGCTGCCACGCGGACAACCCCGCGGATGCGTCCACCTGCGAGCGCTGCGGCCACTCCCTCACCCCGTCGCTCGAGGTTCGGGCCGGCACCTTCCTCGGCGGGCGCTACGAGGTGGTCCAGGTCCTCGGCAAGGGCGGGATGGGGACGGTGTTCCTCGCTCACGATCGCCTCCTGGACGAGCGGGTCGCCCTCAAGGTGCTGAGAGGCGGCGACGACCAGAGCCCGGACGCCGTGCAGCGCTTCATCCAGGAGATCAAGTTGGCGCGCGCCGTGAGCCACCGGAACGTCTGCCGCATCCACGAGTACGGCGAGGACCGCGGAGTACGCTACATCTCGATGGCCTACGTCGAGGGCGTCGAGCTGCGGGCCCTCCTCCACGAAGGCGGCGCGCTGCCCGCGCTGGAGGCTGTGGAGTTCGCGATCGGCGTGGCCGAGGGGCTGCACGCGATCCACGAGGAGGGCATCGTCCATCGCGACCTGAAGCCCGCCAATGTCATGGTGGACAGGAAGGGCCTGGTTCGCGTGATGGACTTCGGAATCGCCAAGGCCAGCTCGGCCCCCGGGCTCACGGCGAGCGGCAGCCTGATCGGGACTCCGGAATACATGAGCCCCGAGCAGATCCGCGGGACGCGGCTCGACCGGCGGAGCGACATCTATTCCCTGGGCGTCATGCTCTACGAGCTGCTGACCGGATCGGTCCCCTTCCGGGGCGATACCGCGGTGGACACCATCCTCAGGCACCTGCAGGACGCGCCGGACCTGGACACGCTGCAGCTCACTCATCTCCCCGTGAAGGTCAAGGGGATCATCGCGCGAGCACTGGCGAAGGAGCCCGACGCGCGCTACGCCACCGCGTTCCAGCTGGCGCGGGCGCTCGAGGCGGTGCGCCATCAGCTCGCGGCCGCGCCGACCGTCGCACGCGGAGAAGCGACGCGCGAGATTCCCGCGGCGGAGAGGCCTGCCTGGCGGGCCGGCACACCTCTGCCGGCGACCCGGCGGCCGTCCCGCGGCCGAAGGCGGCTGCTGATCCTGGCCGCCGCGGGACTGGTCGCGGCCATCGCTGCTGCGGTCTGGCGCCCTGGCTGGCCCGAAGGCACGAGCGCGCATCCGGCTCCGAGCGTCCCGATCCAGACGATGCCGCCGACGGCACCGAGCCTGGCGCCGACGCTGGAGCCGAAAGCGCCGCCTCTGACGCCGCCGCCTGCCATGTCCCGCCCGAGGCCGGCCACGCCCGGGCCGAGCCCGCCGCCGCGTGCGGTTCCGCGGCCGAGCGCCACGCCCGTGGAGCCTTCGCGCGAAGCGGCCTCGACCCAGCGCATCCCGCGTCTCCTGGCCTCGGCGGAGGAGGCGCTCCTCGCAGGGAACTACGAGGGGGCGATGAAACTCTACGACGAGGCCCTGGCCTTGGAGCCAGGCAACGAGACGGCGCGCCGCGGCCGTGCCACCGCCCTCGACGCCCGCGTCCGGACGCAGTTCACGCCCGCGCCGAGCGCCGCGCCGCGCGGCGTGTTGCTGGTCGCCGGCAAGACCACCGCCACGAGCCCGGAGACGCGGACGGAGAGCGCGTTCGCCGAGGATTTTGAAAGCGCGGGGAAGGTCGAAGTCACGCGTGCCACGCAGGATCCGGTGCTTCCAGGACGTATCGAGTTCGGCGTCGAGCCCGAGCGCCTCCTGACCGGGGAGCCGTATACCGTGCGCATCACGCTCTGGAATCCCGGCCGCGCGCCGATCGATGTCGCCGAGATGAGCATCACGACCGTCGCCAACCACCGCAGGACCACGGGGACGCTGCCACCCTTGACCCGGCAGGTGGGTCCCGGACTGCGGGCGCCGCTGGCCGAGCTCAAGGATCGCTGGCCCGACAACGTCCAGAGCTGGTCCCTCGAGGCGACGGTCGTGACCTCGCGCCACGAGACGTACCGAAACACCCTCACGCTGCAGGGCGGCCAGTAGGTCGGATGAATGACCGCTTTCTGCGCGCGTGCCGCTGCCTGCCGGTGGACTGCACGCCGGTGTGGTTCATGCGCCAGGCCGGGCGCTACATGCCCGAGTATCGGGCCCTCCGCGAGAGGCATTCGCTCCTCACGCTGTGCCGCACCCCGGAGCTGGCGGTCGAGGTCACGCTGCAGCCGGTGCGCGCACTCGGGGTCGACGCGGCCATCCTGTTCAGCGACCTGCTGCTCCCGCTCGCGCCCCTGGGCATCCGCTTCGACTTCGTGGCGGGGGAGGGACCGGCCATCGAGCAGCCGCTCCGGACGAGCGCCGATATCGACTCGCTGAGCCGCTTCGAGCCACGCCAGGAGCTCGGCATGGTGCTCGAGGCGATCCGGTTGCTGCGCCGCGAGCTCGACGTGCCGCTCATCGGGTTCGCGGGCGCGCCCTTCACTCTCGCGTCCTACGCGGTGGAGGGCGGCCATTCGAGGGACTTCTCGCGCACCAAGGCGCTCATGTACGGCGATCCGGCGGCGTGGCATCGGCTTGCCGCGCTGCTCGCCTCCGTGGCATCCGACTACCTGCGGGCACAGGTCGAGGCCGGGGCCCAGGCCCTGCAGCTCTTCGACTCGTGGATCGGCGCGCTGGATGCTGCGGATTACCGCGAGTTCGTGCTGCCCCACGTTCAGGCGATCTTCGACGGCCTGCGCGGAGTGGGCGTGCCCGTCATCCACTTCGGCACCGGGACCGGCCACTTGCTCGCGGTCCAACGGGAAGCCGGAGGCGACGTGATCGGCGTCGATTGGCGCACGCCGCTCGACGACGCGCGCTGGCTCGTCGGCGACGGTGCCGCCCTGCAGGGCAACCTGGATCCCACCGCGCTGCTGGGGCCACGCGAACGATTGCTGCGCCGTGTGGACGACGTGCTGGCTCGGGCGGCGCAGCTTCCCGGCCACGTCTTCAACCTCGGGCATGGCATCCTGCCGGCGACGCCTCTCGACAACGTGAAGGCCGTGGTCGAGCACGTTCACGCCGCAGCCCGGCCGTGATCACGACGGATGTCGCCGTCGTCGGCGGCGGGATCAGCGGCCTGGCGGTCGCGTGGGGCCTCGCGAAGCGGCGCGTGTCGTTCGTGCTCCTGGAGGCCGCGGATCGCTTCGGCGGGGTGATCCGAACGGAGCGCGCGGCCGGTTTCCTGCTCGAGGCGGGTCCCGACGCGATGCTCGCCCAGAAGCCCGCCGGGATCGCGCTCGCGCGAGAGCTGGATCTCGGCGACCGGTTGGTGCCGACGAACCTGGAACAGCGCGGCGTCTACGTGCTGCATCGGGGCCGCCTCCACGCGCTTCCGGAGGGCATGGTCCTCGCGGTCCCCACGCGTCTCCTGCCGTTCCTCGTGAGCGGTCTGTTCTCGCCGCTCGCCAAGCTGCGCATGGGCTTCGACCTCGTGCGCCCGGCTCGGCGCGACGGCGCCGACGAGTCGGTCGCGAGCTTCCTGCGACGGCGCTTCGGCCGGGAGTGCGTGGAGCGCCTCGGCGAGCCACTCCTGGCTGGCATCCACTCCGGCGATCCCGAGCGGCTCTCGATCCGGGCCACGTTCCCGCGCTTCGTCGAGCTGGAGCAGCGGCATGGCAGCCTCATCCGCGGGATGTGGGCCGCGCGCCCGCAGGGGCCGCCAGGACCGCCGACCGCGCCATTCCACTCGCTGCTCGGCGGCATGGCCGAGCTGATCGACGCGCTGGTCGCGAGGCTTCCGACCGAAGCGCTGCGCCGCGCGACGCCGGTCCGTGGCATTCGGGTGGTTGACGGTTTCGACGTCGAGACCGACCACGGCCGTATTCACGCGAAGGCGTTGGTGCTTGCCGTGCCGCCCGCCAGGGCCGCTCCGCTGCTGGATCCGATCGTTCCTGAAGCCGGCCCCGTGCTCCGTGCGGTGCCCGCGGCGTCGACCGCGACAGTGCTCCTCGGCTTTCGCCGGGAGGACGTGGCTCATCCGCTCGACGGCTATGGGCTCGTCGTGCCGTCGAAGGAGGCACGCTCGACGGCCGCCGTCACGTTCGCCTCAACCAAGCTTCCCGGCCGCGCGCCCGCTGGCGCCGTCCTGCTACGCGGTTTCGTAGGAGGGATCCGAGCCCCCGGCGTGCTGGCGCAGGACGACGCCGCGCTGATCGACGGGGTGCGGCGCGACATGCGAGACGTCCTCGGCCTGCTCAACGAACCGGTCGTGGCCCGCGTCTTCCGCTGGCCCGAAGCGACGCCACAGATGGAGGTGGGCCACCTGGAACGAGTGGCCGCTCTCGACGAGCGGATGGTGGCCGTCCCGGGCCTCCACGTCGGAGGCGCCGGCCTTCGCGTCACGGGCGTGCCCGACTGCATCGCCGAGGGCACGCGTCTGGCGGAGGCGGCGGCGGCCTACGTGTCGGGGTCGGGCCGGAGTTCGTAGAACCGGTCAGGAGCCTCCGATTGGACGGCCCGGTGGCGCGGGGGGCTGTGCCGGCGCCTTCCGCATCTCGGGACGCTCGAGGAAATCACCGAGGTCGCGCTCCGCCAGGCGCAGGTGCGCCTCGTCAGCGGCGTCCGCGCCGCGACGCAGCTTGAGCTGGGAGCGCAGCCGCGCGAGGCGAGCGGTGGCGGCGGCGCGCACGTCGGAGGCCGCCCCCGAGTTCGAGGCAAGTGCCATCATCGCCTCGAGCACGACGCGTTGGGACACGCGACGCAGCGCGCGCAGCCGCACGCTTGCGTCGGGCGGCGCTCCCCAGGTCGCCGCCACAAGCTGGCCCAGCGTGTCGTCGAGGGTCAGGGCCTGCGCGCCGGTGGCGAGCGAGAGCCGCGCAGCCCGCTCCGGCTCGAGCAGTGGATGGACGACGAGCCCCGCCAGGGCGCGGGCGGCCGAGAGCGGGTCGAAGCTGGTCCCTGCGCTCGACTCGAAGCGCTCGCGCGTCGGACGGCGCAGGTTCGGCGGGGCCACGAGCGCTGCGGCGATGCGATCGGGCACCTCGAGGTTCTCGGGAGCGAGCGCAGCGACGAGCAGCTCCAACGCCTCCTTCTGCTTGGCCGCCGGCACCCAGGCGGTCGGGACCTGGCCGTCGCGGGCCACGGCGTTCGTCTGGAACTGCCCGCCCACGTACTGCTGCGCCGCTTGTATTCCGAAGCGGTGGTAGAGGTACGCCAGGTTGAAGCGCGCGGCGAGATCGTAGATCGGCTCGCCCGGGGCGAGCTGCTCCGGGCCGAAGCGCTCCAGGATCACGCGACGGACGTCCTGGGTCGTGCGCAGCCAGGCCACGGGGTCTGCGCCCCAGTCGTACTCCGCCCAGCGCGGGTCGCTGGTCAGTGGGTACACGTTGCCCTGCGCGTAGCCTTCGCGCACGATGCGACCGAGATCAGCGGCGTCGGCGCCCGGCGTGTAGCCCCAGCGGATCATCAGCCGGTCGTACGAGCCGATGTCGGTGGGATAGGCGTCGGAGAAGTCGAGCGCGCCGCTCTTCAACTCGATGTGGGGCGCGAGGTAGTCCATGACCGAGCCCCAGCCGAAGGTGGTGGCCGCCCAGTTGTGGTCGAGGCCGAGCACGTGGCCGACCTCGTGAGCCGACAGGTAACGGAGTCGCGCGAGCACGAGGCCTGGTTCATCGTCGAAAGGGGCCGCGCCCAGCCGCGCCAGCCATGTGGCGTCGGGATCGTCGCCGGCGGCGCAGGCACGCCCCGGAAGTCGGGTGTTCTGCCACATCCGAGCGGTGGTGCGGCGGCGGTGGGAATCGATGCGCGCCACGCCGTGCACGATCTCTCCCGTGCGTGGATCGGCGCGCGACTCGCCCACGGACCAGCCACGCTCCGCGCGATGGATCCACTCGATCCCCGAGTAGCGCGCGTCGAGGAAGGTCGCTCCCTCGGGCAGGTCGTCGACGACGATGGCGTTCCTGTAGCCGGCTTCCTCGAAGGCGTGGTTCCACCAGAGCGCGGCGTCGCGCACCGCGCTGCGCTCCGGCTCGGGCATCCCGCGATCGAGGTAGAAGTGGATCGGCTTCACCGGCTCGGAGATCGCGGCGTCAGGGTCCTTCTTCTCCAGGCGCCAGCGGATCGCAAGGTAGCGTTCCAGCGGCTCGCTGAACGGCGCCGCGTGGTCGAGATAGCGCTCGGCGAAGAACCCGATGCGCGGGTCCTGTGCCCGCGTGGCAAAACCCGGCTCCGGCAGCCGCAGGAACGTGTGATGGAGCAGCAGGGTCATCGTGCGACCGTCGGGCAGCGCATCCGCGATCGCTGGCGCCGGGCTGTCCGCAGTGAAGCTGGCGGCCACTTCGAGCTCGGTGTTCAGCGGGAAGGCGCCGGTGCGCTCGAAGTGGAACGCCCAACGCGCCGCGTCCTGCCGCCACCCCGCCTGTCCGGATGCCGCGAGGATGGGGACCACGACCGAGTCGCGGAGCAGGAATTCGGTCGCGTCGACCAGCACGCGCTGCGGATCCTCGGCCGCCACGTCGAAAGCCGCCAGGATCGCCGACGGGAACGACTCTGCGACCGCGCGCGCGCGCTCCGGATCCGCGACGTCGCTCCGATGGGTCGTCTGGAGCTGACGCAGCAGCACGCGCGGCCCGACGCGCTCGAATCGGACGAGGCCCACGCCGCCGAGCTGGCCTCGGTCGAGGAACGTCTCGATCACGCCCGCGCCGCCGGCGATGCCGACACCGTAGAGAAACGCCTCTCCCGGCCGTGCGACTTCCAGGAGCAGGCGGCCCTTCACGCCGTCCCAGTAGAACGGCACGAAGCCGTCGTGGCGCTCGAGGCCCGCCGTGCGCGCGGCCACCGAAGGGGGCGTCTCCGCGGCCAGCGCCGAAAGTGCAAGAAGTTGAAGGGCGGCCATCGCGCGCAAGGTCATGGTGCATTCTAGCCATGCGCATTTCCTTGTGTCCGTCCGCGTCGAGACTAGGTGCGGCGTGCGCGCAGGAAAGCTCGCAGCGACTCCTCCAGGTCGGGCGGCAGCGACGCGAGCGTCGCCTCCCGCAGAATGCGCGGCGTCTCGCGGTACGAGGCGATGAAGGCCACGCACCGCGGGCAGCCAGCGACGTGAGCTTCCAGGTCCGCCTTCAACTCCGGGGGCAGCTGACCCTCGAGGTACTCCATCAGGAGCTCGACGCCGGAAGCGCACACGACGCGCGTCATGAGTCCATCCCCACGAGGGCGCCCAGGTAGCCGCGCAGCATCAACCGGGCGCGGTGAACGCGCTGGCGTACGGTCGCCGGCTCGACGCCCAGCACTTCGGCCACGTCGGCCGTCGGTATCTCCTCCAGGTCTCGCAGGACGAACGCCTCTCGAAGCAGGTCCGGCAGGCGCTCGATCCCCTCCCGCGCCTTCTCGGCAAGCGCCCGCTGATCGAGGAGCTCGTCGGCCCGGGCGACGACTTGAAGTGCCGCGGGCGTCTCCGCGTGACGGCCGTCCGGGTCGAAGCGCGGCAGGAACGCCTCGAGGGACTCGGCCGGGCGGCGGGCGCGGGCGCGACGCTGCATCAGGGCTGCGTTGGTCGCGACGCGATACAGCCAGGTCGAGAAGCGCGACTCATTCCGGAACGAGCCGATGCGACGGTAGACCTGCAGGAACGTCTCCTGCAGCGCGTCGGCAGCGTCGGCGTCGCTTCCGGTCAGGCGGCAGGCCAGCCGGAAGACACGGGCCTGGTAGCGGGTCACGATCTCCTCGAAGGCGCACTCGTCACCGACCGCGGCTCGCGCAGCGAGCGTTTCGTCGCTCGTGTCGACGCTGGGAACGTCCACGCCCACCGAGTTTAGCGGCTCTGGATCGCTGCCTTGACCTTCGCGGCCAGCTCCGGGGTGACCTCCTTGACGCCGTGGGCTTCGGCGGCGTGAGCCTTCACCTGCTTCAAGAGCTCGTCCTCGGTCGGTGCGCTTGCCGTAAAGGCGCAGCCGGTCACGACGTCGTTGCACGCCAGGTGCTTGGTCATCTCGTGCTCCTCTCGCCGGACGCGTCCGGCTCCGTGCTTGAGATGCCGGACGCCGCCACGTGTGACAGGGCCGGATTCGCCGGCGAGTACTCGACGAATTCGTAGCGCAGCGGGCTGCCGCCCGGCGTTGAGCGGACCTCTTCGATCCGGAATGTGACCCCGAAGTCCGTCCTCACGTCCGTGCTTCCCGTCGCTTGCACGAGGTCGCCCGTCACGAAGTCCATGAACAACAGGCCCGCCCGGGGGTAGGCCACGAGGTTGCCGAGCGTGTTGAACATGCCGTTGCCCGGGTAGTCGTCGAAACGAAGACGATCCGGGCCCTCCACACGGACGAAGCCCGGGAAGCCGCCGCGATGCGACGCATCCGCACCGCCTTCGGGATGGAAGCTGGCGATGAAGAACGTGTCCGCACGCTCGATCGCCGCCTGCTGCTCGACGTCGAGGGAGGCCGTGACCCGAGTGGGGCCCTGAGCGACCCGCGGTTCGTCAGCCTCGAGGCGTCGCTTCTGGATGTACTTCGGACAGTTTCCATACACTTGGTCGACGAGCAGGAATACGCCCTCGGGCGACAGCAAGCCCCTGCCGTTGAAGCGCATTCGCTGCCGCGTCGCCGGATCGAGGACGAGGAGCCCGAGCTCGGGCCGCGCTGCGAGCGTGCACACCAGCGGATCGGCGTCGCTCGGATGCGCCGCGAGGAGCAGCAGCTGCGGATCTATGGCAGTGATGAAGCCTGCGGGGCCCGTCAGGAGCGATGCCCAGACACGTCCGCTCGGATCCAAGCTCGAAGCGACGGCGAAGCGCTGGCGCGACAGGAAGCGTGCGGCTCCCGCCGGCAGATCCGGCTTGATGATCCTCCCCGTGGCCTGCGCTTCGTGCAGCACGCCGGCTCGACGCTGCATGGCCAGCTCTCCCGGGTGGAACGGACTCGTCACGCCCTTGGGATGCTGACGTTGCCGCCCCCGTGACAGTCCTGTCCGTCCGATAGGTCAACGAAAAAAGTGTGAGCCGCATCACGCCTCGCAAGTGACTGTCGCCCCGTGACATGGACCGCTTCTCGTTGGGGTTCCCTGGCACCGACCTTGCTGAACGTTCTGAGAACGCCAGGAGGGATGAAGTGCTTCGGAAACCTTGGACGCTCGTCGTGATCGCGGTGGTCGCCGCCGGTTGCACTGCGGCGAAGAGTTCGGATCAGGCCGAGAAAGAGGCGCTGGAGCAGCGTGTGGCGGAGTTGGAGCGCAGGCTGGCTGAGGCCGAACAACCGGCTGATGCCGTTCAGGC
>Ga0075418_10010336_pt1 | contig 10452 bp, 12 predicted proteins | sample SoiMetdeltSBSDD2_FD_81776 | JGI IMG/M metagenome (GOLD analysis project Ga0075418, IMG submission 81776) | Bulk soil microbial communities from a Populus tree surrounding site in Tennessee, USA - Soil MetaG P. deltoides SBSDD2 | ecosystem: Environmental > Terrestrial > Soil > Tree plantation...
CCCAGCGCCGATCCGAAGGGGGTGCGGTGGGGGAGAGATGGTCGGGCGTAGATGGTTCTGATGATGACATAGCGTATTATCGATACTCCAAGTTAGTATACGACCATGGATCGAGTAGTCTTAGGGACCCTGACATGTCACCCGTGCTGGTGGTGTCTGGCTACACAGGAATCCCTCTGTTTTGCTGTGCACAAGATAGGCACAGGCATTGTCTTTGGCCGTCTGTACGGCTGTGTGCTCGTTGGCTCCTGAGGCGGTGCGGCATTGCGTGCGACCCTGGAAGTCCATACATACCTCACACCTCTGTTGATCGAACCCTAACGAGAAATAGACAATCACACTGACGAGGAGCACTCCAAAAATCCCCCCCACGACTCCAGCTTTGGGCATACAGTATGCTCCTGGCTCAACGAGGTACTGTCCCTCTCCCGTCAGGAGAGGGGTTGAGCGGGGGTGAGAGTCCCCCTGCGTAACCAGTCATTCTAGCGCGGGCCTGAGGGGAGATCAATGACGCTCGTGCTCACAGGTAAGAAAGACCTTGAGTCTCAGCCTGTCTGCAGGCAGAATAGAGATATGACATTTGGCGTACTGTACATACGCTGCGGCTTGGCTCATCTGGAAAGAGGGAACGACAATGCCCATCAAAGTACTTGAACTGCATCACCATGGCATTCGCATTGGCAAAAGCGCCGAAGACGTGTCCAAGGCTCAGGAGTTTTACACGGACATACTGGGACTCCAGGCCGACCAGGGCCGGCCCAATATCCCTGGCATTCCTGGCTTCTGGCTCTATGTCGGGAATGACCAGAATACCGCACAAATCCACCTGATGGGTGCCGAAGGCAGGTCACCGGTGGCGCGCAGCGACATCGAAGATCCAACGATACCACATGTGGCCCTGGCGGTGGAGGACATCCAGGAGGCCAGGCGCGAACTCGATCAGCGTGGGGTCTGGTACTGGCAGATTCAGGGGTTGGTAGGACAAAATTCCGATCAAATCTTTGTCCGCGACCCCTTTGGCAATGTCATTGAGTTGCATCAAATCGGCACCTGCCGTTGTAATAAGGCGGCCCTGCCGGCGTGAGACGGCTCCCGGCCACAAGCAGATCTCTATACTATGCATCGAGTACGGTTGTGAGCAGAAAGAGAGGGATATAATGCGGCGCGTGTGGCTGGGGGTTCTGCTATTACTGATCAGACTGTGCCTTGGGGCAGTGGCAGCCCTGGCAGATGTGTTGCCTGGGGAGACGGTGGAAGAGCGGGCTGTCAATGGCGCGAGAGAGTACATCAAGAAAAATACTTTTAAAAACCCAGTATTGACGATGCTGATGATTTCCCGGTTCAAAAATGCTCTGCCCGCCTTGACCAAGCAGTGGGAAGAGTTAACCGGGGTAAAGATGAAATTCGTTGAAGTGAATTATGCCGACAGTGCGGCAAAAATCATGGCCGAGGCGGTGGCCAAGACGGGTGCATATGACATCTTCAATCAGTTTCCGTCGGTGGTACCAGACGCGGCCAGTGCTGGTGTGATTCTGCCTCTGGACGAATACGCCGCCAGGGGTCAACCGGATTTTTCGGGCATGGAAGCGCCGCTGCAGGCGCAGCAGTCTTACCATGGCCAGTTGTACCTTCTCCTGCTCAGCGGCGATCAGCTCATGCTGGTGCTGCGCAAGGACCTCTTGGAGCTGCCAGGGGCCAGGGAAGAATTTCAGACCAGGTACGGCCGGGAGCCAGGGTGTCCTGACACGCTGGCGCAGTGGGAGCAACTGGCTGAGTTCTTCCACACCAAGAAGGGCCAGACGCGTTGGGGCAAAACGTTTGATTACGATCTGTATGGCGCCCTGGGGTACCGCAGTATGAACTTTTCCCACCGGCATTTTCCAGCCTACTTTGGCGGGCTCTTCTTCGACAAAGAGATGCGGCCACGCATGAGCACCCCACAGGGTCTCCAGGCGATTAAAGCCTTCAGCTCCATGGTCAAGTACATGCCGCCAGACACGCAGAGCTGGAGCACACCGCAGGTGTACTCTTTCTGGATCAGCGGGCAGGCATTCTCCGTCATGGCCCCCCCAGCCATCGTAGGCTATGGGCAGGCCAATGCCGAGAGCAAAATCAAAGGGCAGCAGCTCAGTTGCCCGATACCGGGTATGCAGGTGGACGGCAAACTGGTACGCCACTCGCCCCAGGCCGCTGGCACAGGCTACATGGTCAGTCGCTACAGCAAGCACCCTGAACTGGCGTACTATTTCTTACAATGGCTCACCGGGCCGACGAAAGGCGATGAGGCCATTGCCCATCCGCAAGGTTTCTGGGACCCCATGCGCCGCTCGAATCTGACCCACGAAGCGATTCTCGCCAAGTTCGGACAACAGTTTGTCGAGGTCACCCTGGAAAATACCAAATATGCCACTGCGCCGCTGATGCTGCCAGGCAATGAAGCCTATTTTCATGTGCTCGATAAATATCTCGCCTTGGTGATGCAGGGCACGCTATCTCCTGAAGAAGCCGCAAAAAAAATTGACGAAGGTTGGAACAAAGTCACGGACGACCTCGGGCGCCAGGAGCAAATCAAACTCTGGCGTAGCAGTGTCGAGAGTGGTATGTACGTCGACAAGTTTTGAGGCCCTGCGTGATTTACAAGTAACGACCGCCCCCGTCAATGTGCAGCACAGCGCCTGTGATGTACTCATTGGTCATAAACATGAGCATCGCCTGCGCCACCTCTTCGGCAGTGCCAATGCGCTTGCCGGGCAAGATGGTCGCCCGATTCCGCACAATCGTATCGCGCTCAGGCCCGTAGGTGTTGTACAGTAACGGCGTATCAATGAGGCCAGGCGTGACCGCATTGACGCGCACCGGTGCCAGTTCCAGGGCTAACGCTGGCGCCAGGGCTTCTACCCCCGCGAGGGCTGCCGTGAGCATGGCTGCCCCAAGGCGTGGTCGAGATGACAGGCCGCCAGAGGTGAACGTGATCGAACCCTTGATCATGCGCGGAGCAGCGTGCCGTACGACATACGTCACCCCCCAGATGCGTTCGTCGATAATGCGGTGCAGGTTGGCCAGATCATTATCCACGATTCTGCCGTTGACAATGGTGCCAGCCGCGACGATCACGTGATCGACGTGACTGAGGCCCTCAAAGACTTGCCCCACCGCCGCTTCATTGGTGATATCTGCCGCGACGGTACGTACCTCGCCGAGTTCACGCTGCGCCTGCGCCAGCTTCTCCTGCGAACGTCCGGCAATGGTGATATCAGCGCCTTCCTGGCGTGCCAGCTTCGCGGCGGCGAAGCCAATCCCGGTACTGCCACCAATCACCACGACATGGGAACCTTGTAGTTTCATCATCCTCTCCTCGTGTACATGGCGTACAATTGTCCCCTAGAGCGCCGGTCAAGTATGTTTGTTTTGCTCCCTCTCCCTCTGGGAGAGGGTTGGGGTGAGGGACTCCACAGTATGCCCCACAGCGACCGTGGTTGCAATCACGCCCGCTCGACAATGTCAAAGGAGGTTCTATGGACGCACACACCGTTCTCCAGCGTGCGACAGAAGCGCACGTGCGCCTGGTTCGCTTCTTATACTGTGACAACGGCGGCATCATTCGTGGTAAAGCCACGCATGTCAATGGCTTAGCGCGGCGCCTGACCGAGGGCATTGGCCAGACACTTGCCATGCAGGCCTTCGCGGGCGTGGATGCTCTGGCCACCGTCGCGGGCATGGGGCCCGTTGGAGAGTTTCGCCTGGTCCCCGATCCCAACACCTTTGTTGTACTCCCCTATGTCCCGCACAGCGCCATGATGCTCTGTGATATGCTCACCCTGGAACGCCAACCCTGGGAAGCTTGCCCGCGTACCTTCCTGAAGCGCATGTTAGCCAGTGCGGCGCAGATGGGTATCGTTATGCAGGCAGCCGTGGAACACGAATTTTATCTGGCACGTGCCACACCCCACGGTTATGAGCCTTTCGATCGTAGCCTATGCTACAGCAGCGTTGGCTTCGATGCTTCGGCGCACATCATGGACGATATCATTGCCGCCCTCGAACAGCAGGACATCCAGGTAGAGCAGTTTATGCCCGAGCTCGGCCCTGGCCAACAGGAACTCTCAATCCACCACGCCGAGGCTCTACGCGCTGCAGATAACGCGCTGCTGGTGCGTGAGACCGTGCGCGGTGTGGCCTTCCAGCACGACGTCGTCGCCTCGTTTGCTGCCAAGCCGTTCCTAGATCAGGCTGGTAGTGGCGCGCACATCCATTGTAGTCTCTGGGGAGCCCCCCATGCGCCCCTTGCTGGCGCTAATCTGCTGTTTGACCCCAGAGGCCGCGGCGGCTTGAGCCAGACAGGCTTCCACTTCATTGGTGGCCTCCTGGCCCATCTGCCAGCCCTCGTGGCCCTCACCTGTGCCAGTCCTAACTCCTATCGTCGGCTGGTGCCACACTTTTGGAGTTCGGCCTATACCGCCTACGGCTTTGATAATCGGGAAGGCGCCATCCGTATTCCTTCAACCTTCTGGGGACGCGAAGCCGAGTCCACCAACCTGGAATTCAAACCAGTCGACCACAGCAGCAATCCCTATCTGGCCATGGGCAGTCTGCTCGCCGCCGGCCTCGATGGTATCCGCCGCCAACTCGCCCCGGGCGACCCAGTAGATATCGACCCCGGGAACTTCAGTGATGCAGAGCGCGCCCAGCGTGGCATTCAGCGGCTACCCACGAGCCTGGAGGCTGCCCTGGATGCGCTCGAGGCCGATACGGTGCTCACCGAAGCCCTCGGACCCCTGCTGACCTCGGCTTATGTGGCTGTGAAACGCCTGGAGAGCCACTACTTCGCCGATAAATCGCCTGAAGAGGAGGCGCGCCAGCATTTCGCGAAGTATTGACGCTAGGGCATACACACTTGCGGTTTGGACTTGGTCTTTGCCCACGTGCTGCAGATGACACTGCCAGATTGCCGATGCAGACTGAGGGCAAGCGGACAAACTGCAGGTGTAAGTTGCGCAGGAAGTAGTTACCCTGTAAAGTCAGGCACGCAGCACGCCCTCGTCATATGGAGAGTGCATCATGAAGATGGTTAAGATCAAATTTCAGAATCCTGGAGAGGACGCTCAAGGAGCGTTGGAGTTAGCAAAGCGTTTTACGGTGATTTGTTTACCACGGGACACGTACGAAGTACCAGAAGCAGCCCTCGCAATTCTCGACGAATTGCATCTTGCCTATTGTCTCCTAGAGACCGAGGGTTTTGATCATGCCGTTCGAGCGCTACGAAATCCTCTTGCCTCTTAACTACAATGACGGCACCCTTATAGAACCGGAAAAATTCCAGGAAACACGCCGAGAATTGGTTGAGCACTTTGGCGCTCTTACCATGGACACGCCAGCGATCGCAGGCCTATGGGTGTCCAGTGGGCGTGAGTATCGTGATGAACTCCTGCGCTTTATAATTGATGCAGAAGCCACGGCTGATACCGACGCCTTCTTTCGGAGCCTCAAAGAGCGACTGAAGGAGCGATTCCGTCAGGTAGAAATCTGGATTACTGCCTATCCCATCCGTCTACTGTAGTTTCTTTCCAGCAATACTGTAGCTGTTGGAGAGCCGCAAGCCTCCATATGCGGCCATATGCTGAGATGCGGAGGACAATCCATGAGCAAAATCATTGAAGCGGTCTATGAAAACGGCGTGTTTCGTCCGCTGGAACCCGTGCTACTCCCCGACAGTGAGGACGTGCAGGTGCGCGTACCCGAGGGGCCTCTATCCCGACAAGAGCGTCTTGCGGTACTGGAGGCATTTGAGGCGATGAATGAAGAGCCGACTAAAGAACAGTGGGAGGTATTTGAAGAAGTCGTGCAGCGCCTCCCATGGTTCGGAGGACGCCAGCTCGATCTATAATGGCTAATTACTGGATACCCACATCTAGCGGTGATGCTGTCTGGTTTTCGTATGGTGTTTGGCGTGTCGCGTGGTAGGAGCCATGGTGTACTCCGGCTTCCATATGGCTCTGTGGCGGTCGTAGTCTGTCCAAGTGCACATGACACATGCCCCCTCGCGTCTGGGCGCATAGCGTCACCGTTGCGTCAAATGCCCTCAGGACTTTCTGCTTTCTTTTGTCACCACTCTGCGGTATAAAGACTCCGAACGGCTTCCCCCATGACCACACCTTCTGCTGCACGCCGCATCGGCCTAAAGAGGGTGGACGATGACCTTTGAAGAGATCCTGAACCAGACTATGGCTCTGCTCCAGCGCCAGGGCCGGGTCTCGTATCGGGCGCTGAAACGCCAGTTCGACCTGGACGAGGCCTATGTCGAGGATCTCAAGCTCGAACTCATCGAGGTGCACCAGGTCGCGGTGGACCAGGATAACACCATGCTGGTCTGGACGGGCGGTGCGGCGGCTCCGTCCCCAGCCGCCGCGGAGGCGCTGTCGGCGCAGGCCAGTACGCCGGACGCGGCTCCCCTGACCTATACGCCCCCCCATCTCACCGACAAGATCCTGGCCGCCCGCCCGACCCTGGCAGGCGAACGCAAGCAGGTGACCGTCCTGTTTGCCGACATCAAAGACTCCACCGAGCTGATCAAGGACCTCGACCCGGAAGCCGCCCAGCAACTCCTGGATCCGGCCCTGCACCACATGATGGACGCCGTACACCGCTACGAGGGTACGGTGAACCAGGTACTGAGCGACGGCATCATGGCGCTGTTCGGCGCTCCCATTGGCCACGAGGATCACGCCATGCGGGCCTGTTATGCGGCCCTGGCCATGCAGGCGGCCCTGCGCGGGTATACCGAGGAGGTGCGCCGTGCCCATGGTTGCGAGCCGCGTATTCGTGTCGGACTCAACGCCGGCGAAGTGGTGGTGCGGACGATCAGTAACGACCTGCATATGGACTACTCGGCCGTGGGCCAGACCACGGTTCTGGCGGCGCGTATGGAACAGATGGCCACGCCGGGCACGATCCGGTTAACAGCAGCGACGCTGCGGCTGGTCGACGGCCTGGTACAGGTCAATGCCTTGGGTTCCCTCCCCGTCCGCGGGCTTGACGAGCCAGTGGAGGTGTTTGAGCTGACAGGGGTCACGACGTTTCGACGCCGCTTTCAGGCCACGGCGGCGCAGGGGCTGACGCAGTTTGTCGGCCGGCAGTCGGAGCTCGACACCCTGCGACAGGCCCTGGCACGCGCTGGCACGGGCCACGGCCAGGTGGTCGCCGTGGTGGGCGAGGCGGGGGTGGGCAAGTCGCGCCTGGTCTATGAGTTCGTGCACTCCCATGACACGCGGGGCTGGCTCGTGCTCGAAAGCGCCTCGGTGTCCTACGGCAAGGCGACGCCCTACTTTCCGGTCATTGACCTGCTCAAGCGCTACTGCCATGTGGAAAACTCGGATGATCTCCGCACCATCCGGGCCAAGGTGACCGGGCAGGTGCTGACGCTCGATGCGCAGCTCCAGGACACCATTCCAGCGCTGCTGGCGTTGCTGGACGTCTTGCCGGAGGATAGCCCGTTCCGCACGCTGGAGCCGGCGCAACGGCGGCCGGCACACGCTCGACGCGCTCACGCGCCTGTTGCTGCGTGAAAGCCAGGTGCAGCCCCTGCTGCTGATCTTTGAGGACTTGCACTGGATCGACACGGAAACCCAGGCCCTACTCGACAGCCTGGTCGAGCGTCTGCCCACGGCGTCGCTCGTCCTGCTGGTCAACTATCGCCCGGAGTACCAGCATGGCTGGGGCCGCAAGACGTATTACACGCAAGTGCCCCTTGACCCGCTACCAGCTGCCAGCGCCAACGCCCTCGTGCACGCTCTTCTGGGAGATGACCCCAGTGTGACGCCCCTCGTGCCGCTGCTGCTCGCACGCACAGCCGGGAACCCCTTCTTTCTGGAGGAGTGTGTACGCACCCTGATGGAAACTAGGGCCCTGGTGGGGGAGGGTGGTGCCTATCGTCTTGGCACCACCCTCCCAGCGATCCAGGTCCCGGACACGGTACAGGCTGTGCTTGCCGCACGCATCGACCGCCTTCCTTCGGAGGAAAAACGTCTGCTCCAAACGGCGGCTGTCATCGGGAACGAGGTGCCCTTGCCACTGTTACAAGGCATTGCGGACATGCCCGAGGCAGCGCTGCACCGTGGCCTGGCGCACCTCCAGGGTACAGAGTTCCTCTACGAGACGCGGCTCTTCCCCGACCAGGTCTACACCTTCAAGCACGCCCTGACGCATGAGGTGGCCTATGGCAGTCTGCTCCAGGAGCGGCGTCGGGCCCTGCATGCCCAGATTGTGGCGGCGCTGGAGACGCTGGCCGGCGACCGGCTGGACGAGCAGGTGGACATCCTGGCGCAGCACGCCATGCGGGGCCAGGTGTGGGACAAGGCGCTCACCTACTGCCGGCAGGCGGGGGCGAAGGCGCTCGCCGGGTCTGCCTACCGGGCCGCCGTGGGGTACTTTGAACAGACGCTGGAGGCCCTGGCCCACCTCCCGCCCGAGCGCCCGACGCTGGAGCAGGCCGTCGATCTGCGCGGTGATCTGTACAATGCGCTGATGCCATTTGGGCAATGGGAGCAGATGCTCACGTACCTGCGCGAGGCAGAAACGCTTGCCGAAAGACTGGCAGATCAACGCCGCCTGGGACGCGTCTGCGGCTGGATAGCCACGATACTCCGGAATATGCAGGCCCATGAACAGGCGCTGACCTACTGCCAGCGCGCCCACGCCATGGCGACTGCTCTCGGGGATGTCTACCTCCAGATGCGGGTCGATCACGTTATGGGTCAGATCCACTACGACCTGGGCGACTATCGTCAGGCCATGGAATATTGGCAGCAGATGCAGACGGCCCTCCAAGGGGTGCCGATCGAACAATCCTTCAGCGACTCGATTGAAGCTCATGTCTGGATAATGCAGTGCCTCAGGGAGTTAGGGAGATTTGCCGATGGAGTGGCCTATGGTGACAAAGCACTCCAGATCGCTGAAGCGGTCGATCGTCCGCTCTATCGCCTACGCGTCTATAGTCGGGTGGGGTATCACCGTGTGTGTCAAGGCATCCTGCACCAGGCCATCCCTCTACTCGAACGGGCGGTAGCCTTGAGTCAGGACGCCAATATCCCAACCTTTTTCCGCATCTCTGCCCCGTATCTGGCGCTGGCCTATGCCCAGGCTGGCCGAGCGACAGATGCCCTCGCCATGCTGGAGCAGATTGGAGGGAAGACGGATCTCCTCTCCTCCCCCCTCGCCTGCGGGGAGGCATATCTCCGCGCCGGATACATGGAGGAGGCGCACCGGCTGACCCAGGAGGTGCTTACAGATGCCCGCCAGCGCAACACGCGGGGCCGGGAGGCACGGGCACTGTGGCTGCTCGGTGAAATTGCCATGCGTGATGACCCGCCAGACGTCGCGTCCGCCGCCACGCACTACCAGCAGGCCTTGGCCCTGGCCGAAGAACTCGGGTTGCGCCCGCTGCAGGCCCACTGTCACCTGGGCCTTGGCATCCTATACGCCACCATCGACCAACGGGAGCAGGCCCGTGCGGCGCTGTCTACCGCTATTACGCTGTATCGCGCCATGGACATGTCCTTCTGGCTGCCCCAGGCTGAGGCCACACTGGTGCAGGTGGAGGGAGGGCCATGACGTTGTACAAAAATCGGGCGCAGATTTGTATAGTCTTCTATGGTAACGACAGCCCGGGACAAACATGAGGGCGTAACGCGTGGGAAGGCGCGGCACAGCGAGCATGCCAATGAGCAAAGCACCAAGCCGACGCGCGCAAATTCGGCAGCTCTGCACCCGGATCGCGCGTGAGTTTAAACCGGAGAAAATCATCCTGTTTGGTTCACACGCCTATAGACAGCCAACGCCAGAATCTGACCTGGACGTGCTGGTCGTGATGCAGTTTGCAGGCGATCCACTGGAACAGGCTGTGACGATATTGAACCGACTCGATATGCTGATACCGATCGATTTGCTGGTGCGCACCCCGCAACAGATCCAACAGAGGCTGGAGATGGGTGACAGTTTCATGCGCGACATCATCGAGCGGGGCAAGGTGATGTATGAAGCCCATCACGCTTGAGTGGGTGGCAAAGGCAGAGGGGGACTGGGATTCAGCACAGCGCGAGTACCGGGCGCGCCAACGACCGAATTACGATGCAGCGTGCTTTCATGCGCAGTAATGCGCTGAGAAATATCTCAAAGCAAGGCTCGAAGAAGCTGTGATAGCTTTTGGCAGGACGCATAACCTGATCAGCCTGCTCACTCTGGTACTGCCGGTAGAACCAACGTGGACAGTTATGCAACCACGTCTGACCGCACTCAGTATTTACGCTGTAGCCTTTCGCTACCCCGGCAGCTCAGCCACCAGAAGTAATGCGGCCAACGCCTTAAAAGATTGTCGGGAAGTGCGCCGTATCATACGGCAGTCATTTGGCCTTGCTGTGTGATTTCCCTGGGTTAATCCGACGAAAAGTTGACGCTGCG
>Ga0075418_10010338_pt1 | contig 10451 bp, 7 predicted proteins | sample SoiMetdeltSBSDD2_FD_81776 | JGI IMG/M metagenome (GOLD analysis project Ga0075418, IMG submission 81776) | Bulk soil microbial communities from a Populus tree surrounding site in Tennessee, USA - Soil MetaG P. deltoides SBSDD2 | ecosystem: Environmental > Terrestrial > Soil > Tree plantation...
GACTCACACTTACAAACGCAGAGTTTGAAGCAGGTGAGGTTCGGACTGGTCAATTGATAGACGACCGCGATCATCTCTCTTTCGAAATCATTAACTTCATACCGCGCTTCGTTACCGATAGTTCATACGCTAAAAGTTTCGGCGAACAGTGGAATCTCTATCGTCGCACGCAACTTGATCGTTTCAATGGCACAACACTAAGCCGCGATCGTTTCTTCAGAGACACTGGTTGGAGCGCCACAGAACTCCGAGGTCAAAAGGTTCTTGAAGCCGGGTGTGGCGCGGGCCGGTTCACTCAAATCATGCTCGACGCTGGTGCAGAGGTCTATTCGATCGACTACAGTACGGCAGTGGATGCTTGCTGGGCTAACAATGGCCCACATCCTTCTTTGTTCTTGAGTCAGGCTGATCTTTATAAACTCCCTTTTGAAGAAGGCTCTTTCGACAAAGTCTTCTGCTACGGAGTGTTGCAACATACTCCCGACGTCCGAAAGGCCTTCATGGGTTTGGTTCCCTTTTTGCGAAGTGGAGGACGGATTGCCATCGACGTTTATCGAAAGACTTCGTGGACCACGCGTTGGACTTCGAAATTTTGGTACCGACCGTTAACCAAGCGAATGTCCCGCGACACTGTGCGTAGAATCATTGAGTGGTACGTGCCGCGCTGGATACCAATCGACAATTTTTTCCAACGAATTCCTATCGCGCGCTCTGTTGTACCTGCCGTGATACCTTGTTGGAATTACACCGGTGATCTTCCTTTGCCACCTGAAGAAGTAAAGCTGTGGGCTGTTTTGGACACATTCGACGCACTGACGCCTGCTTACGACTCCCCACAAACGTTAGACTCGGTAAAGTCGTGGTTTTCTGATGCCGACCTCGAAGACGTCTCAGTACGAATGGGGGGCAATGGTATTCTTGGAAACGCTCGGAAACGGTAGCGGTATACAAAGTTCTGTTAATGAGTTCACCAAGCCTCAGCGTTCTTCACATCAGCGAAAATGATCGTTTCGGCGGGTCGGGTCGTTCGGCTTATCGCATCCATTCCAATTTGCGGCGCCTTGGTGTTCGGTCGCACATGCTCGTACATTCGAAAACAACGACCGACGAGGACGTTGATGTTATTTCAAGTCGGCATCAACGCTTCTTTGATCGCCTCAGTTATCACTTTTTCGAACGATTGAGTTTGCAGTACGTCTTCTATCCTTCATCATTTTTGCTAGTTCGCCACGACTGGTTCAGACAGGCTAATGTTGTCCAGCTCTTTAATACCCATGCCAACTATTTCAGTCACACTGCACTTCCGCTTATTAGTCGGTTCCGACCTGTCGTGTGGCGTCTCTCGGATATGTGGCCCTTGACTGGCCACTGCACTCACTCATTTGAGTGCGAACGTTGGAAAACCGGCTGCGGTTCGTGCCCAATTCTCTCTGATTATCCCCAACTACAATGGGACACTACTGCGGTTCTGTGGAAGATAAAGAAGTCGGTATATGCACATTCCGACATCAATGTCGTCGCGCCTTCAAAATGGATCGCAGACGTTGCTCAACAGAGCCCGCTACTTGGTAGGTTTTCCATACACCGAATTCCCAACGGAGTGGACACTTCGGTGTTTCGTCCTGTCGACAAACAGGCAGCTCGGAAACTAATCGGTGTCGATCAAGGGAAGCGGATTATTCTCTTTAGTTCTCATCTGATAATGAACCCACATAAAGGCGGAATCTACATGCGCGAGGCACTCTCTCGTCTGGCTGAAACCTTGGACATCGATAATGTCTTAGTATTGATCGTCGGACGTGGAGCAGAAAGCTGGAAACAACAATTGCGGTTCGAGGTTAAACTGATGGGTCATATCACCGATGACAAGTTCATGGCTGCCGTATATTCGGCGGCCGATATGTTCGTGTTACCCACTCTGGCCGATACGTTTCCCAACGGAGTCTTAGAGAGTATGGCGTGCGGGACGCCGCCTATAACTTTTAACGTCGGCGGATGTCCCGAGTTGGTCAGACACATGGAGACCGGTTATCTGGCAGCACACAAAGATGTGGGGGATTTGGCGAATGGTATGAAGCTGCTGCTCAAAGATAAGGAACTTGGCGAGAAACTTGGTCAGAGAGCCGTGCAAGTTGTTGGTCAGGAATATACCCAGGAACTTGAAGGCAACCGTTTTAAGGCACTCTACCAAAGCATCACTTCGACAAGGAATGTAACCTAGTCCAGCGAACATACTCGACGAGAGAATTAGGACATGCATTATCACCTCATTGGTGTTTGTGGAACCGCAATGGCGTCGCTCGCCGGAATGCTGCAAGCTTGTGGTCACCTCGTCACTGGATCCGATCAGAACGTGTATCCACCAATGTCTACGATGCTGGAGGATCTTGGCATCAAGGTGATGCACGGATTCGATTCCTCACATCTATCGCCGGCTCCGGATTGTGTGATTGTTGGAAACGCAATCCCTCGCGGCAATCCTGAGGTTGAAGAAGCACTGAATCGGAAGTTGTTGTATCGATCGCAGGCTGAAGTAGTGAAGGAAGAGTTTATTCGCGGTAAACACTGCCTCGCCGTCGCGGGAACACATGGTAAAACAACGACAACCAGCATTGCATCGTGGGTAGTGGATCAAGGTGGATTGAATCCGAGTTTTCTGATTGGAGGTATTGCGCAAAATTTCGGCAGTAGCTTCCGTGTTGCTGATAGCGACTACGTGATCATCGAGGCAGATGAGTACGATACTGCTTACTTCGACAAGGGTCCAAAGTTCATGCACTACCTCCCTGAACTGGCGATCGTCAACAACATCGAATTCGATCACGCGGACATTTATTCCGACCTGGACGCTGTTAAGGTTGCCTTTCGCAGGTTTATGAATTTGGTTCCCGGCAACGGTCGTCTAATCGCCGGGTGGGACAGTCCGAATGTTCGAACGGTGGTTGAGTCGATGGGTTCGAAACTGTTCACGAGAGTGGAAACATTTGGCATCAGTGATCAGGCCAAATGGCAGCTGCGCAATGTCGATTTCAGCAGCGGACTCTCTCGTTTTGAAGTCTACTGCGAAAACCAGGCCTGGGGAGAATTCGAAAGTCCTCTGTTGGGTGAGTTCAATCTGTTGAATTGTTTGGCAGTAATAATTGCCGCAGATGCGTGGGGATTAAGTCTTGATCAGATTCGCAACGCTCTGGCTAGTTTCAAGAACGTAAAGCGTCGCGCTGAAGTCCGGGGAGAGCGACGCGGCATCCTTGTCATTGACGACTTCGCACATCATCCAACTGCAGTACGGGAGACACTACGAGCGTTGCGCGCAAAGTATAGCGACAAGCGACTGGTCGCTGTCTTCGAGCCACGTTCATGGTCATCGCGTCTGGCTGTGTTTCAGGACGACTACGCAAAAGCATTTGAGTCGGCCGATTACGTTGTGATTGCCAGCGTCTTCGACAGTCAGAAGGTCACAGAAAAAGGACCAGCGCTTGATACGGCGCAATTAATAGAAGCCATTTCGAAACAGAATAGGACCGCTTTAGCATTGCCAGGCGCTGATGAGATCGTCGCTCATCTCGTCCCTGAGCTGCGCACGGGAGACGTAGTCGCCATCATGTCAAACGGTGGTTTCGGCGGAATTCACGAAAAACTGCTCGTCGCTCTTGAAGAGTCTTAGGCTCTGGCGTTCCTGCGGCGCTCGCGGTACTTATCAGTGATCAGATACCACCGGCTTCAGACAGTTTTCCCACTCTCACAGGCCTCCACACTTTAACGAAGAATTCGTAACCCTATCGCAGAGGTACTCCTGTAGATCCTAAGTGGTCAGTCAGGAGACCCCCCACCGTGAAGGAGTTCTCAGTATTCGAATTCGCCCTGGAGTTTTCCGCGGGTCGCGTGGAAAACCTTGGTGAGGTGTCGAGCATCACCCGCAAAGAATTTGATGAGCGCGAGAGCTTTATCTGTCGAACCACCACCGCGTCGGTCGAATATGCCTGCCTGATGATTGAAAACACTTTGTTGCTCCGAACAAATCGTGCTGGCCGAGTCTACGCCGGGTTTGAAAAATTCTCGCACTTACAACCAATCATCGACCGCTATCTCCGCATTGCGGATGTATCACAGTCCGTCTATCTTTTCGGCGAGGTCGACTGGCAACCGCCGCGACACCCAAACATCCGCTTAATACCTTTGCGCCCTGATTTTCGACTCGCGCGTGAGTGGTTTGTCCTGACCGAATCGTCGTCACTGAGAACGGGGTTTATTGCCTTTGACGAAGTGGGAATCGATGCCACGATGCCCGAACAAATTCGATATTGGGCACTGAAGACGAGTAATCCTGCAATAGTAAGTGGATTGGTGAACGCCGTGGAGGGAGTGATTGACTGGTCACTGGCCGCGTGAGATGTCCGATAAGCTTCAGCTTGTCGTTGTGTTGGATCGAAGGCCCTTGAATTCTAGAGGCCGCTTAGGTATCACAACGACAAACTGAAGTTTATCGGACATTTTCTTACATCGCGCCAATTTCTTTGTCGACTTCGATCTGCGGGCGCTCGACAAGAACTGGCGCCCGGAGGTTTTTCTCTGCTCCGGTTGCTTCGACGTGGGCTGTAAGTACTCGACGAATCTTTTTGGGTAGTAACTTCGACGCAATCGTGGCTGTCGCACCAATCAACTCCACGACGTCCCCGCCTCCACGCCAGTGTTCCCGCACTATGTGAGGATCAGTCACTGTCGCCAATCTGAGAAGGGATAGCGCGACGAGATATGCATCGTCCACTTGTCCTACAAACGGCAATAAGTCGGGAATCAGATCGAATGGCACCAACGCATAAATGATAGCGCCGGCTACTAGTACCCTCTCTTTTGTCGGCACTCGCGGATCCACCATTAATCGTCCGCAAAGCAAAACAAGGTTTGGGACAAACAACAAAAGGTTTTTCATTCGCGAGCGCAACATCGATTGGGACATGCAGTTTCTCCAAGTGCCAGAAGGCTGAGTTGATTATCAAGCCAACGAAGGGGAATTGCCAATTGCCGATTTGATGTCCGATATGCTTTAGCTTGTCGTTGCCTTGATTAGGAGTGGCCGGTTTTCTATCAAAAGTGAGCACATCGGAGCCACGACAAGCTAAAGCATATCGGACATTTCAATCGACAATTGCCAATCTCCCCGATTATCCTTTGCCCCATGCACATACTCGAACGGATTCGGCAACGCGCGGCATCAAGACCACAACACATCGTTTTACCCGAAGGCAACGATCCCCGTACGGTCGTTGCTGCCGCCTTGTGTGCGAGTCAGCGACTGGCACAAATATCAATTTTGGGAGATGCGGAATCAATACGAGCAACCGCACGAAATGTTTCGGTCGATCTAAGCGGCGTCACGGTAATCGATCATCGCCGCGCTCCCGACTTCGATAAAATGGTGGCACTGTTTCACGAATTGAGAAGGGCCAAAGGATTAATGGCCGACGAAGCAAGGACGCTGGTTTCCGATCCGCTTTACTACGGCAACTTAATGGTTCGTTTGGGCCAAGCCGACGGCTCAGTCGCCGGTGCAACGAACACAACGTCTCACACTGTTCGTGCTGCCCTTCACTGCATCGGAGTGCGGCCGGGCTTCAAATTAGTTTCGAGTTTCTTCCTAATGGCTCTGCCTTCGCGTGAGTTCGGACAGGATGGCGCGTTGATCTACGCCGACTGCGGTGTCGTAATTGAGCCGAGTGCGGCGGAGCTGGCTGAGATTGCCCTGGCTTCTGCCGATTCCTGCAAAGCCTTGCTTGGCACAGAACCTCGAGTCGCGATGCTTTCATTTTCATCCAAAGGCAGCGCGCAACATCGATTGGTCGACAAAGTTGTTGAGGCCACCAGAACCGTCAAAGCACGCGCTCCCGAACTTCTGGTTGACGGCGAGCTGCAGGTTGATGCCGCATTAGTCGAGGCCGTTGCGCAGTCGAAAGCTCCTGGTTCGCCTATTGCAGGCCGCGCCAACGTTCTCATATTTCCCGATTTGCAAGCCGGTAATATTGCTTACAAGCTGACTGAACGTCTCGCGGGAGCAACAGCAATTGGACCGATTCTTCAGGGCTTGGACAAGCCTGCCAACGACCTATCCCGAGGGTGTAAGGCCGAGGACATTGTCGACGCCGTTGCAATTACCGCTGTACAAGCACAAGCCCGCAAGGCCTCCTTGCAGAACTGAGGCAACCGAACGACAACGCAGGCATCCAACAGCCGATTCCCAAAAATCGATCATTGTCTTTTTGGGATTTCTCTGTGCCCCTCTGTGTCTCCGTGTCTCTGTGGTAGGGTAAGTGCTTCGTCACCACGGAGACACAGAGGAGCTCAGTGATGATGCATCTCGTTCAACGGGCCATTCTGATCCTGCTGGCGCTTGTCTTTGTTGGCGCTAGTCAAATTCCAGCTCAACAACCAAAACCAAAAGCTTCGCCGTCACCCTCGCCTAGTCCAACCCCGGTTGAGTCTGATCAGGAACCGGTGCGAGTCTTTACCGAAGAGGTCCGGCTACCAGTCGTAGCCCTGGATGCTTACGGTCATTACGATCCAACGCTCGAACCCGACGATGTTCTTGTGCTCGAAGATGGTGTGATTCAACAGGTCAGAAGTGTCCGTCATATTCCGGCGAATGTATTGATGTTACTCGATACAGGGGGTGAACTCAGCGGACTGGGAGGCATGTCGAAGAGTACCTTCCTGACGAGACAAGTTGCCGCAAACCTAATTAGTCGGTTGCCAGAGGGCTCGTCGATAGCAGTTTTGCAGTCAGGTAATTCTGCGGAATTGATTCAACCCTGGACCAAAGACAAAACAGCGGTTCTGAAAACGCTCAAGAATAAACTCTCGGCAACGAAGCGCTCGCGCTTCTCTGACGCGATCGTTGCTGCTTCTCAACTGTTGAGGGATCGCCCTGAAGGTAGTCGTCACGTCGTTATGGTTACTGATGGTGTGGATTCGCCTGGCGGCAAGGTAGAGAGAGCAGAGGCGGTCAAAAAACTGGTCGCTGCCAGAGCTACGGTCCACATCATCAGTTATACCGAATTCGTAAGACAAAAGAGTGACAAGAAGACGACTGAAATCTGGTTGGGACAACGTCCTACAACTTCAGACCCGATCACAGCAACTGATCCTACTCTGCCTCCGGGAACAACTCGCTCTCCATCTTTTGGTATTGGAATCAGATTCGATCCGGCAATGCGACGTCAGCGGAAAGCGTATGAGGCGGAGGTAAAGAAGAGTCAGCAAGTGTTGACCAATATTGCCGACGAAACTGGTGGAAAACTTTTGTTGCCGGTGACGGGCGAAGAGATGGTCGCAAAATCAAATGAAGTCGCTCGCGCAATCGGAGCAGAATACGTCGTAACCTATCGTCCTAAGCGACCGCTCGCTGAGGCGCCCCGTGGCGAATATAGAAGAATTGAAGTGCAAGCGAGAAAGGTTGGATTGAGTTTGCATTCGCGACGCGGTTATGTGGTCCCGACGCCGGCTAAAGACGAGTAGATGAGACTATCTAATAGCTACTTCAAGCTGGGCTTCCATCATCTGAACCATCCGACGCACTTCAAACTCCTCATGCTTCGGTAAAAGCGACTGTCGATGTAGTTCCTCCCAATCTTCTTTGGGAACTCGATGGAATGCTTCCACGACCTTGGGATCGAACTGTCGACCCACCCAATCGTCTAACTCCTGCGCTGCCGCCTCGTACGACTTCCCGCGTCGATAAACCCGATCGCTCGTTATCGCGTCGAAGGCATCAGCCACTGAGAAGATACGCGCGTTGACGTCGATGTCTTCTTCCTGCAAACCAAGCGGGTAACCGCTTCCATCCCACTTCTCGTGGTGCTGAGCGACTACTCGGGCGGCACCTTGGAGGAACTCGATCCCACGCAGGATCTGTTGACCGTGCTGCGGGTGTTCTCGCATCAACACCCATTCTTCCTCTGTCAGTTTTGCCGGTTTACGAAGGATGGAATCCGGAACACCGATCTTGCCGATGTCGTGCAGCAGCGATCCAAATTCCAGCGCTTTCATCTGCTCGCGATTCAAACCGTACTCACGACCAAGACGCAGACTATAACTCACCACTCTTTCAGAATGTCCGTGAGTTTCCTGGTCACGCGTTTCCAACGCAGTAGTCAGAGCTTTCAAAGTTGCACGATAAGCTTCTTCGAGAGAGTTGAGCGCCCGATCCAGTTCGGCAGTTCGCTGTTCGACGAGTTCTTCAAGATGGTTTTCGTAACGTTGTTTGGCGACTATTAGTTCGTGATGTTCAAGGGCTCGTTTTACCACAGCCTCAACCTGGCGGAGGTCGAATGGCTTCATCAAGTAGTCGAAAGCACCTAGACGTAAAGCACCGATAGCGCTTTCTACAGTCTGCATACCGCTAATCATGACGACTACGGTGTTCGGTGATAGATGCTTGATGTGAGGGATCATGTCCAAACCGCTCATTCCCGGCATAGTGATGTCGCTAATCACCAATTGGAAAACAGAATGCTCCAGGCGCGCCAGAGCCTGTTCGGCTGACCCAGCTTTTTCACAGTCGTGATCCTCGCTGAGCAAGTCAGCAAGAATCTCAGTAATCTCGTGCTCGTCATCTACTATCAGTATCCGGGGCGACGGGTTGTTCGACATCTGTTCTCTCCTGAGATCGACACGGCGGCGGCAAGTTTGGCGTTCACAGTTTCAAGGGTAAAGCGTGAGTTTTGGAGGCAGGCAACGTACTGCGCCTGAGCCTGACACAGGCAAAGGCATTCTAGACGATTTCCACAACCATGGCAAACATGTTTTTACACACGGCTCAAGTGAGTAAATAATTGGGGTTATATCCTTCGTCCGAGCCGTCGAAGCGGTGTCAAAGACTGATTTTGTCTCAAACAAAGATTAACGGTCAGCAATGAATCAGCGGCTGTAATGAACTGTCATTGGTTTGAGGCTCCCAATTCTGGTCGGCCTGCCCAGGAGAGTTGGAATGAAAAACACCTGGTTGCGTAGGATAAAAACAGGCTTTATGATGTCAGCCCCGCGAAGCCGGAGTGGCGAAATTGGTATACGCACCAGACTCAAAATCTGGCGAGGTCACACTCATGTCGGTTCGAGTCCGACCTCCGGCACCAAACCTCTTCAACCCAGTCAAAATAATTGTCGTTCAGTCAGACTGGCAGTTTATCGTTTAGGATGACAGCCTGGCGACACTGTATTTTGCTTCAATCTCCCTTATTAAGAACGATCTGAACATGGCACGGAATTGGCAATATGTGGCGGGCCCCGTGTCGCCACTACTCACGGCATTCCAATGGCGCACTTAACATTTCACTCGTTGAAAGATAGACCTCCGCGAGAGGTCCGGTATCAGAGCCAATGGTGTCAGACATTCCTATTTCAATCCCCCGCCTTACTCGCAAACTTCTGCCAATTGCGAGTACGGTTATTCCCACAGCTATCCTACTGTGCTTCGCTCTTCCAGAAGGTGTCGGATCCTACTGGACTTTGATCGTCACGGGACTTTTTCTTTGTCAGATTCTTGTGAGTGCAGGTATTTGGAAACTCTCCAGCCAAACCGTCAACCAGTTAGAAGGCGTACAGGAGGAACTATCCAGCTTACAAGGAATCGTAGATGTCTCACGTGATGCGATCATCGGGGTGACGATCGACGGCGTCATAATGAGTTGGAACAGCGGAGCTCGGGCCATTTATGGTTACTCGGCGAAGGAGGCCCTCGGGGCGCAAATCAGCATATTATTTGATCATCGGAAGGGTCATGAAGCCAGTTTGTTGTTTGAGCAAGTGATTGGCGGACAAACTGTCTCTCAACGTGAAATGGTCCACCTAAGAAAAGGTAGGACACCAATCGACGTATCCTTGACCATCGCTCCCATCATGGATCGCAAAGTGATCACCGGCGCTTCTGTAGTCGCGCGTGACATCACTGAACGGAAAAGAGCAGCTGGCTCTTTAGCCCAACAGGCCGCAGCCATGAAGGCTTCGATGGACGGCATGGCTATCATCGATCATACGGGAGTCTGCACTTACCTGAATGATGCGTATGCCAAGATATTCGGTTACACCGATCCCCAACGCCTCTTTGGCGCAAGTTGGGAAATGTTCTTTTTCGACGACGAGTTACGCAGACTCAAGCAAGAGATCATGCCTGCTGTTTGGCGGGATGGATCGTGGCGCGGCGAAGCCAACGGACTAAGACTCGATGGTACCTCTCTGCCACTTGAGATCTCCATCTCCAGCGTCGACGGCGGCGGTTTGGTCCAAGTTCTTCGAGATATCACTGAACGAAAAAAGGCGGAGGAAACTCTTCGAGACAGCTCCCTCAAAGACGACTTAACTGGGGTGTTAAATCGTCGTGGGTTGCTGAAGCAGGCAACTCCTTATTTCGACTTCGCACGACGTCAAAAGGAGACGCTGCTCCTAATCTTCATCGATCTCGA
>Ga0075418_10010340_pt1 | contig 10450 bp, 8 predicted proteins | sample SoiMetdeltSBSDD2_FD_81776 | JGI IMG/M metagenome (GOLD analysis project Ga0075418, IMG submission 81776) | Bulk soil microbial communities from a Populus tree surrounding site in Tennessee, USA - Soil MetaG P. deltoides SBSDD2 | ecosystem: Environmental > Terrestrial > Soil > Tree plantation...
CAATTAAAAGTTCTACTAAGCAATAAAGAATTATAATTTTCTGTCGAAGAGGCGAATTTTTTTTCTATTCAATTAAGAACAAAAGTTCATTTATGAACTTATTCTATATATATAGGTAGTAATTTTACAAATATTTATAAAATCTCTTAGCTCATTGAGTCTTTTAGTTTCTAAAAATGGTTACAAAAACTCGGAAACTAGAATTAACAACTAGATAATTGAAATCTAATTTTTTTCTTGAACATTATAGTATATATTAGAAGTAAAAAAATTAATCCCTTTTTATTTACTTAATAATAATAACTAAAAAAAATTAATCTAGAATCGTTACAAAAGTTTATTGATTCTAGTGAAGTAGGGTTAGTTAATATATGAAAAATTTGCTTGCCAATATGAAACCTTTACAAGAAAAGAAGAAAGTGTATGTTTCATTTTTATCCAAAATAATTTGTTTTGCGTTAATTGGTGGTTCTGGTTTTTTTATGAATTATTTTATATCTTATTTATTTTCTAGTGGAATAATAGTTAATTGGTGGTACATACACGCTTCTATGCTCGGAATTGGTGTATCAATGACAAGTAATTTTATCTTAAATAAAATATTTACATTTAAAGATAGGAATTTTAGTCTTCCTCATCTTTTCAGACAATACGCGTTTTATCTGTTATTTAGTGTAATAGGAGCTGGCATACAGTTATTTGTTCTATATTTCTTAGTAGAAGCAGGAATTATATATCCTATTTCGCTTCTTCTAGGAGTTATAATAGGATCTATTTCCAATTTCATTTTCAATAAGAAATGGACATTTTACGAAAAAATATGGTCATAGTCTTAAGTTTTCGTTGGAATAAAAAATCGCTTTAAATTTTACAAGGTTAATTATATAGAATTTATCATATATTATTTTATTCATTTGTTTATCTTTTTTATATTATTATTTTACATTATATATTTAATTTATCATGAATGTCAGTCAACCAAATTTCAAATTTCCAATCCATTAATTCTTCCAATCATTTGAATTTCTTCTCTATTTATTTTTATAGAACACAAAAAATTAAGCTTACTAAAGAATATGATATTTCGTCTCTTCTTGTTTTATCTCTCTTTGATTGATGATATATGTTGTTGAGTTAATCAAATGAAGTTTTATAGTCTCTCAATCTAGCAGGTATTTAATATCTATTTTTTTAAAGTCGATAAGTTATTCTAATTTCTGAAACATTCAGAATTGAGTTCTAAATACTGTAATTAATAGTGTCAATCTGTTTATTCCTATCTTTAATTTATTTTTTTTCAATAAGTTTTAATATTGTTATAAAAGAATTCTAATAAATTTTTCTTAGCTCAATTTTTTTGGATCCTTTAGGATCAAGATCAAAACTCCCATTTGTTTCGATGGACTTAGTTGTATTTTGTTCTAATTTTGAAATTAAATCTGATTCTGAATATATTTCTTTGAGCTGCATTACATTATCTTTAGTATTATTACCCCTAGTCATGGTTTTTATAAAATTGTCACCTGCTACAAGTAATATATTATCTGTTTTAACATCATCAGCAATGAAATTGTTTTTATACATATTTTTACCACTATCTAATATATATTTAGGAATCCATAACCAGTAATTCGTCCCTAAAACTGTCAACTTATTCTTATCATTATCACTATTTTGATTCTTATCGATATTCCCAAAAGTAGTATTATTATTATTTAAATTAAAATTCTTAACTTCTTTAGATATAGCAGAAATTACGTTCAAATGAAACTCAGTGGTGTTGCTAGTAATCAAATTTATGCTGATAATACAACTAGGTATGATTATTGAGAAGATAAAAATTAGCAAAAATATGGTGTGATTTCTTGTTTGCAAGAATCTCTTTGCAAGATCAAAAATCATCAATGATACAGATATGGATAGGATTGGGATTATGGGAATAAGGTGCCAATACGAGACATAACCTATAACACAACAGAAAATGATGAATGGTAACACACCTAATAAAATAAAGAGATCCTTTCTGATGGCTCCTATTGCTACACTAAATATAGAAATAACGAGGAAAAGAGGGTCGATCATAAATAATTTTTGAAATGCAACAAATATTCCATTGTTTGTCCTTTCAGATTGCCACGTTAAAGCATTAAACCATTCATCTAATTCTCCTAAATATAATGCATTAGCAGGCCAAATAAGCGGTATTATTATAACAGGAATAAACCAAAGTCCAAGATATTTTAAATTTTGTTTGTTCAACGAGAAAATTAAAAATGCTATTAATGGGATGAATAAGAACGCAGGAATTTTTGTAAAAATTGCAATTCCAAGAAATACACCAGAAAAAATGGTAGTTATTAATTTTTCTTGAAAAAAGTATTTGGTAATTGAAGCTTTAGTAGATTTTTTATTAAGATATATTGCAAACAATATTGAAAGTAAGATAAATGGTAATTGGATCGGTTCTAACCAAATTCTGCGGAGAACCCATGTTATAGGAACTACAGCAAAGATAGCTGCAGATAAAAGGCCTATATTCTTATTATATCTGACTTGACCTATCTTATAGATAAGAAATGTATCAACTACTGCAAGCAATCCCATAATAACTCTCGGTACAAGATATAACATTTCGATTGAATGTACATCTCCCGCTTTGGGTGATAAAATGTCAGGGTATCCAATTAATTTTAAAACACCACCTAGAAACAGTTGTCCAAAATATGGATGATCATATTTATGAGATTGATAGCTTATAAGGTCATCTGAATCTTCTTGCAGCCCTTCACCTTCCATAATATGCATTGCTTTTCTTAAATAATGATCTTCATCTCTGTATATACTAGGAAATCCATCCAAATTCCATAAATGAAAAAAACAGGAAACTAAAATAATAGATAATAAAATTAAAAATTGATATACATTTTTAGAAGAAGTAAAAGGATTTCTCCAATCCCAAGTTAAAAGTCGAAGTAAACTCAAGTCAGAAGTCTCAGTGAGCTTTATTTATTTAGTTATTTAGAAGCAACATTATTTTGTATTTTACTTGTCAATTCTTTCATAAAATTAGTATAGAATGAATTTAAGGACATAACAATTGGATTTGTATAAGCCTATTCTATTTACAAAATCAATATAGAAGAGTTAAATAGAGGCGTGACTTTGACTTAAATGGATTTTATCTCTATTTGAGCAATAGGGTTTGAAATTAATATCCAATGTTAAATTGATATCTAAAGTATTCGAAAATCTTCTTTTACTGTTATAAATACAATATGTGTATTGGTTCTTTCTACAAAGGACATTGATAAATCTTTTTTAACAAAATTACTTAAGTCTTTTCTGTTTCTAAACTTTGCCACAATTATCATGTCAGTCAACCCAGTAATATCATATATTGCACATACATTTGGGTATTTTGATATGATCTTTTCTACATCACCCACTTTATTTTTAACTGCAGTAACTTCAATTATTGCTGTTAAATCATATCCTAATTTTTCATGATCAACTAGTGCGGAATACGATTTTATAATACTATTATTTTCAAGCTTTTCTACTCTCGAAAGTACTGTAGGTGGGGAAACTCCAATTTGTTCAGCAATTCCACGATAGGATAGTCTGGCGTCAGAAATTAATTTTTTTAGAATCTTTATGTCTAATTCATCAACTGAAATAGTAGCCATTATAATTTTTATCGCCTTTGGTTTTTAATATTTTACAAATAGTAAGTATTTAACAGTTTTGATTATTATGCATTAACAAAAATTTTAAAAATATTAATGTACATAAAATTCGTTAAGGTAAGTTAATTTACTCAAAGGGTTCTTGTCTACTTTAATAATATTATCTATAATAAAGAGATTCAATACTTATATAACACTTAAAGTAAATTTTTTTATATTTATTATATTTTAATGTATGTTACCATAAATTGTATCCTAAAATGTACCAATATAATATTTTTGCGTTTATAAGATGATATTTCTTAACATATGTCAATAAAGTGAATCCTATTATTGTCATATGTTAATTAAATTTATGATTACCTTTATATTTTAGTGTTGTAAGAATACTATATGCAGATAGCTCATACAGATTTAGATCAAAATAAAAAACAGATTGAAATATTAAATAAATTAGAACAATCAAAAATAAAGTGGGTTAGATTAAATTTTTGTGATCCATTTGGTTTTTTACAGCAAATAAGTGTCCACAGTGATGAAATAACAGAAGAATCATTTAGAAATGGTATTCCTAGATTAGATGGAAGTTCTATTAAAGGTTTCAAAGAAATTCAAGAATCAGACATGATACTCAAACCAGATCCCTCTACCTTTGCTATTTTGCCGGATTATTTTGATAAAGATCATCACAATAAAGATAAAACCTATGCATCAAGGGGCGCTCGTATGTTTGTCGATATCTATGAAGGTTTTAATAATACACGTTATTCTAGAGATCCTCGGTTTATTGCACAGAAGGCAGATCAAATTGCAAAGAATAAAGGTTTCGAGAAAAGCTATTGGGGTCCAGAATTAGAATTTTTTGTATTTAACAAAATAACATTGTTGCCAACTCCTATGTCAGCAGTTAATTGCTCTGGTGGTACTGGATATTCCATTGAATCTTCTGAGGCTCCATGGGGGAACGGTAATGGAAATGGTGGAGGGTATACAATTCCTTTTAGAAGTGGCTATTTTCCTGCTCCTCCTGCAGATAGCTTGACCGATTTCAGGGATGAGGTATCTGACACATTACAACAATATTTTGGAATAAAGGTTGAAGCCCATCACCACGAAGTAGCTACGGCTGGACAATGTGAAATACAACTATCATATGATCAGCTTGTTCCTATGGCCGATCAAGTAATTACATACAAAAAAACAGTAAAGGAAACTGCTGCAAAACGTGGAATGATTGCAAATTTTATGCCAAAACCCGTTGCACTAGATAACGGATCTGGGATGCATGTTAGTCAAAGTCTATGGACAAGGCATAAAAATGAAGATGTAAACTTGTTTTATGATGCTGCAGACGAATATGCAGAATTAAGTCAAACAGCACTTTACTATATTGGGGGATTGATAGAACATGCGGAGGCACTATGTGCTTTAACTAATCCTACCACGAATTCCTATAGAAGATTAGTGCCAGGATATGAGGCTCCTATCAATGTTGCGTGGAGCAAAATGAACAGATCGGTGAGTATCAGAATTCCTGCTCATTTTAGAAATATGAAAAGAAGAAAGAGGATAGAGTACAGAACACCCGATCCTAGTTCAAATATCTATCTTGTGGAGGCCGCATTGTTATTGGCAGGTCTTAATGGTATTAATAAAAAATCTTCAACACCGGATCCTGTAGATGAAGATATCTATAAACTCTCTGAACATAAAAAAAGAGAATACGGAATCAAAAAATTACCCACTTCTTTACAAGATGCGATAGAGTCATTAGAATGTGACACAGAATTTTTAAAACCGGCATTTACAAATGATTTTATCGAAATGTATTGTGATATTAAAAAAGATGAACATACAAAAGTTGCATCAATTCCATCTCCAAGAGAATTTTATATGTACGGAAACGTCTAATAATTGTTATATTTCTAGAGTTGGATACATATTATGCCATATTCAAAAGATATATTAGAACTTAAAAGACATCTTTTAAGAGCAGCTGAATCTTCTAATAGCTATTTTGATCTAACTAAACTGATAGTTGACGTAAGAAAAATAAATGATTCGGAAATTCCATATTCAGGGCTAGGAGCTCGATCTCCCAATGATTATTTTCCTTCTATTAAAATAATTGGATCAAAATTAAAAACTAAAGAAAATGATGATGATTATACCATCTCTAATAATATTGATACTAGCTTCACTTTAGGAGGAAGATATTCTACTAATATCATAACTTCAGATATACCATTTTTTGTATCAGGAATGAGCTATGGCTCCTTAAAACTTCCTGCTAAAATAGCACTGCATCTTGCGTTAAATAGACTCGCAAAGGAGGGAATAAAAGTCATAATGAACACAGGTGAGGGAGGAGCATTACCATGGGAACTATATGGTTCTGAAGAGTCATGGTCAGATGTTTCTAAGAAAAGACACGAGAATATATTAAGCTACGCTGACCGATTATTGAAAGAGCACCACTTAGAGTCAATAGATAGGGATAGTCTATTTTGTCGTTTATACCCACTTATTACTCAATACGCTTCAGGCAGGTTCTGGAAGGATCCTAGTTATCTCTTAAATGCAGATGGTATAGAAATAAAGATTGGGCAGGGCGCAAAGATAGGTCATGGAGGATTATTACCAGGTCCAAAGGTAACAGACTTAGTTGCTGAAAATAGGGGAATACCATCATATAAAGCAGCACATTCACCTTCAAGACACCTTGATATTTTGGGACCTGAAGACCTTGTAGCAAAGATTCTAGAATTGCGAGAAATCACTGATTGGCGAATTCCTATAATTGTAAAGGTTGGATGTTCTCGAGTCTATGACGATATTGAAATTATCCTCAAATCCTATGCCGATGCAGCATCCATAGATGGTTTTGTAGGGGGCACAGGAGCTGCTCCATGGGAGCTTCGAGATATCATTGGAATAAATACCATACCTTCGCTTAAACCTGCAAGAGAAGCAATTGCAAATTATTATTCTACTGATAAAAGAGACGAATTTAGATTAATCGTTCATGGTAGTGTATGGGATTCAGATAGAATAGCTAAATGTATTGCCTTAGGGGCTAATGGTGTTGGTATAGGAACGGGATTTCTTCTTTCAATGGGATGTACTCTGGTACAAGATTGTTATACAAATGTATGTCCAGCTGGGTTAACTGGATCCTATGAAAAATTGGATATACAGACAAGTGTAAATGGAATAGTAAATTATGTTAAAGGTACATTACTTGAACTTAAAAATATTGCAGGTTCCGTAGGACGAAAAAGTATTCATGATCTTAGAAGAGAAGATCTAGTTTCAACAGATGAGTTAACAAGTCTGATTTGTGGATTGCCATTAGTAAACGGTAGGACTTTTAAAGATCAGTTAAAGGAAATGGTAAAGACAGTTATTGATAAAAGAGAAGAGGTTTGACAAAACAAGTTGAATGATGCTGATAAGTTTATCATTAGAAAAGCTGTATTGGAGCTTGCAAAGACAGGTACTCCACGATTTACTTCAATAGATGATGATGTTAGAAATCTTCCCAAAGTTAATTCCAAAACAATAAATCTATGGGATTATGTAACCGCCATAGGAGCACAATTGTCAAGGCCACCGTATGATCCATATAGGGAAACGATAAGCCTGGACATTTCCATAGGAAGAAAAAAGTCTAGAAAAGTTAGTTTGAATATACCTTTGATAATATATGGCAATATTGCAATTCATCATAGTTCCCTAGAAGCGGTTCATCTCGCATTAAACCGGCTTGCTGAAAAAGGCAATGTATTAGGATTAATTTCTGAAATCGATATAAATACTATAAAAGATAATACTAGGAAATACCCATTATTCAAGAAAGTATCTTTTTATAAAAATGATAGTTTGGAACATTATCAAAAATCTTGTCCAGAAGGATTAGTGTTGGAATATAAAGATCAAGACTCTTTGAAGATACTCCAGAATTTTAGAAAAGAATTTGATGGCCCAATATTGGTAGACGTAAGTGAAGTTTTTCCGTTGTATACTAAAACAATATTAGAAGAGGGAGCGGATGGAATAATAGTTGATACTGATAAGGTAACAAAAAAAGAAAGATACAAAGGAAAACATGCAATAGCAGTGATTTATGATGCAAGAAATGCTATAAACGACTATTACAAAGGACGAGAGGAAAATGATAATGATAATAATACAATATTGGTAATTGCAGGGGATGTTAACAGTGCAGGTAAGATCGTAAAGGCGGCAGCACTTGGGGCAAATGTAGTTGGATATTCTACAAGTATGTTGATAGCACATTCTAATATGTATTCGGAAAAACCTTCTAACGTTAGTTCAATTGCTGAGAATGTGTATCGTCATATGGTAGGAACAAAAGGGGAAATCAAAGGAATACCTGCTGCATTAGGATATAGTGATTTTCATAATCTATCTCCATCTGATTTACGTACCTCCAGTATCGATGCAAGCCTACAAGGTAACATTCCCCTAGAAGGAGTAGACAGAACATATAAGGAGATGATAGACGAGATTGTTAATGAGTATGTTAGTGAGAAAGGAATAAAACTCAATTCCTTAGAAACTCAACAAATTCTTAGACTTATGGTAAGGGAATAAAATATGTGTGGAATATGTGCTATAATAATGGAAAATAATAATAAGAATTTTCCTATTGGATGTCTTCTTTTTAAAATGATGGAAAGTCAGCAAATAAGGGCTCAGGATAGTACAGGGGTGGCCATTTTTAATAATGGATCAAACAAAGAAGAGTTTTACAAAATAGATTACTTTAGAAAAAATAATGGAAAATACAATCAGGTGACAGAAAAAGTCCCCCAAGAGAGATTGGATAAAACGTTGTATGAATTAACTCAAGATCCTAATATTGTAATTGCAAGTTTTGCAAAAGAAATGAACCTTTTAAAAGATATTGGGCTTGTAAGAGACCTTGATGCAAAATATAAAATAAAATCAATTCAGGGAACTCATGGAATAGGCCATTTGAGGATAGCCACTAGTAGTAGAGTCACTCCAGATCATGCACATCCATTCAGTACTCTCGTTATGCCTGATATAGCAGTAGTACATAATGGCGAAATAACAAACTATTCCAAATTAAGATCTTCCCTTGAACTTCAAGGGTATCGCTTATTTACTAGATGTGATTCTGAGGTGATTGCAGTCTTTATTGCTGACCAGCTGTTGAGACATGGTGATCTCGAAAAGGCAAATAATGAATTTATAAAAAAGGCAGATGGCCCATTTACATATATAGTTGCTACCCCTGATTCTCTTGCATTAGTGAGAGATAGATTCGGAGCACGAAAAGGTATTTTCGGCTATAATCCATGCAATAGAAACTGTCCATCTTTCTGGGCAATGGCTACTGATTTATCTGCTTTGGATTCTGTAGGAGCAACATTATATGTAGAAACTCCCCCACCTGGAAAACCAAAAATATTTAAAAATAAGATTATGATAGAACCCATTCATAATTAAATTACAAATACTTTATTTTTAAATCAAATCAAAATAGATCTTAAGATTCCTGATAAAATATGATTATTGTTAAAATTTATTATGTTTGGATTTATCATAATTTATGGGATATCCATACATAATAATTGTATGTAATATAGAGTTTTTTAAATCATATACCTTGACATGTATAAATTTTTGATTTGAAGTATGCATTTTTGTTGTGAAGGTAATAATTAATTATATCTATCACACTACCTTGAGAGTTGATGAAGAAAAATATACTATATTACACGAACTGTTTGTAATTACATTTTAGTTTAGTATTTTTCTATATATTTATTTTCCCCTCTACCAAATAAAATTAATATATTTCTAAAATAGAAACAAGCAGGATTAAGAGTAAGTAAATTCTTCATTATGTAGCTAATATCAAGGATCTTTAATTTTTGATTTCTATTCTTATTAAATTCTTCCTTCACATTTCATTAAATTTTTGAAGAATGATGAGAGTAGAATTTGATATATTGTATTGCTTTTAATCCATTATTGTTTAGTTATTAGACCCATATTATTATTTGGCTGTTATAAGTTAGTTAATAACCCAATAATACCATTATAAGGATATTGTGAACCTTTTATATCTAATCAAAATCTGTTTCTAGTTAAAAAACAGTAGGCCAGAATAAAACAAAAAGGTATTCATAATAATTCAGTATAGGTAATTGCTTGTATCTATTTTTTTTGACATAATAAAAGATATATCTCCAACTTCTAAATATTGGAGATATATTGTATATTCTCGATATCGATGAAATAAGATCAATTGCTGATTCTATAGGTTCTAATACATCAAATCCAGAAGAGCAATTTGAACGACTCAATTCCACGTTATATAAAAATTATGGGATAAATCTTCCTAAAGGACTAAAAAAGGCTTCTTTAGAAAAATTCAGAGATATTGTCAGTTCACCATTGGTATATGAAAGAGCCGTAAATTCCATTCTCAAAAGGAAAATAATTGAAGGAGAAAACAAAATTACATTAAAAAATCCCAAAGCTCTTTACAGAATTGGAATTATCAGTTTCATGGAACCTGTTAAACTAGATCTAACAGTAGAGGGAAGTGTTGGGAACTTTTTTGCTGCTGGCTGTAATTTTAATGGAACTTGGACAGTAAAAGGTCATGCTGAAAATGGCTTGGCTGATAAAGGTTATAGTGGTAAAATAGTGGTTGATGGTTTGGCTACAGAACTTGCAGGACAAAACAATCAGGCTTCAGACGA
>Ga0075418_10010343_pt1 | contig 10450 bp, 10 predicted proteins | sample SoiMetdeltSBSDD2_FD_81776 | JGI IMG/M metagenome (GOLD analysis project Ga0075418, IMG submission 81776) | Bulk soil microbial communities from a Populus tree surrounding site in Tennessee, USA - Soil MetaG P. deltoides SBSDD2 | ecosystem: Environmental > Terrestrial > Soil > Tree plantation...
CTTCAACTTCGATTTGAATTCGAAATAGCCTCTGAGCGCCGCGACACAGCGCACCGGCCCACCATCGTTGCAGCGCGAAGTTCCAATCCAGGAACCGTACGCGACTCGCTCCCAACCAAACGCCGCTAACCAACCAGATCACAAAACTGGCGATGATCCCAAGCACTTCGCAAGTAAAGTAAAACGGAAAGAAAAGCACACATCTGGTTATCATCCACGTCCATCGGGATTGAACACGCGAAGCTGCTTTTTGAGCCACGCCGCCGCGCACGAGATCGATGATTGCGCCGGCGATCAACAACAAAGGAAACGCCCCCAACAGCAAGAGCCAAATCAACACGCACCCAGAGATGGTGATCGCGCGCCGGACCCACACATCGACGAACGACCGGAGACGTTTGGATTCCTCGCTCATCGGGTCATTCGTGGAGTCACTTAAGGGCCCTTGCTGGGTCGCGCTGCGGTGATGACGAGCCAATTCTCTTGCCCGAGGTTAAAAACGAACGGCGAAGCCAGCGGTGAATATAAAATTATGACCGTAGTAGGTTCGCTGCACCACATTTGAGAACGGATCAAAGCCTTTGCCGGGACGACCGGTGAAGCGAATGATGGCGTCGCCGGCATCGAGCCGAACAATCGTTCTCCGCGACGGGTAGAGCTCAATTCCGCCGCCGATATCCACGGCAAAAAAGTGGTTGTCTTTGATCAGGTTCACAGCCAGCGAATCATCTGAGAGAACCTGGACGGAAGTTACGCCGTTGAATCTTGCGTACCCGGGCCTCACTTTTGCAAAAAGTTTAAAGTTGTTTACGGGCTTGCTCAGCTTCAATCCGAAAAATCCGTTTGACCACTTACCGAGAGTGGCAGGGTCGTGGGTCGGCGGGCGTTGATATGTATTGACTTCGGCCTCAACCGCGATGTTTGCGGCAATGTTGTATCCGAGTCTCAAACCTCCTCCGAGCACAAAATCGTCAATGTGATTTGTGGGAGTGACGCCGAAGCCGTCTGGAAACTTGGTGCTGTGGGCTCTGTAGCCAACAAACTGCGCGCCGACCTCAATCTTGTGAGACCGTTCCTGGCCGCGCGCATCAGGCACGAAACCCCAAAAGGTAGTTCCGAGGAGTACCAGTACTCCTGTGATCGTTCGTTTGCTCGCGCGCGGATGTCTTGCGCGCAACTGCATGTCTTTACGTTTTATCAAATGGCCTCCTTGCATTGCTACTGCCTGTCATCTAAAAGTGCGATTTGATGAATCAAGGTGCGGCGTCGAGTTGAATGTGAACAGCCGCAATTCGCCGTTCCGCGGTTTCATCACCGATACGCTAGTGTTGTAAATTACGCCAAGAATGTGCAGAAGTCTCTCATCGGTCAGACCCAGTGCAGCGCCGGTGATGATAGCGATCGGTGTGGCCGAAGTGAAGATAGCGATCGCTTTTGGGTGATGATTTGACGAGAGGTCATTCGCGCAGGCCTGGATTCTTGTTCTAAACGATGACCAGGCTTCGCCCTCATAGTCGGGATAGCGGTCTCCCATCCAGGCGCGAATCACCGCCTGATCGCATCGGCCAACGGCGCCTCCTGTGGTGTGTGGATCAAGAGCGATCGCCTGCTTCATTTCCTCAATATCACGCGCAAAATCGGAATCATCTTTCATCATCCTTTTGGCGATCGCGCGATAAACCGATATCAAGCTGAACTCGTCCCAGCGGTCGTCGGTGACTAAGTCCGGTGCGCACACACCGGCGTGCGCAAGAGCGCGACAGGCGATCTCGGCAGTCTCGCGCTGGCGACGCATCGTTCCCGAATAAACCGCAGTCAACTCGATTCGCTGCGCTGCCAGACATTCGCCTAATTTTCGCGCCTGCTCTTCTCCCAACTCCGACAGAACGTCGTAGTTATCGCGCGAACCTGCTTGTGCATGCCGGATCAAATAGATTTCGGTCAACTTACCCTCTTGTTTGTACCCTTGATTCTGGACGATTGAATTAAGTCAGTAGTCCGTAGTCAGTAGTCCGTGGTCCGTGGTCCGTAGTCATTGCCACTAGTCAGGACGAACCAGCAACTACCACTACGGACCACGGACTAGAATGCTTCAGAGGCCAGACTTCTCCGCGAGTCCCCACGCAGCCTGAGCAAGTCCGGTAACCCGCTTGTCAAAATCCTTGAATCTTTCGTCGTGCGTCTGGCCTCGGGCATAGCGGAAATAGATTTGCTGAAGCACGACCGCAATCTTGAACAGCGCAAACACTTCGTAGAAAGCGATGCCGGAAAGATCGCGGCCGGTCTTTGACGCGTAGCGGTCGATTATCTCCGGCCTGCTGATCCAACCCGGTTCGGTGGTTACCGGGCTGATCGATTCGCGGCGCGCCTCAGGGTCTTCTTTCTTTGCCCAATAGCAGAGAAAAATCCCAACGTCGATCAATGGATCGCCGACCGTGCACATCTCCCAATCGAGTACCGCCACAACGCGCGCGGGGTCTTTGGGATCGAGCATCGTGTTATCGAGCTTGAAATCATTGTGCACAAGTGTGGCCGCCCGTCCGGCATCGAGATCGGGTTCGGGTGGAAGTCGGTCGCCGAGCCATTGAATAACCCGATCAATCTCGCCCAACTCGCTTGTCTTCGAGCGATGCCAGCGATCCGTCCAGCCTTTTAGCTGCCGGGTGACGAATCCGACTGGTTTACCGATGTTCACCAGACCCGAAGAGTAGATGTCAACCGAATGAAGCGTGGCCAGCGTATCGATCATGCTTTCGCTGACTTGCCGCCGCAGATCCAGATCATCGCCAATCTGTTTTGGCGTCTCGCGGCGAATCACCAGCCCGCGTCTTCGCTCCATCAGGTAAAACGGCACGCCGATAACTGAGGCGTCTTCGCAGAGCAGGTAGGGCCGCGGGGCCAGCGGAAACAGCGGATGCACAGCGACCAGCAAGCGATATTCGCGCGGCATGTCGTGGGCGGTTGGCGCGACTGGACCGAACGGCGGACGACGTAAAACAAACTCGTGACCCCCGAGCCTAACAAGATAAGTCAGATTTGAATGCCCGCCTGGAAACTGTTCTACCTCGATGCGGGCCTCATCGAGTTGTTCGCCGGGCAGCAGTTCAGGCAGATGTTCGCGCAAATAACTTTCGAGCGCATGCAGGTTGAGTTCTTCCCCGGCCCTGATCGGGGCAGTGTCTCCGGTCTCTGAACTTTCGTTGGAGTGCATTGGAATCAGGCAGCGAATACTAATCGGTGAATGAAGCGAATTCAAGGCGAGTCGCAACAGGCGAGTCGCGACACGCGAGGAGCGGCTACCTAAAAGGATCGAGTCTAAGAATCGAGAAATTGAAAATTGAGAATTGAAAATTGAAAATTGAAAATTGAAAATTTGGCAAGCTCGAATACCCGCGTCCCCTGCGAGTTTTCGATTTGCAATTCTCAATTTTCAATTTTCAATTTTCAATTCCCTCTATTCGGTTGTGACGGCTCCCACCAGCCGGTACCCAGTCGCCAGCCCGCCTCATTCGTCAGCCCGTACTCAGTCGTCAGCCCGCCTCAGTTGAAACGACCCTCGCCTCCATGTTATCGTCGCGGCCCAGTGAGATGTCCTGGCGACGGCCCGAAAACCTTTATGAGAAAAATTACTTTTCTCCTTTTCCTCCTTGCCACGGTCACTACAAACGCTTTCGCCACCTGGTCGGTTATCGCCGTCGATAGAAAGACCGGTCAAGTCGTAATCGCTTCTGCGACGTGCGTTCCTCAACAGGCGTTTAGCGGCTTCCCTGCAAAAGGACTTAAGGACGTTCAAGCCATCATAGTCCCCGGGGTCGGTGTCGCCGCTGCCCAGGCCAATGTCGATCGCACCCGCCTGCTACAAAGGCTGATCGCGGATGAATTGAACCGCGGCACAGACCCGGCTCGTATCATAGATATGCTAAAAGCTCAGGACGCAAATCATCCCTCGCGTCAATACGGCATCGTCGATCTCAAGGGTCGCGCGGCCGGCTATTCCGGCGGCGGCAATGGTAAACAGGCACTCGACCGCCAGGGAAGGGTTGAACGGGCCGATATTTATTTTTCGATTCAGGGAAACATCCTTACCGGCGACGATGTGGTCGAGGATGCGGTCACAGCCTTCAACAAGACTAAGGGCAGCCTCGCTGATCGGGTAATGGCAGCAATGGAGGCGGCCGACTCACGCGGAGGTGATCGCCGGTGCAACTGCAACACCAAACCCGATCCGCCCGCTCAATGCGACAACAAAACCGCTCACGTGGCTTACCTTGTGGTGGCCAACAAGAGTGATAAGATGGGCGAGGGGCTGAACGACGGAAGTTACTATCTCGAGATTCAAGTGACCGATCAGGATATCCAGCCCAACGAAAACGATAACCCGGTCAAGACTCTGCGCACTCGTTACGACCGTTGGATAAAAGACCACGCTCGGCGTGGTCGTTCGAAATAGCTTGAGGGTTTAATGTCAGCGACCGTATTGCTAGCAGAAGACGACGCGCCGAGCCGCCAGATCTATTCGACGGTTCTGGAGGGTGAGGGTTATCACGTTATCGACGTCCCGGATGGACAGTCGGCGCTCGATGTGCTGAACAGACAACCCGTAGATCTGCTGGTAACCGACATCATGATGCCGGGAATGACCGGAATCGAGCTGCTGCAGCGGGCCCGCCAAATTCATCCCGACCTGCGCGCAATCGTCATGACCGGGCACAAGACCAGCGAGGCTGTAATCGGAGCCCTGGCAAACAGCGCATGCGAGTTTTTGGAGAAGCCCTTCCGCACCGAGGAGCTTTTGGAAGCGGTGCGGGTTGTGATCAGCCATGACGCAGGGCTTCACTTCGAAGTTATCTCAGACAGGCCTGACTGGATTGAGATTCGAGTACCGTGCGACTTGAGCGCGGTGGAGCCGATCCAGAGGTTTCTCGGACATCTGCACGAACACATTTCCAAAGAGACCCGCGAAGCCGTCGGCGCAGTCTTTCGCGAATTGCTGAACAACGCAATCGAGCATGGCGGCAAATGCGATCCATCAAAGCGTGTCGAGATCAAGTACATTCACCTGAAACGCGCGATCCTTTATTCGATAAAAGATCCCGGCGAAGGTTTTGACCTCAGCGAGATCGAGCACGCCGCATTCGCCAATCCTCCGGGCGAACCGACCCGTCACATGGAGAGACGCCAGGAACTGGGTCTTCGGCCCGGTGGGTTCGGAATCATGCTGGCTTCGCAAGTCATCGACGAACTGGTTTACAACGAAAAACATAACGAGCTGATCTTCGTCAAATACATCGACGAGGAGTCTCTGAGTTAAGATCCTCGACCAATAAATACCCAACACCCTTCACATGTTAGTGCTCACCGAGTCAGACCTCCGCGCAGTGTTGACGATGGGGGACGTAATACACGCCGTGGGCCAGGGCTTTCGCGCGCTTGGCAGCGGGGAGGTTCAAGTGCCCGAGCGCTTGCGGTTGGATATTCCGGCGAGTCGCGGAGTTGTGCTCGAGATGCCTGCCTGCGGCGTTGTCGATGGGGCGCGCGCACTTGGAACTAAGATAGTTTCGGTATTCGAACGGAATGCTCAACGCGGACTTGAAATCGTCCAGGCGGTTTATCTGCTGCTCGACAGCGACACGGGTGTGCCGCTCGCGCTGATGGACGGAAGGTTCATCACCGCGATTCGAACCGCCGCGGCTTCCGCAGTCGCTACAAAATACATGTCACCTCAAGGCTCAAAACGTTTGGCGGTCTTTGGCGCGGGGGTCCAGGCCGAGTTTCATATCGACGCGATGATCGAGATCGCCGACATCGAACGGGTGGTCATCGCATCCCGTGCCGCTGACAAGGCGCGGGCGCTGGCCGATCGAGTCGAGGCGACCAGAGACATGCCGTGTGAGCTCGTTTCAGCCGAAGAGGCAGCGACAGCTAATCTGATCTGTACTTGCACGTCATCGGGGGTTCCGGTGTTTGATGGCAGGCTACTGAATGCAGGTACGCACATCAACGCGGTAGGCGCGTTCACGCCGTCGACTCGCGAGTTGGACACCGATACGGTACGTAGGGCGCGGGTTATCATCGACGCCGAATCCGCCGCGGGACGCGAAGCGGGCGAGATACTGATACCGATCGCCGAAGGATCAATCGACGTAAGTCATGTGAAAGGAACGTTAACGGAGGTCGTTTCCGGTAAGATCCGCGGGCGCGAGTCGGATTCGGATATAACGTTATTCAAGTCGTGTGGCCTTGCGATCGAGGATTTGGTCACCGCGCAGCTTGCTTATTCGAAAGCGTCTGAGCGCGGTATCGGAACCAGGATTGATATGTAGCATGCGGGTTGAGACTTGATCGATTCGTCACGTAGTAACGAATTTATTCGTTCCCGTTGCGCCAGATCCATGAAAAAGAAGAACGAATAAATTCGCTACTACTTGGGACGCCTATCAGGAAACTCGCTCCTCCAGCCAGGACGTAACCTTCTCAAACACGTCTCGCTTCTCTGGCTCGTTGAACAGCTCGTGATAAAAGCCTGGATATATCACCAGCTCCTTATCCGCCGACGCAAACTGTTCAAATATGCGCTTTGTCGCTGCGACGCTCGCGAGCCGGTCATCGGTGCCGTGCATCACCAGGATCGGTAACGTAATCCGCGAGGCCCACTCCGAGACTTCTTGCATAGCTCGCGTGGCTTCCGCAAACCACTTTGGACTTACTTTGCGGTTAACAAGCGGGTCCGCGGCATAAGCCCGACCGACCTCAGGGTCGCGGCTCAAATAAGATGGATTAATCTCACTATCCAACCGCATTCGAGGGGCCATTCGCGCGCCCACTCGGGCAATCATCAGCTTGTGAGCCGGAACCGGGATTGCTACTTCTATCAACGGCGCGGAGATAAGGGCACCGCTCAACTCGCCGTGGTTTCGCGCCGCGTACCTCAAGGCGATCAGTCCGCCCATGCTGTGGCCGACAAGGAACAGCGATTTTGCTTGACTGCGCAACCGTACTGAACTGATGAGCTTGGCCAGGTCCTGGTCGTACTCGGCAAAACTCTCCACGTGTCCGGGCAAGCCATCCGATAGCCCGTGTCCGCGATGATCATAAGCCGTCACAGAATAGCCGTGATTGACAAGATGATCCGTCAGCGCGCCGTACCTTCCACTGTGTTCCCCGAACCCATGAGTTATTAGAACTTCAGCGCGCGGGTTTGAATGTTCGTGCCTCCGCAGATATAGACGCAACCCATCACTCGCAGTGACGGTTTCTTCGATGTAGGTCATTGACCACCTCGGTCCCGCAGATCGCGATTGAACTGGTCCGCCTCGATGTTGGTTAGATTGTCCTCCCGGCCCGGTCGTTTGTCTACGTTGGATAATTGCAATCCGATTCGCAACCCGGCCGCGTAATGCAGTTTGAAGCACGGCAATCAGTCGGGACGCAATCGGCCTCGACACCTCAGGAGAAACGTATGAACGGCTTCCTCGGGACGGGTGCGACTTTTCGCGCTGATCTGAATCTGGTGGTTCAGCTGTTAATGGGACTCGCGTTGGTTGTTGGGATGTTCCTTGCCCGGCGCAAACAATTCCGCGCGCACAAGTACTGCCAGACATCCGTGATGCTGTTGAACTTGCTGATGATCTTTCTGATCATGAGGCCGTCGTTTCACAAACAGGTCGAGCCCCAGCTACCGGATGGGCTCAATGAAGCCTACTATCTGCTCCCCTTTGTGCACGCAACTTTGGGAACAATTGCCGAAGCGCTCGGTATCTATATCGTCCTGGTAGCCGCTACTAAGATTGTGCCAAAGAAGCTCCGTTTTAAGCGCTACAAACCCTGGATGCGAACCGAGCTCGCTTTGTGGTGGGCCGTAGTGGTAATCGGCATTTGCACCTATTACGTCTGGTACATCGCCCCTGCATCAAAAGGCGTCTCTCAACAAGCGAGCGTTCCAGTCCCCACGGCCGCCGCTGAAAAGCTCAGCGTGAAGATCTCAAACTTTCAGTTCGAGCCAAAAGATCTGACCGTGAAAGCGGGAACGATTGTCGAGTGGATCGATGAAGGAGGCCGGCATACCGTCGAGGCTGACGATGGTTCGTTCAAGTCCGAAACGCTGACAGCCGGGGGGAAGTTTGAGCACAAATTCGAGTCGCCCGGTGTTTATCCTTATTTCTGCACCTTCCACGGCGACAAACACGGACAAGACATGGCCGGGGCGATAACGGTGACCCCGCGCGCCCAGTAAAACTGAGTTCACAACCTAAGGAGATTCTATGCGGAAACTATTGATGAATTTTGTTCTGTTGACGATCGTTCTCGTAACAGGAGCCGGAGCGTCAGCCGGACTTCGATTGAAAAGCCGAACGGCTCGCGAGACGGCTCCGGTTCAGGAACGGGCTACGGTTAAGATCAGCAGCTTTAAGTTTGAGCCTAAATCGCTAACGATCGCGCCGGGCACTACCGTGGAATGGGTCAACGATGGCGGCCGGCACTCGGTGGTAGCCGACAACGGTTCGTTCAAATCTGATGTGCTCAAACAGCGAGACAAGTTCGAGCACAAGTTTGATAAGGCCGGCACTTTCGCCTATCACTGTGAGTTTCACGGCGAGAAAGGCGGCAAGGATATGGCGGGTTCGATCGTCGTTCGGCGAGGACCTGCTAAGAAGTAGCAGAATGTTTTGCAAACCGCTGACAGGGGGCCTCGCGCTCGTGTAAGCTTTCGCCGCGTGAAGACCACAGCAGATGTCGTGATCATCGGCGGCGGGTGCATGGGCGCGAGTACCGCGTACCATCTCACCCGCAACGGCGTTCGCGATGTCGTCCTCCTTGAGCGCGAGCCAATGCTCGGCATGGGTTCAACCGGCCGCAACGCGGGTGGCGTTCGGCATCAGTTCTCGAGCGAAGCAAACATCAAACTTTCAATTGAATCGATCAGCCTGTTTGAGCGATTCGCCGATGAAGTCGGATCGGAGATCGACTTTCATCAGGACGGATATCTCTTTCTGCTGTCTACGCAGGAGGACCTGACTGCCTTTCAATGCAATGTTCATTTGCAGCGGAGTCTGGGCGTGGAAGTCGACATTCTCACGCCTGATGAAGCCCGAAGGCTTGCGCACGGCTTGAACGTCGATGGGGTGATTGGAGCAACCTTCTGCGCGCGCGATGGGATCGCTGATCCGAACGGTGTGACGATGGGGTTTGCAAAAGCGGCGCAGGCTTTGGGCGCCGAGATCTCCCGCGAAACCGAAGTCACCGGCATCAAAACCGAAGCCGGTCGAGTCACTGCAATTGAAACATCACGCGGCACAATCTCAACACGCCGCGTGGTCAACGCGGCGGGGCCGTATGCCGCTGAGATCGGAAAGATGGCTGATGTGGATATTCCCGTCCTGCCCTATCGCCGACACGTCTTCATCACTGAGCCTATCGCCGCCGGTTCGGGCGTGCCGGCCTCACGAATCATGGTGATAGATTTCGCGACTACATTTTACTTTCATCGCGAAGGCCCCGGGATCCTGTTTGGAATGTCGGATCCAAACGAGCGCCCGGGTTACGACCTGACTGTCAGTTGGGAGTTTCTCGAGGAGGTTACAAAGACGGCTGTCCAGCGGTTGCCTGCCATCGCCGATGCTGGAATCGCTCACGCTTGGGCAGGTCTCTACGAGATGACTCCGGACGCAATGCCGGTAATCGGACCGGCGCAGGCAGTCGACGGTTTGTTTATCATCGCCGGATTCAGCGGACACGGCTTTCAACATTCGCCTGCGGCTGGACGGGTTCTAGCGGAGCTGATGGTGAACGGAGAGGCTCGCGATTTCGATGTCACGCCCTTCTCGCTTGATCGATTTGCGGCAGCAGCCGGTGAGGGAGAGACCGCCGTAGTCTAGCGCGGATCAACTCTCAGAAGCCTCCGCTGCTCATGGCGCTTTTTCAGAAGAGGCTCAACTCGCCAGGCTATGATCGCCAGAAATGCGCCGGCTACGAGATCGATGACATAATGCTGATTCAAGATCACGGTGGAGATCCACATCGCGCAGGCATACAGGGCCGTGATGCCGAAAGCCAGTCGATTCTTGTTGCGAGGAATAAGCAACAACAATAGAACCGGATAGGCGCCGTGAAGCGAGGGCACGGCCGCGAACCACTGTGAAGCGTTCTTGATCATTCCCTGAATCAACGCTCCGTGCATGGCCGCAGACATATTCGCCTGGCTGACGAGTTCCGCTGTTGGCTGCGTCATACCGTTCAAGCTCACCCACCACGGCGGCGCAACCGGCAACAACAAATAAGCAACGATCGCGCTGAAGTTGAGGAGAGTGAATGCGCGGATATGTTGCAGGAACGAAGCGCGGCTCTCAGGTCGCGAACCGCCGTAGATCCATAACGCAACGATAACGAGCGGGACAACAAACAGATGTGAGAAGTAGACGACCTGCGCTAGCCATTCGATGCTGATAGCCAA
>Ga0075418_10010344_pt1 | contig 10449 bp, 11 predicted proteins | sample SoiMetdeltSBSDD2_FD_81776 | JGI IMG/M metagenome (GOLD analysis project Ga0075418, IMG submission 81776) | Bulk soil microbial communities from a Populus tree surrounding site in Tennessee, USA - Soil MetaG P. deltoides SBSDD2 | ecosystem: Environmental > Terrestrial > Soil > Tree plantation...
AAAAAGCGAGATTGGGCGGCTGCAAACGCTGCTCAATGACTTTCATACGCTCTCACACCCGCAACAAGTGAATTGCCGGCGCGTCCAACCCACGGAGCTCGTGCGCGGGTTGATCGCGTTGCTACTGCCGGAATCTCTCGAAGAAAAAGTTACAATCGTCGAGCAATTCGATCCGGACGTACCGCAAATCGTAGGCGACGCGGATAAGCTTAAACAGGTATTTCTTAATTTAATCAAAAATTCCTTCGAAGCGATGCCCCAAGGTGGGATCTTGACTGCCAAATGCTATCCGGACAATGGCAATGCCTGCATTGAAATTGTCGATACCGGTCAAGGGATTCCGCTGGGCCTGAATGTCTTCGATCTATTTCGCTCGACCAAACCGACCGGAACGGGCTTGGGCCTAGCGATCGCGCGGCAAATTGTCGAGGCGCATAATGGCTCCATCGACTATTCGAGCACACCCGGAATCGGGACGACCTTTAGGGTCGTTTTACCGTCAAAAAATCATCTGACGTAGATGCCAGCCAGCTGCTCTTTTCTGATCAGCAGATCCCTCGTTAAACATTCGTATTGACGTGTAGGCCGCAATAACGACCTGGAAGATTGTCTCGCTGCCGACACATTATCCTTGGAAACCAATTTTGTCTTTCCCTGGTACGCCACTTGCTTTTCTTCAATCTAGTCAAGTGATGTCGTTGTGCGTGGATTGTTCAAGGCCGCGTACCCGGAGAGAAGGCCGGAAAGGATCGTTTCCATGATACAAGTCGGCCACAAGATCAATGATTTTGAGTGCGATGCCTATTATGACGGCGAAATCAAAAAACTCCGTTTATCATTTTACGAAGGCAAATGGTTAGTCTTGTTATTTTATCCCGCGGATTTCACCTTTGTTTGTCCGACGGAGCTCGAGGATGCGGCGGACCATTATGAAGAATTCAAAAAGTCCGGGGCAGAAATTCTCAGCGTGAGCACGGATACCGCTTACGTGCATAAGGCTTGGCACGATCAGTCACCTGCAATAAAAAAGATTCGATATCCGATGGTCGCGGATCCTGCTGCGAAGCTGTGTCGCTATTTCGGGACTTACATTGAAGAAAACGGCATTTCGTTGCGTGCCACCTACATCATAGATCCCGACGGTGTCCTGCGCGCTTACGAAGTCCACGATAATAGCATCGGGCGGAGCGCCGACGAGATTTTGCGCAAGTTGCAGGCAGCGATCTTCGTGCGCGGCCACGAAGGCGAAGTCTGTCCCGCCAACTGGCGACCGGGAAAAAAGACCCTCAGACCCGTGATGGACCTGATCGGAAAAATTTAGCATCGTTTGTGTCGACGGTTTCTTGGTTGTTGAGCTCAACCGGCATATTCGGTCCCCTATTTTTTCCTGCAGATTTGCTTGCACGGTAGGTTGATTGCCTATCGGCGGCGCTCGAAGCCGCCACGTCTTAGCGAAAAATCTATTGATTTTTCAGGGGATTTGCCCGAAACGATCGACGCGAGTTGGCTGGCGCATTGATTGCTCCTATACAGATAAAAAAGGATCGGAGGAAAGCTATGAACCACGCCGTGGGTATTTTTACTGATCGACGAAGCGCGCAAGCAGCATGGGACAAATTGCGCCGCGCGGATTTCAAAGATGAAAATCTGGTTATGCTCACACCCGAGCAATCCCCCGATCAAGTCGAAACCATAGCGGCCGAGGATGCCGAACAGCCGGGTATGGGCAAAGCTATTGGCAGTATCGCCGGAGGCGCAGTCGGACTTGCCGGCGGTGCGATCGTTGGGAGTCTTTTGTTGCCGGGTGTTGGGCCGATCTTGGCGATCGGATTGGGTGCGAGTGTGTTGGGTCTCGGCGGCGCAGTGGCGGGAGGCGCGGCGGGAGATTTGTTCGAACGCATGCTTACCCACGGCGTACCTAAGGACGAAATTTTTCTTTATGAAGATGCGCTGAGAAAAGGGCGGAGTTTGATTATCGTCTCGTCGGAAAGTGAAGAGCGCATCGAGCAGGCACGCGCAATCATGGACCAGGAGGGCGCGGAAAGCGTCGATGCGGCGCGAAAGCAGTGGTGGATCGGTCTGCGCGATGCGGAGGAAGCTGAATATGATTCACGGGACGGTTCGTTCGCCGATATCGAAGCTACTTATCGCCGCGGTTTCGAAGCGGCGCTGGAACCGCAATGCCGCGGCAAATCATGGCATGACGCAGTGGCTATTTTGCGCCCGCGCCACGGTGCGCTGTGCGAGCAAGACGCTTTTCGCCGCGGCTATGAGCGCGGACAAGCCTATTTGGCGAGGTGGGCAGGGCCGGGCGAAAGCCGACAGCAACATTGAGATAGTTACAGTTTTTTTGACGGTAAAGGGGGGATGTCATGTTCGAAGATAAAATCGAGCGCGAAGACTTGGAAAAAATGCCGGCGGAATACAAGGAGTTGCTCGAACGGGTGCTGACGATACAAGCGGACTGCGAAATCGGCGGTCCCCACCTTTACGTCAAAGATATTTTGCCAACGGCGCCCAGCCAGGTGAATCAATTGATTGTCGCTCGCACGGCCGCCGAAGAAATGGACCACTACCGAAAAATCGCCAAGCTCGCCGGCGACATTGGTACAGATACGTCTTTCCTGCTCAGCATACCGAACCAGAAGCGCTCTCTAGAAGCCTTTCGCGGCGTTATCAAAACCTGGGAGGACTTTGCCGTATTCGGCTTTCTAATCGATCGGGTCGGTCGCTATCAACTGGAGGAATTTCTCGATTGCAGTTACTTGCCGCTGCAACGGATATTACCGGAGGTACTGAAGGAGGAAATCGGCCATATCGGCTTTGGCACCAATCAGACCGCCGAGCTTGCCGCTAAAGGCGACGAGGAGCGCGAGCGTGTGCAGCGGAGTGTCGACTTCTGGTACATCAAAGCGTTGGATATGTTCGGACGGAGCGATTCTGAGCGATCGAATCGATTTTGCCACTGGGGTTTGAAGCGGCGCAGCAACAGTCAAGCGCGCTGGGAATTCATAAAAGAAGTAGGCCCGATCATCCAAGGTATGGGGCTGACGGTGCCGGACCCGATAAAGGACCGAAAATTTCTTTAAAAACGAGAAGACGCTGCCGCGCTTCGTGGCACCCTAAGTCGATAGGTGTACCTAACTCGTACCGTTTTTTATCTCGATTTCCGCCAAGATCACTTGAATCTTCAGCTCATGCTGATTGCGTAGCACCGTAAAGCCGACGGTTGTGCCCGGCAAGATGCTGGCCACGTGATTGCGCAAGGAATTTCCGTCCGTGACCGGCGCGCCGTTGAACGCCACGATGACGTCGCCTTGGCGCATTCCGGCGCGCGCTGCGGGGCTGTTCGGCGCAACGGTATTAATGACCAGTCCGCGCCAATCGGTGAGACCCAAATTTGCCGCCGTCTCGGGTGTTATCGGTTGAGTCGCCACGCCCAAACGGCTGCGCCGAACCTTTCCCGTCGTCAGCAGTTGGTGCAAAACATTGCGCGCCATGTTGGAAGGAATTGCGAAACCGATGCCGATATTGCCGCCGGAATTTGAAAGAATTTGCGAGTTGATCCCGATCAGCTCCCCTCTCGCGCTGATCAAAGCGCCCCCGGAGTTGCCCTGATTGATCGGCGCATCGGTCTGTAGAAAATCTTCGAAGCTGCCCTTGCTGAACCCGGTGGCGCGGCCCTTGGCGCTGATGATTCCCGCGGTGACGGTTTGGCCGACGCCGAGCGGATTGCCGATGGCCAGGGCGACGTCGCCGACCCGGACACGGTCGGAATCTCCAAGGCTCAGAGTGGGCAGATTGCGGGCAGCGATTTTTAGCACTGCCAAGTCGCTGGGCGGATCGGCGCCGAGCACTTTTGCATCGAAGACGCGGCGATCCGCTAACTCGATGACAATCGAGTCCGAGCCATCCGTGAGGTGATGGTTGGTGAGAATAATCCCGTCGGGCTGCACGATGACGCCGGATCCCAGCGCTAATTGCCGGCCTGCGTCGGGTTGAGGGCCGCCAGACAATGGATCAGCGAGAAAGGGCTGCTGCGCCGCCCGTAGACGGCGCGCGGCGCGAATCGTTACGACACCCGGACCGGCACGTTCGATCGCGTCGGCGTAGGAACCCTGGGTAAATTTGAAATTAACCTGGTCGTCGCGCGCCTGTGCTGCCTTTGGGTGAGTCCTGCTAACCGGATCCAGCCCGTCCTGCTCCCGGCAAGCCACAAGGGTCAGTAATACCGCAAGCACCAGATTGCGTTTCATCCAAACTCCGGAGCCAACCATCCTCAGACGACGATTCGAGGATCGAAGCATGTCCGCTGTAAGCGGACAAAAAAATCATAGCAAGGAGTATGCCGCGCAGCAGATGTGAAAAATTTGCTAGTGCTTTCAGCTAAAACAGAAACTTAAGCTCGGGGCAAAAAGACCCTGCGGCCGGGAGTGAAGTGTTATCTCTGAACGCCAGGAGGATATCGACCTAACAAAACACAACCAAAGATTCTAGGATAATGGCGGCTCGGCTTGCGGCATTAGCGAGTCGGATTCGATGAAGGTATGCTTGATTTTCCCATGGCGAAGGCGAATCTTCGACTCAATGCGCTTGACACTTTCTTCGATTTCGCGCCCCGAAAGATTTTTACGAAAGCGCAAATCCATCGCGAGCAAAACGGTGTCCGGCCCGAAGTACATGGTGAGAATGCGCTTGACCCCTTCGACGGCGGGGTCGGCTTGCACCAGGCGGCGGATGTCGTCGAGGGTTTCGCGATCAGCGCCTTCACCGATGAGCAAGCCCTTGGTTTCATAGCCGAGGAGCGCGGCGACGACGGCCAGCAGCATGCCGATGATAACCGACGCAAAATCGGATAGTTATATCGATTTGACAGAAACACACCAATAAAGGCGATCAGCAGGCCTAAGAGCGCCGCGGAGTCCTCGAACAAAACCGTAAACATCGTAGGATCTTTGCTGCGATGGATAGATTTCCACCAACTGTCGGCGCCTTTTACGGCGATGAAGCCTTTCACCGCGACGAACAGAGAAATAGATTCAAAAACAAGCGCGAACCTTAAGACGAGATAATTCCAATGTATGTTCTTCTGCGGCTGGGGATGGAGGATATGTAACAGGCTTTCATAGGCCGATATGCCACCGCCGACCGCAAAGATGACGATAACGACGATCAGCGACCAGAAGTAAAGCTCTTTGCCGTAGCCGAATGGAAGCTCTTCGTCGGCAGGTTTTTTACTTTTAGCAATACCGAGCAAAAGCAGGCCGCCATTGCCCGTGTCGACCAGCGAGTGAATGCCCTCGGAAATCATCGCCGAGCTTCCCGTGATCGCCGCTGCGGTAAATTTGGTTGCAGCGATAGCGAGATTGGCGACGATGGCCGCGTAAATGGCTTTGTGCGATTCCGCCACCGGCCAGGCTCAGATCAATTCCTTGATCTTGTCACTGAGTACCGTAAGCGCGATCTGGCCGCGGTGCGGCGTGCCGCGAATCAACGACTCGGTGAATTTTTTCGCCTGATCCGGAGTAATTTTTGCCGGCATGGGCGGCTCGTTGGGGTCGACGATCGCTTCGACGATGACCGGGCCCGGCGTCGCCAGCGCCTCTTGCAGGATCGCGCCGCATTCAAAGGCTCTTTCGATGCTAAATCCGCTGGCGCCGCAGGCGCGGGCGAAGGCAACAAAGTCGATGGGCTGCAATTCGCAGCCATACTCGGGATTGCCGAGAAAAACCATTTGCATTTGATTTGTCCCAAGGAGTTGTTCTTGATGATGACGACTTTGATCGGCAATTGATATTTTACCGCGGTAACAAACTCTGCCATCAGCATGGAAAACCCGCCGTCGCCGACGAAAGCAACACATTGCCGCTCCGGATATGCGATTTGCGCGGCGATACACTTACTGAACGGTCTTTATGAAGTAAAAGGGTGGGAACATGCCGACTGGGGTGCGAAGTTCCCCGTCGACGTGGCGCTCAATGCTGCTCGCGCTGCCGACTATGACGCCTCTTACTGCCCGGTGGGGTGATGAATCCGGACCAGCTGCGTTGGAATCCGCAGGCGGTGGCATTCGTCAAAGAGTTTGCTGGCGCGAGAAAACCGATCGCGTCGATCTGCCACGGTCTATGGACTCTGATAGAAGCCGACGCTATTCGCGGCCGCAAAGTTACTTCATGGCCGTCGCTGCGGACCGATTTGACAAATGCCGGAGCGACCTGGGTTGACGAAGAAGTCATCGTCGACAATGGACTCGTCACCAGCCGTAAACCGGACGATCTCCCTGCGTTCAATAAAAAAATGATCGAGGTTTTTGCCACCGGCCAGGCACAAGTTCCTCAGGCAAAGGCCGTGTAGATTTTACCGGACGAGTTATTTACATGCAGCTCCAGTTAGGTTGGAAGGCCGGCACGGAACAATATCCGCCCGAGCAACTGCTCGAGTATGCGATTGCGGCAGAAAAGGCTGGGTTCGATTCAATCGACGTCAGCGATCATTTTCACCCCTGGAGCGAGCGGGGCCAAGCCTGCTTTGTATGGACATGGCTTGGCGCTGCAGCTGCTAAAACCAATCGCATCATTCTCGGCACGGGAGTGACCTGTCCAATCCTGAGATATCACCCGGCAATCGTTGCTCAGGCGGCCGCTACACTGGCGTGTTTGGCGCCGCGGCGCGCGTTTCTCGGCATCGGCACCGGCGAGGCTCTCAACGAATATTCGGCGACGGGATTGTGGCCTGCCTACAAAACCAGGCAAGCGCAAATGATCGAAGCGATCGAATTGATCCGCGCCTTGTGGTCAGGCGAAGCCGTGACCCATCATGGCGCTTATTATGAGACGCGCAAGGCGAAACTCTACACTCGGAGTGAGCATGCCGTTCCGTTGTACATTTCCGCCATGGTGCCGAACAGCGCGCGAGTCGCCGGCAAATACGGTGACGGGTTGATCACCGTGGGGGGCGAAACTGCGGAGACCTATCGACAAATGCTCGAGAACTTTGACGGGGGCGCGAAAGAAGCGGGCAAAGATCCAGACAAGATGCCGCGCATGATCGAGCTCGCGGCTGATTTTACGGACGATGAGACCAAAGCCATCGCCACCCGGAAAAACTACTGGGCGGGGGTTTTCATTCCAGCTTTGTTTACTGAAAAAATTTATACGCCCAAGATGTCCGAAGAAAACGGCAAGGGAGTCGGCGCCGACACGATACGACAGTCAGTCTGTATTTCCGCCGATCCCGACGTTCACGTAAAATTCGCTCGGCATTATATCGACTTAGGCTTTAATCATTTGATCTTTCATGCCGCCGGTCCCGATCAGTCTGCCTTCCTCGAGCAATACGGACGCCACGTGCTGCCGCGACTGCGCGAAAATTAATTCTAAAAATTTTATTTGACTTCGACCTAGGTCATGCACTTGGGGCTCGAAGGTCTGTTTCGCGTTTTTACACGTCGCTGTGGAAAAATATCAACAAAGAGTTGGCTAATTCACACATAACGAATGGATCGTGGATCTTTCACGCTCTAGATTTAAGAACTTAGCCGAGAACTCATGTATGGCGTGAAGTTTGCTCGCCTTCCCAGTGGTTCTCGCTGGCCAACAACTCGAAAATGTTCCCCGAGGGATCCAACAATTTAGATTCTCTGTCCGGCGTGGTGCCGCCAGCCGGGGTCTTTCTTCGTGGTCGCTTATCATTGTATATTTAGTAATAGAATTTTGATCGCTTTGAGCAATGCGCCGGTCGGGAGGAGGTAAGTTTGAGATGGAAACGAAGGACGTTCACCAAACCAACCATAACGAAACCGTGCTTCAGTTGGTGCGCGGGATTTTTCACGATGTGCGAACTTTGTCTACCAAAGAATTTACTGCGGCCAAGCTCGAAGCCAAGCAGGAGATTGGCAAGATTGCCAAGGCTAGTGTTTCCTTGGGGATTGGAGCGTTTATCCTGGCGATCGGCGTCGTTTTTTTGTCTCTCATGATTGTATTTCTTTTGGAGCGGTACACGACACTGCCTCTATGGGGAAGTCTCGGGGCGGTAGGAATGACGTATAGTATTATCGGCGGCATCATTGTTTTAATCGGCAAGAGCAAGGCGGCGGGTGCGAAGCCCATTCCTGAAAAGACTTTGCGTAGCACGAAAGAAGATGTCCGGTATATTCGCGAAAAGGCGACGGGTCACTAAAAAAGGAGAGAGGCCGTGGACGATAATCTAGACGATGTTCGCCGCGAAGTTGAAAATGCCCGTTTTGCGCTCGCCGACAAAATCGAGCGTCTCGAAAACAAGATTGAAACAACCGCGACTACGACCTTGAATCCGGTCTATTACGTGCGCACACGCCCGTGGCCGACGTTGGGGGTCTGCGCTTTCTTAGGCTGGGTCGTCGGGCGCTCCTTGCAATCCAGAGCAACGTCCAACCATTCGCCCCAGCCCAAAACAAGTGTTGTCGGTCATTTAATCAGGACGTTTATTTCGGCCGCAGCGAGCGTCGCCGGGGTGGCCGCCGGTGATTTCATTCGCGACTCGCTCAAAGAGCGCAAAACCAAACACACAACTTGACCCAAAACCGCTACTCCCGCCGAAACTTTCTCCGATTCGCAAGGCGCGCCCATTCATGTGGCGTTGCCACGATTACGCGAAATAGTTTTGTGCCGGCGAATAAATCCACGCGGTATGCTTCGAGCGTGGGTTATCTTCATGCGATAAGCACGATTAGCACGGCACCGTCGCGTGGCTGACTCCTACGACGCCGTGGTGGTCGGCTCGGGTCCGAATGGACTCGCTGCGGCAATTGTTCTCGCTCAAGCGGGCAAGTCGGTGGCTGTGTTTGAAGCCAACGAAAGCGCCGGCGGCGGCGTTCGCTCGGCCGAGCTGACGCTGCCCGGCTACGTCCATGATCTTTGTTCCTCCGTTTATCCTCTGGCCATTGGCTCGCCTTTTTTTGCTGCTTTGCCTCTGGGCGAGCATGGCCTTGAATGGATCCAACCGGGCGCGGCTCTCGCCCATCCTCTGGACGACGGCACGGCAGTCCTGTTGGAACGATCTGTCGAAGCGACTGCAAACGCGCTCGGCATGGATGGACTCGCATACCGCAAAATATTTGCGCCCCTAACAGCGCAGTGGAACGAATTGGGCAGGGACATTTTGGGCCCGCCGCGTTGGCCGCGCCATCCCGTCAATTTTGCGCGCTTTGGATTGCAAGCGATGCAACCGGCGCGACGGTTTGCCGAGCGATGTTTTCGCGACAGCCGAACCCGGGCGCTCTTTGCCGGATTGGCAGCTCATTCGATGTTGCCGCTCGAGAGCTGGGGATCGACCGCTTTCGGATTGGTCTTGACGGTCACGGCTCATGCGCTGGGCTGGCCGATTGCGGGTGGCGGAGCGCAAAAACTGACGGACGCTTTGATTTCCTACTTGCGCTCCCTGGGCGGCGAAGTCTTTCTCAATCAGCCGGTGCGCCGCCTTGAAAAACTGCCTGCTTGCCAGGTGACACTTTGCGACGTTACGCCACGCCAGCTACTGAGAATCGCCGGGCCCGGCTTATCTCCTGTTTATCGAAATAGATTAAAACAGTATCGCTATGGTATGGGCGCTTTTAAAATAGACTGGGCACTGGAGAGACCTGTGCCGTGGACGGCGCAAGAATGCTCCCGAGCGGCAACTGTGCACTTGGGTGGAACTCTGGATGAGATTGCGGCTTCCGAGCGAGCCGCCTGGCGCGGCTATCAAGCGCGCAAACCCTTCGTGCTCCTAGTTCAGCCGTCACTTTTCGACAGCTCGCGGGCGCCGCAAGGAAAACACACGCTCTGGGCCTATTGTCATGTGCCGAACAGCTCGCACCTAGATGCGAGTGAAAGAATCGAAGCACAGATCGAACGTTTCGCACCGGGTTTCCGCGACACGGTTTTGGCGCGCCACCTTTCTCCGCCGCACGAATTGGAGCGACGCAATGCCAATCTCGTTTGCGGCGATATCGGTGGCGGCGCGCCTACGCTCGGTCAACTTTTTTTTCGTCCGACCCGTCAGTTGTATTCGACGTCAAAAAAGGGCCTTTATCTTTGCTCGTCATCGACGCCCCCGGGAGCCGGCGTGCACGGAATGTGCGGCTATTTTGCCGCCCAAAAAGCGCTTCGTGAGATGTTTTAATATTTCACCGGCGCGGTGGCCGTGGGCATGTGAATGAAAGCGGTAATGGGAATCCTGCACCGCCCTTTAGTACTTTGCTCTCCTAGTTACAGTCGGGATGGCCACACTCACATTCTTTTGATTGACTCGCTGGGCCGGCTTTGGCGCAGTAACTGCTACAGTATGTGTCGTCGCCTTGTGTAACGCCGCTGTTATCTTGGACCACGCAGTCACAATCGGGATGAGCGCAATCTTGTTTGGCCATACGATTCTCTCTTTCCTTTCCATGATCGCTAGGGCTTGCTATTCACAGCGGTCAAAAGAGTCAGC
>Ga0075418_10010345_pt1 | contig 10449 bp, 8 predicted proteins | sample SoiMetdeltSBSDD2_FD_81776 | JGI IMG/M metagenome (GOLD analysis project Ga0075418, IMG submission 81776) | Bulk soil microbial communities from a Populus tree surrounding site in Tennessee, USA - Soil MetaG P. deltoides SBSDD2 | ecosystem: Environmental > Terrestrial > Soil > Tree plantation...
CGACAACTGGCAGTACCTGATCCGTTTGGATCACCGCCTGACAGAAAAGCACACGTTGGGTGGCCGCTACATGAAGGACGACACCGCATTGACCGGATCTGGACAGGCCACCCCGGCCGGTCTCACCAATGTTGAACCGTACAAACGTCACGCCATCAACGTGTTTTTGAACAGTACCCTCAGCAGCTCTTCGTTTAATGAACTGCGCGCGGCTTTCTGGCGCACCGTCAATAGCACGAACGCTGAGAACCCCGCTGTTGCCGAGCGCATTCCATCGCTTGAAGTAACAGAGCTGGGTCTGCGGGGCTTTAATGCCATTGCTTCGCGCACAGCGATCGGCTTGGCCGTCAATCTGCCTCAGTTTGCGACGCTCAACAACTACCAGCTTCAGAACAATTTTGGGCTGATCCGGGGATCGCATTCCATGAAGTTTGGCATCGATTTCCGCCGCCAGGAACAGTTCCAATTCTTTGTACCGACCACGCGCGGTCGGCTGGAATATGCCAGTCTGCAACGGCTCGTGGACGACCAGGCCACCGTTGCTCAAATCAACAGCCCCCTGCGGGGAGGAGAAATCATCACGTACCTCCGCTACTACGACTACTTCTTCTTCCTGCAGGACGAATGGCGCATGCACCCCGACTTCACGCTCACCTACGGCCTGCGCTATGAGTCGCCGGGAAACTTTATTGACAACCTGAAGGTTTACAATGACCGCGTCGTGAAGTTCTACAATGACGAGCGTTATCGCCTGACGCCTGCACCTGGCCGTGACATGAACAACTGGTCACCCCGCGTCGGCTTCAATTACCGGTTGGGGAAAGGCCCAGGAGCCCTTGGTTGGCTGACCGGCAACCGAAAGCTGGTGTTGCGTGGCGGTTACTCGCGGACCTACGACCTGGTGTTCAACAACATCGCGTTGAACGTAGCCAGCGCGTTCCCGTTTGTGCAGGTGACTGACATCCCAGCCGTCAGTGGGCTGCGTCCGAATGCCTTTAGCGCAATCAACACGATTCGCACAGCCGGTCCGCCAGCGATTGCGAATCCAGACCTCATCACGCGGACCATTGTCAGCCCCAGCTTCCGCGCGCCATATGCCGAGCAGCTTTCACTGCAGTTCCAGCGCGAGCTCTCCAGCAACTTTGCGCTTACCCTCGGCTATGTGGGAACCAAAGGCACTGCTCTGTTTCAGACCATCGACGGTAATGCCAACGTTCCGATTACCGGCGCCGTCAGCACAGCCCGGGTGAATCCCACAAAAGGCGTGATCCGTGAACGATGCAATTGCACGTCGTCTATCTATCACTCCATGCAGCTCAGTTTGGAAAAGCGTCTGTCTCAAAACTTTTCCATGGGTGCCCACTACACTTGGAGCGCTTTCATCGATGGCGCTTCGGAAATCTTCAATCCTTCCAATTCTGGAGAAATCGCGATTCCACAAGATTCTTTCAATCGCAGTGCCGATAGGGGTCGCTCGAGCTATGACCGCCCACATCGCTTCTCGGTCAATGGCCTTTTTGAGCTGCCGTGGGTGCGGGAACAGAACTCTGCCGCCAGAAAGATCCTGGGCGGCTGGCAGACGAGTTATTTCCTGACGTTGCAGGCAGGTCCTCCGTTTTCTGCGCTGAATGGCTCCGATCCCGGTGGTCTCGTGTCCGGCATCAATGGCTTGGTGGGCACTTCCATCCGTCCGCACCTCAATACCACCCTCGACATTTCCCGGATGGGCATTCCGGAGTTGCGGGCAGCTGGCGGAGGGGCGCTGTTTAGGGCCGCCTCCGTCGCCAGTCCCCTCGGCAACCTGGGACGCAATGTGATGCGGGCTGACGGCATCAACCGGCTGGACTTCGGCCTCAGCAAGAGCACCAAGCTATCGGAATCACACATCCTCCAGTTCCGCGCCGACTTTTTCAACGTGACGAATACGCGGAACTTCGGCATTCCGGAAGCCACCTTCAATGCACCCGCCTTCCTCAACCAGTGGGCCGGCGACGGTGGCAACCGCCGCATCCAGATGGGGCTGCGGTATGTCTTTTAGCAGCGGCGAGAGAAGTCGTTGGTAACCACGATTGGCGCGTTTTCTGCGTCAATCGTGGGATCGCCTTTATGGTCAGTTTGCAGAAGGATAGCAAGTAAGCGAAGATTGCGCGCTGAACAACCCTACATCTTTTTGAATGTAATCCCGGGCTTGATCATTTCAGCGGTGGTGAGACCTACCCACGCAGTCGAGACAGGATGGGCAAGGACTCCGAAGGATTGGGAGTGAACCGGATTCGATAGGTTCTGCCAGAATTTGTCGAGCGCCTGGGGAATGGTTTCGTCACCTTTGAAGCTCAAAAAGTGCCACGCCAGCAGAGTCGCTACACCGGAGCATCCCCGCCGGTCAGCGCCCTCGCCCCAGATGCCGGCTTCTCCTTGAATGCGCATCATTCGGCGAATGGTATTGTCGAGTTCCGTACCGAGGCGCTGATTAAGAGCTGTGTCATTGAGTAAATAATAGGCCGACTGAATCGCCTCACCAGCCAGAGACATCGTAGTGAAAGGCATCTGTTCTGACTCTTCACCTGCGACTAAGGTGGGCATCTCTCCATTGGGACGCCGATTCTTGAGGATCCACTCTACGGCCTGAAGTGCGGCACTGCGCTGGTTCTGGTCACGCGACAAAGCCGACATCTGAGCCAGAAACGCGGTTCCGGTGGCAGTGGAGACCGATGAAGGCTTCTGCAAAGGCACACCCTTCTGGATGCCACTGCCGAAGGATCCACCATTCTCTCCCTGGAGCTGCCAACTCGTAATCGTCTTTTGCAGCCCATTGCCAGCCCGCGCACCCTCAAGTAAGAATGCAGCATATCGGTCCAACGCCTGGCGGTAGGTTTTCCTCCGATTGCCATCGGCGTAAGCGAATCCGCGGGCCAATGCGACTGCTGCCGTACTGTTTTCGCTGAGGTCAACATCCCCTGGCGCTCCGATGAACCAACACCCTCCTTCGTTTCCCAGTGACGTCACCACGCGCTGCTGCCTCTCCGCAAATGCATCGCACCAACGCAGACCTTCTTCCAGGCACTTCGCGCCGTTCTTGGTAAGTTCCCCACCTGCCAGCAGCACGCGCGCCAGATTGCCCTGACAGGAAAGAGGTGTATTCGCAGTGGACTGAATCTGGCCATCCCGCGCGGCCTGCTCCCGGGTCAGAATCCATTGGCAGATCTCCTCGAGGTACCCGGTGAGTTGCTTCTTCGCGGCCTTGTCAAAAATCTTGGCGGGGAATAAGACCGGCGCCAACGCGAGGATGGTCAACAGTGAGAGGCCGGTACTACGGATGAAAATGGTTCTCAAGCGAATCTCCTTGGCACCGTAGGGCGTTCGCACCGCTACTTCAGCGCCTGGATGTACTCAATGAGCCGAGTCCAGCGTTCCTTGCCATTGCGGTCTGAGAGTGCAGCCCCTTGCTTGGCAAGACCCAGCGCTTCGTCATAGTTTGAAGCCAACATCCCTGTCTCGTCTTCCAAGAGCTGGAGGATTTTGGAAAGCCGTCGGGCGGCATCCTCTCCGCCATAGAGGCGCGAGAGCTTGAAGCGAAAAACCTCGTCAAGATCAGCGGCAGGGTTGAAAGCCAGTTCGGAAAAGATCAAGTAATTCAACTCGGTCGCTGGATTGTCGGGCGCGCGCTCCGCAGAAGCCACTAACCCCTCGAGGTTGCTCGAAATGGTGTGATGGGTGACGTCCTCCATTCTCCGCCAGTAGATCTCAGGACGGGTCGCCGCTTGCCTCCCTCCCAAGCTCCACGATCCAATGCTGTGCTTACCTGAAGCCTTGAACGGAGAGGGCCAGATTCCAGCTTTGAGCATTGGCACGAGTTCCCATTGCACCAGCGCAAATTCGGGAATTTTTTGAATGAACTCTGGCGGAAAGGCTGCGCGTTGACCCACGGGCATCATGCCAGCTGCGGAAGATTGAATCGAATCAACGTCGAAGCCAGTCCCAGAAGAATAGGTCACCCACGCCTTGGGATCCAGCTTCTGCACTTCCTCGGCGACAAATGCCGCAAAGCGAGCCAAGTCCTTGGAGTAATCTGGATCCCTTCCTCCCATCATTTTCCGAGCGTGCTTACAATCCTCGGAATAACAGACGAAAAAAGGCTCCAGCTCCAGGCTAACGCCGCCCACTCGAACGTTCTGAAAGAGCCATTGGAGTCCCTCGCGATACCGCTGGCGATTCTGTATTTTCTCCGGGCAAAGCGTTCCGCTTCGAACAGCCCCAGCCTTGTCCAGGGCGCAAAGTTCGGGGTGCGCCTTGGCCCAGGCCCGGAGATTGAAGGCGTGGTCTCCCTCGGAAAAGAGCCCTTCAGATCCGTTCAAGTCGATCCTGGGAAGAACGCGGACACCGCGCTCACTGGCATACCTGCAAAGCTCCTGAGCCCCGGCGACTCCACCTTCTGACCCTCCTGGAAAACCCCATAGTGTCAGCCCGTTCAGCCGACGTGCACTCATGTATTCCACCATCGCCTTGAGCTGCCGCAAGCCGGTGTCTGCTTTGCGGGAGCCTGTAACCTCGACATTCGAACTAGTGCCAGTTTCTGCCGTCTGCCAATTTGTGGGGGTACTTAAGATGCGAAACCAGCGATATTTCAACTGTGCGCGTTCCGCAAGATTCAGCTCATTGAGCAGCACACGCCCCATTTCGATCCGCAGATAGTAGTTCTTTAAATCCTGAGCAGCATAGAGGGTGCCCAGCCGGTCCTTTCCTGTAACAAAGATGGTGGTCTTCCCCTCCTTGCGAAAGGTCTTGAGAAGGAAACTTCCTTCGGTGAGCGCGTCCCAATTCAGACTGTATCCCAAGGACTTGAAGGCTTTCGCGCTGGGAGGATTCTTGTCAAAACTGCCTACGTAAATAACAAGATCATCCCGACGAGCCTTGCTTCCTTGAGCCGGAACGGTCTTGATTTCTGTCAAGTGAGGTTTCAAAAACTCCAGTAACAGGTTTGAGGCAAATTCATCCTCCTCTCCGTAGATGATGGAGGATGAGATTCCGTAGAGTTCCACCAAGCCCATGACTCGGGCGTTGTCTTTCTTCTGCGCTTGACCTCCGGGGGCGCAAATGAACAAGACTAGGAGTAGCCCGATGACTGGCAGCCAAGCTTGAAAACTACGTTTTACCATCGCTCGATTTCCGCCGACGCTTTGCCGATTCTCATACTTCGCACAATAAAAAAGCCTGGCTCGTGACCAGGCTTTATTTCACCATGATTCTCTGATTCAAGCAGAGAAGTTATTTCTTTGCTGCGAAACTCTTGGTTCCTTCCGTTTCATTCTCGTAGACGTCGAAAACGGTGAGCAACTTGGTGACGAGGAGAATGTCTCTCACCCTCTGGCTCAAATTCGAGAGCTTCATCTGGCCGCCTTGATTCCGGATCGTGGTAAACGATCCCACCAGAGCACCCACGCCAGTACTGTCAATGTAGGATACATTGGCAAGGTTGATGAGGATGTTCTTGTTCCCAGCTTCGAGCAATTCCTTGATCTTCTCACGCAACAAACCCACTTCGTCCCCGATGACGATCTTCCCCTCGGGGCTCAGCACGCAGACGTCGCCCGAGGTCTTCGTTTGAAAAGAAACTGCCATTGATTTGTCCCCCTGTCGCTTGTGACGGTGTATTTACTGGACTGCCCGAACTGTGCGAAACCTTTGGCCAACTATAAAACATTCTCTCGTCCAAGGCAAAGCCATAAAGCCATAAGGTAAGTTCTTTAAGGACAACCCGAAGCAGGAGCATATGGATCTGCTCGGCCGCAGCTCGTAGCCGTCCGACTTCTAATCACCCGCCTTGCGTGTTGAGAATGTGACCTCCCCGAATCGTGAAGGCGTGTGGAACGACGGCTTTAAGGTCGGCGACCAAGCTATCAGCTGATCCTTTGGCTTACGTTCGATGCGGTAAAGATTCAACCTCCATCGATCACCATCCTTCGGTGGCCGGTTTGGAGCAGTTACTGCCTCCTTCAGAGGGACCGCAAGTTCGACACTCCAGCCTCGGTCCTGGTCGGAGGAATTCTGTACCGTTCCATCCACCTTTACAGCCCATTTAGCTGGGATGTTGTAACTTTCATACGGAATGGGAACCACCGGAGTCAACACGAACAGATCAAGGAACGCTCCGAGCGGGTTGACTTCAAGTTCGATGTAGTTTTTCTCGTCCCCATCAGGATCGATGAAAACCTCTACCACTTCTTCTTGCCATAGGTGCTCATCACGCTTCGTCATCGTGGCAGCGAGGTCCGTGTCGTCGCATTCAAAGGCAAAATACAGGTTCGAATCATCCCAGAGCATTTTCGCTTCAACCCTGCTCGTAGGAGTTTCAGAACCGTCGTTGGCCCGAAACGCTCCGGTGCTCTTAGCAGCTCGCCAGGAAGGCTCATCGAACACCCCATCAACTTTGATCGGCCCGAGTGTCCGCATCACCGTGTAGTGACTTATATCCGTGCCCGGCGGCGCCGTCGCCGCGTGACTTCGCCAATGAAAGATGCTTACTGCAGCAACGAGAAACCCGCAGCAAACCCAGTAGCGGTGCCGTCCTTCTCTCAATCGATCTGCTGTCATTTCTTCAGCACCATCCGCTCCAGCAGTTTGTGGAAACGATCCTTCTCAGCCGGACCGATCGCGGCGTCGGCCATTGTAGCAGTGGCTTGCCCGCCGGTGACTGTGACCTTTTCCTTGCGATACACATCCTGGGTCTTCGTGTCGCCTTGCTTGACATAACCCAGCTCTCCGAAGCCGCTCTTCACAATCTTCTCGACAATGAAGCCATCGGTGGTCTTGGTGTCAATACTGATCTGTCGATTCCAATAGTCGTCATCGGAAACCGCCCAATTGAAGTAGGAAAGTACCACTTCGACGTCCTCTTCACTCTTGTCCTGTTTGTACTTTTCTTTGTGCGTCAGCTTTTCGGTCTTTTTCGCATCGAGTGCTTGATAGACCTGCACCATAAAGTCGTCTTTGGGAGCTTTGGGAACTTCCGAATCTTTTTTTTCTTCTTGTGGCGGTGCCTGCGGTGCTTGCCCCTTGGCTTGGTTGGCAAAAACCTGGACCCTGTCCAACTTGACGGTCATCGTCACTGCCAAAGCCCCTGCAAAGGCTAGCCTCTGCCAGCGAACCAATAGATGGTGGCGCATACAGATACCTCCTTAACGGCGAAACAATTCTCTTTTTTCTGGGCACTGGTTGACACGCCCAAATATCAGGCATGATGAAAGTGATTCCTTGCATTATAGTCCTGCCGATAGGCCCTGCAACACATTTCATTGTTCAGACATCGAATTCAAAGATCTGGTGTGGAAGGTGGAATTTTCCTGAACTGGATGCTAGATTCAATACTGAAGTTCCGACCTGGTGAGAGAGGACCTTGCATGCTTCGCAAATGGCTTGCAGTTGTTATCGCATTCTCATTATGGCCCGTGGAGCACGGGATTGCGCAGACCCAGGGTGCATACGAGAAGGCTTTAGAACGTGCCATCGCTACCATGTACGCGATCGATTACGACCGGGCATCACCACAGTTCGAAGATGCCATTCGCCTCGCTCCAGACAATCCCAGGGCTTACTTGTATCTGGCGTCCAGTTACTGGATGAAGACGCTTTACACTCAAAATAGCCTGTTGACAACTGCGTTTGGCCTGCCGCCCGACCCCTACTCTCCATCCCCTACGACAGCCTTCCCTCCTGAACTTCGCAACCAGTTTGACGCGGCGATACGACGCATGAAGGAAAGAGCTGGCGCCATGATCGCTGCTCAACCCAACAATGCCGAGGGACATTTTTGGATGGGGATGGCGGAGGGCAGCGAGAGTGTGTTTATCGCTTCAGTGGACAAGAAGTATCTGGCTGCCAAGGGCCCGGCAGATCGCTCTTTTGATGGAATGGAGAAGGCCGCGAAGCTCGACCCTAACTTCAAGGACCCGTATTTCTCGATGGGGATGCACATGCATCTCCTTGGCACCCGCGGCTTTTTTACTCGCATGTTGCTAAAAATGATGGGATATCGGGTTTCCAAAGAAGAGGGTCGGAAGTATGTGGAGTTAGCTGCGAGAGAAGGTCGCTACGTGAGCGACGATGCGCGATTGGGCTTAGTGCTGTGCCACATTCGGGAAGAAAATTGGAAGCAAGCTTTGTCGACCGCGGCCCAGGTCCTGCAGAAGTTTCCGCAGGATTCATTGCTGGCGCTCGTCATGGGGCGCATCCAAAGCGCGTTAGGCGAACATCAGGAAGCTGCAAAGACTTTCAGGCTGATTGCGACGCGCATCAAGGACAAGCACCCTGGCTATGGGGTGATGTCACCGGGCGAGATTCGATTGCGCCTGGCTCTGGCGCTCTTGGGGAGTGGGCAAACAACCGAGGCGGTGGCTGAAGCCGAGGAGGCCACGCGCGATGCCAAGGCAATTCCGCTCGTGCAGGCTGCGGCTCACCTCACGCTGGGACAAGCTCGCGACCTTCTCAAGAATCGAACAGGAGCTGTGGCGGCATATCAAGCCACTCTGGCACTCAACCCTGTCACTCCAAGTCACGACAAGGCGAGGCAGTTCTTGAATCACCCCTACGATGGCAAGGTTCCACCTGGATAGCCGAAAGGCGAAGTGCGAAGGTCGAAATACAATACTGGGTTCTGTTTCCGTGAAAGAAGGAATCCAGAGTTGTTCACGTGCTCTCGCTTGTTATCGAGATTCCCGGTCCCTTCGAAAATCATTCCTCCTCCAACCCGTATTCCTTGATCTTGCTGAGGAGGGTCTTATAGCCAACATTGAGGGTTTCAGCCGTCTTGGTCTTGTTCCATTTCGCCTGGCGCAACGCCTGCGAAATCTTGGCTTTTTCGACCAGCACCATCGCCCGCAAGCTCGCTTCGGACAAACTTCCAGAGAGATCAAACCCTTCCGGAACCTCAGCAGCTGTTTGGGTTTGATGAAAGGCAAGATTGAGGTCCTCTGGAAAAATCTCTCTCCCCTCACACATGATCACGGCTCTCTCCATACAATTCTGTAGCTCGCGTACGTTCCCCGGCCATCGATAACTCTCAACGAGCTTGAAGGCTGATTCTGACAACCTTAGGTTCTCCTTCTTAAACTCGCGACCGAACTTCTTCAAGAAATGAAGTGCCAGCAGCCTCAGATCCCCCTGACGCTCGCGCAGGGGCGGAATGGTGAGAGGTACTACCGAAAGCCGGAAAAACAAGTCCTCTCGAAAGCGCTTCTGCTGTACAGCCTCTTGCAGGTCCCGATTCGTGGCAGCCACAATGCGTACGTCGGCCTCCTGAGTTTGCACGCTTCCGATCCGCTCAAATATCTTAGTCTCCAGCACACGCAGAATTTTCGCCTGAACTTGAAGGGGCAACTCACCGATCTCGTCCAGAAACAGCGTTCCTCTGTGAGCCAATTCAAACTTGCCCATACGGCGCGAATCGGCACCTGTGTATGCGCCCTTTTCATGACCGAAGAGCTCGTTCTCAATCAGCGTCTCAGGTATGGCTGCGCAGTTCACAGCGACAAAGGGATGCTTCGCTCGGGCGCTGAGCTGGTGGATTGCTCGGGCAAAAAGCTCCTTGCCAGTTCCAGACTCCCCTTGAATGAGTACGGTGGCCTCCGTTGGTGCCACTTTCTGAATCTCCCGTTCGATGTTGATGATGCTCTCATCTTCACTAACAACCTCCGGGAACCCGTAAGCCTGTTGGACAGCCTCCCGCAGCAGAATGTTCTCGCGGACAATTCTCTCCTGTTCCAAAGCGCGTTCAATAAGCAATCGGAGATGATCCAAGTCCAACGGTTTTTGAATGAAGTCGAAAGCCCCATTCTTCATAGCCGACACCGCCTCTTCGATGGTTCCATACGCGGTCATCACGATCACCGGGATGGAATCATCTAATTCTCGGCTATAGCTTAAGACCTCTAGCCCCGACCCCTTCGGCAGACGGAGGTCGGTCAGGATCAAGGCATACCTTCTTTGCTTTATCTTCAGTTGGGCCTGTCGCCCGTCTTCGGCGGTGTCGACTGCGAATCCCATTCTTTCAACGGCAGCAGTTAACATCTGCCGGAGGTTCTCTTTGTCTTCGACAATCAAAATGTGCATTGGGGTGTTGAAGGCCTATTTGGTAACGAATCGTAACATGCTCTGCAAATAAGGGCCGAAGGATCCGGGCTTCGGACGCTCGCCGTCTCCAGTCAAGCAATTCTTAGAATGGCACTTACCAATTCGCTGTTTCTCTCGGCCCGGCTGGACTCAACTTTGCTTAAACAAAATCCGATCAGGAGATCGGTGACTAAGAAACTGCCATTGGAGCTGAACGGCGATGCGGACTCAAGACAATAAGCAAAGAGGATTCTCGCTGTTGGAAGTGCTCATCGTCATGAGCGTCATCGTAGCAATGACTGCAGCGGTTATCCCGAATATCAACACTTCAATTCAAAACTATCG
>Ga0075418_10010347_pt1 | contig 10448 bp, 6 predicted proteins | sample SoiMetdeltSBSDD2_FD_81776 | JGI IMG/M metagenome (GOLD analysis project Ga0075418, IMG submission 81776) | Bulk soil microbial communities from a Populus tree surrounding site in Tennessee, USA - Soil MetaG P. deltoides SBSDD2 | ecosystem: Environmental > Terrestrial > Soil > Tree plantation...
AGTGGCGCGCTCGCGGCGCCGAAGTCTTCGGATTACCGGCGGCGGCGGACGGGAGTGTCGACGTCAAATCGGTCTTGACGGAACTCGGCCGGCGGGGGATGAGCAATGTGCTGGTCGAAGGGGGAGCCGACACCTTGGGTCGATTCCGCGACGCCGGGGAAATTGACGAAGTGCACGCGTTCGTCGCCCCAAGAGTCTTCGGAGGGTCGGCGGCACCCTCCCCCGTCGGCGGTCAAGGCATCGCGGCTTTGAACGAGGCTTGGGATTTGACCGACTGGCGAGTGGAACGGCTGGGGAATGACCTGTTCATCCGCTGGATGAGGAAGCCGGATGCCTGATGCGCAGATAGCTTCCTTGTTTGGGCGGCGGTTGAAGGTTATAATTTTGTGTTCCTGAATTATCCCGAGACGGAAGGCGGGCTCGTGACGACCTCTCGCGACGGCGGCCTCGGCGGTGCCGGCCCGGACGAACGTTTGCAGCGTGCCGAACACATCATCGGCGCGCTGGACCGGGGGATTGCCGTCCTCGCACCCGACCTGACCGTTCGATGGGCCAGCGAGCCATTTCGCCAGTGGTGTTCTGGCGACCCGGTGGGGAAACACTTCTTCGACGCCCTTGGCACGCCGCCCGACGCCCGACCCTCTGACGACGCCTTTCACGCAGCTCTCTCCGGTTCCCCCGCCAATCTCCGAGTCCGCCAGAACAACAACCTGTTGCTGGACGTCACGGTCTCGCCGGTCCGAGAAGGCGGCCAGGTCGTGGAGCTGGTTGCGTGGTGCGACGACGTGACCGCAACCACCGCCCGGCAGCAAAAGCTCAATGCCCTCTACAAGGCCGGCCAGGATCTCGACGCCTTGGACGCGGACCAGCTGGAGGAAATGAACGAGGCCTGCCGGGTCGAACTTCTCAAACAGAACATCCGCCGGTACGTGCATGACCTGTTGCGCTACAACGTGGTCGAGATTCGGCTTCTGGACCCGAGCACCAAGCGGCTGATCCCGCTGATGGAAGAAGGGATGACGTCGGAGGCGGCCAAGCGCGAGCTGTATGCCCGAACCGAAGGCAACGGCGTCACCGGCTACGTGGCCGCGACCGGCGAGCCGTACTTGTGTGCAGACACGGCCCGCGACCCGCACTTCATCGAGGGGTCGGCCGGGGCCCGGTCGTCCATGACCGTCCCAATCCTCTATCACGATGAAGTGATCGGGACGTTCAACGTCGAGAGCCCGCAGCCGAACGCCTTCGGGCAGGAAGACCTCCAGTTCACCGAGTTGTTCGCCCGCGAACTCGCTCGCAGCTTGCATACGCTGAACCTGCTCGATGCCCAGGAGCACTTCGCGGCCGCCGGGGTGATCGACAACGTCAACCGCGATATCGCCTTGCCCGCGGACGACTTGTTTGCGGTCTGCAGCGGCCTGATCGAGAAGCTCGCCGACCGGCCGGACGTTGTGGACCAGCTCCGGCGCGTGCTCACGAGCGCCCGGAAGATCAAGCTTGCCGTCAAGCACATCGGCGGGGAACTGGCCCGCCCCTCCGACCCTTGTGCCGATGCGAAACTCGAGGGCATGCGCATCCTGGTGATCGACGCCGACGAGCGGATCCGCAAGTCGGCGCACGCGATTCTGGAACGGCAAGGATGTGTCGTCGAGACGACCTCGACCGCTGCCGAAGGGATCGCGATGGCCAAGTCCGGGACCTATGACGCGGTGTTGGTCTCCGTCAAGCACAAGGACATGGGCGGGACGGCCGCGTACATCGCCCTGCTCAAGGCGGTCCCGCTCGGCCGGGTGATCCTGACGCAGGGCTTCGAGTACGACGGCGGTCACACCGTCGTCAACGCCCGACGCGAGGGGTACTGGCTCCCGGTGCTGTTCAAGCCGTTCCAGGAACCCAACCTGTTCAAGGCACTCACCTGCCCCCCTCCGAGCCCGCCGGCCAAAGTTGAGCCGGCGGTCGCGGCGTCGTGACGGCAGGTCCTTTCCGTTGCTCCCCTTCCTCCTGTTCATCGCCGTCTGGGTCGGGCACGGCTATCTGCTGATGCTCACCCTCAACGTCACATATTCCTACCCGTTACACCGCAAGTTTCTCAAGGCCCTCCGCCAGGTCTGCGGGCTACTGCTCATCGCCGGGCCGCCGCTCTTCGCCAGCCTCTTCGGGACCAACCTGATTGAACTCGCCGCGGCGGCCCGAAACGAGGTTTGGCTCTTGATCCCGGCCGTATACGCGTGGGTATGTGTCGGGGCCGCGGGGTGGTTTGTTGCGGTGACGATCTGGCGCCTGCGTCCGCGCCGACCCACGGTCTTGCTGGACGAACGAACCGAAACTGTGGACGTGGCCAAGGAGCTCGGCCGCCGGCCGGTCGGGGATGGGAAGTACCGGCGGGTCGCGGAACTTGCTTTCAACGACTTGTTCCACGTCGACTTCACGACACTTACGCTCGCGGTGCCGGGGCTCCCGCGCGCCTGGGACAGGCTCTCCATCTTGCAGCTCGGTGACCTGCATTTCTACGGCACGCCCGGCCGGGAGTATTTCGACTTCGTCGTCCGCCGGTGCATGGCCGACGGCGTGCCGGACCTATTCGTCCTGAGCGGGGACATCATCGACGACCGCAAGTACCTCGACTGGATCGAACCGGTGCTGGCCCCGCTGCGCTGGAACGTCGCGGCGCTGGCCATCCTTGGGAACCACGACTGGTGGCAGGATTACGACGAAGTTCGCAATCGACTCGCCGCACTCGGCATGCGCGTCATCAGCAACCGCTGGGAAGTACTCGACGTCCGCGGCGAGCGGCTGGTCGCGATCGGGCACGAGGGGCCGTGGTTTCGCCCGCCGCCGGATCTGGCCGCAAACCCGGACGGGTTTCGTCTCCTGGTCAGCCACACCCCGGACAACATCGCTTGGGCCAGGCGTAACAACTGCCGACTCATGCTCGCGGGCCATAACCACGGTGGGCAGATCCGCGTGCCAATCTTCGGGTCGCTCTTCGTCCCGAGCCGCTCCAGCCGGCATTACGACATGGGCACCTTCCACGAGCCGCCGACGGTCCTGCATGTCAATCGGGGCTTATCAGGGAAGGAGCCAATCCGCATCCGGTGCCGGCCGCAAGTGACGCGTCTCATCCTGCGAGCGCCGTAATCCCTTCTCAAGTTCCGCGGCCGATTGTGCCGATGGTATCGAAAAGGTGACTTCTAACGGCGGCCCGAAAGGATGCGCAAGATGCGTAAGAAACTGATTCTCGCGGCGGTGGCGCTGATCGGGCTGGTGCCGAACACCGGCTGCCTGTTCCTCAATCGCTACGACAGCGACCCGAACTACCGCATGACCCAGCTCCTCAACGAGTCCGAAGACCTGCGGCAGGCCCGCGACGAGTTCCACCGGTTCTGGATGAACAACCAGCCCAGCGTGCTAACGTACGAGCGGCTGAACGGGGCCATTGGGCCGTGAGCCAGTCTCGAGTCCCCAGTCCACAGCCCCGAGTCGATTGACTTAAGACTGGCGACTGCGGACTGGGGACTCGAGACTCACTTGATCGAGTTCAAGTAGGCCAGCAAATCCGCCATCGCGGGCACGTCGATTTGCTTTTCCAAACCCTCAGGCATATAGCTCACACCCAGGCTCCGCAGGTTCTCCACGTCGGCGCGCTGGATCGATTCGCTGCGCCCGTCCGGGCGCCGGATTGTGAGCCCGGTCGCCGTCTCGGCCGCGAGCATCCCGGTGACCACCCGCATGTTCTTCAGCTCCGCCGAGTACGCCAGGTACTGCGGCTTCACTTCGCGGTTCGGGTCGATGATGTTCAGCAGTACCGCCTCCAGCCCGCGGTCGCGGATTGCTTTCAGGTCCTCGCCAACTTCCTCACCGACCCCCTCCAGCCGGTGACACGCCGAGCACTGATTCTTGAATACCAGCTTCCCCTTCTCGGGGGTGCCTTTCAGCTCCAATGACTTGCGGTACTCCTCAAAGACCTTCTGCCGGTCGGCCGGCGCTGCGAACAGCTTGGAAGCACGCGAGCCGATGTTTCGCGCCGGGTGCTTCTTCAGCAGCGCCACCCGGGCCGGGTCAATGTCTGCGCGGGCGACCTTCCGCGACTCGACCGCGTCCAGGAACGCGGGCACCCAGTTGTTGCGGCTCAGCCAGACCTCGGTCGCCGTTGCCCGGACCTTCGGGGTCATGGCCGGCCAGGCTTCCAAGATGATGGTGGGGGTTCGCTCGTCGCCGAACCGGCCGAGGGCTTCGAGCGTGGCGATCTGAATTTCCGGCGGCTGGGTCGCCTTGATCGTCTCAGCCAGCACGCCCGCCGCGTCTTTGAATGGGAGAATCTGCAGGTCGCGAATGGCGGCAACCCGCATGGCGACCGGCTTCCGCACGTCGCGGGCCGTGACGGCTGCGTCCTTGGCCAAGAAATCCGATATGGCCTTGATGTTCTGGGCGTCGTTCTGTTCGTCGAACATGGCCAGCGTGCGCACGGAGCCGCGGGTCCGCACAGTCCGCAGCATGGAACGCGCTAGTGCCGAGTCCGCGCGGACGGTCCGCGTCCCCAGAGCGAGAGCCGACACGGCCTCGCCGAGGATCGAGGCGTGTTCCCCGTCTGGGTTGGCCGCGGCCAATTCGCAAACCGCCAGGATGAATGCCGGGCCCTCCGCCATGCCGCGAAAGTACTGCGACGTGGCCAGTTGATAGAGCACGGTCCCCAGATGATGCTCTGCCAGTCCCGATAGAATGGCGAGCCGCATCCACGGGTCGCCCGCGTCCTTCAGGGCGAGGTGCACGAAGATCAGCGCCTCGGCGTACTGGGTTTTCTCCGGATCGACGCTCTGCACATGGATGTTCCGGAGCGACTGGGCGAACTGGATGCGCACGTTTAGGTCTGGATCGAACCGCAGTTTCCAGACGTTGTCCGCGGTCAGTGCGCGGGGCTTGTCCGAAGGCGTGCGCTCGCTGAGCCGCAGCGCATGCTCGCGCACCCGCGGGTCGGCGTCGGCCAGGGCGGCCTTGCACAGCGCGTCATCCAAGTTGCCGGTCAGCGACTTGAGTGCATACAGGGCGTGTACCCTGCCCTGCGGCGTCTTGGCATTTCGCGCCAATGCCTTCAACGGCTCCGTGGCGGCCTTGTCCTTCCGCTCGAACAGGAGGCGGCTCGCGGTATCGCGGTGCCAGGCGTTCGGGTGATCAAGCAGTTTCACCAGCTCCGCGACCGGCTCCCGACTCAGTTTCGGCGGCTCGCGCCGCTTGTGGCCCTCCGGCACAATCCGCCAGATCCGACCCTTGTCGATCCCGGCGGACGGGTCCACGGTCTTCAATGCCTGCGGGGGGAGGAACGCGGCGCCTTCGATCAGCTCGCGGTACATGTCGATGACGTAGAGGCACCCGTCCGGGCCGTTCGCGAACTGCACCGGCCGGAACCAGACGTCGCGCGACGCCAGGAACTCGCGCTCCGGATCCGCCCGCTCCGCTGCCGGGACCGATCCATTCGGCTTCAGCTTCGCCCGAAAGACCAGGTTGTTCGCCACCTCGCCGACGAAGAGGTCTCCGCGATACTCCGCCGGAAACGCATCCCCGCGATAGACAGTGACGCCCGTCGCCCCGGTGAAGAATCCAGACGGGCTCCCGCCCTCGTCCGACCCGGCGACCTTGCCCTCCTTGCGAAGCTTGGTCCGTAGCGCCCGCCACGGCTCCACCTCGCTGATGCGGTGCAGCTTCGTGAACTTGCCGGACGGCAATATGTTCACCGCGGCCTGTGGCGCCTGGACCAGCGGGGCGTCTTTGAGATAGCGCGCGTCGTACGCGAGGTATTGAATGGGTTCGCTATTCCCGGAGACGAAGACGCGGCCGAAGTCGTCCACGGTCATGCCGTGCTGCCCGCCGCCGCTGGTCGTCTCCCAGCCGCCGCGGGGGTTGAGCAGCACGTTCTGGTTTCGGAGCGACACGGCTTTCCCGTCCGGGGCCTGCAGTTCCCCTCCGTCGAGCCCGGTCGAGATGAGGATGCCGTTCTCGAGTGTCCAGCGAAACGAGTTGAGCTGTCCCTCCCCGGCCTTGTCCTTGCCGAACCCGGTGAGCACCACCTGGCGAGTGTCGGCCTTGCCGTCGCCGTTGGTGTCCTTGATGTAGAGCAATTCCGGGGCGGCCCCAACGTACACGCCGCCGTTGTAGCAGAGGATGCCGGTCGGGTAGTCGAGGTTGTCGGCTAAAACGGTCCGCTTGTCCATCACCCCGTCGCCGTTGGTGTCTTCGAGGACAACGACACGCCCGCGGCCGTGCGGCCGGGTGGCCGCGTACGCGTTGTACTCGGGCAACTCGACGACATAGAGCCGACCGTCCTCGTCCCAGTCGCAGGCCATGGGGGATTGAACCAGCGGCTCACTCGCGACCAGCTCAACGCGAAATCCCGGCGCAACCTCGAAGGCCTTGAGCGACTCGGCTGGGCTTTTCGGCGGGATGCGCTGCGGGTCCGGTTCGGGCTTCGGGGTTTGGCCGAACGCAAGCGTTAGGAGGGCCAGTAGTGGGAGCAGAAGTCGGGGAATGGCGGCCATGGGGCCAGAATACCGGGGGCGGACGGCCGTCGCTAGGGGCGCGCCGCGGTAAGATAGTCCGAGAAGCGAGGCATGACGGGAGGCCGGCGCCAAGCATCGGCCTCCGTTAACTCGCGTCGCCGAACTACCGATGCTTCCGGTAGAAGTAATACTCCGCGGTGTACGGCACCCGCACGATCTCGTCTTCAAAGCTGCCGGGGACGGCCGGGGCCTTGCCTCCGGTTGTGTTCACTCGCTGGATGAACGTCGTGCCATCGAACACGCCGGACCCGTCGCTGTCGATCGCCTGGAGCTTCAGCCACGGAATGGCGTCCGGGTCGGGGGTAGCGCGCTCCATAACCACACCGACCACGTAGCTACCGCTTGCACTTTCCCATGTGGGGCCGACGTAGTGGGTGCCGACCGGCTCGCCGTCCCCGTCATACAGCACCGCCTCGGGGGCCACGAAGGCCCAGGCCGTTCCCGTCCAGCGGTAGACTTGCACACCCTCGGCGTATGCCCAGAAGGCGACCTTGTTCCCTTCGTCGACCTTCAGCTTCGGGTACGCCGTCAGGTCCGGGGCGCGAGGGTCATTCCCCGGGTCCGCATCGACCAGAGCGACAAGCCCGAGCAGGAACAGTCCCGGCGCCGCCCACTTGATCGCCCCACGTCGAAAAATCCGCTTCATCGCCGCACCTCGGTTGAACCTGGTTGAATTAGAATCCGGTCACACGAATCGGTCTGCCCAGGGAATCCGCGACTGGTGTCGGTTCGGCCAGCTTTTCCGGGAAGCTTCTGATTCCGTCCGTCACAAGCGTGCATGACCAAGACTGGTTGCAGTCGGCGGTCCGGCGTGGGATAGTCTGGCGATCCCGTGGGGGCCGCCCATGACTGCCGACGACCGGCCCGATCCGGACTTGACCAGGGCCTACACTCCACAACCGACCCGCACCGTCGAGCGCTTCTCCCCCGGGCAGATGCTCGCCGGACGGTACCGGGTGGTGGCCGCGCTGGGCCGCGGCGGTATGGGCGAGGTCTATCGAGCCGACGACCTCACTCTCGGCCAGCCGGTGGCACTCAAGTTCCTCCCCCCGCACCTTGCGAGCGACCCCGATCGACTGACCCGGTTCCGCAAGGAAGTTGCCGCTGCCCGCAAGGCCAGTCACCCGCACGTCTGCCGCGTCTATGACATCGCTGACCACGACGGCCAGCCGTTCCTGACCATGGAGTACGTGGACGGCGAGGATATGTCCTCACTCCTCAAGCGCGTCGGCCGACTGCCCGAGGAGAAGGGAGTTGAAATCGCCCGGCAGCTGTGCGGGGCGCTGGCTTCTGTGCACGATCAGGGGCTTCTCCACCGTGATCTGAAGCCGGCCAACGTCATGCTCGACGGCCGCGGCAACGTCCGGCTCACCGACTTCGGACTCGCCGCGGCGGCGCAAGACCTGTCTGTCTCGGAAGCCCGGTCCGGCACTCCGCTCTATCAGGCGCCGGAGCAGCTCACCGGCAAGGAGGTGACGGTCCGGACCGATATCTACGCGCTCGGGTTGGTCCTGTACGAATTGTTCACGGGCAAGCGGGCGTTCGCGGGGTCGGAGCGGGACACGCCGCCGTCAAAGCCGTCGAGTCACGTGACCGGGCTGAATCCGGCCGTCGAGCGGGTGATCCTCCGGTGCCTGGAACCGGACCCCGCGAACCGGCCGCGATCGGTGTACGACGTGCTCGTCGGCCTGCCGGGCGGCGACCCGCTGCAAGCCGCGCTCGCCCGCGGCGAAACGCCCAGCCCGCAGCTCGTCGCCGATGCGCCGGTCGAAGGGACCTTGCGACCCGCGGTCGCAGGTGGGCTGCTCGCGGTGACGATTGGCGGACTATTACTGACTGCCTGGCTCGGCGACCGGTATAAGGCCTATCGCCATGTCCCGCTCCCGGCACCGGAGGTGATGGAGGACAAGGCTCGCACGTTGGTCCGCGGTCTCGGCTACGCCGACCAGCCAATCGACTCCGGTGGCGGGTTCACCAACAACGTCCCGTACCTGAAACACGTCGTCGATGAAGGCAAATGGGCCGACGAACGACAACGTCTGAACGCGGCACGGCCGGCCGCGGTCCTGTACTGGTATCGTCAGAGTCCAAAACCCTTCAGCCCCGTGTGGGTCGCCGACGAGCGCCGCGACAACAACGGCCGGCTGTTGCCAGCAAATCCGCCCCACGACACTCCGGGAATGGTGATGGTCCAGGTGGATGCGCACGGCCGGCTGGTCGGGCTCGTCGCGGTGCCCGATCCGAATTCCAGTCCGCCGACTCGGCGAATGGAATGGGACGATCTGCTGCGTGCCGCCGAACTCGGCGCGAACGGTGTGCTCCGCCGCACCCCAGACATCTCCGTGACCCCACCCGTGTACGCGGACGAGACGGCTACCTGGGAGGGCAGCTTCCCGGAGCGGACGGACATCCCCATCCGGGTCGAGGCGGCGTCGTACCGCGGCCGGCCGGTCTATTTTCGCATCATCCACACGGCCTGGGAAGTCTCACCGGAGTCAGATCGCGGCGCATACGGGACGAATCCCCTCCGAAACAAGGCGGGTCAGATCGCACTTGAGTTGGTTTTCCTGGGTGTGCTCACGACACTGGTGGTTCTCGCGGTGCGGAACTTGCGCCGGGGGCGAGGCGACGGTCGCGGCGCCCTGCGGCTGGCCGGAGTCGTCGTGATCCTGCACCTCAGCGGATGGCTACTCCAGAGCGGTCACGTCTCGTCAACGGTTGTGGAGTACGTGCGGTTCCAGTTCTTTCTGGGATTTGGGCTCGCGTTCGCCACCGTCGTGGCGGTCGGCTACCTGGCCCTGGAACCGCTGATGCGGAGGCGCTGCCCCCATCGGTTGACTGCCCTGGCCCGGTTGCTGGACGGACGATGCCGGGACCCACTGGTCGGCCGGGACGTACTCATCGGGGTGGCGCTGGGCATCGTGTCCACGATTGGGTTTGCCGCCTTCCCGTTCTACTTGACGGAGAACGGACCAATCGTTCTCGACCCGCCCGGCTTCAGCGCACCGGTGTGGAAGCTCGTATTCGCCGCCGAGGCTTCGATCCTGGTGACGTGGGGCCTGTCGTCGGTCTTCCTGATATTCTCGGTGGTCGTCCGGCGAGACTGGATCGCGGCGGCTCTCGTTTGCGCGCTCATGTTTGTGGCAACCAACCCGGCCGGACTCGGGTCGGAATTGCTCGTTGCCAGCCTCTTCTTCCAATTGGCTGTGTTCCTGGTCGTCCTGTTGCGGTTCGGTGTGTTGGCTCTCATGGCATGGGGATTCGTCGCGATCGGGATTGGTTTCATCCCCGTCACTCTGGACCCGTCGGCGCGGTACTTCGGGGCGTCGCTGACCAAGATGCTGGCGGTGGCTGGCCTGGCCGCGTTCGGGGCGTGGGCGTCGCTCGGCGGCCGGCGGCTCTTCGCCGACGTCGACGCTCGTCCGCCCAGTTAAGTCCTCAAACACCTCCGCCGTCAAACCCGTGGCCAACTGACAAGGTGCCCGAGTTCCACAACAACGCTAGAACCGCTCCGGCGCCCCATAGGCATCCGTCGCCATGCGAATGCGGCCCGGTCGCCGCGAATCAGCGACCGCCGGCGGTTGCGGGATCGGCGGCGGCGGCTGGCCGGGCGCCGGCCGGCGCAGCGATACACGTGGCAGCCGCGGAAGTCGCGTCAGTCTCATCCACGACATCTCCTTGAGCAGGTCGGACACACCCACCAGCGCCAGCCCGGCCAGAAGCAGCGGCGGGAACAGGAGCCGGGCCGCGTTCGCCGCGCTCACCACGAGCGGTTGCCAGACGACCGACTCACCTTCCGGGGTGCTGGGATTGAACTGGTCGCCCAACGCGGCAACCGTCACTCTCGAAAGCGCCAGGCTGAGCAGGACGAAGACGAGAAACCCGTAGGCCCGGTCCGCC
>Ga0075418_10010350_pt1 | contig 10445 bp, 11 predicted proteins | sample SoiMetdeltSBSDD2_FD_81776 | JGI IMG/M metagenome (GOLD analysis project Ga0075418, IMG submission 81776) | Bulk soil microbial communities from a Populus tree surrounding site in Tennessee, USA - Soil MetaG P. deltoides SBSDD2 | ecosystem: Environmental > Terrestrial > Soil > Tree plantation...
ACGCGGCCGAGAAGGCGCTGTGGGCGGGGATCGTCGCCGCGGCGCGGGGCGTGCGCTCCGGCCAGGGCCGGCTGACCGACATCTCCTATGCGATCGAGTCATCGATCCGCAAGGCGCCGCGCCGGTACGGCATCGTGCGCGGCTACGGCGGCCACGGCATCGGCACCCAGATGCACCAGGATCCGCACATCAACAACCACGGCCGGCCGGGTCGCGGGGTCTCGCTCGTGCCGGGAATGGCGCTCGCCATCGAACCCATGATCACCCTAGGGTCGCCGCGCACGGTGGAGCTGTCCGACGGCTGGACCGTGATCACCATTGACCGGCTGCCGGCCGCGCACACGGAGCATTCGATCGCTTTGTACGACGATGGTGTAGTTGTGCTCACGGCGCCTGACGGTGGCGTCTCAAAATTGAGTGAACTGGCACACCCGATTTTGTATTGATGCGCAGCTACGCGTAGACTTTCTGTGCGGCGCACCGCGTCCGCTCCGTCATGTCTTCTCTAAGCGCTCTCAGAGAGGCTGCCGGACCGCGGCTGGTAGGACAACGTGAGCCGGTTTATTCATCCCAAGTCAGGTAGCGGAGGACATGCCGAAAAAGGACGGGGCCATCGAGATCGAGGGCCGGGTTATAGAGCCACTCCCGAATGCGATGTTCCGGGTGGAGCTGGCCAATGGCCACAAGGTTTTGGCCCATATCAGCGGCAAGATGCGTCAGCATTACATCCGTATCCTGCCCGAGGACCGGGTCGTGGTGGAGCTTTCCCCCTATGACCTGAGTCGCGGGCGCATCGTCTACCGCTACAAGTAACCGCGACAGAAGGCAAAGGCAACCGTGAAGGTCAAGCCGAGCGTTAAGAAGATCTGCAACAAGTGCCGCGTCATCCGCCGGCACGGCCGGGTCATGATCATTTGTGATGACCCGCGCCACAAGCAGCGCCAAGGTTAGCGCCTTGGAGCTCTCCCGCGACGAGGGTCGGCGAAAGCCGGTCGTGGCAAGGGTGAGGTCCTTGGCGTTGCAGACAACCTGAGTACAAGCTCGTCCCGGCCGCGGGGACGTCCACCGGTCCAGACCGTGGAAACTCTCGTGGCCAACCCCCGGTCGGAGGCCGGGGCCCCGTCCGGGCAGGCGGGGATGGGGGCGGGCACAGACCTCCGCAACCGACAGGAGCAAGCCCGCTAATGGCACGTCTCATTGGTGTGGATCTGCCGCGCGAGAAGCGCATGGAGATCGCGCTCACCTACATCTACGGCATCGGCCGTACCCGCTCGCAGGAGACACTGGCCGCCGCCGGCGTCGACCCCAACAAGCGAGCCCGCGACCTCACCGATGAAGAGGTCGTCAAGCTTCGTGACCACATCGAGGCCAACTACAAGGTTGAAGGTGACCTGCGCCGCGAGGTCGCCGCTGACATCCGCCGCAAGGTGGAGATCGGTTGCTACGAAGGCATCCGGCACCGCAAGGGCCTGCCTGTGCGTGGGCAGCGGACCCGGACCAACGCTCGCACCCGCAAGGGTCCGAAGCGGACGGTGGCGGGCAAGAAGAAGGCCGGAAAGAAGTAAGGCCCAGCAGTAGCAGCGATCGAAACCAAAAGGAGCGCACTAAGCAATGCCACCTAAGGCACGCACTGGCGCTGGGGCCGTCAAGAAGGTCCGGCGCAAGGAACGCAAGAACGTCTCCCACGGGCAGGCGCATATCAAGAGCACCTTCAACAACACCATCGTGTCCATCACGGACCCGACCGGTGCCGTCATCTCCTGGGCTTCCGCCGGTCAGGTGGGGTTCAAGGGTTCGCGCAAGTCGACCCCGTTCGCCGCGCAGCTGGCCGCCGAGGCCGCCGCTCGCCGCGCGATGGAGCACGGCATGCGCAAGGTTGATGTGTTCGTCAAGGGTCCCGGTTCGGGCCGTGAGACCGCCATCCGTTCGCTGACCGCTGCCGGTCTTGAGGTCGGGCAGATCTCCGACGTCACGCCGCAGCCGCACAACGGTTGCCGTCCGCCGAAACGCCGCCGGGTCTAAGGGAGAAAGATAGATATGGCTCGTTATACAGGCGCCGACTGCCGTCGTTGCCGTCGCGAGAAGCAGAAGCTGTTCCTCAAGGGCAGCAAGTGCGATGGGCCCAAGTGCCCGTTCGAGTCCCGGCCGTTCCCGCCCGGGCAGCACGGCCGCGGCCGTGCCAAGGAATCCGAGTACCTGCTGCAGCTGCGCGAGAAGCAGAAGGCCCGCCGCATCTACGGCATCCTCGAGCGGCAGTTCCGCGGGTACTACGAGGAAGCCAACCGCAAGACCGGCAAGACCGGTGAGGTCCTGCTGCAGATCCTCGAATCCCGTCTGGACAACGTGGTGTACCGGGCCGGCCTGGCCAAGTCCCGCGACCACGCGCGCCAGCTGGTCAAGCACGGTCACTTCCGGGTCAACGGCAAGAAGGTCGACATCCCGTCGTACCGCATCACCGCGCACGACATCGTCGACGTCCGGGAGAAGTCGCGCGAGATGACTCCGTTCATCGTCGCCCAGGCCGAGGCCGGTTCGCGGACCGTCCCGGCGTGGTTGGAGACCATCCCCAGCCAGTTCAAGGTGCTGGTCCACTCGCTTCCGGCCCGGGGTGCCATCGACACCCAGGTGCAGGAGCAGCTGATCGTTGAGCTCTACAGCAAGTAAACCCACGGGGCTCCGCCCCGTGTGCCCCGTAAAAGCAGGGCGGGCTTTGCCCGGCGTCGAGTCTTTGGGGGAGTAAGTAGAACCTACGGGGCTCCGCCCCGTGTGGCTCCGTAAGGCAGGGTCGGGCTTCGTCCGGCGTCGAGTCTTTGGGGGAGCACGGGGAAGAAGCCCCCCGTGTGGGCGTCATATGGCGGGCGCCCCGACAGAAAGAGAAAAAAGTGCTCATCACGCAGAGGCCGTCGCTGACCGAGGAGTCGATCGGCGACACCCGTTCACGGTTCACCATCGAGCCACTGGAGCCGGGCTTCGGCTACACGCTCGGCAACTCGCTGCGCAGGACGCTGCTCAGCTCGATTCCCGGCGCCGCCGTCACCAGCATCAAGATCGACGGGGTGCTGCACGAGTTCACCACGATCCCCGGTGTCAAGGAGGACGTGGTCGAGCTGGTCATGAACGTCAAGGAGCTGTGCGTCTCGTCGGAGCATGACGAGCCGGTCAGCATGTACCTGCGCAAGCAGGGCCCAGGCGACGTGACCGCCGGTGACATCCAGCCCCCGGCCGGGGTCACCGTGCACAACCCGGATCTGAAGCTGGCCACCCTGAACGGCAAGGGCCGCTTGGACATGGAGCTGACGGTCGAGCGTGGCCGCGGCTATGTCTCGGCGGCGCAGAACAAGAACGCGGGCGCGGAGATCGGCCGGATCCCGATCGACTCGATCTACTCGCCGGTGCTCAAGGTGACCTACCGGGTCGAGGCGACCCGTGTGGAGCAGCGCACCGACTTCGACCGGCTCATCATCGACGTGGAGTCGAAGGCGTCCATCTCGCCGCGGACCGCCCTGGCCAGCGCCGGTTCCACCCTGGTGGAGCTGTTCGGGCTGTGCCGGGAGCTCGACGAGACCGCCGAGGGGATCGACATAGGGCCGTCGCCGCAGGATGCGCAGCTCGCCGCCGACCTGGCTCTACCGATCGAGGAGCTGGACCTGACTGTCCGTTCCTACAACTGCCTCAAGCGCGAAGGCATCAACACCGTCGGTGAGCTCATCGGGCGCACCGAGGCGGACCTGCTCGACATCCGCAACTTCGGGCAGAAGTCCATCGATGAGGTCAAGATGAAGCTGGCCGGGATGGGCTTGGGGCTCAAGGACTCCGCCCCCACCTTCGACCCGGCGCACGTCGTGGACTCCTTCGGCGAGACGGACTACGAAAACGACGACTACCGCGAGACCGAGCAGTTGTAAAGACGCTCGGCCTGAATAAGGAGCAACAATGCCAACGCCCACCAAGGGTCCCCGCCTCGGGGGCAGCCCCGCGCACGAGAAGCTGATGCTGGCGAACCTCGCCACCTCGCTTTTCAAGCATGGCCGGATCCAAACGACCGAGACCAAGGCCCGCCGGCTGCGCCCGCTGGCCGAGCGTCTGATCACCAAGGCCAAGCGGGGCGACCTGGCGGCACGGCGTGAGGTCCGCAAGACCATCGGGGAGAAGGACACCTTCGTCGCTCTCTTCGAGGAGATCGCCCCGCGCTACGCGAACCGTCCCGGTGGCTACACGCGCATCGTGAAGACGGGTCCGCGCAAGGGCGACTCCGCTCCCATGGCCGTCATCGAGCTGGTCGAGGAGCTGGTCGTGGCCGACGAGCCGAAGGCCAAGAAGCGCGCTGCCCGCGCAGGCGGGGTTGATCCCAAGGCCCAGGCCCAGGAGGACAAAGCCGCCGTCCTTTCTGGCGAGGTCAAGGCCGGAAGCGACTCGGAAGAATAAGTTGCAGGACGAGAAAGCCCGTGTCCGTCTGGATGTTTCCTACGACGGCACGGGCTTTTCCGGTTGGGCGGCCCAGCCGGGGCAGCGGACCGTCGCGGGCGTGCTCTCGGCGGAGCTCGAGCGTCTGTTTAGGACAGTCGAGGGCCTGACCGTGGCGGGGCGCACCGACGCCGGGGTGCACGCCAGCGGGCAGGTCTGCCACGTCGACGTCCCGCTCGCGGCTTGGGAAGAGCTGGAGTCCACGGGTTTGCGGCGGCTGGCCGGGTTGCTGCCGCCGGATGTGCGGGTGTTCGGGGCGACGCGGGTGCCGCCCACGTTTGATGCGCGTTTTTCCGCGGTTTTCAGGCTTTATGGGTACCGGATAAGCGATGCCGTGGGCGGAGTGGAACCCTTGCGACGGCTGGACACCGTCGCGTGGCCGCGCCCGCTCGATGTCACGGCGATGAACGAGGCCGCCCGCGCATTGGAGGGCGAGCACGATTTCGTGGCCTTCTGCCGGCGCAAGGAGCATGCCACGACGATCCGGACGGTATCGGAGTTCTCGTGGCGGCGCGATGGGGACGGCATCGTCGTGGCCTCGGTGCGGGCGGACGCTTTCTGCCAGCAGATGGTGCGCAGCTTCGTCGGGTCGATGCTGGCCGTGGGTGAGGGGCGCCGCCCGGTGGGCTGGCCCGCCTCGCTGCTGTCGGCGACCGAGCGGTCGAGCCAGGTGCTGGTGGCGCCCGCGCACGGGCTGACCCTGCTCGAGGTGGGCTATCCGGCGGATGAGGAAAGCTATGCGGCTCAGGCCGAGGCGACGCGCCGGATGCGCGCCCGGGCCTGACCGTCCTATCCGGACGGTTTAGGGGTCGGGGCGGGTGCGCCGGAGGCGTCGGGCGCCGGGTCGGTGGCGCGGGCCTCGAGAATCTGGCCCTTCAGGTAGATCTCGACGATGTCATACATGATCTGGCTCGCGAACGGGTCCCTGTCCGGGATTTCGTTGCCGTCGGAGCGCGCGATCACGCAGAACGCCAAGTAGTGGCCCTTCATGTTCCAGCCGACGACGGTCGCGGCGAGCGCCAGCGGGCGGGTGCTCTTGTCGGTGGTGGGCGCCCACCCGAGGAAGCCACCCTTCTGCGAGTCGACCATCCCGCGGATGCTGTCCCACGCCTTCTCCGCCGAGGCGACCGTGTCGAGGTTGAAGATGCCGCCGGTGACCAGATATTCGCTCGGCGAGCGCATCGTGGCCCGGATCACCTGGCTGCACCCCAGCCCCTGGATCAGCGTGGAGATCTCGCCCTTGGTCGAGGTGCGGCAGTCGGTCTGCTCCTGCTTCGAGATGATCTTGTAAGCCTCGTCGGGCTTGGACGGGTCGATGACAATCTTGTCATTGGGGAAGACCTCGGCCACGGTGAGCGGGGTCGGATCGACCTCGCGGGAGCTGATGTCCACCGGGATGATCGACGGTTTGGGCGAGGCGTTGTTTGCTTGCGCCTGAACGCCCTTTTGCTCGTCGAGGACGATCAGCCAGGAACTGACTCCACAGACCGACAGGACGACGATCACGCCGATGAACCCGAGAGTTGCCTTCCATCGCTTGGACATGTGTGGGTTGAGGTGAACCCGCTGCTGCCATCGCGACTGGGTCTCGCCGGCCGGCCGCGGCCGGGCCGCGGCGAAGGGCGGCGGCGAGACGGGACGGTTGGGCGGCACGGCGCCGGGGCGCGCGGGCCGGGGTGGCAGCTTGCGCGGGTCGGCGAGGCCCGTGGGCGCGTTGCGGGCACCGGGCATCGCGCCGCGGGGGGCACCGACCGGGGCGGCGGTGCGCGGGCCGCCGCTGCGGGGCGCGTTCACCAGGCCACCGGGCGGGGCCGAGGTGGAGGCGGGGAAGCCTGGGGCGGTGCGGGAGCCCGTGCCTGGTGGGGCGGATGCCGAGGCGGGGAAGCCTGGGGCGGTGCGGGAGCCGGCACCGGGCGGGGCCGAGGTCGACGACGGGAAGCCGGCGGCGCCACGGCGAGGGGGGCCGGCGGGCGCGTCGTCGGGTGGGGGAGGGAAGTCTTGGCGCCGGCGCTTGGGGAAGCCCGAGGAGGAGAGCTCGACATCCGGGTTGGGACCGCCGCGGCGGTTGCCGCCGCGAGGAGCGGGGCCGGGGATGCCCGGCCCGGGGACGCCGGAGACGGAGCCCGGATGGCCGGGATAGTCGGGCTTCTGCACATAGGACGAGGGGAAGCCCTCGCCTCGTCGGCGGCCCGGCGGCGGCGCGGGAGGCTGGTCGACGCCGCGCGGGCGGCCCATCATGCCGCGCCCGCCCGGCGGCTCGGGGAAGGGCCGGGAAGGCGATTCACCCGGATGCATGGGAGGCTTGCGCACCCAGCCGTCGTCGGAAGGCTCGGGCGCACGCCTGCGACCACCGCCGCCTCCGCGGTTGGACGGCGGAGGCGGGGGTGACCAATCACCGTTGCCGCCGCCATACCCATGAGCCATGTCGCACAGCGTAACGGACGCCAAGGGAAGAATGCCCCCGCGGGCGGCAACCAAAGACCGAACGGGGGAGAATATGCCGGTGACGGAGCATTATTTCTCCGCCGAACCGGTGGCGCCGGCTCGGATCCGCGAAGTCTCCTTCGACCTGGGAGGCCGCCACTACACGCTGTCCGCGTCCGGTGGCGTTTTCTCCGCGGGGCGCCTCGACCCGGGCACCTCCGTGCTGCTGCGCAAGGGGGAGCTGCCCGGCGCGGACGCGGAGGGCACACTGCTCGATCTCGGGTGCGGTTACGGGCCGATCGCCAGGGTGCTGGCCACGGTGGCGCCGAAGGCGAAGGTCTGGGCGGTGGATGTCAACTCCCGCGCCCGGGAACTGGCGGCTCTGAACACCAAAGGGCTCAACGTTGTCGTCGCGGAGCCTGAAGGGGTACCCCCTGAAATTAAATTTGATGAGATTTGGTCGAATCCTCCGATCAGGGTGGGCAAAGCGGAATTGCATGGGCTTCTAGAGAAATGGTTGCCATGTCTGTCCGATGACGGCGTCGCGTGGTTGGTGGTCAGCAAGCACAAGGGCGCCGATTCCTTGCAGGGGTGGCTGGAGGAGCAGGGCTGGGGGGCGCGCCGGCACGCCAGCGCGGCCGGCTTCCGGGTGCTGAAAGTCGTTCGCGCCTAAGCCGGTTTATCAGGCACTATTCCGGCGTGGGTTACGTCGATGTCGCTGGGGTCGGGCACACGCTGCCGGATGGCAGGGTGCTTTTCGCCGATGTGTCGTTCCGGGTGGGCGAGGGCACGAAGGTGGCGCTCGTCGGGCCAAACGGCGCCGGCAAGACGACGCTGCTGCGTATGGTCTCCGGTGACCTCCAGGTCAAGACGGGCTCGATCTCGCGTTTTGGCGGGTTCGGCGTCATGCGGCAATTCATCGGGATGGTGGCCGATGAGTCGACGCTGGCCGATCTGGCTTTCTCGCTTGTGGAACCGCGGCTGCGCGAGGCGGGCGAGCGGCTCCGGAAGGCCGAGGCGGCGATGAAGGCGGAGGGCACCGAGCGGTCGCAGATACGCTATGCCGAGGCACTGACGCAGTTCGGCGAGGCCGGCGGCTACGACGCCGAGGTGCTTTTCGACACCGTCTCGACGCTCATCCTCGAGTTGCCGTGGGAGTCCACAAGAGACCGTCTGGTTAGGACGCTGTCCGGGGGAGAGCAGAAGCGGTTCGCTCTGGAGCTGTTGTTGCGCGGGACCGATGAGGTGCTGCTGCTGGACGAGCCGGACAACTTCCTTGATGTACCGGCGAAGCGCTTGCTGGAGCAACGCTTGCGCGAATCGCGTAAGTCGATCCTGTATGTGAGCCACGATCGGGAGCTGCTCAACCAGACCGCCGATCGGGTCGTGGCCGTCGAGGGCGGCAGCGCCTGGACGCACCCGGGCGGGTTCGCCTCCTGGCATGAGGCGAGGCTCGCGCGGCACGACAGCATGGAGGAGCGCCGCCGCCGCTGGGACGAGGAGCACGAGAAGCTGCGCCAGCTCATGCTGATGTACAAGCAGAAGGCGGCGTACAACGACGGCATGGCGTCGCGTTACCAGGCGGCGCAGACCCGGCTGCGCAAGTTCGAGGAGGCGGGTCCGCCGCCCTTGCCGCCCAAGGATCAGAACATCCAGATGCGGCTGCGCGGAGCCCGCACCGGAAAGCGTTCCGTGATGTGCGAGGCGCTTGAGTTGACTGACTTGACTTTCCCGTTCGACCTGGAGCTGTGGTATGGCGACAGGTTGGCGGTGCTGGGGGCCAACGGGACGGGCAAGTCGCATTTCCTTCGGTTGCTGGCCGGCGATGGCGTGGCGCATGAGGGTGGGTTTCGTTTGGGGGCACGGGTTGTGCCGGGACACTTCTCGCAGACCCACGACCGGCCGGAGCTGCTCGACCTGACGCTGCTGGAGATCCTGTGGAAGGGCGACAAGGACAGGCCGTCGCTGGAGCAGGGGGCCGCGTACAAGGCGCTGGACCGCTATGAGCTTGCGCGCCAAGGGGAGCAGAGGTTCGGCACGCTCTCAGGCGGGCAGCAGGCGCGTTTCCTGATCCTGCTGCTGGAGTTGAGCGGGGTCACGCTCCTGCTGCTCGACGAGCCCACCGACAACCTCGACCTGGCGAGCTCGGAGGCGCTGGAGAAGGGGCTGGAAAGCTTTGAGGGGACGGTGATCGCGGTGACCCACGACCGGTGGTTCACCCGGGGGTTCGACCGCTTCCTGCTCTTCCAGAACGACGGTGAGGTGAAGGAGACCGCCGAGCCCGTGTGGGACGTGCGCTGAGCTTTCTTCACACTGAAGTAACTTATTTTGTTCACAATTTTGACTGAGTGTCTGGTCAGAAGCGGCGGTGTCTGCCAATATCTGTATTCATAAATTTCTCCATACCCCCGGGAGGAAGCAATGCGCGTCACCAGACGCCTCGCGCTCATCGGCGCATCCGCCGCCGCCATCATCGCGGTCCTGCCCACGCAGGCCCAGGCGGCGCCGTCCCTGTACTCCCAGGCCGCCCTACCGGGCGTCGTGGGCGAGGACCAGTCCGCGGGATCGTTCTTTGACGGCACCCGCATGGTCGTCAATGTCACCAGCGAAGCCGCGGCCGCCAGGGTCGAGGCCGCCGGCGGCACCGCCCGCGTCGTGAGCCGCAGCACGCGCGAGCTCAACGCCACCATCGCCAAGCTCAACAAGGGCGTGCCCGGCACGGCCTGGTATGTGGACCCGATCACGAACCAGGTGGTCGTGGACACCGACGAGTCGGTGACCGGCGCCAACCTCGCCGCCATCAACGCGGCCGTCGCCGAAGGCAACGGCGCCGTGCGCACCAACGCGGTAAAGGGCACATTCACGAACTTCATTGCCGGTGGCAACGCCATCTTCACCGGCGGCGCGCGCTGCTCGCTCGGCTTCAACGTCCGCAACAGCGCCGGCACGCGCTTCTTCATCACCGCCGGGCACTGCACCAACATCGGTTCGCAGTGGCGTGCGACCTCCACCGGACCGGTGATCGGAAACCGGACCGGGACCAGCTTCCCGACCAACGACTACGGCATCGTGCAGTACGTCTCCAGCTTCACCAACACCCCCGGCACGATCGCCAACGGCCAGGACATCACGTCGGCCGGCAACGCCTTCGTCGGGCAGGCCGTGCGCCGTCACGGCAGCACGACGGGCAACCGCGGTGGCTCGGTCACGGGTCTCAACGCGACCGTCAACTACCCGCAAGGAACCGTCTTCCAGATGATCCGCACCAACGTGTGCGCGGAGCCCGGTGACAGCGGCGGCTCGATGTACGCCGGTACGGTCGCGCTCGGCCTCACCTCGGGTGGCAGTGGAAACTGCACCACCGGTGGCACCACGTTCTTCCAGCCGGTTCCCGAGGTGCTCAACCGCTTCGGCGTGAACGTCTACTAAGCCGCGCTGCCTGGAGGGTCTTACTCCGTTCAGGCGAAGCCGTGTTTTTGGGCGTGGGTGGGGTTGATCGCGAAGCGTTCAACTCCACCGGCTGCCTGGAGGGTCTTACTCCGTTCAGGCGAAGCCGT
>Ga0075418_10010351_pt1 | contig 10445 bp, 11 predicted proteins | sample SoiMetdeltSBSDD2_FD_81776 | JGI IMG/M metagenome (GOLD analysis project Ga0075418, IMG submission 81776) | Bulk soil microbial communities from a Populus tree surrounding site in Tennessee, USA - Soil MetaG P. deltoides SBSDD2 | ecosystem: Environmental > Terrestrial > Soil > Tree plantation...
GCACAGCAGTTGCCGCGCACGCGGCAGGAACCAGCGGCCCGCCTCGGTGAGGTGGATGCGCTGCTTCCGTCGCTCGAACAGGTCGACGCCGAGACGCGTCTCGAGCAGGGCGATTTGCCGGCTCAACGCCGGCTGGGTCACGTGCTCGCGGGCGGCGGCGGCGGTGACACTGCCGGTCTCGGCCGCGGCGACGAAATAGCGGAGTTGATGGAATTCCATGGGCGCGTGCCGGGGAGCCTCTCCGACGGGTGGGCGCTGCGACGCGCTGATCTCCCGTCGGAGGCTCCCAGTTCATAACTGATCGGCATGACCTACGGAACGACTCGGCATTGGCGCGACCCGGCGGAGCGAGCGATTCATACGGCCATGAAACGCCGCACCTTCCTCGCCTGGACGATCGGCTGGCTGGCTGGCGCGCGCCTCGCCAAGGTGGCGGGTGGCAGCACCGGCCCGCAAGGAGGACTCCCGATGAGCTTCACGATCCGCCGCGCCGACGACCGCGGCCACGCCGACCGCGGCTGGCTCGACAGCCGGCACACGTTCAGCTTCGCGGACTACTACGACCCGGAGCACATGGGCTTTCGGGCGCTGCGTGTGATCAACCAGGATCGCGTGCTCGCGGGCCAGGGCTTCCCGACGCACCCGCACCGCGACATGGAGATCTTCAGCTACGTGCTCGAGGGTTCGCTGCAGCACAAGGACAGCATGGGCAACGGGCGCACGCTGAAGCCGGGCGAGATCCAGCTGATGAGCGCGGGCACCGGCGTCGCGCACAGCGAGTTCAACCCGAGCCGCAGCGACGGGCTGCACTTCCTGCAGATCTGGATCATGCCGGACGAACGCGGCCTGCAGCCGAGCTACACGGAATGGAAGCCGACGCCGGCGCAGGCGGAGCAGACCGACGTCGTCGTGATCTCACCCGACGGCCGCGACGGCAGCGCACGCATCCACCAGGACGCGATCGTGCGGCGGCTGCGGCTCCCCGCCGGCGCGGCGACGCCGCACACGATCGCCGCGGGCCGCGGCGTGTGGCTGCAGCTGATCAGCGGCGAGCTGCAGGTCGGCGAGCACCGGCTGCGGCCGGGCGACGGTCTCTGCAGCGACGACGCCGGCGCGTTCTCGATCGCCGCGAAAGCGAATGCCGAAGCGCTGCTGTTCGACCTGGGTCCGTTCCCGGCGCGATGAGAACGCGCCGCTGGCGGACCTCGGGGACTTGGCATGATCATCCGCGCATGGCAGCAGCCGCCTTGCGCGCGGCAGCGAGGCGAGCGTCCACTGCTTGCCACGCGAGGTTCGCGAAGAACGCGTCGACGTACTTCGCCGCGGAGGCGCCGTAGTCGAGGTGGAACGAGTGCTCGTACATGTCGAGCACGAGCAGCGGCAGACCGGCGGCAAGTGCTTGCGTGTGGCCGCCGGCCGACGCGATCGCGAGGCTGTCGCGGTGCAGGTCGTAGGCGAGCACGGCCCAGCCGCTGCCGCCGGCGAGGCTCATGCCGGTTGCGCGGAACAGCTCTTCGAAGCGCCCGAGGCTGCCGAACGGGGCACCGAGCGCATCGCTGATGCCGCCGGACACCTTGCCATCGCCGCCGAGGTTGCCGAAGTAGAGCTCGTGCAGCGCAGCCGAGTTGCGGAACGTCAGCTCGCGCTCGCGCAGGCCGGCGACGAGGAAGGGCGGGGTGTCTTTGTTGGTGCCGGCCAGCTCCGCTTCCACCTTGTTCAGGTTCTTGACCGCGCCCGCGTAGTTGTTGTCGTGATGCGAGACGAGCAGACGCTCGCTGAGGCCCGGCAACCTGGTCGGATCGAAGGGCAGCGGTTTCACCGCGTGATTCCCGGGCTTCGGGTCCTGAGCCAGGTGGCGGTAACCGGGAATGGAGAGGATCGCGGCGCCACCGAGCGACGCGACGAAGAGATCACGGCGATTCGTCAACATGGTCTTCTCCTTGTACAGGGCTCCTTGCAATGGGCGAATGCCGTCGCGGCGGCGCTGCAACGAGCGTCGCAGCACCGCCGGCCGGGCTCACTTCTTGGCACCTGCGTCGCTCGGCGTCACGACGTCACGCGTGACGGCGTCGTAGATCGCCTCGCGAGTCTTTCCCTGGTCGGCGAACAGCAACCGGAAGCGGGGCTTGCGATCGCGCAGGATCGGCGTGATCGAGTAGACCACACCGGTCTGTTCCTTCCCGGCCTTCGCCAGCACGTCGAGCAGCGTGCACGGCGAGACCGCGAGCAACGTCATCTGTTGCGCCGACCGCGCGACGTGCTCCACATCCGAGAAGACGTGTGCCTGCGGTCGCCACGTCGCAGCGGTGGGATCGCCGGCGTACTCCTTGAGTTCGTTCTGGTCGGCTGGTTCGCACACGCCCTTGCCAGCAGAGTAGACGGAGAGCTGGAAGACGCCGTCTTCGATCTCGAACTTGGCGGAGATCGGCACCTCACTGCCCTTGCTCAGTTGCTGCACGCCATCGAGCAGCGACACCTTGCTGGTCGGCAGCGTCTTCAAGAGATCGGGGTCCTGTGGACGCTGGCACCACATCACGGCGAGACACGCGAGAACGAACGGGAAACGGATCATGCGAAAACTCCTGCGCGACGTCTGAAGTGCGTCACGCGCACGCAACGTAGGCAGCGGCGTCGCACGGCTTTCCTGAAGAGTGTCTGAAGGCCGCGCCAGTCCGGCGCCACAGTCGGGCGCTTCAGGATCTCTTCAGGATGCGGCGGGCGCGCATGGCTATCATGCAGACGTTCCGGTTCCGCTTCGCCATGACACGCATTCTCGTCGTCGAAGACGAGCTCAAGGTCGCCCGCGCGCTGCACGACGGACTCGCGGCTGCGGGCTACACGGTCGCGACCGCGAACGATGGCCTTCGCGCGCTCGAGCTCGTCACGACCACCGACTTCGACCTGCTCGTGCTCGATGTCATGCTCCCGGGCCGCAGCGGTCTCGACGTGCTCGCCGCGGCTCGTTCTCGCGGGCCGACGCCGATCCTGCTGCTGACCGCACTCGACGCGGTCGAAGATCGGGTGCGTGGGCTCGACGCAGGGGCCGACGATTACCTCGTGAAGCCGTTCGCGTTCGCCGAGCTGCTCGCGCGCGTGCGCGCGTTGCTGCGCCGCGGCCAGCCCGAGGCGAACGGCACGCTCGTGGTCGCCGATCTCGTCGTCGATCGCCGCACGCGGACCGTGACCAGGAACACGCGGCCGCTCGAGCTGACGTTGCGCGAGTACGAGATGCTGGAATACCTGGTGCGCCACAAGGGGGAGGTGGTCTCGCGAGCGATGCTGGCGCGTGACGTCTGGCGCGAAACCGTGCGCGCGACGAGCCTCGACAACGTGATCGACGTTCACATCGCACGGTTACGGAGAAAGGTCGACCACGACAGCCGCGACCGGTTGATCCACACCGTACGTGGGGTCGGCTTCTTGGTCGGGGGACAGGCACCATGACGGTGCGCACGCGGCTCACGCTCTGGTATGCCACGACGCTGGCCGTCGTGTTGTTCGCTTACGCCGCAGGACTGCTCGCGCTGCAGCGGCAGCGCCTGTTCGCCGCGCTCGACGAACAGCTCGCCGAGGACAAGGAGGTCGCCGAGCAACTGCTCGAACGCACTCCAGTCGGCGGCGTGAGGATCCGACCGTCCGCACACGGCGACGACCCTCCGCTCGGCTTCTCGCTCGTGGCCCAGGCCCCCGACGGTGCGATCCTGTTCGCGTCGCCACAGGCCACGGTTGAAGCACCGTCGCCGGCGTGGACAGGGGTGCGCACCCTCGGCAGCGGCGATGCAGCGGCACGGGTGTTCAGCGACGCCGAGACGATCGATGGCTTGCGCGTCGTGCTGCACGTATCGCGCGCCGAAGCACCGCTGCGGGCGCAATTCGGGGAGCTGCTCTGGCTGTCGTTCGGGCTGCTGCCCGCCGGCGTCCTGCTCGCGGCGGCCGGTGGATGGCTGCTCGCGCGCAAGGCCCTGCGTCCGGTGTCTCAGATGGCCGACCAGGCGGGTCGTGTTTCCGCCGAGCGGCTCGGCGAGCGACTGACGATCGCGAATCCGGGTGATGAGCTCGGTCGACTCGCACACGCGTTCAACGCGACGCTCGAACGGCTCGAACGCTCGTTCGATCAGCTGCGCCGTTTCACGGCGGACGCGTCGCACGAGCTGCGCACGCCCCTGACTGCGCTGCGCAGCGTCGGCGAGGTCGGATTGCGCACGGCGAGCGACGTCGCAGGCCATCGCGACGTCATCGCGAGCATGCTCGAGGAGGCCGACCGCCTGACAGGGCTCGTCGACACGTTGCTGCTGCTGGCACGGTCGGAAGGCGGCGCGTTGCCGCTGATGCCCTCGGTGTTCGACCTGCGCGATCTCGCGCGCGATGTAGCAGCCACACTCGGCATCCTGGCCGAGGAGAAGCGGCTGCGCATCGCCGTGACCGGCGACGGCGCGTTGGTACGTGGCGACCGCACGCTGCTGCGGCAGGTACTGCTGAATCTGCTGCACAACGCGATCCGCCACTCACCGCCCCTGGGCACCATCACGCTCGAGATCAGCAGCGAAGGTTCGTCTGCGCGGTGTGCGCTGCGCGACGAAGGGCCCGGCGTGCCACGCGAGCTGCGCGCGCGGGTATTCGAGCGGTTCTTCCGTGGCGACGAAGCGCGCGCTCGCGGCGGCGCTGGGCTCGGTCTCGCCGTCGCGCGCGCGATCGTCGAGCTGCATCGGGGCTCGTTGACCTTGGCCGAGCGCGACGGCCCCGGTGCCGAGTTCGTCGTGCGCCTGCCGCACGAGAACGCCGCCGCATGAACTTGCCTGTGCCCGGCGGTCCCGGGTCGTCGGTCTGCAGTGGAGGGCCGCCTTGGCAGAGAAGGCCGAGGACGAGTGTGGTCGCGATCATGAGACGTCACCGTTCCTCCGGCGGAAGGACGCGCCGGAACGTGATGCCGAGCAGGACGTCGTAGACGATCTTCATGGCGGCGCCCACGAAGAGCGGTGTCGCGAGCGAGCTGCCCTGCATCAAGAGGCCCGCGACCACGGGACCCGCTGCCCACGCAGCCAGCCGCACGAGATGGGTCACGCCCGAGGCGAACATGCGCTCCTCGGGTCTCACGACCGCCATGACGTAGGACTGGCGCGTCGGAACGTCCATCTCGACGAGCCCTTCACGCAGCAAGAACAGCAGTGCCGCGACCTCGAAGCTCGGCGCAAACGCGACGCTCGCGAGCAGGAGGCTCGACGGGATGTGCGTGAAGACCATCGTGTTCAGCAGACCGATCCGCTTGCTGAGCCACGCGGCCGCGAGGTGCGAGCCGGCGTTGAGGACTCTCGCCGCGAAGAAGAGCCCCGCAGCCTCGGCCTCGCCGACGCCGAAGCGTTCGAAGAAGTAGAACACCAGGAGCGCCGTCGTCAGGAACCCGCCGGCCAGGCTGTCGAGCGCGAACAGACTCGAGATGCGCCAGAGCACGCGCCGGCTCGCCGCGCTGACCCGCTGTCGCACGGCCGTGGACGTCTCTACGCCGGTCGAAAGCCGCGCGTAGAGCGGGGCGGTCATCAGCATCAGCGCCGAGTACACGCACAGTGCCGTGCGCAGCGAAGCGAGCTCGTCGATATCGACCGAACGCCGCAGCAGTGCCGGCAGCGCCGCGAGCAGGCCGCCGACAGCGTGGCCGACGTCCTGCAGCACGTTGTACCGCGCGAACGCGCTGGTCCGCTCCGCGGCGCTCGCGGTCGCCGCCAAGATCGCCTGCTCGATGACGAGCGATCCACCGCGATCGCGGCCCATGCCGTTGACCATCCCGAGGAACGCCGCGGCCGCGGTGACCGTAGGGCCGACCGCGGCGGCGAGCGCGAGCCCGCCCGCGGCCGCGAGCAACGCGAGCGAGACGAGCATCCTGCGTCTTCCGATCGTGTCGCCCGAGATCGTGACGAGAAGCGCAGCGAGCGTCGCCCCCGCGAGGCCGCTCGTGACCACGGCTCCCGTCTCCGCCGGGTCGAAACCGCGCCGCGCCAGGTAGATGCCGAGCAGCACGCCGACCATGCCCGTCGCGAGTGCGCGCACGAACGCCGCCACGTACACGAGGCGCCGATCGCGGGTGAGTCCGGGCGCGTTCATGTCCACAGGTCCGCGAGTCCAGCGCCGAGGATCCACAGCGGCTCGGGCACCTCACTGAGCCGGGTCAGCAAGCCGAGTGTCACGAGCGCAATCGGGCCGCCGAAGCCCAACGAGCCAGGGCAGCCAGGGCACAGGAAGTGCGAGAACAGCTGGCACAGCGTGTAGCATGTCTCGGCCATGCGCGACGGTATGGGCAAGGGCCGTGCGCGGGCCACAATCCCCGCGCGCCGCCCGACGCCGGTCCACGGCGAGCGGTGCCTGGACCAGTAGCAGAACGGTAACCGTTGCCCGATCCGGCCGGCAGCAGCGATCTCGCCGCGTTGCCCGGCCCGTTGCCCGCTGGTGGCAGCAACGCTCAGCTGCGGGCATGCGCTCCACCAACGTTGCGTTCGCCCTCCTGTTCGCTCGCCTCGTGCTCGGCTTGATCTTCCTGATGGCCGGCGTGCACAAGGTGTTCGTCATGGGGCCGGTTGCGCACGCGCAACGGTGGTTCCTGCCGTTCGCCGATACGTTCCTGCCCGTCTGGTCGCTGTGGGCCGTCGGCACGGCGATCCCATTCGTCGAGATGATCGCCGGGGCGCTGTGCTTGCTCGGCCTGTGGCTGCGCGCGGCACTGCTCGCGCTCGGCGCCGTGCTCGTGACCGTGACCTTCGGCCACCTGCTGCACGAACCGCTGTATCCGTTCCACGAGCACGTCGTGCCGCGTCTGGCCCTGTTGCTGTTCGTGCTGATGGTGCCGGAGACGCAGGATCGCATTACGCTCGACGCGCTGCGCCGTCGCGGGGCGACGGCCGGACCCAGCGAGCGCCCGTGACGGCAGCCGGTCCTTGCGCCGCCGCATGCAACGGGAAAACTGGTCGGGGCGAGAGGATTTGAACCTCCGACCTTTGCGTCCCGAACGCAACGCTCTACCAAGCTGAGCCACGCCCCGACCGAGCGATCTCCGACGAGACGCCGCAGATCGAGCGAGGCACGGTAGCCAGCCCCCCCACCGCGGTCAAGCTCACCTTCGCGAACCGCGTGAACCGCACTTCCGCAGGCATGCGCAGCCACCGACTCGCCGCATCGCTCCCCGAACCGCTTCACCCCCTGTCCCCTCACTCCCCGACTTCGTCCCGGTTCCACCGCTGTTTCATCGCGCCGCGGTCGATAACGTCCCCACGACGCGCGCTCCGCTCCCCGCATGCGGTTCCATCTGCTCATTCCCGAGGTCCGCGAACTCCTGCAGGAGGGCCATCTCGAGGATCTCAAGTCGGTGCTGCAGGACATGCACCCGACCGACGCCGCATCGATCCTCAGTGCGCTGACCGTCGACGAGATCGCGACCGTGCTCGCGGTCCTGCCCCCCGACCTCGAGCGCGACGTGTTCGGCTACCTCGATTCCGACGTCCAGGAACTCTACGTCGACGGCGCGGGTCGCGAGCGCGTGAAGAACGTGCTGCAGTCGATGCTCAGCGACGACCGCGCGGAGTTCATCGACCGCCTCGAACCGCGCGTGCGCGACCAGCTCATCCCGCTGCTGCCGATCGCCGCGCGCGAAGACCTCAAGCGCCGCGGAACCTTCCGCGACGACCAGGTCGGCGCGATCTTGAGCACGGACTTCGCCGTGCTGAATCCGCTGCTGCCCGCGCGCAACGCGATTGTCGAGCTGCGCCGCCAGGCCCCGAGCAAGGAGACGATCTACTACAGCTACGTCGTCGATCGCTCGGGCAAGCTGATCGGTTTCGTGTCGCTGCGCGACCTGATCCTCGCCAACGAGTCGACGCCTGTCGGCGACATCATGAAGACCGATCTCGTGTCGGTCTCCGCGGAGGCCGACCAGGAAGAGGCTGCGCGCATCATCCGCGACTACGACCTGCTGGCCCTGCCCGTCACCGACACGGGCGGTCGCCTTGTCGGCATCGTCACGCACGACGACGCCGTCGACATCGTCGCCGAGGAAGCGCAGGAAGACATCGAGAAGATGGCCGGCGTCACGGGCCAAAGCGAGGGCGAACACTTCCTCGAGGAACCCGTCCACCGGCAGGTCCGCCGCCGCGCGCCGGTCATCTGCCTGCTCGCGCTGTTCTGGCTCGTCACCGCGACGATGATCCACGGCTTCGAAGACATGCTGCAAGGCAACCTGCTGCTGATCGCGACGATGCCGATGGTCATGGCGATCGGCGGCATGGTGGGCAGCCAGGCGAGCACGCTGATCATCCGCGCGCTGGCCACGCATTCGAAGATCTCCGACTTTCGCAGCGTGATCCTGAAGGAGCTGGTCGTCAGCCTCGCACTGGCATGCGTGCTCGCGGGCATCGCGTTCGGCAATGCGCTGCTGCTGTTGTGGCTCGGCGGCAAGGGGGATGGCACGCCCCAGATGTTCAAGACCGCGTCGGTCATCGGCCTCGCGATGGCCGCCGACGTGGTGTGCGCCGCGGTACTCGGCGCCACGATTCCGAGCCTCGTCAAGTGGATGCGCATCGACCCGGCGCTGATCAGCACGCCGGCAGTGACGGCGCTGACCGACCTGACCGGCGCTGCGATCTTCCTGATGGTCGTCACCTATCTGCTGTGACGGGCTCCTGATCGCCGACGATCCACGCGCCCGTTCGGCCACTCGGGGCTTCGTGACGCGCATCGTGCAACTGACCGATCTGCACCTCACGGCCAAGAAGGGCCGCCGCGTGCGCGGCAGCGACGTCTGGGCCAACCTCGAGCAGACGCTCGCGCACGTGCGTTCGCAGCTCGGCGAGGTCGACCGGCTCGTCCTGACCGGTGATCTCGCCAACTCGGGCAGCGCCGAGGCCTACAGGCGTCTCGCCGACGTGCTCGCGCCCTGGCACAGTCGGCTGCGCCTCGTGCCGGGCAACCACGACCACCGCGAACGGCTGCGCGCCGCGTTCCCCGCGTGGTGGCCGCCCGGGCAACCGAGCCTCTGTTTCGACGACCACATCGGCGGACACAGGCTCATCGGGCTCGATTCCGTGCGTCAGGGCCGCACGCGCGGCCAGCTCGGACGGTGGCAGCTCGACTGGTTGGCCCAGCAGCTGAGTTCCGAGTCCGGCCCCGTGCTGCTGTTCCTGCACCATCCGCTCGAGCGCGTGCATTGCTGGTGGCTCGACAAGGACCTGCTGCGCGACCGCGCCGAGCTCAGAACGATCCTCGAACGCTGCGACGTGCGCGCCGTCTTCGCGGGCCACGTGCACCAGGAGAACCACACGCGCTCGCGTGGCGCCGAGGTGTGGACCACGCCCGCGGTTGCCTACGAGTTCCGACCGGGGTCGTGGCTGCCGCTCGCGTACTCGCGCCGGCCGGCGTTTCGCGTCATCGAGGCCGGCCCGGCGGTTTCGTCGCGCGTCGTACGCCTGTAGCTGCGCATCGGGACACACCGCCCTGTTCCGTTCCTGTCGCCGCGCGCGGAAACAGCCGCCGAGTACAGGGCACAACGCCTCGCTCGCATGTCATGCCCCTTGCGGGGGACCCGGAAGAAAGGCAGCCCGTGCTGCTGTGGAAACGCCAGTTCTACTCGACCGTCGTCTCGGTCGCCGCGTAGAGCGCGAACACGAGCGCGAGCGCGGCAGCCATGCCGATCGACAGCGCGAGGCCCGCGTGCAGCTGCGGCCACGCGACGCCGAGCGTGCCGTCGGGCAGGCCGAGGCTGACGAACCCGAGGTAGACCAGGGGCAGCAGCAGGCTTTGCACGCGAGCTCATGCGCGACAGCATGCGCGGTGCGCCAAAGCACCGCAGGGACAATCTCGCGCTCGGGGCCTTCGCGCTGCGCGATGGACGAGGCGCGCCGCGCGCGCCGTCTCTGCCTAGAATGGACCGCAGAGCGCACGCGCATGAAGCTGGTCTCCATCGAGCCGACGCCCAACCCCAACAGCATGAAGCTGAACCTGGCCGAGAGCCTGCCGAAGGGGGAGAGCCGCACCTACACCGCCGCCGACCAGGGCGCCTGCCCCGACTACATCGCGAGGCTGCTCGAGGTGCCGGGTGTGAAGAGCCTGTTCCAGATGGGCGACTTCATCGCGGTCCAGCGCCATCCGAGTGCTTCCTGGCAGCCCCTGCTCGCGGCGGCCCGCCGCGCCTTCGGTGACGAAGGCGCTGACCACGCACAACCCACCGGACCCGCGGCGGTCGCGCCCGACGAGGCCTTCGGCGAAGTGCAGGTCGAGCTGCAGATGTTCCGCGGCCTGCCGATGCTCGTGAAGGTTTCGATCGGAGCCCAGATGCACCGCAAGGCGTTGCCGCCGCGTTTCACGGCGGCGGTGAGCCGCGCGGCGAAGGCTTCACCGAACATGCTCGCGGAGCGCCGTTGGGTGGAACAGGGTGTGCGCTACGGCGAGCTCGAGCAGATCGCGCAGGA
>Ga0075418_10010352_pt1 | contig 10445 bp, 9 predicted proteins | sample SoiMetdeltSBSDD2_FD_81776 | JGI IMG/M metagenome (GOLD analysis project Ga0075418, IMG submission 81776) | Bulk soil microbial communities from a Populus tree surrounding site in Tennessee, USA - Soil MetaG P. deltoides SBSDD2 | ecosystem: Environmental > Terrestrial > Soil > Tree plantation...
GCCCCCCGTCGACGGGCCCACCACCCCCGCGCGCCGGGGGACGCACCCCGAGCCCCGAGCCCCGAACCCCGAGCCCCGGATCCTGGCCGCGCGGCGCTTCTTGAGGTCAATCTTCATCGCCGCACCCAGGCTGCTATCATCCCCGCGTCATGGTCGAACGGATACGGACGCTTGTTGGCGTCGGTGTTGGCATTGCACTCGCCGTCTGCTGCACACCCTTCGACTCGCCGGCGCTCGCTCAAGGCAAGCCCGGCTGGAAGCCGCCGATCACGCCCTGGGGCGAGCCCGATCTGCGAGGGACATGGCCGCTCAATCATCTGATCAGCACGCCCTTGCAGCGCCCCGAACGGTTCGGTGACCGCCGGTTGATGACCGACGAGGAGTTCGCCGCGGCGCAGAAGAGCGCCGAAGACCGCAACAAGCGCTTTCAGTCCGGCGCAATCCCTCAGGCCGACGCGGGCGAAGCCACTCGGCTCACATCGTTGATCGTCGATCCGCCGAGCGGCCGGTTCCCCGAGCTCACGGCAAAGGGCAAAGAGCTCTACGCTCAGATGCGCGGCAGCTACAAGCCGGGACAGACGGTCTTCGATACTCCCGAGGACTTCGACAGCTGGGATCGCTGCATCAGTCGCGGTCTGCCGGTATCGATGCTGCCTCGCAACTACAACAACGGCATCCGCTTCATGCAGACGCCGGGCTACGTGGTGATTCTCCTCGAGATGGCGCACGAGGCGCGCATCATTCCGACCGACAAACGCCCGGCGCTCGATGGCTCGATCAGGCAGTACCTGGGAGAGTCGCGGGGACGCTGGGAAGGCAATACCCTGGTCGTCGAAACGACGAACTTCAACGGGCAGACCGCGATGACCAACGCCGGCGTGCCCGGCTCTCCGCCCCTGACGCCGTCGACGGCGAACATGCGATTCACCGAGCGCTTCACCCGCACCGCGCAGGACACCATCGACTATCAGATGACCGTCGAGGATCCCGAGGTGCTCGCCACGGGGAAGTGGTCGGCGGCGTTTCCGCTGAAGCTCGATAACGACTACCAGATGTTCGAGTACGCCTGCCACGAAGGCAACACGGCCATCCGCAACTACATCGAAACGTCGCGATTCGAGCGCGCGAACAAGAAGCCGTAGGGGCCTCTACTTCTGAGGGGCGGATCCGGACCCGCCGAGATCCATGCGGCGGCCATCGGGGAACCGGAGATCGCGCGAGCTCGCCCGCAGCGACCCGTCCTTGGCCTGGAAGCCGACGACCGTGACCTTCGTACCGGTTGGCAGCGAGTTCCGGTTCCAGCCCATGCGAAACAGGACGGATGGCGACCCGCCTTCGACCTTCCACCGCTCGACGGAGCCGTCGGGCTTCTTCACATCGATGTGCAGCCAGGAGTGCGGGTTCGTCCACTCCATCATCACGACCTCGCCCGTCAGCGTGACCGACTTGTTCGAGTCGAATTCGGCGGAAAAGGAATGATGCGCCGCGACCGGTAGCACGAGCGCCGCCACCATGCCGGCAGCCGCCGCAAACATCGTCAGTTTCATCGGCAATGCTCGCTGCATTCGTCCTACTCCTTCCTGCCCTGCTCAAGCAGATCCCGATAGAGCAGCCGGTCGGCGAAGGGGACACACTTGTGCTCGAGAAGTTGTGCCTGCGGGTCGATCAGCCGGTACAGCGGCATCTCGATGGTCCACGGGCGCGTGTACGTCTGCGGGTCAGCGAGCGTCGCCTCGTACGAAATGTGGTTCGGATCCAGAAGCCGGAAGCGCTCGGTGACCGTCAACTGGCTGCTGGCGTGATTGCCCGCCCGATCCAGCCACGACTGGCCGTTCTGCCATCTCGTGGTGACGACCAGCACGTCGCCGTCCCACTGGCCAGTGGACTTGCCCATCCAGGAGTCAACCGGCAGCTCCGAGCGATCCTTCATGTGGATGACGCGGTTCGCGGCCGCGAACGGGTACACCATCAGCAGATCGCCGCCGCTCGCCTGGAAGATCTGGAACGGCATGTTGTGGTAGGTGACGCGCGGCACGCCGAGCATGTAGCACTTCGCTTCGGGATCCGATGCAGGCCACTGTGCTCGGTTCTCGTTGCGCCTCGTCAGCGCGTCGGGCGTGTACGGAATCGTACCGCCACGCACGACGCTGCGCCCGGCCGGGATCGCGGCAATCGCGCCGAACTGCCCGAACTCGTTCAGCGCCTCCGCCGAATGACTTTCCAGGTTCCAGTACGCCGTGTTCAGCGCCTGCCAGATGCCGTTGAAATTGGGGCGCCCGTCAATGCGCGCCGGACGGTCCGGTTGCGCCTGGGCCCGAGCGGCGCCGATGGCAAGCGCGATCGCCGCCGTCGTCCAGAGCGTGCGATTCCAGCGATGTCGCATCGGTTCTTCGTGGCCTTCGCGATCTTCGTGTTCTTCGTGGTTCTTGCTCTTCGAGGTCCAGGGTTCTCGGTTCGTGTGCTGCCCTTGATCAGGATGGCGATCGCGGCGCCTTTGACAGGCTGATCAGGTTCGCGAACAGTCGATACGCGCCCGGAACTCCGGCCTCCAGCTGACGGAACCACGCGTACGCCGTGTAGACATACTGCCCCTTGCCCACTCGCGCATAGAGCTCCGCGCCTCGCTGCGGTGGCTCCCCTGGATCGGCGGTCTGGAGCAGCGGCGTGTATCGGGCGTCGAACGAGGTGAACCCGTACAGGTTCCGCTCCTGCACCCAGCCGTCGAAGTCCGCCGCCGTGATGCGGTTCGGGAAGGTGAACGCCGGGTGGCGCGGCACGAGGATCGTGATGGGTGCGGCCTCGTTGGTGACTCGTGAGTTGCCGGCAGCCTGCGCCGGGAAGGGCGGCAGGTTCAACATCGCGTACTCCGGCTGCTGATACTGCACGATGAGCGTTCCACCGCTCTCCATGTATTCACGCAGACGACGGTGGTGGGCGACGAAGGCCGGCCGCGCCTCCGTGGCGCGGACGCCGACGACGATCGTGTCGAAGCGCGACAGGTCGCCCGTCGCGATCGTGGTGTCGTCCAGCAGCGTCACGGTGACACCCATGCGTCGCAGCGCGTCGGGAACCTTGTCGCCGCTCCCCATGATGTAGCCGACCCTCACCGGGGCCACGTCGAGATGGAGCACCTGCACGGTCGCGGCCGACGGCGAGTACAGGCGATGCGTCTGAATGTGGGGATAGGCGACGACCTGCATCTCGCGCGTGAACGTCTCGCTGCCGACCGACGCTTCTGCCTGAAGCTGCTGGCGCATGTCACGCGTGGCCGGAGGCGCTGTCACGACGAAGGGCGCCGAGAACGACTCGCCCTTGCCGAGCGTGAATGCGGCCTGTGCCGGCGAGGCCTTCCACCCGGCAGGCAGACGCAGACGGAGCACGCCAGCCATCGTCCGTGACGCGTAGCTCGTCGCGGTCGCCGTGATCCGGCGTGAGCGCGGGGCGGGCCCGGTCGGGACGATCAAGAGCGGCGAGTTGAGACTCACTGAGAGGGCAGGTGCCACGTTCACGTCGCGCCGCAGCTCGCCGCGCACGCCGTCGGCGTAGCGGTACTGCACTGCGCGCGTGATCGCGACCGGGGTGCCCGATATGACGACCGACACCGTTGCGGTGAGCATGGGCGGCGCAAACGGCAGGCCCTGCGGGCCGCCGTCGGGCCAGCGGTACAAATCGCCCGCCCTCGGGCTGGAGAGGAAGTAGGGTTCGGTCGGTAGTGCACCGGCAGCAGGGATCACGCGGTAACGCGCCGAGTGCAACGGCACCTCCCGGCGTGCGCCGCGCGGTTCGCTGCCGCTGCCGACGGCGGGAAGCGCCTCCACCGTCCAGCCGTCCGGCGCGCGAAGCGTGGCGCCGGTCACGTCGAGCCGTTCGTCGGCGGCAAATGTCCGAATCGTCACCTCCGTCGCTTCGCCGGGAATCAGGAGCTCGCTGCTGGCCAGCGGATCGACCAGGATACCCGTCGCGCGAAGCAACGCATCGGTGAACTCCTGTTGCTTGCACGCGAGCATGAAGTCCGCTTCTGCTCGCGCGTCCTCGGAGCCGGCCACCGATCCGATCTCCCCCCGCGTCCTTGCCACGGCTCGAAGGCCCTGCGCGAGCAGATTCGCGGTGCCCGACGGATCGAGCGGGTCGTACGCTTTCAACGCCTGCTGCGCGAGCCGCTCGATCTCGGACAGGCTGCCGTCAAGTGACGTTGCGGGAAGCCCCGCCAGCGCGGCCAACCCTCGGAGGCTGACGTCGATGCCGTCGAAGACCGACTGCTCGCCGGCCCCAGCTGTCGTGTCCACCGAGCTGAAGCTCGGTGCCGCGGTGTCGACCGAGCTGAAGCTCGGTGCTGCGAGCAGACGGAGCCCGGTCGTGGACGGACCGTGCCACTCGATGCCGCCCATCTCCTGCGACTTGTGCTGGCTGCGGCCTTCCGCGGCAATCTCCGCGTAGGTTCGTCCGAGCAACGGACTCAGCGTGCCGGTGGCGACCTGCAGTATCGAGCCGCCCGATGGCTCTGCTCGTCCGGCGCCACGATAGAGCTTCCTGGCCTGCCAGGGACGCAGCCCTTCCCTGGCGAGCTCGGGAAACACCGCCGGATCGGCCGCCGCCTTGAACGCCAGCGGCGTGAGATAGCCCGCCATCTGATGGTGACCGTGACCATCGTCGGGCGTTCCAGAGAAGCGGGAGTAGATCACCAGCGGCCTGAACGTGCGGATGTGGCGCACCATGTCGCGCAGGAGTTCCTGCTCGTTCCATCGGCTGCCCGTTTCGGTGCGGTTCTTGGAGAAGCCGAAATCGAAGGCGCGGGTGAAGAGCTGTTCGGCGCCGTCGAGCCGGCGCGCCTGCAGGAGCTCTTCGGTGCGGATCATGCCGAGCGCGTCGAACAGCTCGGGGCCGATGATGTTCTGTCCCCCTTCGCCCCGGGTGAGCGAGAGGTAGGCGACCCTCGCGTGGTCGCCGCGCGCGGCGCGCGCGAGGAACGCCGAATCCTCGTCGTCCGGGTGCGCACCGGTGTGCAGCACGCTCGCCGTGGTGGTGAGGCGCTGGAGCGCCTGGACCAGCCCGGCTGCCCCCATGTCGTACACGGGGCGCACCTGCGCGTCGGCGCGCACCCAGGCCGCTGCAACGCAGCCGAGGAGCGCCAGCGGAAGCATGTGTCGTGCGCGCATAAGTCGAGGATATCAGCCGCGGGCGTTGGCGCTCATCCCGCGGCGAGGCGTGATGAGCCTGCTTCGGAGACGTACCGGGCTGCACGCGTTTCGCGCGGCGACCGCTCGGCCACCGACGGCACCACGTAAAAGTCGGCCGTGAGCCGCTCGCGCGTCACGTCGGCGACAACATAGCCGCGGTTCTCACCGTCGAGATACTTGATGTGCGGCGACACGATGCGCAGCAAGGGGGCGGCGTCGCGAACGCCCTCGATCGAGAAGAGCGGAGGCGAGCTGACCGCCGGCGTCACGAGCTCGACAGCGAGCGAACCGGCGCCTGTCGCGCCCTGATACCCGGACCAGGGATCGCGCGGGAGGTCGTTCGCCCAGGAGCTGTGGATGTCGCCGGTCAGGATCGCCACGTTGGACACCTTCTCCGCAGCGAGGAAATCGAAGACTCGCCGCCGCGCCGCGGAATAGCCGTCCCAGTGATCGACGTTGCGGACTCTTATGCCCGGCGGGCTGATGGTGCCGAACATCACCTGCTGGCCGATCAACCGCCAGGGCGTGCCCGCGCGCTGCGACGCGCGGAGGCGATCGAAGAGCCACGACTCCTGTTCAGCGCCGAGCAGCGACCGTTTCGGATCGGCGAGCGCCGCCAGGTCGTCACCGTTGGCCTGGCGATCCCGGAAGCTGCGGGTGTCGAGCATGACGAGATCGACGAGATCGCCAAAACGGAACGTGCGATAGAGGTGGAACTCGCCGGGGCCCTCGCGAACGGGCATCCACTCGAGGTACGCGCGATGGGCGGCAGCCTTGCGCACCTGCCAGTCGCCTTTGGTCGCCGTGTGGTCCTGAGCTCCGCCCGACCAGGCGTTGTTCGCGAGCTCGTGATCGTCCCACACCGCCACGAACGGATGCAGGCGATGGACCTCCTGCAGGTCTTCGTCGAGACGATAGAGCCCATAGCGCCGGCGGTAGTCAGCGAGCGTGATCGCCTCTGCCGATTCCACGGGGCGCCCAGTCGACGTGCCATCGCCGTAGACGCCGTTGGCGAACTCGTAGATGTAGTCGCCGAGGTGGATCACCGCGTCGATGTCTTCGCGACTGGCGATGCAGCGGTAGACGTTGAAGAATCCCGCCGGATAGTTGGCGCACGACACCGACGCCAGACGCAGGCGATCGGCGCGGTCGGGCAGGGTGCGCGTGCGGCCGATCGGCGACCGCTCTCCCGCACACTCGAAGGCGAAATAGTACGGACGACCGGGACGCAGATTGGCCGCGTCGATCTTAATGGTGAAGTCGCGCTCCACGGCGGCTCCGGCCGTGCCGCTCGCGACGATCTGCGTCAGGCGCTCGTCGTCAGCCACCTGCCAGCGCACGGCAATCGGTCCGCTGCCGTTCCGCGTGGGGGATGGCGTCACACGCGTCCAGAGAATCACCCGGTCGGCCAGCGGATCGCCGCTCGCGACGCCATGCTGAAACAGCCTCGATGTCGCGCCGCCGTTCTCCTGCGCCGCGACGAGGAGCGGCCATGCGGCAGCGGACGCCGTGGCCATGATGAAACGGCGGCGGGAGAGCGGAGGAACCGTCAGCACGTGGCCCTAATGGTAGTCCGGCCGAGCCTTCAGTGAAGGAGCGCGAGCATGTCCTCGGGGATGGGCGCCTCGACGTCGACCGGCTGTCGGGTGACGGGATGGGTGAATGAGAGCCGCCAGGCATGGAGCGCCTGGCGCGCGATCCGCTCGTCGCCACGTCCGTAGGTCAGATCGCCGACGATCGGCCAGCCTTCGGCCGCCAGGTGAACACGGATCTGATGGGTGCGCCCGGTGACGAGCTCGCATCGGACGAGCGATTCCCGCCCTGCCGCTGACTCGCGCCATTGCAGCAGCTCGTAGCGAGTCTCGCTCGCCGCCCCGTCGGCGGCGACGACCATCCGGCGCCGATCGAGCGGATCGCGTGCAAGGGCATGGCGGATGTGGCCTTTTGGCGGCCGCGGCCAGCCGCGGACGATCGCCGCGTATTCCTTCCTGAGCCGGTGCGGCGACGCGTCGCGCTGAAGCGCCGTATGCACCTCGGCCGTCAAGGCGACGAGCACGAGTCCCGAAGTGTCCTTGTCGAGGCGGGTGACGATCCCTGGCCGTGGCTGATCGGCCGAGCGCAGATGCCACAGCACGCCGTTGAGCAGGGTGCCGGACGTGCGCTTGTAGGAAGGGTGAACGATCATGCCGGCCGGCTTGTTCACCACGAGCACCGCCGCGTCTTCGTAGAGCACCGTGAGCGGGACAGGCTCCGACTGCGGCCGCGCCTTGAATCGCGCGGAAAGGGGGACATCGACGCCAATGGCCGCGCCTTCCGGCACCCGCATCGCGGCGCGCTGGGCCGGGATGCCATCCACGGTGACAGCGCCAGCTGCAATCCATTCCTGTGCGCGGCTTCGCGAAAACCGTGAGAGGCTGGTGAGGCGTCGGACCAGAATACGGTCGAGCCGGCTGCGCGCATCTCCCCGGTCTGCGACGAACTGGAACGTTTCGCGACTCTCAGGCATCCTAGACCGTATGGAGAGGATCTCATGGGTCTCTTTACCAGTCCGATGAAGCTTCGACTGCCTCGACCCGATCAGGCGCTGCCCGGCCGCGAGGCGGCCATGGCCGTTCCCGCGAAGCACTTCGTGAACGGACACCGGCTCGAGCCGCCCTTTCCCGAGGGGCTGCAGCAGGCGGTGTTTGGCATGGGATGCTTCTGGGGCGCCGAGCGCAAGTTCTGGGAAGCCCCCGGGGTGTACAGCACCGCAGTGGGCTATGCGGGCGGGTCTACGCCGAACCCGACGTACCACGAAGTGTGCAGCGGCATGACCGGCCATACCGAGGTCGTCCTCGTCGTGTTCGATCCTGCGTCCACGTCGTACGAGGCGATGCTGCGCATGTTCTGGGAGAACCACGATCCCACGCAGGGCATGCGTCAGGGCAACGACGTGGGCACTCAGTACCGGTCCGCGATCTTCACCTACTCGCCCGACCAGCAGCGCGAGGCGCTCGCCTCCCGCGAGATGTTCCAGGACCGGCTGACAGCCGCCGGGTTCGGCCGCATCACGACTGAGATCGTCGCGGCGCCGCCCTTCTACTACGCCGAGGACTATCACCAGCAGTACCTGGCGAAGAATCCGAACGGCTATTGCGGGCTGGGTGGTACCGGCGTAAGCTGCCCGGTCGGCGTCGCGGTGGAACAGCGATGAGAACGGTCGAGATTAGGGCGGTATAATCAGAGAATTCACGCAAGGAGACGCACACCAACCCGATGTCTCGAGTTATCTACAGCGACACGCCGGCCACCGCAGACCAGGAACGACTTCGCAGCGAGCACGAGGTCAGGCTTGTCGTCCCAGACGAGGAAGGGAACGGCGTCAACACCCTGCCGGGCGGCGTGTACGGCTACACGTATTCGCCGGCGCTTCCGAACGCGCCGCTCTTTGCGGCGCGCCGCTACCGTTGCTACGAGACCCACAAGCTCGCATCCGGCGAAATCTACATCGTCGGCTTCGCGACGATCGAGGATGCGGCGCGGATCGCCTCATCGGCCGAGGACGTCACCATCCGCCTTCAGCCGCAGCCGGAAGATGGCGCTGCGACGCTGGTGAAGATCGCCTATACGCGGATCCGACACCATCGTCAGTACGCCGCGCCGAATCAGCACGGGTTCACGGTTACCGTCACGCCCGATTTCGAGCACGCGTAACCCAAGCCGAAAGCCCAGAGCCTGGTTCGGGCCCTGACTCAGACGCGGCTCGTCTTCCAGGTTCCTTTCCGAAACAACCACGTGCTCACCACTGCGAGCGTCGAGAACGCGACGCTCACGGCGATGAACACGCCGGTCGGGCCGAATCCACCGGGATAGGCGAGCGTCCACGCCAGCGGCAGTTCCCACAGCCAGAGACAGACGATGTGAATGATGGTAGGAGTGCGCGTGTCGCCGGCGCCATTGAACGCCTGGGTCAGCACCATACCAAACCCGTAGAAGATGAATCCTGCGGCGACGATCCGCAGGCAGCGGATCCCGAACGATGCGACCTCCGGATCGTGCGTGAAGAGCGAGATGAGGAACGGAGCGAACAGCAGGAACACTGCGCCCACGCTGCCGAGAAACGCCGTGTTGTACCAGGCCGCCGTCCATACGGCGGCTTCCGCGCGATCGGGACGGCCGGCTCCCAGGTTCTGTCCTACGAGCGTCGCGCCAGCGTTGCTCACGCCGAACGAGGGCAGCAAGGCGAAGAGGATGATCCGGATGCCGATCGTGTTCCCGGCCACCGCGGCGCTCCCGAACCCCGTAAGGATGCGCACGAGACCCATCCACGAGGCGGTGGCCACGAAGTTCTGGAACATCGCGGTGCCAGAGATCCGGAAGATCCCCTTCATCACCGACATATCCAGGCCGAGGTGCGACCGTGTGATGTCGATACGGCCGCCCGGCCTGGTCAGGCAGTAGATCTGATAGAGGACGCCGCAGCCACGGCCGATCGTGGTGCCGACGGCGGCGCCGGTGACGCCGAGCTCCGGAAACGGCCCGAGCCCGAAGATGAAGCACGGGCCCAGGACGATATTGATGGCATTGGCGAACCAGAGGACGCGCATCGCCACGGCCGCGTCGCCCGCGCCGCGGAAGACCGCGTTGATCAAAAAGAGCAGCAGCACGGTGCCGCTGCCCCCAACCATGACGCGCGCGAACGTTCCGCCGATCTGTATGACGCTGTCGCTGGCGCCCATGAGGGCGAGCAGCCGTGGTCCGAGCAAAGCCCCCGTGGACCCGACGACCGCCGCTACCACCAGGCCGAGCGCGATCGACTGAACGGCGGCGCGCGCCGCGCGATCGGGATCCTTCTCGCCGATTCGGCGCGCCACGGTGGCGGCCGCGCCGATCGACAGGCCGATCGCCACGGCGTAGACGATGGTCATCAGCGACTCGGTGATGCCCACCGTGGCGACCGCGTCAGCGCCGAGTCGTCCTACGAAGAAGATGTCCGCAACCGCGAACACCGACTCCATGACCATCTCGAGCACCATCGGGATGGCCAGCAGCACCACCGCGCGGCCGATCGGCGTCTCCGTGTAGTCCTGACGGGAGCCGCGAAGCGCTTCCTTGATGGTTGCCCAGGTCGATGCGGGAGGCGCAGGCTCGAGGGTGGATGTGCCGGTCGTCACGGCCGGCCCGGATCGGGTCCGGTGGCCACGGGCCGTGCCGGATCGGACGACCACTCCGACCAGGAGCCGACGTACAACCGCGCGCCTGGCAGCCCGGCGTGTTCCATCGCCAGCA
>Ga0075418_10010356_pt1 | contig 10441 bp, 10 predicted proteins | sample SoiMetdeltSBSDD2_FD_81776 | JGI IMG/M metagenome (GOLD analysis project Ga0075418, IMG submission 81776) | Bulk soil microbial communities from a Populus tree surrounding site in Tennessee, USA - Soil MetaG P. deltoides SBSDD2 | ecosystem: Environmental > Terrestrial > Soil > Tree plantation...
ACCAGGGCACGAAGGCCGGCAACCCATGCCTGGATTCCAGCAACTGCCCCGGGGGCGGGACGTGCACGAACCTGCCCGGTGTCGTAAGACCCACCTGCATGAGCGATCTCGGCCGGGGTGACCTCGGGGGCTGCGGCCGTCACGCGGTCTGCTCCGGAGGGACGTCGCCCGGGCGGCTCTGCAATCTGCTCCGCACCATCAACGAGATGGCAGCAGAATGCGGTCCGGGCGGGCTCTGCGCGGATCCTGGGAATGCCGCGTCACCCGCCGAGCCACAGGTCGGCACGCCGTTCGCCGCGGGGCTCTGCTACAAGAGCGGCTCGTATCCGGCGCAGCAGCCCTTCAACCCGGGCTGTCTGCCACCGGGCGATCCGAAGCGTCTCGTCGACCGGGCGCTGCCGGCCAACGTCTGTCCCTGAGCTGTTGTCGGGGTGGCCGCGGGATGATGAGGCTGGAGGTTACTTCGGCGGCGCCGGGTGCGCCGGCGTCTCGTGCTCGGCGTGCTCGAGCATGTGCTCGCCGATGTAGCGTGCCAGGAGGTCGGCGGGCCATTCCCCCAGGACCACGGAGACCTTGAGAGTGGAGGCGTCCCGCCGCAGGGTGTAGGTGACCGTCCGGCCCGGCTTCCAGTCCTTCCTGGCCTTCGCCAGGGCTTCGTAGTTCTTCTCCTTGATCTCGATGCCGTCCATGGAGAGCAGGACGTCGCCCGCCTGCAGCCCCGACTTCTCGGCGGGGCTGCCCGGGATGACGCGGAGGATGGTCGACAGGCCGGTCTTCTCGTCCACGTCGTACTCGATGCCGATCCAGCCGCTGGCCTTCATCTTTTCGGCCATGTGGTTGAGGCACTCCTGGGTGCTGTAGGCGCACTTCTTGCCGGACTCGCCGGCGAGCAGGATGCCTGTGCTTGCGGCCAGCACCACGACAGTGCGCGCAACGGCTCGAATCATGCCCATTATCCCGATCCCCCTTCTGCGACGCGGCCAATCATATACCGGCCCGGCGCGCCTGACAGGGAACGCGGGGCAACTCCTCCGGTGGTGGTCCGGGTTGAAGGAGCGGCCCCGCGTCCCGTACTGTATGAGGCCGGCGGCCGCTGCCGCCGACCCTGGAAACGAACGACCGAGGTTGGAGGGATCTACTTGACGGCGACCTCGACCGTCGCATGCTCCAGCATGTGCTCGCCGATGAAGCGCGCCAGCACTTCGGCCGGCATCGGCGCCAACGTGACCGTGACCTTCTTCTCCTGTCCATCGCGCTTGATGGTGTAGTTCACGGTCTGACCGGGCTTCCACTCGCTCTTCGCCTTCTTCAAGGCATCGTGGTTCTTGTCGTTCATCTCGACGCCGTTCAGGGCGTAAAGCTGGTCGCCGGGCTGGATTCCGGAGGCCTCGGCCGGGCTCCCCGGCACGACCTTCAGGACCTTGAGCGCGCCGGTCGTGTCGTCCTTCTCCAGCTCGACGCCGACCCATCCCCCGGTCTTCATCTTGGCGGCCATGTGATCGAGACAGTCCTGGGTGCTGTAGCTGCACTTCTTGCCGTCGTGCCCGGCGAACACCAGGGGGACCGCCGCGAGCACGACCACCGCCACGACCTTGGCCCACTTCAGACTGGAACGCATCATCGTCCTCCTCCCGCGGGAGTTTCGGAGCCGCCCGGCAGCCGCTCGTCGCCGATTGCTCTGTTCTCGCTCTTCTCAGGTGGGATAGGTGTAGGTGGGGCGGAGACCACGGGGCCTTTCTTGCGGCTGCCGGGCTGGCTCACTGGGACCATCGCTCGTCTCCCCGTCGTCTCACGTACGCCGCTCACTGTACGGCGATGGCGTGTAAAAGTCGCAGAGGGCGTTGTAAAACGATGTCTCGATTGTCAAGGGAGCGTAAACCCGCTCCCCGCGCGGCCTCCAGGCCGCCCGTTCGGCGTATAGTGCCGCCGTGAACCTGGACGGAAGGCGGGCGAGGCTGGCGGCGTACCTGAAGCGGCACACGCTGTGGGTGGCGTTCGCGGCCGTGCTGCTGCCGCTCGTGGTGCTGCTCGGGCTGCAGTTCGTATGGCTCAAGCGGCTCCAGGAGACCTCGGCCATCGCCCGGCGGGCCGCCCTCGACAACTACCTCGAGGCGATCGGCACCAAGGTGCAGTACTTCTACCGGACCGCCGCCGAGCGCGCTCTCAACCTCCCCCCCGAGGTGTTCCAGGAGGGCCGCCTCGAACAGGTGGCCGCGCAATGGACGCAGAAGCCGGTACCCGGGGTCGAGCGGCTGTTCATCGTCGATTTCACCCAGGAGATGTACGGCAGCTACCGCGTCTACGACGAGGCGTCGCACCGGCTGGTCGCCGTCCCGGCCTCCGACGAGGCGATGGCGATCATCTCGGCCGCCAACCCCTGGCAGACGCTGAGAGTGCGCCGGGGCCGGGCCGACAACCCCGCCTTGTCCGTGGACGAGCGGAACCCCGACTTCCGCATCATCCTGAACCCGATCACCGACGACGCGTTCCGGATCGTGGCGGTTGCCGGGATGATCCTCGACGTTCGCTACTTCAAGCACACGCTCCTTCCGGAGGTGATCAAGAAGTCGCTGCCGGAGTTCTTCCCGCACGGGGGGGAGCAGGGGCTCGAGGTCATGGTCAAGGACGCCCAGGGGCGGCTCATGCTCGGAGAGGATCACCCCGCCGACAAGGCTGAGGTCGTGATCAGCCGGTTCCCGTTCGTCTTCGGCGACTGGACGCTTATCCTGCACAGCCACCGCTCGGGCCCCGCGCGTTGGGCCCGGATGAACTTCGCCATCAACGTCACGCTGGCAGCCCTCCTGGCGACGCTCCTCGTGTCGGGGATCGTCCTGGCACTGCGCGCGGCGGATCGGGCGATGCGGTTGTCCCAGATGAAATCCGACTTCGTGTCGAACGTGTCGCACGAGCTCCGGACGCCGCTGGCGTCGATCCGCGTCTTCGGGGAGTTTCTGCGTCTGGGACGGGTGCAGGGCCCGGACAAGGTGCGCGAATACGGCGAGTACATCGAGCGCGAGAGCCGGCGCCTGTCCCGGCTGATCGAGAACATCCTCGATTTCTCGCGCATCGAGTCGGGGCGCAAAACCTATCACCCCGAGTCGTGCGACGTGCGGCGCGTCGTCGAGAGCACCCTGCAGAGCTTCGACATGTACTTGAAGCACAACGGATTCACCGCCTCGCTGGACCTGCCCGACGAGCCGTTGCCCTGGATCGAGGCGGACCAGGAGGCCCTTGGTCTGGCGCTCCACAACCTGCTGGACAACGCGGTGAAGTACTCGGGGGAGGCGCGGGCGATCGAGGTGCGGCTGGCGCGCGAGGGGGGGGAGATCGTCGTTGCCGTGCGGGACCACGGGGTCGGCATCCCGGCCGGGGAGCAGCGGAAGATCTTCGACCGCTTCCACCGCGTCAGCACGGGTCTGATCCACGAGGTCAAGGGGAGCGGCCTCGGGCTCTCGCTGGTGCAGCACATCGTGCAGGTGCACGGCGGCCGCGTCACGGTCGACAGCGAGCCCGGCCGGGGGAGTGCCTTCACCATCCGGCTTCCGATAGGATCGGAGGCGCGCGTCGGGTCTGACAGGGAGCCGGCGTCCGGGCAGCCGGATAGGGGCGGCCGGGAGGCAGCGGGGGGGCGTAGGCATGCCGAAGGTGCTGATCGTCGAGGATGACGAATCGATGGGCGCGGCCCTGAAGGACGGCTTCGCCTACGAAGGATACGAGGTGCGGTTCGCGGCCGACGGGGCCCTGGGCCTGAAGATGGCCGGGGAGGAGGCTCCGGACCTCATCATCCTCGACGTCATGCTGCCGAAGATGAGCGGTCTCGACGTCTGCAAGGAGATCCGCAAGAGCGGAAGCGCCGTGCCGATCATCATGCTGACGGCGCGCGGCCAGGAGATCGACAAGGTGCTGGGGCTGAAGCTCGGGGCCGACGACTACGTGACCAAGCCGTTCGGGTTCATGGAGTTGATGGCGCGGGTCGAAGCGCTCCTGCGCCGCGCCGCGGGGAGGACCGGCCAGGCCGACTCGTGCCGGTTCGGCGACATCAGTGTGGACTTCAAGAAAGCCGAGGTTCGACGCAAGGGGAAGGTCCTGGACCTGTCGGCCCGCGAGCTGCGCCTGCTGCAGTACTTCATCGAGCACAAGGGAGAGGTCATCCCCCGCGACCGGCTGCTGGACGAGGTCTGGGGTTACGACGAGGCACCCCTGACCCGCACGGTCGACATGCACGTGGCCAAGCTGCGCAAGAAAATCGAGGGGAAGCCGTCCGATCCGCAGTACATCGTGACCGTGCACGGCCTGGGGTACAAGTTCACGGGCTGAGGCCCGACGGCGGCCCGAACCTCCGATGCTCCTCGACCGCGTCTCTCATCCCGGGTGGCTGTCCAACTCCTGGCTGGTCGCCGACCGGGAAGGGGGAAGCGCCATCGTCGTGGACTGCGGCGGGCCGGTGGAGCCGCTCCTGGCGAAGCTGGAGGCGTGGCGGGTTCGGACCACCCACCTGCTCCTCACGCACCACCATCACGACCATACGGCCGTCAGCGCCGCGCTGGTCCGGGCGACGGGGGCGCGGATCGGCGCCCACCGGCTCGAGGCGCCGCTCATTGGTCAGGTCGACCAGATGCTGGAGGACGGCGACGTCATCACGTCCGGCGGGCTTAAGGTGCAAGTGCTTCACATCCCCGGTCACACCGCCGGACAGGCGGCGTTCCTGGTGGATGACACACTCTGCTTCACGGGGGACACGCTTTTCCGCGGCTCTGTCGGCAGCACCACGGCTCCGGGGCACACCACCTTCGCCGATCTGCGCCACTCTCTGGTGGAGCGCCTCCTGTCGCTGCCCGACTCCACCCGGATAGCGCCGGGCCACGCCGAGCCTTCGACCATAGGGGAGGAGCGACGGAACAATCCCTTCCTGAAGGTCATGCTCGGGCTCGCCACCGGAGACGACAGGCCGGGGCGCCGGCAGGGACGGGAGGTGCGCATCGTGGTCTGGGCCCGCGACTACGATGGAGGTCACAAGGCCTGGGTCCGCTTCCTGGACGGGGAGGAAGCGACCGTCCCGGGCTCGAGTGTCGAACGCCGCTGACTGACGGGCGGATCCTAAAGGACAGGCCGAAGAGACACCGGGATCGATATGTCCCCGTCGGGTGGCGATCCGTCCGCAAGACGTCCGATCCGAAAAGTTGGACACGGCCTGGGTCAACCCCAGAGTGGCGTGGAAGCCTTCACAGGTCAATGAATTAGGAAAAGCTCACCGCGTCCCTTTCGATCTGGCCCGAAAGTCGCTAGAAGGATTGCCGTTCAGCACCGTGTTCCACGGAGAGACAAGTGAAACAGACGCGTGATCGCAGGATGCCGGGCATTCTCATCGTGGCCGCCGTGCTCTGGGCGGGAGTGATGGTTGTCCCGGCGCAGGCGGACGGTCACGGTGGCAAGCACTCTGGCCATGGTCATGGCGTTGCGCGCGGTCATTACAAGTCGGTTCCGCGCCACATCGCGGTCGATCACCGCGCCTATTACGCCCCCTACGCTTCGGGTCGGGTCTATTACGCCCCGCATCACCATCATCACGTCCGGTACGTGTTCCCCGTGTATCTGAACGGCGGCATCGTGTACCAGCCTTATCTCTACTGTGGCAGGCAGCTCTTCGTGTCCGGTGCCGTGGCGCTGCCGCATCTGGCCATCGGGGTCAATTACGGGTCGCCGGGTGGCGTTCTGGTCGGCGGCGTCTATTCCTCCGGTTACCCCTATGCGCCGGTGTACGACGACTATGACGACCGACATGAGCACCATCACCATTGCGATGATGATGACTGAGATGACTAGGTAACCCCCAACCCAGCCGGATCAGCCCCCGGCTGTTTTCCCCCCCAAGCCCGGCCGCCCACAGGTGGGCCGCCGGGCTTCATCTTGTTTATCGGCAGCGTTCGCTCCTCGACCTCCCCACGTCAGGATTGGATCGGCGCCGCCGGCCACGGTCCGGCCGGTCGGGTAGAATCGGGGCCCCGGCTCGGCCGGCGCCCGGAGGGCGGGATGCGAAAACTCTGGATCAACGGACGGTTGGTGGACGGCACGGGCGGGCCGCCGATCGAGATCGTCGACCCGGCGACCGAGGAAATCGTCGCGACCGTGCCGCGGGGAGGCGCAGCCGACCTCGAGAGCGCCGTCGGGGCCGCGAAAGCGGCCTTCGCGGGATGGCGCGCCACTTCCGCCTGGACGCGCTCCGAGATGCTGCAGGAATGCGCCCGCAGGCTGCGCGCCGGCCGTGAGGAGTTCGCACTGACCTTGACGCGCGAGACCGGCCGGACGCTCCGCAAGAACCGCGGCTATGTCGACTGGTCGGCCACCTGCTTCGAGTACTACGCCGGTCTCGTCAGGGAGCGCCGCGGCAGGGTCATCCCGTCGGCGGAGGCCGGGCAGCTGAACCTGGTGATCAAGGAGCCGATGGGCGTCGTCGGCTGCATCGTCCCGTTCAACTACCCGCTGCTGCTCCTGGTCTGGAAGGTGGCCCCTGCCCTGGCCGCGGGCAATACGGTCGTGATCAAGCCCGCCTCCAAGACGCCTCTGCTGGCGCTCGACCTGCATCGGGTCTTCGACCACCTGCCTCCGGGCGTGGTCAACATCATCACCGGATCGGGGTCGGAGGTCGGGGACGCGATGGTGCGGCATCCCGACGTGCCGGTCATCGCGTTCACCGGCAGCACGGCGACCGGGCAGCACATCTATCGCCTGGCCGCCGAGCGGCTGAAAAAGCTCCACCTGGAATTGGGTGGGAGCGACGCCGTCATCGTCTGCGCCGACACGGATCTGGAAGCGGCGGCGCGGGCCGTGGCCTGGGCGGCGTTCCTCAATGCCGGACAGATCTGCACTAGCGCCGAGCGGATCTACGTCGAGCAGGCCGTGCTCGAGCGCTTCACGGAGGGATTCGCCGACCTGACCGGCCGCCTGGTGGTCGGGCCGGGAATCGAGGAGGCGACCGAGGTCACGCCGCTCATCGGCCGCGGGGAGCGGGACGAGATCGAGCGGCGCGTGACGGAGGCCGTGCGCGAGGGGGCCGGCGTCGCGGCCGGCGGCCGGCGGCCGCCCCATCTCCCGAAAGGGTGGTTCTACGAGCCGACCGTGCTCGTCAACATGAAGCACGGCATGCGCCTTCTGAACGAGGAGATCTTCGGCCCCGTCGCCCCCCTGATCGCGTTCAGCGGGTTCGACGAAGCGCTGAGGCTCGCCAACGATTCCCCCTACGGCCTCGGCGCGACGTTGTTCTCCAACGACCCGCGCCGCGTGCGCCGGTTCTACGAAGAGATCCAGGCTGGGAACGTCTGGGTCAACGATCCTCTGGTGGACAACCCGGCCGGTCCCTTCGGCGGCATGAAGATGTCGGGGCTCGGCCGGGAGCTCGGCGAGGAAGGGCTGGAGGAGTTCCTCCAGACCAAGCACGTCCACTGGGACATGGACGCCCGTTCGAAACCCTGGTGGTTCCCGCTCTCCGGTTGACCGTCACGGCGTGTGCTAAGATCCTGGCCTGCGCTGCTCGCATGACGCGGCCTGCGGTCGGAGGCTCCCTTCCATGACACGCCGAGCGCCCTCGCTCCCGGACACGACGTCCGGCCGCCGCGGCTTCCTGTTTGCAGGGGCGGCGTGGCTCCTCGTCTCGCTGGCCTCGGTGTCGTTTGCCTCGGCCCTTCCTGCCGGGGAAGGCAAGATGGTCTCGCTCGAGCCGAAGGGGGGGAGGGTCGAGGCCTTCCTCGCCCGCCCGCCGGACCGGGGGCGCCATCCCGGAGTCGTGCTCGTCCACGACTGGTGGGGGCTCAACGACCAGATCAAGGGCGTGGCCGACCGGCTGGCCGGACAAGGCTATGTGGCCATCGTGCCCGATCTCTACCGCGGCAAGGTGGGGACCGACGCCGGATGGGCCCATCAGCTGTCGCGCGGGCTCGACGAGAAATGGGCCGTGGAGACCATCGGCGAGGCGATCGACTGGCTCCGGTCGCTCGATGCCCGCGAGGGCAGGCGTCCTGCCGGAGAGGAGATGCCCGTCGCGATCTGGGGCATCGGGATGGGAGGGAAGCTGTCGCTGGAGACGGCGCTCGCCGGGAAAGACCTCCAGGCGGCCGTGATGTTCTACAGCGATGTCGAGACCGACGCACAGAAGCTGAAGCCGCTCGGCGTGCCCCTCCTCGGGATCTTCGCCGACGAGGACCACGACATCCCCACCAAGAAGGTCAAGGCCTTCGAGGCGGCGCTCAAGGAGGAGGGGAAGGACTCGACCATCATCATCTACCGGAGCGTCGGGCACGGCTTCTTCAACGAGAAGCGGCCGAACTTCGAGAAGACCGCGGCGAAGTTGGCGTGGGACCGGACCCTCCAGTTTTTTCAGGAGAGGCTCGGCGCGCCGGCGCAGGGGGACCAGTCGCCGGCGTCGCCCGCCAGCGGACGCAGGGAGCCCTAGGGCGGCCGAGCCGCCGGGGAGACGATGCCGACGCGTGCGTCGAAGGATCTCGAGACTTTCGAGAACCCGCGCCCCGGACGGGACTACGAGATCGCGTTCGAGTGCCCGGAGTTCACCTGCCTCTGCCCGAGGACAGGGCAGCCCGACTTCGCAACGATCACCATCCGGTACGTTCCCGATCGGATGTGCGTCGAGCTGAAGTCCCTCAAGCTCTACCTCTGGTCGTTCCGCGACGAGGGACATTTCCACGAGGACGTCACCAATCGCATCCTGGACGACCTGGTGCGCCTGCTGGCGCCGAGGAGGATGACCGTGATGGGCGACTTCAAAGTGCGAGGAGGCATCCACACCGTGGTCACGGCGTCCCATCCGTCGGGCGGCGCCGTATGACCAAGCGGCTGATCTGGAGCGATCGGGCTCGCGGTCGGATCGAATCGGGATCGTCGCGGTTCACCTCCCGCGCCTGCCTCGAGCCCCGCACCGTCCGCACCCTGAGCGAGTTCCTCGAGGCCATCGGCAGCGAGCGCCCCGATCTCGTGATCCTCGACCTCGACTCGCGCGAGCTGCCTGCGGCCACGGCCTGCGAGCGCCTGCGCGCGGAGCCGCGGACGGCGGCGGTGCCCGTCCTGGTCCTGGCGCACGAGGAGGCCGTCGCCGAAACGCTGCCGGTCATCGATCGCTGCGAGATCCTGCCGGCTGACGCCGACCCGGTCTCCGTCCAGGAGAGGATCGCCTCGACGCTGGGACTGCGCCTTCGGCGCCACCCTCGCTACCCGGTGGTCCTGCCGGTGGCGCGTGGACGCATCTTCCACGAGTTCCTGGGATACTCCAACGAGATCAGCGAGGCCGGGATGGGCTTCGACACCATCGCGCGCATCAGGAGCGGCGATCAGCTCGACCTCAAGATCTACAGGAGCACCGAGGAGAAGCCGATCGGCGTGACCGGCCGCGTGTGCGGCGTGCGGCCGAACATCGACACCGGCGTCGGTTACGCCGTCGGCGTGGAATTCATGCGGCTGGCGACCGTCGACAAGCAGCGCCTCGTGGACCTCTTTCCTGAGGACCCCTGCGTGACCTGGGGCTCCGACCCTCCGGGAACGGAATCGCCCGCCCATTCCGCCTGAGCCCGGGCGCCCCGGCTCACCCCTCCCGAGGCTGGCCGCAAGGCGGCCCGGCGGCTCACCGGGGAGGGTAGACGCGGCCGGCCGTGCCGGACAGGATCGCTTGCCGGGTTTCGGGCCGGAGTGGCAGGGAGCGGAACGCGGCGACGTTCATGCCGACGCCCGGCACCCCCGGCCCCGGCCAGTCGGTGCCGAACATCGTCTTGTGCGCCACCTCCTCCAGCCGGGGGAAGTACTCCAGCAGGCGCTTCGGCGGTATGCCGGAGATGTCCATGTAGACGTTCGGGTGGCGTCGCAACAGGAAGAGGCAGGTCTCCATCCATAGGGGCCGGCCGCCGTGGGCCATCACGATCGTCAGGTCGGGGAAGTCCACCGCCACATCGTCGAGATCCATCGGGTCGCCGTACTTGTTGCGCGCCGCGGGGAAGACCGACGTTCCGGTGTGGACGAGTACCGGCACGCGCAGCCGCGACGCCCGCTCGTAGAGGCCGGCGAGCAAGGTCAGGTCCCCGCCGTCCCGGTAGGCGTTGGCGCGGAACAGCTGGTGCGGCGGGTGCAGCTTCAGGACCCGGATGCCGTGCCGCGCGACGATGGCCTCGAGGTCCCCGGCCGGATCCCGCGACAGCCTGGGATGCACTCCGCCGACCGGCACCAGCCGATCCTCGTGACCGCGGCAGTAGGAGCCGATGAAGGCGTTCACGTCGTCCGTGAAGCCGATGACCTCGGGCGCGACGTAGTTGACGAGGACCGCGCGATCCACCCTTTCGGCGTCGAGGAACCGAAGGAAGGCGTCCGGACTGTCACAGACCGATCGGACGAGGTCGAGATCGGCGCGCCGTTCGGACATGACCTTCAGGGCCTCGGGCCGGAACAG